>Ga0163215_100767_pt1 | contig 37085 bp, 35 predicted proteins | sample SynspAceP_FD_185934 | JGI IMG/M metagenome (GOLD analysis project Ga0163215, IMG submission 185934) | Saline lake microbial communities from Ace Lake in Antarctica - Synechococcus sp. Ace-P (Hybrid Assembly) | ecosystem: Environmental > Aquatic > Non-marine Saline and Alkaline > Saline | place...
CCAAATCCGCATCGCCGCCCTCAACCGCTACACCGCTATTGGCCTACCTATAACGGAGCCTGTAGGCTGAGTCCGTCTGGGAAAGGGGAAGCTCACCCTCAGGCCGATTTGTGCAACAAAGCCGGCCAGCATCATCGCCATACATGCCGGACTCTTTAAGTCACTGAACCCTTTTAGAGTTTAGCTTTGACATCTTGTCCCACCCTTTTTCCCACCAGTTATTGTGAGATACTGTGCATACAGGTGCGATCCCTCGCAAGGGCAATAGAACTAACATAACATTTTTATTGGAAGAAATGATATGTCTTGATAATGGATGGTAAAGTGATGTGGCTGTCTATCTGTCCGCCAACTCATAACTCAGTTTAGATTGTTAATGTTAATAAGTTCAACGGTTATAGTTAGATTGCGCTTAGGTGCGAACCCCTCCCACATCTTGTTTTACCACCCTTTCTGCACCACATTTTGCGACACAGCGTGCATGTTGAGGGGGCGCAGATATGTCAAAACCTGTCCTGCGAGGAAAGATCTGGTATCTGAAGCGGCGGGTTCTGACGCGCTTTGCGTCCGTTGAGGAGAGAAGTGTCATCTGGGACAGCCTTTCGGCGGATGGCTACAGCGTTGCGGTTCAGAGATCTGCGGGTGTCTGGCTCAATTATATCAAAGGCTGGGAAGCGCGGCTGGCTGGACGGGATGGCGATGCATCCGAGAAGTTTCGGGCGGCACAGTAACTCGCCTCGGTTCGCGGGTTTCAGTTTCTGACGATCGACAAGGTCGAGCACGCGCCGCTTGAAGAAATCCTACAACGGGTGGAGGCTTCACAGCGCAGCGATGGCAAGCCTGATGAGGTCATGGCGACAGCCTTGCTTGGAGCAATTGAATCGCCGAAACTGAAGCTGTTCGAGCATGTCGAGGAACGCGCGACGCAGGACAACCGGTTAAAAAAACAGCTAGCAGATGAGAGTGTGGCGTTCGCCACGCTTGCGTGCCGTGAACAATCCTATCGCGGCAGTGGGGAGGGATATCGAGGTCATCGCTGTCGGGTCGGCAGAGGCGCGGGTTCATAAGAAGTGGTGGCAGTCGCGTATCATGTGCGAAGGCCAGTCGGCGGATACGGCGAAAAAGGATTTCAATTACCTGTCAGGCATGCTGTCGTGGTTCTATGATGATGTTGAGCATGAGGATCCTCTAAGGCCCTAACCCCTGCCGCAGACATTCAGCATTGGGCTGGAAAAGCCCCGTGACCTTTGAACGAAAGGTCGCTTAATATGAGAACCTGACCGGAACGGAACCGTGACAGGTCCAGATCAGCTTGCGCTGTGTTGATTGCCGCCGCTGCGTGCGCTGATGCGCTGCCATTCCGAAATATCCAGCGTACTTCTTGGGGAAGGCATCATCAGCTCAGAAATTTCGTTTGATCTCGCGGAAGATCGTCGACTTGTGACGCCTAAGCACGCGCGCCATCTCGGTGACTGGGACTTTCGCGTGCCACCCGCTTTCAATTCTAGGGCATTCTTGCATGCTCAGTTGCGTGTGACTCGCTCCCGTGGCATATTCTCTTTATCAGATAACTAATTGGTTTCTAATAGAGGTCTTGCTTCAATGTATTGCGCACCGTAGCTCGGTTTGTGTTTGCGGGATGGATTCGAGACAGGCCGGCAGCCCTTTGGCCGCTGTCTGCGTTCCTCTCCCTATTTGCACAAAAGGTAGTGTTCTGATGGAAATGAAGCGTGGTAAATATGCGACCTGTTTTAAACAATCCCCGAAGGGCGGGATGATTCCAGATTGGCCAAAACGCGGTCGCGCACCCCGTTCAGAGCGTGCCGCATTTCCAGTTCTGCCTGTCCAGGATTTCCACTACTGACAGAATGAAAAATATCTTCCATCTGCGACAACCGCTCTTTGCGCTCGGCCAGAGTGCGCCCGTCTTGCGGGGCTTTCCAGATCGTTGTCCAGAATGTATTTTCGTTCAGCTCTTTCCAGATATCGAGAAGCAGAAGATTGCCGCTGCCGCGTATCGTAGCGAATACAAAACGGGTCATCTGGTACGAAAAGTCGAGCGGATCGCAGGACCGATTTTCTGTCAGATTTCGGATTTGGTGTAGCCGCCGCTCGAGACGCTGCACTTCGTCTGTTGCCTGACAGGCTGCACACCGCTCGGCCAGCCCGCCTGCTGCCATCGCGGCCAGGGCGTTGCGAACGTTGAAAAGATCAGCGATTGATTGCAGGCTTACAGTGCGCACAAACGCCCCGCGCCTTGGGATGATCTCGATCAACCGGCGCTTTTCAAGGATTCGGAGGGCCTCGCGGACTGGCCCGCGGCTGACGTTGCACATCTCGGCCAACCGTTCTTCTCCCATTCTTTCACCAGCCTGAATGCGCCCGTCGACAATCATCAAACCGCAATGATCGGCGACCTGCTCGGCTGTTGTCAGGGGCCGGACAGTCCGAGCCTGAAAAGGGGAGGGGTAGGTTTCTGGATCGGCCACGTTTTACTCTAACTCGTTATTAATTGATGTCATTACAAAGACAACCGCATGATGTTCGTCTGAAGGGCAGCCCGCTCGTAAAACGAACCGCCCTGTACTTACCACCCTGATCACCATGTATCAACAAATCCACGAGAGATCCGGTTTGGCGAAACCGGCGCTGCATTTCGGGCATTGGCAAGCCATCGGCGGGTGTCGGCGGGGTCGATCACGGCGTCGATCTCGGTGGCAGAGGCGTAATGCACCGCTTTGCCCTCGCTATAGAACTTCGCAAGAAGCTCCTCGAACAGCGCCTGTTTTCGGGCGGGATCTGTTTCTGCCTGAAGCTCCTTTTTATAGCCGAGCCGTACAGCACCCTCCAACCCCATGCCGCCAAATTCGCCGGTGGGCCAGGATGCAGTGATGAAAGGCGCGTGAAAGCTGCCCCCCATCATCGCCATCGCGCCCAAGCCATAGCCCTTGCGCAAGATGATGCCATAGACCGGCACGCTGAGGGCGGCCCCCGTGACAAACATCCGCGAGACATGCCGGACAAGGCCGGTTTTCTCGGCCTCGGGGCCAACCATAAAGCCGGGGGTATCGCAGAGCGACAAGAGTGGCAGACCATGCGCTTGGCAAAGCTGCATAAAACGCGCGGCTTTGTCGGCAGCGGTGGCGTCGATTGCACCGCCAAGGTGCTTGGTGTTGTTCGCAATGACGCCGTAGGGCTTGCCCTCGATGCGGATCAGGGATGTGACCATGCCGGGGCCCCAGCCGCGCCGCAGCTCCAGCACAGCGCCTTCATCGGCGAGGCCACAGATCACATCGCGCACGTCATAGACGCGCAGCCGGTTTTCAGGAATGACACGCCGCAGCGCGCGCGTGTCGGGTGCTGTCCATTCCGTCAGATCACCCTGAAAATAGGATAGATACTGGCAGGCGACGGCACAGGCTTCTGCTTCATCCTTTACCCGGATATCCACCACACCGTTTGCGTCTTGCACGTCAATCGGTCCGATCTCTTCAGGCGGGTAAGTGCCAAGGCCGCCCCCCTCGATCATCGCAGGACCGGCCATGCCGATGTTGCTGTCTTGTGTGGCGATGATCACATCGCAAACGCCCAAAAGGGCGGCATTGCCCGCAAAACAACGCCCTGCAGCGACTCCGATCAGCGGAACCTGCCCCGAAAGTCGCGCCAGCGTGCCAAAGCTGGCACAATCCAGTCCTGCGATATTGGCGCGGTCGCTGTCGCCGGGCCGGCCCCCGCCGCCTTCGGCAAAGATCACCACCGGCAGGCGATGGGCACCTGCCAGCTCGAAGATACGGTCCAACTTTCGGTGATGGCGCTGGCCTTGGGTGCCTGCCAGCACGGTATAATCTGCGATTGCAAAGGCGCAGCGCGCGGCATCACTGCTGAAATGCTGCCCGTTTATCCGTCCGGTTCCCGTCAGGATGCCGTCACCCGTGGTATTGGTCTCCAAATCCTCGCGCGTGCGGCGCCTGCTTTGTGCTGCAATGGCCAGCTCACCGTACTCGTTGAAACTGCCCTCATCCGCGAGGTCTGCGAGGTTCTCGCGGGCGGTGCGCTGGCCCTTGTCGTGGCGCTTTGCCACAGCAGCGGGGCGTGCGGCGTCGCGGCCTTTGGCCTGACGGTCAAACAGATCTTGCAGATCGGGGCGGATGGCATCGGGATCAAAATCTTCCGCCTGTGCCGCCACCGCTTGCGGACCTTGCCCGGGTCGGATGGTGAACAGCGCAGCCCCTTCGGAGACTGTCTCGCCAGCGGCTACAAGCAATGTTCCCATGCTCCCCGATTCCGGTGCGGTGATGACATGCTCCATCTTCATCGCCTCAAGCACGGCAAGCGTCTGGCCCTGTGCCACAGTCTCTCCGGCAGTGACATTCAGCGAAACAACTGTGGCTTGCATCGGGGCTATGACCGGCGTTTCCCCTTCGGGCAGGGTCTGCGGACCTTGGGCCTGTGGTGTCTGTGCGACGATTTCCGCCCCATAAACCGCCTTCGGAAAAGCAGCAGCAGCGCTGGCCAGTTCTGCCATGTGGGTCTCGATAAAGCGGGTCGAAATCGCGTAAGTGGCCATGTCGGGATGGCCCAGCAGGGACCTGAGCCATGCAATATTTGTCTCGACCCCGTTGATGCGGAATTCCGACAGCGCGCGGCTGGATTTTGCCAGCGCTTTGGAAAAGTCGTCGCCATGGGCGATCACCTTGACCAGCAACGAGTCGTAAGCAGCCGAGGTGGTGTAGCCTGCATAGGCAAAACCGTCTACGCGCAGGCCCGGTCCAGCAGGCGGATCATAGGCCACAAGGGTGCCGCCAGAGGGACGCACATTGCCTTTCGCGTCGATCCTTTCCATGTTGATGCGGGTCTGGATGGCCGTGCCGCGCGGCTGAAGGGTCAGATCAAGATCCGCCAGCGTGTCCCCAGCCGCAATGCGCAGTTGTAAAGCGACCAGATCAAGGCCGTAGACCTCTTCGGTGATGGTATGCTCCACCTGAATGCGCGGATTGGCCTCGATGAAGAACACTTCTCTGCTATCCTGATCCATCAGAAATTCGAAGGTGCCAAGACTGCGGTAATTGCCATCGGCCGCCAGTTTTCGGGCATAGCTGTGCAGGGCCTCGCGCTGCGCATCCGACAGGTTCGGCGCGGGTGCGATCTCGATCAGTTTTTGGTGGCGGCGTTGCAAGGTGCAATCCCGCTCGCCAAGGCTCAGCACGGCGCCGGTGCCGTCCCCGATGATCTGGACTTCGATATGGCGCGCGCTGGGGATAAACCGTTCGACATAGACCGAAGGATTGCCAAAGGCCGCCCCCGCTTCGCGGCCCGCAGAGGCTACGGCTTCGGCTGTAGCATCGCGGGTCTCGACCAGACGCATGCCGCGCCCGCCACCGCCTGCAACTGCTTTGACGATCATCGCGGCCCCTGCGGGCAGGGTGTCGAAGAACGCAGCGGCCCCTTGTGCATCTACAGGATCTGAAGTGCCGGGCAGGGTGGGGACGCCAACGCGGTCCGCCAGTGCGCGCGCAGACAGCTTGTCGCCGTAGGTATCCAGCGATTCAGCTGTGGGGCCGACAAAAATCATGCCTGCTTCGTGTGCTGCACGCGCGAACTCTGCGTTCTCGCTCAGAAAGCCGTAACCGGGGTGCACGGCATCGCACCCTGCCTCCAGACCTGCGCTGATCACCGCCGCGATATCCAGATAGGCCCGCGCGCCCTGACCGGGCAAGGTAACCACCTGATCGGCGCGCAAAACGTGCAGCGAGCCGAGGTCATCAGCGGGGGCAATGGCACAGGTCGCGATGCCCGCTTCGGTCGCGGTGCGCGCAATGCGCAAGGCAATTTCACCGCGATTTGCGATCAACAGTTTTTTAATCGGGGTCTGTTTATATGTCATCGTCATTGTTCTCTCATTCTACCCATTTTGCCAGTTCGGCTTTGCGCACTTTGCCGGTAGCCGTCATCGGCAGCGCGTCGATCAGGCGGATTTCGGGCAGTTTGTATTTCGACATCCGTTCGGCCAGCCAAGCGGACAGGGCTGCTTCGGTCAGGGCAGGATCAGCCAGTTGCACAAAGGCCACCGGAATTTGCCCCGAATGCGCGTCCGCGCGCGCCACCACGCCGGACCCCTGAACACCGGGATGCTTGCCTATCGTCGCCTCGATCTCGGCTGGAAAGACGGACATGCCGCGCACTTTCAGCATTTCCTTGTGGCGGCCAAGGTAGTGGAGATAGCCCATCTCATCCAGCACACCGATATCACCGGTATAGAGGAAGGTGTCACGAATGGCCTCTGCAGTGGCTTCCGGTTTGCCCCAGTAGGATTTGAGCATGCCCGGACTGCGCATGGTGATTTCCCCCTCGGACCCCAGCGGCAGGATCGCGCCCGTCTCGAAATCACGGATCACAAATTCGTTCTGCGGCAGTGGCATGCCGACAAAAACGGGCTGCTGTTTGAGATCGAAATCATCGTCCTGCATATCGGTGGTGAAGGTGTTGGAGGTATGGGTTTCGGTCATGCCCCACGCGGCTTCGGCCAATATGGTGCCGGTAAGGCCCTTCCAGCGCGCACGGATATCTGCATCAAGCTTTTTCACAAAGCTTACCACGCGGACACGGCGCAGGGACGACAGGTCAAACTCTGTGAAGTCGGGGCGGTTCATCAACTCGATCGCACCATCGACGATCATGCCGAAGGTGGTCACCTTGTAGCGCGCAACCGCTTGCAGCACCGATAGCGGGTCCCAACGGGTCAAAAGCACCAAAGGCTCGCCATTCATGACGGGACAGATCAGGGCCATGTTTTCGCCGGCGATCCAGAATTCAGGAAAGAACGACAGGCTGACACCTTCGTCGCGGTTGGTGGTCACGGACCAGTTGGCGGCCCCCGTAAACACCATATCGCGCTGGGTGTGCACACATCCCTTGGGCATGCCTGTGGTCCCGCCGGTATAGTTCAGTGCCGCAGGGCTATCGAGATCGCCAAGTGCAATTTCCGCATCTGACATCTGCGCAAGGGCTGTCATAAAATCGGTGGTGCCCGCAGGATGCAGGGGCGCGGTGTTCACGCTGGCGGGGCAGTGGATTTCGGGATGCCCGGGAATGAAGTCTGCCAGCGAAGTGGAGATGATCTCTTGCAGGGCCGTGCCCGCGCGCGCAGTTTGTGCGGTCTCTACCAATGTATCAATTGTGACCACTAAACGCGCGTCCGTGTCCTCCAGCACATAGGCCAGTTCTGTTGCGGTAGAGAGGGGGGAGACGGGAACGTGGATCAGGCCTGCCTTCAGGATGCCGTAGAAAGCAAAGTGGAATTGTGGGCAATTCGGCATGAAAACGGCGATCCGGTCACCTTTTGCATAGCCGCGCGCGGCCAGCAGGGCGGCAAAGCGGTTGGACTGTGTATTCAGTTCGGCCCATGAAATCTCGGTGCCGTAGAAGATGATGGCCGGCGCATCGGGGCGGGTCTGCGCCCAATGGCTGATATGCTCCGACAGGGGCCGCTCGCCCAGCGGATAGGTGATCTCGCGCGCGAGGGCTTTGGGCCATGACGTGTGCTGGCGGGCTTTCACGTCCGCCAGATAGATGTCCAGATCAAGAGGGGCTTGCGGTGTCATTTTACAGGGTCTCCGGCTTCGAGTTCTTTCAGGATACGCTCGCGCAGCTTGTATTTCTCGACTTTGGCCGTGGGGGTAATGGGCAGGGCGTCAATGAACCGGACATGTTTGGGCCGCATATAGCGGGGCATTTCGGTCAGTGTATGCGCGTCGATCTGGGCGTGGGTCAGGGTCATGCCCGGTTCGGGTTCGATCCAGACTACGATATCGTCTTCCTCGCCGATGGCGGCGGGGATCGGGACAGCAGCGCAGGCGCGTACGCCTACAATATTCAGAATAACGGATTCCACCTCGAAAGAGCTGACGTTTTCGCCGCGCACCCGGAAATACCCCCCCATGCGGTCAATAAAGACATAGAGATTACGGGCCGCATCAATGCAGCGCACGGCATCGCCGGTATGGAACCAGCAGTTTTTGGTGGCCTTCAGCGTGGCTTCGGGCTTGTTCAGATAGCCTTGCAGGATCAACTCCGGAAAGCGGGGGCGCAGGCACAGCTGGCCAACCTCGCCTTGCGCCACGGGCATATCGTTCTCGTTCATTGCGGCGACCTCGAAAAACTTGACCGGAGAGCCCATGATGCCCTTGGGCAGATCCTCGCGCCCGTCAAACACGGGCCGCCCCAAGGCAGTCACGCGGTCGCGGTACGTTGCCTTGTCGTGGCCTTTCCACAGGGGGGCAGGCGTGCCCTGACTGTCGGGAAATTCGTCCAGCACGCCTGCAAAGACCGAACCGCTTTCGGTCTGGCCGAAGCCGACCGAAATGAAATCCACCCCGAACCGGCGCGCAAATTTGTGGTGCCGCGGTGTGTAGGGCTGGATGTGCATCTTGTTCAGCGTGTTTGCGGCATCGTCCGGCCCTTCGGGTTGCGACATGATATGCGGGATCATCACGTCCAGCAGAGTGGTGGCCGAAGCGCCGACTTTGGCGATGCGCGCCCAGTATTCGGTCGCGGAAAAGCGGTCCCAAAGACCCGTGGTACAGCCGGTCCAGACGGCGCGGCCGAAGAGGTTGAACGCACCGCCGACATGATAGAGCGGCAGGTCGCAGTGTATGACATCGTCGGCCGTGTTGATGTCACGGGAGGTGTAGCAATACTGGTTAATCCAGCGGTGACCCAGCCGCACGCCTTTGGCGGGGCCGGTGGTGCCGGAGGTGTAAATGATCGCGGCGGTGTCGGCTGGCCCCAGATCGGGGGCAGGGGACAGAGGGGTGCCGCACATCATCGGGGACATGGAAGTCTACTCCCCGCAGTCCGCATGGGAAACCATCCGCGACGAATGTGAAGTGTTTGTGCTGGTCGGCTGCGACCCTGTGAAGAACAACCGCATCGAATTTACTGTGGCGGATCACGACATGTCGTCACGCTGGGAAATGATCCGCGATGCAGGCGTGAAATTCATCTCGATCAACCCGCAGAAAACTGCCTCGGACGAGGTTCTGGGTGCCGATTGGGTCAAGATCGTGCCCAATACCGATGTCGCGCTGTTCTGTGCCATGGCCTATCATGTGCTGGAGCAGGGTCTGGAAGATCAGGCCTATATGGACAAATACACTGTCGGGTCCGAGAAGTGGATCGCCTATGTCAAAGGGGACGATGACGGCGTTGCCAAGACCCCTGAGTGGGCGTCCGCAATCACCAGCATCGACGCCGACAAAATCCGCGAGATGGCTGAGCTGTTTGCCAAATCCAACACCAACATCGCCGGCGCATGGGCCTTGCAGCGCGCCCAGCACGGCGAGATGACCCACTGGGCCATCATCAACTTCGCCTCGCTGACAGGTAAAATCGGCAAGCCGGGTTGCGGCGTCGGCTTCTCCTGGCACTATGGCGGGGGCGGCATGCCGCAATCGGGCAAGGCGACACCCGTGGGCATGTCCCAGGGCCGTAACTTTGTCAAAACCGTCTGCCCTGCCAGCCGGATCACCGATATGCTGGAAAACCCCGGCAAGCAGATCTACTACAACGGCAATACCCACACCTATCCCGATGTGAAGGCGATCTTTAACGCGGGCAACAACTTCATGTCGCACCAGCAGGACACAAACCGCCTGATCCGTGCGCTGGAGAAGGTCGAGACCATCGTCAGTGTTGACGTTTGGTGGACAGCGGCGACCCGTTGGGCCGATATCGTGATGCCTGCGTCCTCCACTCTGGAGCAGAACGACATCAGTGTTGGCGGCACCTATTCCAACGATAAAATCTATGCGATGAAGAAAGTCATTGAGCCCATCGGCGATAGCCTGCCGGATTATGAGATCTTTGAGGGATTGGCCGACAAGCTGGGCCTGTGGACACAGTTCACTGACAACGAAGACAAGATGTATCACATCAAGCTGGCCTATGCCGCGACAGATGCTTCCAAGCACACCCCGTTCGAGGAGTTCTGGGAAAAAGGCTTTGCCCGTCAGGACGTGCCGGAAGCCGCGCATAAATGGACCCGCCATGGTGCCTTCTATGAAGACCCCGAGGCCAACGCCCTGCACACTGCCTCCGGCAAGATCGAGATGTTCTGCGAGGACTTTGCCAAGCTCGAGATTGACGACATGCCCGGCATGCCGATGTGGATGGAAAAGCACGAATACCTCGGCAACGCCAAGGAAGGCCAGCTGCACGTCGTGTCCCCCCACCCGTGGTTCCGCCTGCACAGCCAGATGGATCAGTCGGAAAACCTGCGCAAGCTCTACAAAATTCAGGGCCGTGAACCGGTGCGGATCAACTCCGAGGACGCCGCATCGCGGGGCATCGCAGACGGTGATCTGGTCGAGCTATACAACGATCGCGGCACAGTGATCGCCGGTGCGGTGATCAGTGACGAAATCATGAAAGGCGTTATCTCGATTTACGAGGGGTGCTGGCCATCGCTCGACAGCAAGGGGCGCTGCAACTCCGGTCTGGTGAACTTCCTGACCTCGACACACCCAAGCTCGGGTCTGGCGCAGGCGACCACCGCCAACACCACTCTGTGCAGCATGCGCAAATGTGAAGACCCCGAAGGCCCGAACCAGGCCTATGAAAAACCGCCGATCATTGAGGACATGGAGATTGCAGCGATCGACGATGAGAAGCTGGGTCTGGACCGCGTCTACGAGATCACCGAAAGCCTGATGGCGGACATGGGACCGGGCGAAAAGATCTTCTTCGAGCGTTGCACCGTTTGCCACGCACCGCGCGAAGTGACCCACTTCACCCAGCAGCAGTGGAAGGGCATCACACCGTCGATGTATCCGCGTGCAGGTCTGGACGAGGATGAGGCCGCTCTTGTCACCGAGTATCTGATGATGAACGCCTCTGACGCGCCGAAGTAATCGCGGGCGACAAACAAACAGGGGGCGGGACGTTCCGGCCTCCTGACCTGATTTTCTATCTTCTTCCAAGGACACGTAAAATGCACATGACCCGCATTACGGGCGGCTGCGGCTGTGATAGCCTGGCAGCTGCCACCGATATGATGAGCATCGCTGACGCCTTGGTTCGTGCTTTGGCACTGGTGGCACCGATCAAAGAGATAGAACTGGTGTCGCTGTTCGACGCCCTTGGCCGGAGTGCTGCCAGACCCGTTTACGCTGCCGCCGCGATGCCGGTTTTCGACAATGCTGCCATGGACGGCTTCGCGCTGCGCTGTGCGGACCTTGCGGGGCGCTGTTGCCTGCCCGTTGCGGGCACTGTTGCTGCCGGGGACGCTCTGCGCGATCTGCCCGAGGGTGCCGCGCTGCGCATTTTTACCGGCGCGCCGCTGCCTGCGGGCACTGATGCTGTGGTGATGATCGAGGCCTGCATCGACAAAACCCACAAGGTCCATTTCAACCGCACCCCCGCCACGGGCGAGAACATTCGCCGCGCGGGCAGTGATCAAGCCGCAGGTCAGCTGCTCATCACCGCTGGCACACGCATTGCCGCGCATCATATCGGCCTTCTGGCGGCTAATGGCATCACGCAGATCGGCGTCACCCGCCGCCCGCGCGTTGCCGTCTTCTCCACCGGCGACGAGCTGTGCGTCGGCATGCCCGCTGCGGGCCAGATCCCTGATGCGAACCGCCCGATGCTGTTGGCATTGGCCAGCCAGGCAGGCGCAGATGTCACCGATCTGGGCATCCTGCCTGATGATGCAGAGGCTACTGCTTCGGCTTTTAAGGGCATCGGTGCGCAGTATGATCTGATCCTGTCCTCGGGTGCCGTCTCCATGGGCGGCAAGGATCATATCCGCGCGGCGCTCGAAGCGGCTGGGGGAGCGGTCCATGGCTGGCGCGTGGCGCTGAAACCGGGCAAACTGGTTATGTTCGGGCAACTTGGCCCTGCCGCCTTCACCGGTCTTCCGGGCAATCCCTTTGCGGTGCATGTGGGCTTTCACATGTTCGTGCTGCCGCAGATCATGCGCTTGCTCGGGGCCGACCCCGCACCCTTCGCGCAAGTCGTCGCCGTTGCCGGTTTTGAGTGGACCCGCAAACCGGGCCGCGCCGAGGTTTTTCCTGTGCGTCTGGCCGCTCATGATGCCACCGGCCTGCCTGTGTTGCAGCGGCTTGGCCAGAGCGTTTCCGCGACACTTCTGCCGCTGAGCGAAGCAGACGGGCTTGCGATTGTTGCCGCTGAAACAAGTCACATTCACACAGGGGCACCGCTTTTGTGGCGTCCTTTCTGCTCTACAGGAGGCATGACATGAGCTTTTCCCCTCTCACAGCGATCCGTTTTGATCACGGTGATATCGATACATTCCTCGATGGCATCGCCACCTCCCTCACGGCAAGCGGGCTGTGCGTGCGCGGCGCGGTGCAAACCCGTGGTGCGGTGGGCGGCGACTGTCATTGCGCGGATATGGACCTGACCACTTTTGGCTCCGCCCGCACGTTCCGCATCTCGCAGCCCTTGGGCAACGGATCGAAAGGTTGCCGGTTGCATCCCGGTGCGCTGGCAGAGTGTTCCGCTTTTATAGAGCAGGAGCTGGAACAGGGGGCCGATCTTTTGATCCTCAACCGCTTCGGGCGCGGCGAAAGCGAAGGGCGCGGGTTTCGCGATCTGATGGTCAAGGCCATCGCGCTGGATGTGCCTGTGCTGACTGCCGTTCGGCCAACTTATGCCATGGGCTGGGCCGAATTTGGCGCTGGTGCGGCCTCGGACCTGCCGATGGACCGCGACGCCATTCACCAATGGTTCACATCGGTTCACAAAGCACGGCAGGCCGCCTGATCCCAGAATTTCGTAAAGGTCTAAATCACCTTGACGGAACTTAAAGCCGCCCTTGGCGGAACCTCACTGACCAACTGAAAAGGACGATCTAATGAAACTTATCTCCCTGGCCGCCGCCGCTCTGCTGGCGCTCGCACCTGTATCACTGCTGGCCGAAACCATCGAAGTGAAAATGCTCAATCAGGGCGAGGCAGGTGCCATGGTTTTCGAGCCCCGCTTTGTCTCTGCTCAAATCGGGGATACCGTGGCTTTTGTGCCAACCGACAAAAGCCACAATGCGGAAACCGTGAAGGGGATGAACCCCGAGGGACAGGAAATGTTTGTGGGTAAAATGAACAAGGAAGTCTCGGTCGAGCTGACTGCCGAGGGCATGATCGGTGTGAAGTGCAAACCGCATCTGGGCATGGGTATGGTCATGGTCATTCAGGTCGGCGGCGCGGAAATGCCTGAGGGATTCCTTGACGCAAAGATGCCAAAAGGCGCAAAAACAGCGTTTGAAGAAATCCTTGCCGCAGGTCCGGCAAGCTAACCCGAAGGAACTGAAATGAGCAGAAATTTGCCCGGCGCGGCCGGAGATCTTGCTAAAAACAACCCTGCCGTCTGGGAGGCCTATGCCGCCCTTGGCGCTGCGACGGCACAGGCGGGCGGGCTGAGCGCGCGCGAACGCCGCTTGGTCAAACTGGCGCTTGCCGTTGGTGCCGGATCGGAAGGGGCGGTTCATTCCCACACCCGTCGCGCGCTGGCGGAAGGTCTGGCCAAAGAGGACCTGCATCAGGTCACGCTGCTGGCCATCGGCCCGTTGGGTCTGCCGCGCGCGGTTGCTGCGGGCACTTGGGTGGCGGACATTACCGAGAAGAATTAAGCTGTTGTGCGCCGTCTCCGCGAGGGACGGCGCACAAATTGATGGCCAGCTGCCCATAGGCGACGGTCAATTCAGCCGCATACTTTTGGCAATCACCAATGCAATCGCTGACCCAGTCAGGATTGTAATGGGTGTCGAGATACCGCTCGCCGCTGTCTCAGAGCAGGGTTACGATGGATCCCTGCCGGTTATCCCGCACCATTCCCTGCGCCACCGCCAACGCTCGCCACAGGTTTGTGCCGGTCGATGGGCCCGTCTTGCGCCCGATCAGTTCTTCCAGCCAGAGCATCGTGGCAATGCTGGCGGCGTCAGGCACCTGGATCATGTGATCAATTACACCGGACTGGAAGGAATGTTGGACCTTAGGCCGTCCGACCCCCTCGATCCGGCTGGATCTGTCGGAGACAAGACTGCGATCGCCCGTCACATAACTGTCGTAGAAAACCGAGCTTTCGGGATCGACGACCTTGATTTCTGTATCATAGCCCTTGTGCCGGATGTAGCGGCCAAGCGTCGCCGATGTGCCGCCGGTGCCTGTCGACATGACCAGATGCGCGGGAATTGGGGAGGGCTCATGCTCCATCTGCGTGAATATGCTTTCGGCGATCTTGTTGTTGCCGCGCCAGTCCGTCGCGCGTTCGGCATAAGTGAACTGGTCCATGAAGTAGCCGCCGATGTCGCGGGCCAGCATCACTGACGCGTCGTGCGTTAGCACGAGCGTTTGCTACAAAGCTATCTATGTGAAAGCGACGTCTGCTCTTGGGAAGTTCATGTGCAACGTCGACAATCCGGGCGAAGGTCCGGCACTTGTCGAAGGCCAAAAATTTTTGAGTGGGCATGTATCTCACCGAGAAACCTTGGCTTCGCGCAATTTCGCAAAACAGTGTCGAAGGCGAGCACCTGCAACCACCTTTATTTTCGATAGCGTTTGAGCCTCCCCCTATTAATCTGTGTCCTGACGCCATCATTCAGGCTTCACCCGTTCAGGCTTCACCCGTTGGGTATCAGCTATTGGGCGGCAATCACCGACATTGGCTCCGGCGTGTAATTCAGGATCGGGGCCAGCCAGCGTTCTGCCTCGTCAAAGCTCATGCCCTTGCGGTTGGCGTAATCCTGCACCTGATCCCGCTCGACCTTGGCCACGCCGAAATAATAGGCCTGCGGATGGGCGATATACATGCCCGACACCGAAGATCCCGGCCACATCGCCATGCTTTCGGTCAGCTCAACGCCGGTCGCGGCTTCGGCGTCCAGCAGTTTGAACAGCATCAGTTTTTCCGTGTGATCGGGCTGCGCTGGGTAGCCGGGGGCAGGGCGGATGCCTCGGTACGGCTCTCCGGTCAGCTCGTCGGGGGCGAAGGCTTCGTCGGGGGCGTAGGGCCACAGCTCGCGGCGCACGCGCTGGTGCAGCATCTCGGCCATGGCTTCGGCAAAGCGGTCGGCCAAGGCCTTGACCAGAATGGAGGAATAGCTGTCGTTCTCGTCCTCGAATTTTTTGGCCAGCGCGGCTTCCTGTGGTCCTGCGGTGACGACAAATCCGCCGACGTAATCGGGCGTGCCTGTCGGCGCTACAAAGTCTGACAGCGCCACATTGGGCCGTCCGGGACGTTTGGCGTGCTGCTGGCGCAGGGTGTGGAAGGTGGCGAGCGGCGCGCTGCGGCTCTCGTCGGTGTAGAGGCGGATGTCATCGCCATCGGTATTTGCAGGCCAGAAGCCGACAACCGCACGGGGGCCGAACCACTGCTCGCCGATGATCCGTTGCAGCATGGATTGGGCATCGGCAAAGAGCGCGCGCGCGGCTTCGCCCTGCCGCTCGTCCTCAAGGATCTTGGGATAGACGCCCTTCAGCTCCCATGTGCGGAAGAACGGGGTCCAGTCGATGTAGCGGGCGATTTCGGCCAGATCCCAGTCGTCTATGACGCCCGCGCCCGTGAAGGTGGGGGCAGGAACGCTGTAGCCGGTAAAGTCGATCTGCATCGCATTGGCCCGCGCAGTGGCCAGCGGCACGCGCTCCTTGGCCCGCTCGGAGCGCTCGTGACGCTCCGTCACCATGATGTATTCCTCGCGGATGCCCTCGATATAAGCGGCTTTATTGCCGGGATTCAAAAGCTGGCTGACCACGCCCACGGCGCGGCTGGCATCGAGCACATAGATCGCCTGATTTTTAGTGTAGCGCGGCGCGATTTTTACCGCTGTATGGATTTTGGAGGTGGTTGCCCCGCCGATCAACAGCGGGATATCAAAGCCTTCACGCTCCATCTCGGAGGCCATATGCGCCATTTCGTCAAGGCTGGGCGTGATCAGGCCCGAGAGGCCGATGATGTCCACACCATGCTCGCGCGCGGCGGCGAGGATTTTCTGCGGCGGCACCATGACGCCCAGATCGATGATCTCATAGTTGTTGCAGGCCAGCACGACGCCTACGATGTTCTTGCCGATGTCATGCACATCGCCTTTGACCGTCGCCATCAGCACCTTGCCCGCCGATTGACGACCGGTGCCGCCATTCAGCCGCTTTTCCTCTTCCATAAACGGCAGCAGCACGGCGACCGCCTGCTTCATCACGCGGGCGGATTTCACCACCTGCGGCAGGAACATCTTGCCTGCACCAAACAGATCGCCGACCACGTTCATGCCCGCCATCAGCGGCCCTTCGATCACATGCAGCGGGCGCTCGGCGGCCAGACGCGCCTCTTCGGTGTCGACCTCGATGAATTCGGTGATGCCGTTGACCAGCGCATGCTCCAGCCGCTTCTCGATGCTCCAGTCACGCCATTTCAGATCACGCACCTTTTCCTCGCGCGCGCCGCCACGGAAGCGCTCCGCGATTTCCAGCATCCGCTCGGTCGCATCTTCACGGCGGTTGAGCACCGCATCCTCACACCGCTCCCGCAGGTCGGGGTCGATCTGGTCATAGACCGCCAGCTGGCCTGCGTTGACGATGCCCATGTCCATGCCCGCCTGAATGGCGTGATAGAGGAATACGGCATGCATCGCCTCGCGCACCGGCTCATTGCCACGGAAGGAGAATGACAGGTTCGACACGCCGCCCGAGACATGGGCATGGGGCAGGTTCTGCCTGATCCAGCGGGTCGCCTCGATGAAATCGACGCCGTAGTTGTTATGCTCCTCGATGCCCGTGGCGATGGCGAAAACGTTTGGATCAAAGATAATATCTTCGGGCGGGAAACCCACCTCATCCACCAGAATACGGTAGGCGCGGGCGCAAATCTCGGTCTTGCGCGCACAGGTATCAGCCTGTCCCTGCTCGTCAAAGGCCATGACCACCACGGCCGCGCCATAGGCCAGACAGAGGCGCGCCTGATGGCGGAACTGCTCCTCGCCCTCCTTCATGGAGATGGAATTGACGATGCTTTTGCCCTGCACGCATTTCAGGCCCGCCTCGATCACCTCCCATTTGGAGCTGTCAATCATAATCGGCACGCGGGCGATGTCCGGCTCTGACGCGATGAGGTTCAGGAACTTCACCATCGCAGCTTGGGAGTCGATCAAGCCCTCGTCCATATTGATATCGATGATTTGCGCGCCGTTCTCCACCTGATCCAGCGCCACGGCCAGCGCGGCGGTATAGTCGCGGTTGGTGATCAGCTTGCGGAATTTGGCGGAGCCGGTGACGTTGGTACGCTCGCCGATGTTCACGAAGGGAATGTCGGGGGTCAGCACAAAAGGCTCAAGGCCCGAAAGGCGGAGGTATGGGGTCATGCGGCGCGCTCCTGTCTGATCTGGCGCGGCGCAAAGGGCGCTACGGCTTCTGCGATGGCGCGGATATGCTCGGGGGTGGTGCCGCAACAGCCGCCGACCACGTTCAGCAATCCTTCGCGCGCGAAACCGGCCAGCTGGCGCGCGGTATCTTCGGGACCTTCATCATATAGACCAAAGGCGTTGGGCAGCCCTGCGTTGGGATAGGCGCAGGTGAATGTATCGGCGACCTTGGCCAGTTCCGCCATATGCGGGCGCATCGCGGCAGCCCCCAGCGCGCAATTCAGCCCCACGGTGAAGGGGCGCGCGTGTTTGATGGAATGCCAGAAGGCGGTGGGCGTCTGCCCCGAGAGCGTGCGGCCGGAGGCATCGGTGATCGTGCCGGAAATCATGATCGGCAGGCGGCTTCCATGCGCCTCAAACGCTTCAAAACAGGCAAAGATCGCGGCCTTGGCGTTGAGCGTGTCAAAGATCGTCTCGATCATGATGATATCTGCACCGCCCGCGATCAGCCCGCGGATCTGCTGGCCGTAGGCAATGCGCAGATCATCGAAGGACACAGCGCGGTAGCCCGGATCGCTGACATCAGGCGACAGCGACGCGGTGCGGTTGGTCGGCCCGACAGCCCCCGCGACAAAGCGCTGTTTGCCGTCGATGGCAGTGGCCCGGTCCAGCGCGCGGCGCACGATGCGCGCGCCTTGTTCGTTAAGGTCGGGCACCGCCGCCTCCAGCCCGTAATCCGCCTGCGCGATGGTGGTGGCAGAAAAGGTGTTCGTCTCCAAGATATCCGCACCGGCAATCGCGAAATCGAAATGGATCTGCTCCAGCGCTTCGGGTTGGGTCAGGATCAACAGATCATTGTTGCCCTTTTGCGGATGCTCTGAGTGATGACGGCAGACATGGCCCGATCCGGTGCCGGCATAATCCTCTTCGCCCATCTTCAGGCTCTGGATTTGCGTGCCCATCGCACCGTCCAGGATCAGGATACGCTCGCCCGCCAAAGCGGTGAGGGTGTCGGCTGTGGAGCGAAGAGAAGATGACATGGGCAATCCTGACGTTTCGGGCGGATGTTCGGGGCGAATGACATATTTAAAGGAAGTAACGCCATTAATCGAATTCATAATGTTCAGGATGATTATGAATTATATGACAGGTTTCTTGAGGGTGGCCCGATGCTGCATGGATAAGGGCCTGCGCAGACCGGCAGTCAAGACAGCTCCGGTGCCGGGAAACAACGCGCGGATGAAATGCGACATCAATGCGGCGCGATTGCACTAGCCACATCAGGGCAGCTTTATATCCTCGACCTTGCATGCGCTTGGCAGGCTACGTTGGGGGAATGACCCCAAAAGCAAGTGACCCGAGATTTATTATTTCCACAGGAGGCTTCAATGACCAACATATCACTTGATATCGGAACGACGAAACCGCCCCTTGTGGACCCGATTGACCAGCTGATCGAAGCCTACCGCCCCAATCACGGGTTGGCGCAGGCGTTTTACTGCGATCCGGCAGTTTTCCAGCGTGATATGGAGCGGATATTCCACCGCCACTGGCACTGTCTTGCCCATGAGAGTGTTATTCCGCAACTCAATGATTTCGAGTTGTTCCATGTCGGTGATGAACAGATCATCCTGACACGGGGACAGGACGGCACAATCCATGCACTGATCAACGTTTGCCGTCATCGCGGGGCTGAGGTTTGCACAAAAGAACGCGGCAACGCCAAGGTGTTTGTCTGCCCCTATCATGCCTGGACCTATGCCAATGATGGCGCCTTGCGTGCTGCACGAGTCATGCCCAAGGATTTTGACCGCTCTGCCCATGGCTTGAAAAAAGCGCATGTGCGGGTGGTCGAAGGGCTGGTGTTCATCTCTTTTGCCACCGACCCGCTTGATTTTGCGCCCATCGCCCAAGCGATTGTGCAAAGCTGCGGCGTCTATGGCTGGGGCGCTGCCAAAGTGGCGCACCGCGAAAGCTACGAGATCGCGGCGAACTGGAAGCTGGCGGTGGAAAACTACGTCGAATGCTACCATTGCGGCCCTGCGCACCCCGAATATTCCCAGACTCATGCGTTGGAGCAGCCGCCCGAGCGGATCGAGGCGCTGAACGCGGCGATGGAGGAGCGTACGCGTGCTTTGGGTGTTGAGGTGGGGGTTGGCAACCACTGGCAAAGCTCTGCTGAGGGGCAAGAGGCGATAGATGTGTTTCGCTATTCGCTCTATAACGGGGTCTCTACCGGCAGTGCGGATGGCAGCCCGCTGGCACCGCTGATGGGCCGGTTCGGGGCTTTCGACGGGGGTGCTACATCGGTGCATGTGGGCGGCACCAGCTTTCTGCTGTGCTACGCCGACCATGGCGTGATCTACCGGTTTATCCCCAAAACGGTGAACAGTTGCGCGATCGAGGTGATCTGGCTGGTGAACGGCACGGCGGTGGAAGGCGCAGATTACGATCTTGAAGCCCTCACATGGCTGTGGAAGATTACCACCGTTCAGGACAAGAAAATCATGGAACACACCGCGCGCGGGACACGCTCGCAGTTCTATGAGCCGGGCCCGATTGCGCCGATGGAGTATAACGAGTTGCGCTACCTCGAATGGTATCTGGGCGAGTTGCGGCACATTCGCTGAGAGGCTGAGAGGCTGTGAGGGCTACAGGGCGGCAGATGCAAGGCATCGGGACCGCGCGCCACTGTAGCCCCTCCAGATCAGAAGTCCCAGTCGTCGTCCTCTGTCGCGATGGCTTTTCCGATGACATAGGATGAGCCGCTGCCCGAGAAGAAATCGTGGTTTTCGCTGTCGGGCGACAGGGCGGCCAGGATCGCGGGGTTCACCTCACAGGCTTGGGCGGGAAACAGCGCCTCATAGCCGAGGTTTTGCAGGGCCTTGTTGGCGTTGTAATGCAGGAAGGCTTTGACGTCCTCGGTCAGGCCCAGATCGTCATAAAGCTCTGCCGTATACTGCGCCTCGATGGCGTAGAGGTCGAACATCAGCGCAAAGGCGAAATCCTTCAACTCGTCGCGCTGCGCTTGCGGCAACTGCCCGGTCGCGCGCTGGAATTTATAACCGATGTAGTAGCCATGGATCGCTTCGTCACGGATGATCAGGCGGATAAGATCAGCGGTATTAGTCAGCTTGGCGCGGCTGGACCAATACATCGGCAGATAAAAACCGGAGTAGAACAGGAAGCTCTCCAGAAACACCGATGCGATCTTGCGTTTATATGGGTCAGCCGTGGCATTGTATTCCTGCAAGATCAGGCGCGATTTGGCCTGAAGATGCGGGCTCTCTTCGGACCAGCGGAAGGCGTCATCCACTTCCTTGGTGGAACATAGCGTCGAGAAGATCGAGGAATAGGAACGCGCATGCACTGCCTCCATGAAGGAGATATTGCTCAGCACGGCTTCCTCATGGGGCGTCTGCGCATCTGGCATCAGTGCGGGCGCGCCGACGGTGTTCTGGATTGTGTCGAGCAGCGTTAGGCCCGTCAGCACGCGGATGGTCAGGGTCTGCTCGTCCGGCGTCAGGGTCGCCCAGCTTTGCACATCATTGGACAGCGGCACCTTTTCGGGCAGCCAAAAATTGGCTGTGAGGCGGTTCCAGACCTCAAGGTCTTTGTCGTCCTGAATACGGTTCCAGTTGATCGCGCGGGGAACGGCGGTGGGGGTGGTAAAATCTTTCATATCAGCTCTCACAATGTGCACGAAACGCAGCCTTCGACTTGCGTCCCCTCAAGCGCGGTCTGGCGCAGGCGGATGTAATAAATGGTCTTGATGCCCTTCTTCCACGCGTAGATCTGCGCGCGGTTGATGTCGCGGGTCGAGGCCTCGGCGGGGAAGAACAGCGTCAGCGACAGGCCCTGATCCACATGGGTCGTGGCAGCGGCATAGGTGTCGATGATCGCCTCCGGCCCGATCTGGTAGGCATCGCGGTAGAACTCCAGATTGTCGTTATTCATGAACGGCGCAGGGTAGTAGACGCGCCCGATCTTCCCCTCCTTGCGGATTTCGATCTTGCTCACGATCGGGTGGATCGAGGAGGTGGAGTTGTTGATGTAGCTGATGGAGCCTGTGGGTGGCACCGCTTGCAGGTTGCGGTTGTAGATGCCGTGTTCCATCACGTCGGCGCGCAGCTGCGCCCAGTCGGCGCGGGTGGGCAGGTGTTTGCCAGTAAACAGAGCCTTCACCGCGTCCAGTTTGGGCAGCCAATCGCGGGTGATGTAGGTGTCGAAAAAACTACCGCTCGCGTAGGTCGACTCTGCAAACCCCTTGAACGTCTCGCCTTTCTCCCGCGCCAGCAGGTTGGACGCGCGGATCGCATGATAGGCCACAGCCGCGAAATAAACGGAGGTAAACTCGATCCCCTCGGCACTGCCATAGTGTATGCGTTCGCGCGCCAGATACCCGTGCAGGTTCATCTGGCCCAGCCCGATGGCGTGGCTCTCGTCATTGCCGCGCCGCACGGAGGGCACGGAGTCAATCGCCGACATTTCTGAGACTGCCGTCAGCGCGCGTATCGACGTCTCGACCGTAGCGCCAAAATCCGGCCCGTCCATGGTTTTCGCGATGTTGAGCGAGCCAAGGTTGCAAGAGATATCCGTGCCAAGGTGGTCATAGCCCAGATCGTCGTGAAACGTGCTGGCCTCGTTCACTTGCAGAATTTCCGAGCACAGATTGCTCATGGTGATGCGCCCCGCAATCGGGTTGGCGCGGTTCACCGTGTCCTCGAACATGATGTAGGGATAGCCGCTCTCGAACTGGATTTCCGCCAGCGTCTGGAAGAAGGCGCGTGCGTTGATTTTACGTTTGCGGATGCGTTTGTTGTCAACCATCTCGGCGTATTTCTCGGTCACGGAAATCTCCGAGAACGGCACGCCATAGATTTTCTCGACGTCATGGGGCGAGAAGAGATACATATCCTCGTTTTTCTTGGCCAACTCGAAGGTGATGTCAGGGATCACCACGCCAAGGCTCAGCGTCTTGATGCGGATTTTCTCGTCCGCGTTTTCGCGCTTGGTGTCGAGAAAGTTCAGGATATCAGGGTGATGCGCGTTCAGATAGACCGCCCCCGCCCCCTGCCGCGCGCCCAGCTGGTTGGCATAGGAGAATGAATCCTCCAGCAGCTTCATTACGGGGATGACGCCGGAGGACTGGTTCTCGATCCCCTTGATCGGTGCGCCATGCTCGCGGATGTTGGTCAGCATCAAAGCCACACCGCCGCCGCGCTTGCTCAGCTGCAGGGCGGAATTGATGCCGCGTCCGATGCTCTCCATGTTGTCTTCGAGCCGCAGCAGAAAGCACGAGATCAGCTCGCCGCGGCTTTGCTTGCCCGCGTTGAGGAAGGTGGGCGTGGCAGGCTGGAACCGGCCTGACAGGATTTCCTCCATGAAGGCCATCGCCTGCACCTGATCGCCGCGCGCCAGCGTCAGGGCCACCATGACAACGCGGTCTTCATACCGCTCCAGAAAGCGTTTCCCGTCGCGGGTTTTCAGCGTGTAGGACGTGTAATATTTGAACGCACCGAGGAAGGTGGGAAAGCGGAACTTTGCCGCAAAGGCCGCCTCCCAGATTTGGTGCAGGAAGGGGCGGGGATAGGCCTCTAGCACGGCAGCCTCGTAATATCCTTCATCCACCAGATAGCCGAGCTTTTCCTCAAGCGAATGAAAGAAAACGGTATTCTGGTTTACATGCTGTAGGAAATACTGCCGCGCGGCCATGCGGTCCGCATCAAAGCGGATATGCCCCGCCTCGTCATAGAGGTTCAGCATCGCGTTCAGCGCGTGGTAATCCAGCCCTGTGGTTAGTCCGTCATCAAGCATTGCTCTCTCCAAAATCTGTCCAGCCCAGCATGGATGCGGGCGATGTCTATCTGTGTGCCTGCCAGCTCGAAGCGGGTCAGTACCGGCACGTTGCATTTGCGGGCGATCACATCGGCCGCTAGCGCATAGGTCGCGCCAAAGTTACGGTTGCCCGCGCCGATCACGCCGCGCAACAAGGCGCGCGTGGTGGGATCATTCAGAAAACGGATCACCTGTTTCGGCACCGCCCCGCGCCCTTCGCCATCGGCAAAGGTTGGGCAGACCAGCACGAAGGGGCGGGCAGGGACCGGCATCGGTTCCGCCGGACGGATGGGGATGCGCGCGGCCGCCAGCCCGAGGTTAGCTACCAGTCGCGCGGTATTGCCCGTTGCCGAGGAATAGTAGACTAGCCCGCCCATTACCGTCTACGCCAGCTGGCCGATCATGTCGGGCCTGAAGCCCGCCCAATGCGCATCGCCCGCCACCACAACCGGCACCTGACGGTAGCCCATCTCGGTCACCTCCTGCATCGCGCCCGCATCCTGCGTCAGGTCAATCACGCGGTACTCCAGACCGCGCAGATCCAGCGCGCGGGTGGTGGCGGTGCATTGCACGCAGGCGGGTTTCGAATAAACAGTGATGGTCATGCCCATATCCTTTTGTTTTGCGATAAAAGGTGCAGGGGCGCGCAAGACATTAGCCCCATCAGGGACCATGAGCCATAAACACGTCCCCAAGCCCTCCGCTCGCGGTTGTCGTATCATGCTCGGGCAGGTCTCCTGGCTCACGGCTCAAACGGTGCGGCACACCTTCCCGGTGCATCTGCACCAGTGGTCATGGGCCGTTCCTTGCCGCTTACAGTTGCGGGGGCAGCGCCGGTATCACACCGGCTTCCCTCTTAGCTTGCGATGCGAGTCGCAAGAACCAAAGCAACTACATATAGGGGTAAACGGGTGGTTGCTGTCAACATGCTGTTCCCCCCTTTTTCAAACTTAGCGATTTTGGGCGAAATCATGTCGCGATTGACCCATCGGTTTTACGAATCCCGCTTATGGTAGCCGGACAAGGTGCGGGCCATTGGTCCGAGAATTGGGAAGCCGGTTGAAATCCGGCACTGCCCCCGCAACGGTAACGGAGCATACGGGCGCGAAGATCATGCCACTGGGGGAGAGGACCCCCGGGAAGGCGTCGCGCACGGGCCGATTGGCCACTCCGAAGTCCGGAAACCAGCCTTGTACGAGACGTCAAACCGCGGGTGGCGGAACGGGCGCCGGCATTGGCCTGTGGTTCCTCGATACCCCCACGGCCGCGTTCGGTGTCTTACTGTCATTCGCCCTAACATACGTCGCGGGGCGCGACAGGAGCTAACAATGAACACCGCAACTCTCATCGGATTGCTGGCGCGGCGGAACCCTGCCCATGCGCTGGAGCAGCCGTTCTACACCGATCCCGACATCTTCCAGACGGATATGGAGGCGATTTTCTACCGCGAATGGCTCTTCGCGATCCCCGCCTGCGAGCTGGAGAAGGCGGGCAGCTATGTCACCCACCAGATCGGCGCTTATGGCATCATCCTTGTGCGCGGTGCGGATCATGTGATCAGGGCGTTCCACAACACTTGCCGCCATCGCGGATCAATTCTGTGTACCGCCGCCAAAGGCAACGCGCCCAAGCTGGTCTGCCCCTACCATCAATGGACCTATGAGCTGGATGGCAAGCTCTTGTGGGCGCGCGACATGGGGCCGGAGTTTGATCCTTCCGCCCATGGTCTGCGCACCGTCCACTGCCGCGATCTGGCAGGGCTGATTTATGTTTGTCTGGCCGATGTTGCCCCTGATTTTGATGCCTTCGCCGATCTTGCGCAGCCCTATCTGGAGCCGCACGACCTCACCAATGCCAAAGTCGCCTTCGAGACGACCATCATCGAGAACGGCAACTGGAAGCTGGTCTGGGAGAACAACCGCGAGTGTTATCATTGCGGCGGCAACCATCCCGGTCTGTGCCGCTCCTTCCCCTCTGATCCCACCATCACTGCGGGTGCGGAAGGCGGCATCCCGCCGCATGTTCAAGCGCATTACGACAGGCTGGAGGCGCAGGGTCTGCCCTCGCAATTCCGCATGGGGCCGGAGTTCCAATATCGCGTCGCGCGCATGCCGCTGTTGGAGGGCGCACAAAGCTTCACGATGGACCTCAAGCCTGCTGTGAGCCGAAATATGGGGCGAGTGAGCGATCAGGATGCAGGCACAATGCTGAAATACCACTACCCCAGCACGTGGAACCATTTCCTGCCCGATCATGCCACCGTGTTCCGTGTGACGCCGCTGACCGCGACGACAACGCAGGTCACCACCAAATGGCTGGTCCATAAGGATGCGGTAGAGGGGCGCGATTACGACGTGACCCGCCTTACCGAGGTCTGGAACACCACCAACGACGAGGACCGCCGCGTCGTCGAGGACAACCAGAAAGGGATCAATTCCCCCGCCTATACCCCCGGCCCCTATTCGCCGGTGCAAGAGGAGGCAGTGATGCAGTTCGTCAGCTGGTATTGCGGCACGCTGCAAAAACGGCTCGATCCCGTCACGCTGGCGGCGGAATAGAAGATGAATGATCTCAGCTCCGTTCCCGCCACTGCGATCTGGAAAGACACCGAGATGCTGGAGTGCGTCTCGGTTATTCCCGAAATGGCCAATACGGCCACCTTCACCTTTCAGGCCGCCTCCGGCGCGCTGTTTGATTTCCTGCCGGGCCAGTTCCTGACGCTGGAGCTGCCGGTCGCAGGGGGCGTGGTCCACCGGACCTATACGATCTCTTCATCGCCTTCGCGCCCGCGCTCGATCTCTATCACGGCTAAGGCGCAGGCGGATAGCATCGGCACCCGCTGGATGCTGGAGCACCTTGCCCCCGGTGTGCGGATCAGGGCGCTCGGACCGTCAGGGCAGTTCTGCCATTTGAGCCGCCCTGCGCAAAAGCATCTGTTTATATCGGCGGGGTCGGGGATCACGCCGGTGATGTCGATGGTGACGTGGATGTTTGACCTGGGTGCGCAGACGGATGTGGTTTTCATCAATTGTGCGCAGCGCCCCTCGGAAATTCTGTTCCGCGAGCGGCTGGAGCATATGGCCAGCCGCGTTCCGGGGATCGACCTCAAATGGGTGGTCGAGACGCCGGACCGTTACAGGCCGTGGACAGGCTATCAGGGCCGCTTCAACCAGCTGATGCTGGGCCTGATGGCGCCTGATTATCTGGAGCGGGATGTCTATTGCTGCGGGCCGGAGCCGTTCATGCAAGCGGTGCGCGAGGCGCTCTCGGGGCTAGGCTTTGACATGGACCGCTACCATCAGGAGAGCTTTCAGGCGCCTGCCGAGACGCTGGCGGATGTGCCTGTCCACGATGATGTTGTGCCCGCACAGGAGGCCGGGGCGCAGATCTATTTCGCAAGGTCCGACAAACGCGCCGCGTGCCAGCAGACGGACACCATTCTGGCCGCCACCCGTGCGGCAGGTCTGAACATCCCCTCCGGCTGCACTTTCGGAGTGTGCGGGACCTGCAAGGTCCAAAAACTCTCAGGTGAGGTGCATATGGTGCACAACGGCGGGATTTCGGACGATGACATTGCGGCAGGCTACATTCTGGCCTGCTGCTCCAACCCCATCGGGAACGTCACAATCGACGTATAAAAGGACCGTAAATTATGACACTCAGACCTGTTCCCTGGCTCGCTGTGCCTGTGTTGACCAGTGCGTTCTTCAGTCTCGCACTTGGCTGCGGCGCACCTTTCGCGGCCATCGCGGCCCTTGGCGCGCTTGTTCTCGGGCGGCGTGACGCCTATCTGGCAGCCTTCTTTGCATGGGTCGCAAATCAGGCCGTGGGCTTCGGCTTCTTGGGCTATCCGACAGATCCGCGCACGCTCGCATGGGGCGTGGCCATTGGCCTGTCAGCGCTGGCTGCGGTCTGGTCCGCGCGCTGGATCGCTGCACTGCTTGCGGGTGCGTCATGGCCCGCTATTTGTATTGCAGCACTCGCCGCTGCCCTAATCGCGCAGCAGGTGACAATTCTGGCCTCCGCTCAGGTGCTAGGTTTCCACCCCGCAGCCTTTGCGCCTGCGGTTCTGTTTGATATCGCATGGACCAATGCGGCGGCTTTTGTGCTGCTCGTTGCCGTGCAGATGGGGGGTGCGCAGGTTAATCTGACCCGAGCACCGGGCCAGTCTGTGCCAGCATGAAATCGGTATAGACAAACCCGTCACGGGTTACGGTTTCGCCGTGCATCAGATCCACAGGCGCGGCGAAATCGGGACTGTTACAGACGAGAGTGTGAAACTCGCCATTTTCTCCGCACGGATCAACATTCTGCGGCAAGTCGGCCAGAAACTTCTGATCGAAAACAGTGCCGCAGAGATTTGGCGGAAGCTTTTGGGGGTCCAGCGCCACAACGTAGGCCTTGATGCCCGCAGCGATGATCTCGCGGGTGACTTCCGCAGTGTCCAGACCGAACAATGAAAAATGCGCCCGCAGGTTCTGGCCGGTCAGAATATCCTCGCGCCACGCGCGCAAATCGGCCAGCGCCAGATCGCCACATATGTGATCCTGGACACCATCATAAGCCAGCTTTGCCAAGGCGGCATTCATCCGCTCCAGATAGAACTCGTTGGTGCAGATGTAGGGCAGGGGCACCTCAATCAGTGGCACGCCCAAGGCCAGCGCCTGCCGTGCCAGAATTTCCCGCCGGACCCCGTGGATGGCCACTCTTTCGTGCGTTTCGTTCACAGACGTGACGATGGCGCAGATTGGCTTTGTTGCACAAATCAGCTTGTGGGTGGAGTTCCCCTTACCCCAGACGGATTTAGCCTACAGGCTCCGTTATAGGTATGCCAATAGCGGTGTAGCGGTTGAGGGCGGCGATGCGGATTTTGATTTCTGCGACCTGCCTTTCGAAGTCCCTCGCCATGAGCGATTGGCCCAGTAATTTCATACAATGCATTTTCGTCTCAACGCGGCTTCGGCGGTGGTATCCGCTCCAGCGTCGCCACAGGGTGCGGCCCAGATACCGTTGCGCATTGACGGCATCGTTGCGGGCAATTGCTCCTGCGCTCGTCCAGCATCGAACCTGTTACCGATATCGAGGTGACGGAGGTTCTGAAATCTGACCTGCTGGAAGCCTTTGCCAATACTCCGCGCCTTGCCCTCGCGGTCTTTTGGGCCGCGTCGCGGGATGATGCGATAACGATCGAACATCTGGTGGACATTGGCCGTCGTGATGCAGCGGAGCGTGTGGCGCATTTCCTGCTCGAGCTTGGTGCGCGGCTCTCGCTGGTGGGTATGGGGGATAAAACCGGCTTTGCCTGTCCGCTGACGCAGTATTTTTTGGCCGATGCGATTGGCCTCAGTGCGGTGCATGTAAACCGTGTTCTGCGGCAGTTGCGCGAAAAAGGGCTGCTGACGTTCCGCGATGGCCATGTCCGGTTTGACGATTATGACCGTCTGGTTGATTTTGCCCAGTTTGACGCGGCCTATCTGGATCAGGTCGGACCACTGCTGGCTTGAGATTTGCCGGGAAACTGCGATGCCTCGTATATCCCCCGTCCGCAAGGAATGATGCTGGCGGGGGTTTTCTGTCATCATGCGTATCCGCTTCATTCTTTGCGGTATGCGCGCGCTCTACTGCTTGATAGTGCTAGAGCGCCTCGTGCTTTTTGGGACCGGAGGGTGCTTTGTCCCATGCGGTTTTCACAGTTTTCATCTTGTCGGCAGTGGTGGTCGATGTGTTGGTTTCGGATGTCATCGGCTGATCCTTTTCTGAGTGTTTGAAACAGAAAATAAACGGGGCACGCGCAGGGGATAGGGGACAGGCAGTCCCGCGTATCTCTCAATTACCCTGAAAGGGTAATGGTTCACCGACATGAGGTGACCTGTTCAGACTATCGCACCGCCGTCATCCAGCCAGACTGATATGGATTGGTCTGCACCTGTAAATCCGCAAGTTTTCGGGGGTAAATTCAAACTTAGGCGTGTTTTGGCCGATGGTATTCTTTGGCCTGCGATTGGCGCACGTCGTGCGCTACCGCCCGTAATTGGCAAGCTTACTTCGATTTCCTCTCTGGCAAATTGGCTCAGTTTTGCGCCATAACGCTCCAGCAGGCGCAGCATCGCCATGTTATCGCGGTGGATCAGTGCGTAGAACTCCGAAATTCCGGAGCGTTCTGCGTGCATCGAGAGCGCTTCGAGAAGAAGGCTGCCGAGCCCTTGCCTTTGCACCGCATCCACAATTGTGATCGCTATTTCAGCCATATGGGGTTTAGCCGGAAAGCGGACATAGCGCGCAATCCCAATAGGCTGGGGAGTGGATGTTCCTTGGGCAAGAGCGCCAATCGCTACGTGATCCTCGCCATTTCGGGCCGTGAATTTATCCAGCTCGGAGGGAGTAAGATCGTGCCGCGCGGCGAGAAAGCGAAAATACCTCGACTCGCCGGAGAGTTGTGCATAGCCGATCTCCAACAGATGTCGGTCTGCGGGTGCTACTTCCCTAACCAGAACGGACAGCCCGTTTTTGAGGGTTGCGTCGAATGGCGCGCGCTTCAAGTCGTGCCATGTTCGGAGGCTGGGGTGATGCGTGTTCCGGCGCGTCCCTCAAGGATCGCCCGCGCATTCGAGAGTTTGCCGATGCCCGCAAACTTCCCGCCGCTGCGCACAAAAGCCGCCGCTGCCGCGACCTTGGGCCCCATCGAGCCGGGGGCCAGATCAAGGGCGTCCAGCGCTTCAGGAGTTGTATCGTTGAGTGCAGTCTCGTCTGGGCCGCCGAAACTCTTGAAAACAGCCGCCACATCAGTGAGCAGCAAGAGCGCATCCGCCCCAAGATCAGAAGCCAGCAGCGCCGAGGTGCGGTCCTTGTCGATCACGGCTTCCACGCCTTCCATGTCACCGCTGTTATTGCGCAGGACGGGAATGCCGCCGCCGCCCGCACAAATCACAATGTGCTGCGCGTCCAGCAGCGCCTTGATCGCTTCCAGACCGACAATCCGCCGGGGCAAGGGCGAGGGCACCACGCGGCGCAGATCGCCGCTGGCCTCTTTCGCCATCGCCCAGCCATGATCAGCTGCCACAAGTTTCGCTTCATCTGCCGAGTAAACCGGTCCGATGGGTTTGCTGGGTGCGCTGAACGCCGGATCATCAGGGTCCACCTCAACACGGCTCAACAATGTGGCACAGAGCGACCCGTCTGGCAGCGCGTTCATCAATTCCTGCTCCACCAGATAGCCGATCATCCCTTCGGTTTCTGCCCCCAAGACATCCAAAGGCCAGGGTTTCGCCGGATCATAGGCTGCCCCGTGCAACGCCAGCAGACCCACTTGCGGGCCGTTGCCATGCGCCACAATAATCTGGTGGTCGAGCGCGAGGTCGGCGAGTGCTACCGCAGCGATGCGCACATTGGTCCGCTGGGCGGCAGGGGTCATCGGCTCGCCCCGCCGCAACAGGGCATTGCCGCCAAGGGCCACGACGATGCGCATTCTATGGCCCCATCGTGGCGACAAGAACCGCCTTGATCGTATGCATCCGGTTTTCCGCCTGATCGAATACGATCGAGGCGCCAGATTCGAACACGTCCTCCGTCACCTCCATGCAATCAATTCCAAACTTTTGGAACGTCGCTTCGCCAACTTCGGTGTCGCGGTTGTGGAACGCGGGCAGGCAGTGCATGAATTTTGCAAAGGGATTGCCTGTCTTCTCCATGATGTCCGATGTAACGCGGTAAGGCGACAGAAGGGCGATCCGCTCCTCCCAGACATCGTCCGGCTCACCCATCGAGACCCAGACATCGGTGTAGACGAAATCCGCACCCTCCAGCCCCTCGGCGTGCTTTTCAGTAAGGGTAATGCGCGCTCCGGTGCTCTCCGCAATGGTTCTGCAACGGGTCACGAGTTCAGGATCAGGCCAGCACGACTTTGGACCGCAAAGGCGCACATCCATCCCGATCAGCGCACCACCGATCATCAGCGATGCGCCCATGTTGTTGCCAGCGTCCCCCATGAAGCAAAACGCCACGTCGGACAGATGCTTGCGCGTGCCTTCCCGCATGGTCATCAGATCGGCGAGGATCTGCGTGGGATGAAAATCATCCGTTAGCCCGTTGAACACCGGCACGCCTGAGAATTCCGCCAACACCTCGGCATCGCGCTGGCCAAAGCCGCGATATTCGATCCCGTCATAGAAGCGGCCCAGCACACGCGCGGTGTCCTTCATGGTTTCCTTATGGCCGATGTGGCTGCCCGAGGGGCCGAGATAGGTGACATGCGCGCCTTGATCATAGGCCGCGACCTCGAAGCCGCTGCGGGTGCGGGTGCTGTCCTTCTCGAAGATCAGCGCAATGTTCTTGCCGCTCAAGTGCTGCTGCTCGTATCCACCGGTCTTGGCCATCTTCAGAGAGGCTGCCAGTTTCAGCAGATGGCGGATTTCATCCGGTGAAAAGTCCAGCAAGGTGAGAAAGCTGCGTCCGCGTAGGTTCTGTGGCATGGGATATTCCTTAAATTGCGTCACGGATGAGGGGGCAGGTCATTCAATGCGATCCACCGCGTCCGCGCCCCAATTCCGATCCGGGGATGGTGATGACCTCAACACCTGCTTTGCGCAGGAGCGTGTTGGAATCGACGTTGCGCTCGTAGCCGACGACGACACCCGGTTCGAGACACAGCAGATTGTTGGCATCGTCCCACTGCTCGCGGGCGGATTCGTAAGCGTCGCCGCCGGTGGGGACGGTGCGCAGTTTCTTGAGGCCCAAGGCGCTGGCAACGACGTCGAGGAATGGCTTCGTCTCCGTCTCGACCACCACAGCGTCGCCCTCGCCTGCACGCAGGCTGTAGCAGCGGATGGCATCGGTCACTTCGGTAAAGACGGTGACCAGATCGCGGTCACAGAAGGTGAATACAGTATCAAGGTGCATGGCACTGCGCGAACGTGGAAACTGGCAGGCGATGACCCGCGTGGCACCACCGCCCGCAAACAGGCCGCGCGCGATCTGGCCCACGGCCTGCGGCGTTGTCCGCTCTCCCATACCGATCAGAACGCATCCATTGCCGATGGGCATCACATCGCCGCCCTCGACCGTAGCGGGGCCATGGTCCTGCTTTGGATCACCCCACCAGACGGGAAAGCCTGCATCCTTGAAATCAGGGTGAAAGCGATAGATCGCTGCCAAATTCAGCGTCTCCAGCCGCCGCGCGGGCCAGTGCATCGGGTTCAGCGTGACACCGCCGTAAATCCAGCAGGTCGTGTCGCGGGTAAAGATGTGGTTGGGCAGCGGCGGCAGGATGAAATCCGCAGGCGCCAGCATCGGGGCCAGCACACCGTCCGCCGCAATGGGCAGTTCCGCCCGGCTCATGCCGCCGATCAGGATGGTGGAGAGCAGATCAGCCTCCACTTCCATCAGATGCGCCAGCAGATCGTCGGCCAGACCGACCCCTACAGTATTGTCGTTGATCCGCGCCTCCAGCAGCCAGCGGCGCGCCTCCATATCGGCCAGCGTCTCTGCCAGCATCTGGCGCAGAAACACCACTTCGACCCCGCGATTGCGCATCGCATCGACGAAGGTCATGTGCTCGATCCGCGCCCGCTTGACCCAGATCACATCGTCGAACAGCAACTCCGCGCAGTTGGCAGGGGTCAGCCGGGCCATGGCGGCACCGGGCTTGTGAACCATGACGCGGCGCAATTTGCCCGCTTCGGAATGAACGCCATAAGTCAAAGTCATGTGGGGGTTCCTTGCATGAGGACGCCGAGGCTGAGGGCGGCCATGATGATGATGGTGAGGCCCAGAAGCACGGGCCAGACAAAGCGCAGCCAACGCTCGTAAGGGACGCGGGCGATGGCGAGGCCGCCCATAACCACGGCAGATGTGGGGGTGATGAGGTTGACGACACCTGCCGCAGACTGAAAGGCGGTGACGATCAGGCTCCGCTCGACCCCGGCGAAATCACCGACGGGCGCGAGGATCGGCATGGACAGGACGGCGAGGCCGGAGGTGGAGGGCACAAAGAACGACAGTGCCACCTCGATCCAATACATGACGATGATGAAAAGGACGCTGTTGAGGCCCGCGATGCTTTCCTCGGCCCAGAACAGGATGGTGTCGGTCATATGACCTGCGTCCATCACGACAACGATGCCACGCGCGAGGCCGATGATCAGCGCCACACCCAGCAGATCGCGTGCGCCGCCGACGAAAGCGTCAACCAGACCCTTTTCACCCAAACACCCGATCAGCCCGATGCCGATGCCCGCGAACAGGAACAGCCCGCTCATCTCTGCCATCCACCAGCCGCCCAGGGACACACCCCAGATCATCACGGCAAAGGTCGTGCCGAACAGCAACAGGACAACTTTGTGCAAGCCGGTGAAGTCGGTGGCGATGTCTGTGGCGCTGCGAAAATGCGCCTCGTTCTCGGCTTTGCGGTCGAATACCAGCGACTTCGACGGGTCCGCCTTGACCCGTGCGGCGTACCACATGACGTAGGCGACGGTTGCCGCAAAGCAGACCACCAAGATTGCCAGTCGCAAGATCAGCCCGTCGGTAAAGGCCACGCCCGCCGCATCGGACGCGATGACGGTTGAAAATGCGTTTACGGTGGAGCCAAGGACGCCCACGCCCGCCCCCAGCAGGATCACTGCCACCGCCGTCAGCGCATCATATCCGGCAGCGATCATCACGGGCGTCAGCAACACGTAAAAGGCCAGCGTCTCTTCCGCCATGCCTTCGGTTGTGCCGCCCAGCGCAAACAGTCCCATCAGGATCGGGATCATCCATTTCTCGCGCCCTTTCAGACGTGTCATCGCGCGTTTGATCCCTGCATCAATGGCGCCTGTGGCCGTGACCACGCCGATAAATCCGCCGATCATCAGCACAAAAAGCGCCACATCGATGGCATTGGCACTGTACCAGAATAGGAATGATCATGGCTTGTAGAGCGGCATCAAGTGCGCCTGTCAAAGAGAGCGGATCACAGGGATGCACCACGGCGGTGCGCACCGGATCCAGCGGATCCGTCGCTGCGATCAGGCGGGCATATTGCGCGCCCGTCACATGCATCAGCACATCGGGCAGGATAACGCGGCGGCGGCGGATTTTCTCACGGGGGGCGATAACGCTTGCCACGCCTTCAATCACGGCTTTGCCGTGTCGGTTCAGGCAGGTGCAGGCCAGCAGCACGCGCCCTTTCGCCTGCATCTGGGTCACCTCCACACGCACGGTGACCGTATCGCCCAAGATTACGGGTGCTCTGAAATCGAGGCTTTGGCTCAGGAAAATCGTGCCGGGCCTCGGAAGTTGCGTGCCCAGCACGGTTGAAATCAGCGCACCACCCCACATGCCGTGGGCGATGATCCCGTGGAACATATCAGCTTTCGCATACTCCGCATCGACATGTGCGGGGTTTATGTCACCCGACATGACCGCGAACAGATCAATGTCGCGGCGCGTGAGAGTGCGGGCCAGTTCGGCATGATCGCCGACTGAAATCTCGTCGTAGGTCAGGTTTTCGATGTATGCGACATCTGCTGGTGTATCAGGCGCGGACATGCAGACCCCCATCGACATAGGCGATGTCGCCCGAGATGCTGCGTGCGCCATCACTCGCGAGCATCACAGCGACGTGTCCTACATCCTCCACAGTGATCAGGCTTTGCTCGGGTGCGCGCAGGCGGGCCGCATTGATCAATGTATCGAAATGCGCGATGCCCGAGCCTGCACGGGTCTGCAACGGTCCCGGCGAGATCGCGTTGACGCGGATCTGTTTTGGCCCCAGCTCAACTGCAAGCGCGCGCATGGTGCCCTCGAGGGCTGCCTTGACCGGCCCCATGATGTTGTAATGATCCACCACTTTTTCGCCGCCATAATATGTCATTGTCAGGATCGTGCCGCCCTTGGTCATGAGCGGTTCAGCCAGCCGTGCCATACGGATCAGCGAGTGGACAGAGACATCCATCGCCTGTGCAAAGCCCTTGGCCGAGCAATCGGTGACCCGTCCGTGCAGATCGCTGGCAGGGCAATAGGCGATGGAATGGATGAGGGTATCAAGCCGCCCCCAGCGGTCCCTGATCGCGTCAAAAACCGCCTCCATTTCGCCACTGACCTCGACATCGAGCGGCAGCAACAGCTTTGCCGCCACCGCGTCCGCGACTGGCCGCACATGAGGTTTCGCCCTGTCGTTTACATAGGTCAGGACCACCTCGGACCCTGCATCCGAAAAGGCCTGTGCGCACCCCGCTGCGATGGAATCCCCGTTCGCCACGCCCACAACCAGCGCGACCTTCCCCGTCAGTGTCGTCATCGTTGCATCACATAGGTGCCGGGGGCATCGCACAGGGCAACATATTTCCCCGAAGCGGCTCCCGTGGGTGGCGGCTTGACCGCTGCACCGGACCGCGCCGCCAGCCAGCTTGCGAAATCGACCCACCATGATCCGTCTTCGGCCGCATTCTCCGCCAGCCACTCTGTCGGATCGCGGTAGGCGGCACAGGCGGCTGTATCTGCAATACGGTAATGGCGGTGTGCATGGCCAGGCTCCGAGACGATGCCCGCATTATGCCCGCCACTGGTCAGCACAAAGGTCAGATCGGTATCGGCAAACAGATGCATCTTATAAACCGATTGCCACGGGGCCACATGATCATCTTCGGTCCCCACCGCAAAGATCGGGGTGCGGATATCCGAGACAGCAATGGCCTTGCCATCAACAAGATAGCGGCCTTCGGCCAGATCATTGTCGAGGAACATCTTGCGCAGATATTCCGAGTGCATGCGTGCGGGCATGCGGGTGGCATCCGCGTTCCACGCCATAAGATCAAAGGCATCGCCCCGCTGGCCCAGCAGATAATCGCGGATTGCCGGCGCCCAGAGCAGGTCGCGGGCGCGCAGCAGGGCAAAGGCTCCGGCCATCTGGTCGGACGACAGATACCCTTTTTCGGCCATCATATCCTCGATCATCGTTACTTCGCTGTCGTTGATGAACAGGCGCAGCGGTCCGGCCTGGGTAAAATCGACCTGTGCAGCCAGCAGCGTAACAGAGGCAAGACGCGTGTCCTTGTCGCGCCCCATCGCTGCTGCCGCAATCGACAGCAGCGTGCCACCAAGACAATAGCCGACCGCGTGCAGCTTGGGGGCGCCGGTGATGCTCAATGCCGCATCTGTCGCAGCCATGATACCAAGCTTGCGGTAGTCTTCCATGCCCAGATCACGGTCCGGTGCATCGGGATTTTTCCATGAAATCATGAAGACGGTGAACCCCTGCGCCACCAGAAAACGGACCAGCGAATTCTGTGCGGACAGGTCGAGGATATAGTATTTCATGATCCATGCAGGCACGATCAGGATCGGCTCGGGCCTCACTTGTTCCGTTGTGGGGGCGTATTGGATCAACTCGATCAGGTCATTGCGGAACACCACCTTGCCGGGGGTGGTGGCAAGGGTGCGCCCGACCTCGAAAGGTTGCGGCCCCGCTGGCTGGACCACACCCGCCCTGCGCTTTGTATCCTCGGAAAGGTTCTGTGCGCCGCGCACCAGATTCTGACCCTTCTCGGCGAGGGTCGCAGCAATCACATCAGGGTTGGTCATGGCGAAATTCGACGGTGCGGTCGTATCGACCAGCGTGCCCGCCACAAAGGACATCAGGTCTTCATGCGCGGGCGTCATGCCGTGAACGTTTGTCATGGCGTCCTGCCACCATCGCCAATTGAGCTGGTGTGCCTGCGCCCAGACATTGAACGGGTGTTTCTGCCAAGCTTCACTGGCAAAGCGCCGATCAGGCTTTGCTTCGGCAGGAGCTATGCCGGAATTTGGGTGATGGCGTGATTTGAAAGGCGGCGTATTGTGGCGGTGTAAAAGCCAGCCAGAACCTCACAAGGAGCAATACGCCTATGAAGGACGATACAAC
>Ga0163215_100769_pt1 | contig 36968 bp, 41 predicted proteins | sample SynspAceP_FD_185934 | JGI IMG/M metagenome (GOLD analysis project Ga0163215, IMG submission 185934) | Saline lake microbial communities from Ace Lake in Antarctica - Synechococcus sp. Ace-P (Hybrid Assembly) | ecosystem: Environmental > Aquatic > Non-marine Saline and Alkaline > Saline | place...
CGACGAAATTGAGGGATTTGGACCTGAGGGATACACCCAGTCGGTCTGCACGGTTGACCACGCCGTTCAGGCCAATGTGGCGTTTGAAGCCTTCTGTGCTGATCCCGGCCCGATCGTCGTCGGTGCGGCGCAGGGTGCCTCGTGCTACGGACCGGCCTATGAATACGCGATGATCCTCGACAAGGAATTGCGCACCCGCAAGATCCGCGACAAGGTGCCTATGACCTTCGTCACAGCCGAACCCTATATCGGCCATCTCGGCCTCGGCGGCGTCGGCGACACCAAGGGCATGCTTGAGCACGAAATGCGACAGCGCAGCGTCCGTTGGATAACCAATGCCAAAGTGGAAAAGGTCGAAGCCGGTGCCATGACGGTATCCGAGCTCAATGATGACGGCTCGGAGAAGACCAAGCATCAACTCGATTTCAAATACTCGATGATGCTGCCGGCATTTCGCGGTATCCCGGCGGTGCGCGATATCGAAGGTCTGGTCAATCCGCGCGGTTTCATCATTGTCGACAAGCACCAGCGCAATCCGAAGTATCCCAATATCTTCGGCATAGGCGTGGCCATCGCCATCGCGCCTTTGGAAAAGACCCCCGTCCCCACCGGCGTACCAAAGACCGGCTACATGATCGAAAGCATGGTTTTGGCCACGGCCAAGAACATCAAGGCGATTCTAGCTGGCAACGAGCCTGCCGACGAGGCCACCTGGAACGCCTTCTGCCTGGCAGATTTCGGCGATCGCGGTGTGGCCTTCCTGGCGCAACCGCAAAACCCGCCGCGCAACGTCAACTGGGCAGCCGAAGGCATGTGGGTGCATCTGGCCAAAGTGGCGTTTGAGAAATACTTCATGCGAAAGGTCCGCAAGGGCATCACCGAGACCTATTATGAAAGCGCGATCATGAAGCTGCTGGCGATGCACAAGCTGAAATAGCAGTCGGCGTTGCCCGATTTGGAACCAAGGGCCGGCAGCTGTCGGCCCTTGCATTTGTGCAGCGAGTGGACAGGCAGACATCGAACACGCAACACTGGATGAAACACCGCATTTCGCTAGCTTGCAAACACCTCACACATCGGGATAATTGTTCCAGGCAATGAGGTGTCTGCGATGGAATTGGGAGCATTACTGGTATTTGCCGGCGCACTGCTGGTCGCGGCCGGTTCACCCGGACCAAGCATTGCTGCGCTTGTTGCTCGCGTCATTGCACGCGGCCCCGGCGAAGTGATGCCATTCCTTGCAGCCATGTGGATCGGCGAAGCGCTTTGGTTGACTGTTGCGGTTTTCGGGCTGGCCACACTGGCGCAGAGCTTTCATCTGGTTTTCACCTGGATCAAATGGCTTGGCGTCGCCTATCTTCTGTACCTCGCCTGGAAAATGTGGAGAGCGCCCGTAAGCGGCGCTGACCAAACCCTGCCTGAGCGCGACTCGGCTCTGCGGCTGTTTTTCGCGGGCCTTGCCGTCACGCTTGGCAATCCGAAGATCATGATGTTCTACATGGCATTGTTGCCAACCATCATTGATCTGGCCCAGTTGTCGTTGACCGGCTGGATGGAACTTGTCGCCACTATGTTGATCGTGCTGATAATGATTGATCTAGTTTGGGTGTTGATGGCTACGAAAGCGCGAACCTTTCTGGCCTCGCCCCGTGCAATGCGTCTTGCCAACCGTTGCAGCGCCGGGTTGATGGCCGGGGCTGCAGCGAGCATCGCTTCGCGTTAGCAGGCACGGTTGTTCGCCTGTCGGGCGATCATTTCAATGGGGTCATTCCGGACGCACCCGCTAATCCTTGCATTCATCGGCGTGGCGCAAATCAGCCGTTCTTGCCGCGACGGCGCTTTTTGCCGCTCGGTTTGTCGGGCGCCGGGTCATTGAACATCGGTTCATGATGGTGTGGTTTGTGCGGGGCTTTGGCTGAATGCAGCGTTTCGCGGCGGACGCCGGTGAACATCAAGATGTCGGCAGATGCGCTCGCCGCTTTGCTTGCTGATGCCGTGGCGTTTGCCTTCCGGCATCTTGATTTATCAAAGATCAATATTGTCGTCATATCTGGACTCCAACTCTATGGAACAGGAAATACGCTCGACACTCTTCTCCTTATTAATTTTCATCTAGACGTGACTTGGTTAACAGCTCGCTAACGCTTTTGGGATAACTTGAGACAAGTATCTAGTTGCGTCTGAGTAAGGTGTGCCCGTGTCCGACAATTTTCGCGATCTCGAACGACCAGATGGCGTCCGCCGCAAAGATGCGGTGCTGATGGCTGCCATCAGCGGCCTTGAATGCCTCGATCATCCATCCCGGCAGGATCTCGCCCGGTTTTCCCGCCTCTTCATCCCGCTCTATCGAGTTGCAAGCCAGGAGTCCCGGCGCACCGCGTCGGCGACGCTGTCACGTTTGTCGCGGGTGCCCGAAGATGTGACTGAGCTGCTGATCAATGAGCCGATTGTCATTGCAGCTCCATTCATCGTCCATTATCCGCTGCTCAGGGAAAGCGCCTTGATCAGAGCAGTCATGCGAAATGGTGCGCCCCATGCCCGGGCTGCGGCCCGACGCTCGGATCTTTCCCCCCAGGCAATCACCGCCCTGCAGGACCTAAAGGATCCGTCCGTGGACGGGCTTCTGGTTCTGCGCGGACTGGTCCCGGCTCCGGCACAGGCTGTTTCTCACAGCCAGGCATCCGACCCGACGGCAACCATCCGGCCGACCGTAGAGGCTCCGCCGCTTGATCCGAGCGAAAAACTCAGGACGGAGTTGCGGGCTATGGTCTCCGGCAGCCCGACGCCCAAATCACCGCTCAATCGGCCGATGAGCACGCGCACGCAGCAAGAGGTGGGCGAGAGGGCGCCCACCGCCCTGCCCGACGCTGCAAATACGGCCACGTCAACAACAGCGCGACGCAGGGTCGCGGATGTCCGGCTGGCGCAGCTGGCGCGCCATGCCAAGTCGGATCAGGAAACCTGGTTCGCCACAGCTCTCGCCGACGCCATGGGGGCAAGCTATGCCTTGGCAGAACGCATCATGATGGATTTGTCGGGCCGGCAACTGGCGACAGCGCTTATTGGCATGGGCGCGCCTGACGCCACTATAAAATCGGCACTCGAGAGTTTCTTTCCGCATCTGGCCAATCCATCCGTCCGGCATACGCTGGCAACGGACCTGATTGAGGAGCTGGACGCTGACAGTTGTGCCGCACGCCTGACTGCGTGGCAGCGCGCCGACAGCTACACCAGCGGAGCGGCCACCCATATTCCTGCGATGGCGGACAGCAAGCCGGCGCGGCAAGCCGTCGGTCAACGGCTCACCCCGCAGGATGTCCGGCGCCGCACAACGCCATCACGCAAATCCGCCTGATCTTGTCCGAAATTCCGCTTCCGTGGTTCCACTTGAGCACGACACAGCAAACAAGCGTTATCGTTTGGATTTTCGCCAGCCTGCTGCACGTGCTTCGGCTTCCGTGCAGAACCAGCGCTCACCATATTGCGGTGATATTTTCGTCGGGATATAAAACTTCTGGCCGGGCACATGATATATGCGCTCGCCGGTATTGATGCTGACGTTACCCTTGATATTGCACGCAGGCGGGTTTCCGCCCGGCGCATTGGTAAATCCAAAAGCAAAGTGTCTGACAGCGCTTGGTGCCGCGAAAGCGGCGGCTGAACAGACGATCACTAATGTCGAAAATCTGAGCATAACACTCCGGAAGCCTAATTGTGACTTCCGAAAAATACACGCCACAGATTAACGGCGGATAAGTATAATCGCAATAATTGTTTCTACCGGCAATCACGACCACCGTACTGGTTCGTCATTGCTAGATGTGGGCAGCTTTGGGAAGCACAAATACTTAAGCCCAAATACCAAGCACTGTACTTGACCCTTCATCGATGAAAGCGTCAAATCCAATCGCGGAAAAACGGGCGAAAGCTCATGGCACTTCGTCGTCACCGGAAGTGCCACCCTCACCTTCCCAATTTAGGATCTGGGCGGTTTCCTGCCGGTTGAACTTCAATCGCAGACCAGCACCTGTGTCATTTTCAGGCAGAAACTCGACGCCGAAATGTTCGATCGCCTCGATCAATTTTGCCAGTGACGGTTCATCAAGGGGTTGAACGCCGGCCTCGAAATCAGCAAGCGAAGAGACTGTCAATCCCGCCTGGTCCGCAAGCTGCGCCTGATCGATCTTGGCCAGCGCTCTGGCCGCGATCGAGAATTGGGGCGTCAAGACAATCGGCATTAAAACCTCCTGCAGTTAACGTTTCCGGAGGCGACTATACGAAAGAGCTTCCGGTGGCGGAGATTGAGATAGAACGCCTTGATCGTCAATCTTCGCTAAAACTGATGTAGGTTTCCGGGCTGTCCGTTTCAATCTCCACGACCCAGATATCGGGATCAAACCGGGCCTCGCGAGCGATCATTTCAGAAACTTCGTTTTCTGCGACACTGGATTTCCTGAGCTCGAAAAGTCGGCCATCGGGATGGTCGACGTCGAAGGCCGTTTGCGGCGCCGGGGCGGCAAGGCTTTCAGTGCCATCGCGATGGCGGATACGGACGAAGATCGCGCCAGCTTCCTCGGACCCGTGTTTCTCGACAGCAGCCATACCGCCATCGCCGAAGACACGGCGGGTCAAAGCCGAGACGAAGATACCAGCCTTCAGCCTCACAATGCGCCTATCTCGAGCAGCTTCTTGAGCACCGTATCGTTCGGCTCACCGGTGACCGGAAGCCGATAGTGTTTTTCAAACGCGCTGATTGCCGCGCGGGTCTGGGCTCCAGGCACACCATCGACTGAGATGTCGGCATAGGCGATGTTGGACAGTCCAGACTGAATCTGGCGTACCAGTTCGCTTGGCCCGTCCGCGATTATCGCAGGGATGGTCACCGGCTCGCCGATGCGCTGATCAGAGGCAACAACAGGAGTCGGACGCGGTTTGGGCGTCGGGCGGGCAACCGGCTGGCTGCTGGCGACTTCAACTGGGGCGGCTTGCGGCGTGGCTGGCGCCATGACGGCAAGAAGCCCAGCCGTTGCCTCACCGGTCTGGGCGTAACCGTTGTTGTTTTCCCAAGTTCTGATCGCAGCAGCGGATTTCGGCCCCATCAGGCCATCTACATCACCCGAATACAGCCCCTTTGCCGCAAGGATAGTCTGGATCTGGCTGAGTATAGGATCCGACGCAGGCCCTGCAGTTTCGGCAGCGACCTGCGGCAGTGCGGGCGCCGGGGCTGCGTTTGGAACCGGGATCGAAGCGGTTGGCGTTTCGTCGCTGCGTTCAATCCGGTAGGTTGTCACGGTGCGAGCTGGTACGCCCTTGATAAACGGCGTCCCGGCAGCAGGCTTGGCGGCTGCGACCGGTATCGCAGGAGACGCAATCTCGCGTGTCTTGAGGATCGGCGCAGGATGCTGTCCCGGCTGATGCCACAATGCATTGGTGGCGACGAAAGCGAAGATCACCGTAAACGCCACACTGCCGCCGGCTAGCGAGGGGTGTGTTGATACGAAAGACCCAAGCATTCCCAGAATGCCATGGCCAGTCCCGTTTTCATTTTCAAACAAGTCAGGCGATACGCGCTGTCTCGGCATAGTCTTCATTCCTGATTTTTTCTTCATTTCGAGCCGTAATCTTGGCCATGTTCCTGGCGGGCTTTGGCAGAACCGGAGGGAATACCACAGCCACACCGCCAGCAGTGTCATCGGGCTCACGATTTGCGCCCGAACCATCTGCGGGCAGATCGATGGTCACAACTGTGCCCTTGCCCTCGGTGCTTTCGATGGTGAAGTCTCCGCCGTGCAAATCCACCAGCCCCTTGACCAGAGACAGACCAAGGCCGGTGCCCTCGTAGTGACGGCCAAGTTCGTTCTGCGCCTGAACAAAGGGCTCGCCGATACTGGCAAGCTGCTCTGCAGGGATGCCAATTCCTGTGTCGCTGACAACCAGCTGGAGACGGTCATCGCGGATGGCCGCATCAACATTGATGACACCGCCAGGCTCGGTGAACTTGATGGCATTGCCGACCAGATTGATCAGGATCTGCTGCACAGCGCTTCTGTCGGCAACGACTTCGCCTGTGCCACGGGCAAGCCTGCGGGTGAGCGTCACGCCCCGGTTGGAAGCCTGCAGGCGCAGCATCGCGTCGCAACTGTCGATGACATCGCCGATCGGAAATGCTTCGACAAACACTTCATAGCGGCCAGCCTCGATCTTCGACATGTCGAGCATGGTGTTGACCAGAGACAGCAAATGCTCGCCCGACTGGTGGATCAAGCCAACATATTCGCGCTGCCGGTCGTCATTGAAGGTCCCGAACATTTCCCGCGCAAGAATATCGGAGAAGCCGATGATGGCGTTGAGCGGTGTGCGCAGTTCATGGCTGACCGCGGCAAGAAAGCGGGTCTTGGCTGCGTTGGAGCTTTCAGCCTCCTCCACAACCACATTGGCGTGGGCATGATTTGCGACCTCTGCCGAGATGTCCCGTGTCTGGGCCAGAAAGCCTGCAAACCGGCCATCGGCGTCGTGTTCAGCTGACAATGAAACAGCGACATGGACGAATTGCGAGGCCTCGGATACGCAATCAAAGCGTAGTTCAACCTGGCTACGGGACTCACCACGGCGAAGACAATCGACGGCATCGAGGAACGCAATTCTATCGGCAACATGGATGCGGCTGACAAATCCCTTGCCTGAAAAATCACCCAGGGTGTCGGTGAAATCCGCCTGATCGGCGCCACAAACACGAACCACGTCACCGCGTCCGTCATGCAGTGTTAGCAATCCGGGCAAGCGATCGAGTATGTCCGCATTCTGGATTTCCATAGGTACGGCAGTCTCGGCGATGGAAATCTGTGGCTGGACGGGTGTTTCAAGGCAAAATGACAGACCGCGAACCAGTGCGTAGAATGCGAAAGCCATGCCCGCCGCCATGAATGCGCCCTCAGGAACACCCATGGTCAGGTCGGCTGCATCGAGAACTGCGATGATCCCTGTCGCTGTGATTGCAGCAAAGAGACCGAGCATCAGGCCAGAAGGCTTTTTCGTCTGTATCGCCGCCTCCAGTGGAAGCAACGCGAACAAGGCAAGGAATGGAGAGACCAGACCGCCGCTGAACGCCACAAGCACACCAAGCGAAATGGTGACAACACCAAGCGCGATGCGACCAGTCAGGCGCGGCGAACCGGTGGCGGCAAGCAGACCGGCTGCGGCAATTGGCATTGCGGTTGCGGCCAGTGCACCGGCAATCGCTTGTGGCCAGGAGAACGCGGTCAGCAAAACAGGAGCGGTGATCACCGGCGAAAGGATGACACTTGAGAGACAGACCGTCATGGCCCGAACCTGGCTCTCGTGAGCCTCAGGATCAGGAACTGCGGAACCCAGCCAGGATTCAGCAATTTGCCGTCCAGCCAGTTTCATTCTGTCGATGAGATCGTCAAATAATATCACTGCCGAATCCATACACGCCGCAGTTGTTTGTTGTTGATCCGACTTTGTCATTGCTGACTTAAGGAAAGGATAAGCCGCATGGTTCCAGCCATCCAAAACCGATCGATTTCGAACTCGAACGGCGATTGAAAGCCTGCTTCGGGCAACATGGTTAACGGTTGCTTTCCCGGATGAATGGTCTCCCGAAGTTCACAATTGCCGCAGCAAAACCGCTCCGGGCCGCCTGTTTCATGGCTTGCATTAAGAAGGCGCCGGAGTGGAAACCTCTTGATCGGCGGATCCATTCGACAAAAAACGCCGGTTTGGCGAACTCCCTAAAATTTTCAACAAATTTGGTTCAAAACGTAGCGCCCGCTTCAAATTGGCCTTGAAGAATTTGCATCATGATCATCGTCAAGTTCGGGACAACCCGAGCATCTCCGCCCAAAGATGGCGGGAAACAGGAAGGGCTAGTTGATGTGGTTTTTAATAAAGGGAAGTTTCTGGTTTTCACTTGTGCTGATTGCCTTGCCATTTCTCGATACAAATTCGCGTGAGGCGCTGGATGACGCGCCACCGCTTGAAGTCGGCCAGAGCATGGCTGCCGCAGTCGAGGCTTTTGCCGACATCAGACAAATCTGCGTCCGCAAGCCCGACATCTGCGAAACCGGCAGCGAGACCTTCGCAGCCCTTGGCGTGCGCGCCAAGGAAGGTGCCCGCATTGCCTATCAGTTCCTCGATACCAAATTCGCCGATGGCGAGACCGATCTGGTGACCGGATCTCTGCCAGTGACGAACTAAATCCCTCCCACCCGCTCGCACTATAAAGGTGCGGACGACCGGGGATTTGCCGCAAGCTAGATGATGCTAAACACTGCCAACTCAAGTCGCGTTTATGCGCCGCCGCCGGGAACAGCCCTTCCTCCCGGCGGCGTTTTCTTTTGTTCGGGCGCCGGCAACAGCCCTTCCTCCCGGCGGCGGTTTTTTTTGTCCGGGCGCCGGCAACAGCCCCTGCCTCCCGGCGGCGTTTTCTTTTGTCCGGGCGCCGGCAATAGCCCCTGCCTCCCGGCGGCGTTTTCTTTTGTCCAGGCGCCGGCAACAGCCCCTGCCCCCAGCGCGCTCACCTTTATATGGACGCCGGCGACAGCCCTTCCTCCCGCTGCGCAGCAGCCTGATGATCAGCCCCCGGATTGCCTGAGGAATTGCGTTCAGACGGGGTGCATAAGCGGCCAAATCCGCCTATATGACTGGCGAGTGACAGGGAACCGAGATGTCCAAGCTGCAAACCATCATTGACGATTTCGAATATCTTGAAGATTGGGAAGACCGCTACCGCTATCTCATCGAGATCGGCAAGGCGCTGCCGGAGATGCCGGCGTCTGAACAAGTCGACGAAAACAAGGTCAAGGGCTGCGCCAGCCAGGTCTGGCTTGTTGCCGAAACCATACCGGGAGAGCCCGGCGATCCGGTGATGATTTATCGCGGCGATTCGGACGCACATATCGTGCGCGGCCTGGTCGCCATCGTGCTGGCGGCGACATCAGGGGAAAAGGCCTCAGCGGTCGAAAGTCTGGATGAGGCAGCACTGATGTCGCGACTGGGCCTGGGCGAACATCTTTCGACGCAACGGGCCAATGGTCTTCGTTCCATGGTGATGCGCATCAAGGCGCATGCGGCGGCTGCGCGGGCGGCCGGCTGAGCTTTCGCCTTGGCATGGAATAGTGTCTGGTCAGTGCGGCCAGCGCCGTTCGCAACATCAGTTTGGCGGATCTGGCCGGCCACTGGCGCTCGCGTTCGACCTCGGCCAGCCCTTTGAGAAAACAACACACGTCAAGCAGCACGCCGGACAATTCCGGTCCAACCTCCGTCAATGCCGCCTCCACCCGCATCCGCGCCGCCAAGGCCGCATCACCCAGATCGGCGGCACCGCCAGTACGCCCCGATTGGCGGCCCATCCGAACCGGCTCCCAGCTTTGACCGAGCGATGGCTGCAGCTGTCCTCGGGTAAAGTCGACCCGTAACCGTTCGCCGGCCTCGAGCTGTGATGGCTCAAGAAACGAACCGCCGCCCCTGCCCTTGATCCGTGCAAGAGCCGTCAGCGGAGATTCAGCCTGATTGACAGTCAGGTGTCCATGGTCCGGGTCAGACTGGCCCACCAGCGTCCGGTGCTGGGTCTGAAAAGCGCTGTCAGGATCGCCGAGCCAGCGCTTGAGCGCCAGGCGGCCCTCCGGTGTCACGGCATAAAATGACGTGATCCCGTTTGACGTTTGAGTTTTCTCGACACTTATCAAACCTTGCCCAAGCGCCAACTTGAACAGCCGGGCATCGACCTTGCGGTGCGTATCGTCGCCACGCATCAGATCAATCGAACCCGGCGAACTGGATTGCCTTGCCGTAGCGATGAGCGAGCTGGTGGCGGGCCCGCGTGCCAGGAAACCAACAAGGGCGGCGAGAGCCTTGCGCGACCGACGAACCTCAGAGCTCTGCATCATCAAGCCCCAGCGGTGCAAAAACGGCCTCTATACAGCGCTCGCACTGCTCGACAAATCGGTCATAACCGGCGTCATCACGGCGATCCTCGACCACCGAGCAAGCGTGCATGACTGTTGTGCGGTCCCGGCTAAAGGCTATCGCGATAGTCCGATAGGGCACGGAAAGCACCACGTGGCTCAGGTACATGGCGATTTGCCGCATATGGCAGCGTGGTCTGCGCCGTGCCGCGCCTTCGGGCAATTCCCGCTCGCAAGCTGTTGCGAACAATTCCGCCACCAGCCGCCAGATTACGCGGCACCGCAGAACATTGATCGAAACAGTCCGCTTGGTCGCGTCCCCTGAATTTCCTTTTGACGCCAGGTGGGCGGAGGGGGCGTCTGGCGGGGCTGCGAGATCGAGCTGTTCGCCCAGACCGGCGTTATCGGCCACTCCGGCAATCATCAGAATGTGCAGGTTGCCGAGTACCGAGCCCGCCAGCGCGTTGACGGATTGAGTAGGCACCTCCTGAGCGGCGGGCCTGTCGTGGGTTCCTGACTTTCCCCTGCCGGTGTCTTCGTGTCGAGCTGTCATGATGAAAATCTCCATTTATAGGAATATTTTCTTACATGGTATGTAGAGCTAGGGGACGTGCAGCCACCCACCGGGCACACCTCAGCGTTGTTTTTGTGCGGCTTTTAGGCTTCTGCAATGCATTTTAGAGGAATAATTTCCTCCACCTGGGTTGTCGGCCCCAGAACACGGGATACCCGGAGTCCATTACGGCAACTCAAAACCAAAAAAACCGCGGCCCAAGGCCACGGTTTTTATAATTTCGCGGATCAAATTGACGATCACCACGCTATTGTGACCTGGTTTCCACTCATTCCGGCTCAGGGTTGACGACCGAACCTCGAAATAAGCAGGACCATTCGATCTGGAGCTTACTTGCCGCGCTTGCGCTTCTGGCCCAAACCCATTTCCTTGGCCAGACGCGAACGCGCCTCTGCATAGGAAGGAGCAACCATCGGATAATCCGCAGGCAGTTCCCATTTTTCGCGGTACTGCTCGGGCGTCAATCCGTAATGGGTCATCAGGTGGCGCTTGAGCGATTTGAATTTCTGGCCATCTTCGAGGCAAATCAAGTAGTCGTTCTGAATCGAACGACGAACCGAAACGGCTGGCTTCGGCTTCTCGATGACTTCTTCCACCGGCATTGTTGCACCACCAAGTGCAGCATGTACCTGAGAAATCACATTTGGAAGATCATTTGCGGCAACCGAGTTGTTACTCACATATGCCGCGACAATTTCTGCAGTCAACTCAATGAGCAAATCTGCGCCATTGTCTTTGTTTGCTTCTGTCATATTCTGGTCCTAACTTTTTCTGATTAGCGAGCCGTCCGGCTTTCGGAACAAATCTGTTGTAAATAGCGCACACTCCGAACGGCAGGCTGCTGCGTTGGATTTACATTGTTTTATACCTTAAACAAGTACTATTTCTAATAGAATGGCACACATATCAATACAATTTGACACAAATTGATGCGACTTTGTAATTTCAACGAGCAATCCGCGACTAAATGAATTTATAGGTTGCAATCAATACTAAACAACAATGACAAATCTTTACCCTTTGTCTTCTATCTCCATCTCATCAATTACTGCCGATGAGTGTAATCTATATCCAACTGAATAGGCGGCTTTTGCCAACAGATGCGAGGAGACAGGCGCAGTTAAAAGAAAGAAAACCACCCCGGCCAATGCACGGGACATGGTGCCAACATCAGTGGTGTGAATGGCCAGCGCAATCAGCATCAGGCAAGACCCCATCGTGCCAGCCTTGGAAGCGGCATGCATGCGCGTATAGACATCCGGCAAGCGCAACAATCCGATTGAAGCAACTAGGGCAAAGAACGACCCGATCACCAGCAGTGCTGCAGATATCAGTGTAGCTATATCATTCATTGCCGCGCTCTCCTGTGATCTTGCCAGCACCCGTTTTCGCGCGTTCCCTTGAAGCCGGCCCAGCCCTGGCCTTGGACGCTGTCTTGGCCTCACGGCGCGCGGTGGTCGCCGCTTCGCGCGCTTCGGCAAGAATATCGTCCTCGGTCTTGCCACGCGACAAAATGAAGCGGGCGAAGGCCACGGTGGCCAAAAAGCCAACCAGCCCCAGGGCGATGGCTACATCGACGTAGAGCGTGTAACCGGTCTTGATGCCGATCACCGCGATGAACCCGATGGCGATGGCAACCAGCATGTCGAGGCCGAGAACCCGGTCAGGCAATGTCGGCCCCTTGATGATCCGGTAGATGGTCACCAGGAACGACAGACTCAAGATACCCAAGGCAAGGGTGACGGAGGAATCGAAAATGGCTGCGACACTGATCATCGGAACGCCTCCATGATCTTGCGCTCGAACCCTTCGGCAATGTCGCGCCGTGTGGCGTCCGGATCCGAAGCATCAAGCGCGTGGACATAGAGAATGCGGCGGTCATCGGAGACATCAACGGACAATGTGCCCGGTGTCAGGGTGATCAGGTTGGCCAGCATGGTGATTTCAAAATCACGATCGACCTTGAGATGATAGGCAAAAATTCCGGGTTTGAGGTCCATGCGCGGCGACAGAACCATCACCGCCACTTTCCAGGCCGACAGCACCAGCTCATAGATGAACAGTAAGAGCAGCGAAATCACCCTGCGGGCGCGGGAGAAATACCCAATTGATCCGACCTGTTCGCGGATCAGCGACAGAGCAAAGATCGCCAGCACGAAACCGAAGGCAAAATTGAAGAAAGTGAACGACCCGGTGACAGCCGACCAGGCCAGCGCCAGCAGCAAATTGACCAGAAACAGGCTCATTGCGGCACCTCCGCGGGGAACACCGACAGCACATAGGCGGATGGATCAAGAAGCCCGCGCGCCGCATCCTGAGCCAGTGCCATCACCGGTTCGGGCCAGACGCCGACCAAGACGGAGAGACCAACCAGACCGGCAAGCGCGATCGTCGCACCCATCGGCAACGGGCTCAATGGTTCGGCATCCGGATCCACGTTTGCAGCTGGACGCCAATAGGCAAGCAGCCAAATCCGTCCGACGGTGATGGTTGTTAAAAACCCCGTCACCAGTATCGATCCGGCCAGCCACCAGGCGCCGATGTCGAGCGAGGCCTTGACGAGCATGATCTTGGGCCAGAAACCGGAGAACAGCGGCAAGCCAGCGACAGAGAAGAACAGCATCAGTGTCATCGCCGCGATCAGTGCATTCTTGACATAAAGACCGCCCGCCGACGTCAGCTCAAAACTGCCGCCGAGCCGCGCGCCAATGCCTGCCGCGAAATACAGCGCCGTCATAACGACCATGGAATGGGCGGCGTAAAAAATCGCGCCGGACAGGCCCGCGGGACTGCCGAGCGCAAGGCCCGCCATCATCACACCGATACCGGAGATCACCAGGAACCCCAACGAGCGACGGATGTCATTCTGGGCAAGAGCCCCGATGACGCCAAGGATCATGGTCAGCGCTGCAGCGATGGCGATGATAAAGGACAGTTCCTCACGCTCGAAAGGAAACAGCATCCCCAGGATCCTGAGCAGAGCATAGATGCCGACTTTGGTCAGCAGTCCGGCAAACAATGCCGAGACCACCAGCCGCGGCGTGTGATAGGAGGCAGGCAGCCAAAAATTGACCGGGAACGCGGCTGCCTTCATGGCGAATGCCAACAGATAGAGCGTCACCAGCGTCATCAACGGCGCAGTACCGCGCAGTTCCGACGCCTTGATGGCGATGTCAGCCATATTGAGCGTGCCAAACAGGCCGTAGAGATAACCGGTGGCGACCAGAAACAGTGTTGTGGCGATCAGGTTCAGGAAAGCGTATTTGACCGCGCCATCCAGTTGCTTCCTCTCCGAACCCAGAACCAAAAGCCCGAAGGACGAAATCAGCAGGACTTCGAACCAGACGTAGAGATTGAAGATATCGCCGGTGAGAAACGCGCCGAGGATACCCGCCATAATCAGCATCAGGAACGGATAAAAGCCGTAGCGGCGGCCGGTATCGTCAACGTCACTGCGACCGTAAATCCCTGCGGCAAGCGCCACCAACGACGATGTGGCGGCAAAAAAAGCGCCGAGCAGATCAACCGTGAAGGAAATACCGAACGGCGGCAGCCAGCGTCCCATGGTCATGGTGAGCGTGCCGTTCTGGATGACGTGCGCCAGAAGCCCGAGCGTCATCAAGGCGAGCACTGCGAGCGCCGGAATAGCGATCAGCGGCTGCAGGTCGGTGCGCTTGCGCAGCATCAACAGCACTGCGCCCATCAGGATACACCAGACCACAGGCGCAACGATCAGCCAATCGGCCGCAGCCACCGGATGCATCGTGTAAACGAGAGAGAAATCTTGGAGAGATTCGCTATTTCCAGCCATTGCCAATCCCCTCAGTAACCGGTTGGGGGAGCTGGTTCGCCCACCGGTTCAGCTACACGCATCTCGTCGGAATTGTCGGTCTCAAGTTCCTGGAAGGCGCGGTAGCCCAGAACCAGCAGAAACGCGAAGAACGAAAACGAGATTACAATGGCCGTCAGAATGAGCGCCTGCGGCAGCGGATTTGCAGCCGCATCGGTCAATGTATTGGAATCACCGGAAATGATTGGCGGCACTTCACGGGTGACCCGCCCGGCCGTGAAGATCAGCAGATTGACGGCATTGCCCAGGATTGCAGCGCCCATCAAAACCCTGATGATGTGCTTGGACAAAAACAGGTAGATGGCAACGGTGAACAGTGCACCCACCAGAATAGCGAAGATCGGTTCCATCAGTCGCGGTCCCTTTCCTCAAGCGCCAGGGCAATCGAGCTGATGGCGCCGACCACCACCAGATAGACCCCGACATCGAAAACAAGGACGCTGGACAAGGCCACTTCGACACCGAAGAAATGCGGATAAATCCAAAGCCCCGACATATAGGGCACACCGGCAAACATCGACAGCACGCCTGCCATGGCCGACATGAACAGCCCGAAAGCGGCAATCGCCATCGGATGGAAATAGATCGCCCGGCGGACCGGCGCGACGCCGCAGGCAATACCGTAAATCGCCAGCGCGGACGCAGCGATCAAGCCGCCAATGAAGCCGCCGCCGGGCTCGTTGTGACCGCGCAGCAGCACGAAGATTGAAAACAGCACCATCAGGCTGGTCAGATAGGGCGCAACCGAGCGGAATATGACCGTACGCATATTATCTGACCTCCTTGCTCTGCCCGGGGCTCTGTCCGAAGCTCTGATCAGGAACGCCATTCTGGTCCGGGTCATTGTCGGCAACCGCAACGCGCGGCGTGCGAATGCGGATCAATGACAAAATGGCCAGGCCGGTGACCATCACCACCGCTATTTCGCCCAGCGTATCCGTGCCGCGGAAATCGACGATGATGACGTTGACGACATTGGCGCCGTGGGCGACGACCTTGGAATAGGCCGAGAAGAAATCGCTAAGCGCGCTGTTGAACGGCTGCTGCGTCACCGCCATCAGATAGAGCATGAAGCCACCGCCACAGGCAATTGCCACACTCATGTCGATCGCCTTCTGCAAGGTCGGGCGGTGATCCGAAGCGGTCAGTTTCAACCGGGTCATGATCAACGCCAGAATGACGACGGCCAGAGTTTCGACCATGAACTGGGTGAAGGACAGATCGGGCGCGCCGAACAGCAGGAAAATAAGCGCCACGGCAAAGCCCTGAATGCCGAGTGAGACGATGGCTGTCAGCCGGTCGCGTGCATAGATCACGGCGAGCAGACCGATCAGCACGATGGCGACGACCACCAGCTCGTGGAACTGGGCGTCAGTGGGCCAGACAGGCATCGCCGGCCATTCGCCATACCAGGCCATAGGCCCGAGCAAGGCTGCGGCGATCATAAGGAATGTCACCGTCATGTAGATATCCAGCCGCCCGGGCTGAACCAAGCGGGTGATCGCACCGGACAGGCGCACGAGACCGGTGATGAACTGGTCAAAGCCACGGTCCGGCCCCCAACCTATGGCTGACAACAGCCAAGCCATCCCCGCGCGCAAGCGATCAAGCATCCGGTAGGCAACGATACCAAAGGCGATTGTGACCAGCGACAGGATCAGCGCCGGCCCGAAATGCGGGATTAGCGAGATCGACACGGTTTCGGCCTCCCCCGCGATGGCGCTTGCCATCGGAGACGAGATGAAGCGGTGGGTCAGCGGCGAAACCAGCGCCGACACCAGCGCTACAATCCCCAGTGTCAGCGGACCGAGCCACAACAGAACCGGCCCTTCATGCGCAGGCTTGGGTGTGTTGACCGCTGGCCCGAAGAACGGCTTGATGGCAACGGCGAAGCCGATGACGAACATCAGGCCATTGCCGACAACCGCCACGGCTACAAAAGCCAGCGACCAAAGATCCATCGCCCAGAGCGCGTAATATATTTCTTCCTTGGCGAGGAAGCCGATAAACGGCGGCAGGCCGGCCATCGAGATCGCCGCAGCCATGGCGGCAACAAAGGTGATCGGCATGGCCTTGCGCAAGCCGCCGAGCCTGGTCACATCGCGGGTGCCTGTGCCGTGATCTATCAGCCCGGCGACCATAAACAGCGCGCCCTTGAACAGCGAGTGCGCCACCAGATAGAGCACGGCTGCGGCTATGGCGTGCTCGGTGCCGAAGCCGGTCAGCATCACCAATAGACCCAGGGACGAGACGGTGGTGTAGGCCAGCATCATCTTGAGATCGGTCTGGCGGATGGCAAGCAGCGTGCCGACAATCAGTGTGGTGCCACCGAACACCGGCAGGATGGTTTCCCACCAGACAGTATCGCCCAGCACCGGATTGAGCCGCATCAGCAGATAGACGCCTGCTTTGACCATGGTGGCCGAATGCAAATAGGCCGAGACAGGCGTTGGCGCTTCCATGGCATTGGGCAACCAGAAATGCAGCGGGAACTGCGCCGATTTGGAAAATGCGCCGCCGAGCACCAAAATCAGCGCCAGCAGATAAAACGGGCTGTTGCGCAGCTCATCACCCAGGATGAACAACAGCGAAATCTGGCTGACGCCGGTGATGTTCCAGATCACCAGAAGACCCGCCAGCAGCGCCAACCCGCCACCACCAGTGACAACCAGCGCCTGGAACGCGGCACGGCGCGAAGCCTCGCGGGTGTGATCGAAACCAATCAGCAGGAACGAGGTGATCGAGGTCAGTTCCCAATAGACAAACAGCATCAGGAAACTGTCGGAGATCACGACGCCGAGCATCGACCCCATGAACAGCAGCATGAAAGAGAAGAACCGGCCCAGTTGCGCATGGCCCTGCAGATAACCGCCGGAATAGAGCATGATCAGTGCGCCGATGCCGGAGATCAGCAGCGCGAATGTCATCGACAGGCCGTCGATCAGCCAGGAGAAGCTGACATTGTAGGACGGCACCCATTGAAAACCGCCGGTGACAACCCCGCCATCGGCGACTTCGGCAGAAAACCCAAGAAAATGAATGAAGATCGCCACAGGCGCCAAGGCCAGAAGCCAGGCAGCATTGTGGCCGAGACGACGGGTCAGCCACGGGGCAATCAACGCCGCCAGAAATGGCAGCATCAAGACAATAAAAGTCATTCCAGGCGCAGCTGCGCTCATCAATATTCCCCGGGGACGGCCTTCTGAAACCCGCTTGTCACGGTTTAGTAGTCGTCACTTAGCCATCACGTGGGGCAAGGACAAGGCAATCCTTTTCATTATTGGTGGAAAAGCAATGATTGAGGCAGATGAATTCAACAGCTGTGTCAATCTAACCGATTAGCCTCGGATGTGAAGTGATGATCCCACCATCTGCGGCTAGGCGATATCTTCAAAATGGATCCTCAATTCGAAATAGGTCAGCATTGTTGACATATATTTTGATTCGTGATTATTGTTGCCCACGGACTGCTGTGAACGCATTATTGTTGCGCCTGCGCTGTTCCGCCTGAATGAAACGGAAAAGCGCTCTGCGGCACACGCGGGCCGCACTTGGGAGGAATGGACATGAAGAACCAGATGCAGGCTGAAGCGGCTGGAACGGCAATTGCCGGCCATGGCCTCGACTGGCCGCATTTGTTCGCCACTCGGGCGGAGCGGATGAAGGCGTCGGAAATCCGGGAGTTGCTGAAGCTGCTCGAGCAACCCGACGTGATCTCGTTTGCCGGCGGCATTCCCGATCCGGCACTGTTTCCTGCCGAAGCCTTTGGCGCGGCGCTGACGGCGGCGCTGTCGGGCGACAGCAAGGGGGCGGCGCTGCAATATTCGGTCAGCGAGGGCTACAAGCCTTTGCGCGATTGGCTGGTCACCCGCATGGCCTCGCTCGGGGTCGAGTGCACCGCTGACAACATCATGATCACCTCCGGCTCGCAGCAGGCGCTGGATTATCTTGGCAAGCTGTTTTTGTCGAAAGGCGACACCGCACTGGTCGGCTGGCCGACCTATCTCGGCGCGCTGCAAGCGTTCAACGCCTATGAGCCGAGCTACGACCGCCTCACCCCGCTCGGCAACCGTTCGGCTGCCGATTATCGCGAAACAGCGGCGGCGAATGGCGGCCCCGGGGGCGGTAAGGTCAAATTCGCCTATGCCTCGGCCGATTTCGCCAACCCGACCGGCGAGACATTGCAGGCTTCCGCGCGGCAAAACATTCTCGATCTGGCGGAAGAGCTCGACATCGCGGTGATCGAGGACGCCGCCTATCAGTCGCTGCGCTATGATGGTGATGAGGTTCCGCCAATGCTGGCGCTCGACATCGAACGCAACGGCTCGATCGAGAACACTCGCACCATCTATTGCGGCAGCTTTTCCAAGACGCTGGCACCGGGCCTGCGCGTTGGCTGGGTCTGCGCCGCCAAGCCGGTGATCTCCAAGCTGGTGTTGATGAAACAGGCAGCCGACCTGCATTCGGCGACGCTCAACCAGATGGCGATCCACAAAGTCGCATCCGACGGCTTCGAGGCCCAGGTGGCCAAGATCAAGGCAACTTACCAGGCGCGGCGCGACGCCATGCTGGCAGCGCTGTCCCGGCATATGCCCGAGGGCGTGAGCTGGACCAAGCCCGATGGCGGCATGTTCATCTGGGTCACCCTGCCCGAAGGCGCCGATGGCGCGGCACTCTTGGCCGAAAGCCTGAAAACCGAACGTGTGGCGTTTGTGCCGGGCAAGGCGTTTTTCGCCGATGGCTCCGGCGCCAACACGCTGCGGCTGTCGTTTTCCTGCGCGTCCGAGGCGATGATTGAAGAAGGCATCAAGCGGTTGGGACGGGTGATTCGGGGCGGGTGATCACTTCCGCTTGCGCGGATCGACGTAACGGCCGTCGGGCGTGGTGATGTCCCATTTCTTGACTCTCTTTTTCCATTTCACCTTCCACCCCTCAGGCAGCAATGCCTGATCTAGATGTCTGGCATTGCAAAGCCCCCAGCTCTTCCTGATAAATGAGTTATCGCTGAGATTTGCCCCAGAGAGGTCTGCCTCAGTGAAGTCTGCCTTAGTTAGGTCAGTACCAGTTAGGTCTGCACCAGTGAGATCTGCTCCAATGAGGCATGCATGCCAAAGGTCAGCCTGCAAAAGGTTTGTTCCCTCGAGTCTAGCGTATCTAAGATTTGCCGCAAAGAGACAGGCCGCCCAGAGATTAGCCCCTTTTAGGTTTGCCCGTGTGAGATTTGCCCTCGTGAGATTTGCGCCGAAGACGCAAGTGCCTTGCAAGTCGGCTTCCACTAGAATCCCGTCCGTAAGATTCGTACCAAATAGTTCTGCGCCCACAAGTTTCGCACCTCTGAGGTTAACTCCTCCGAGATCCTCTCCACTCAGATCCGCACCACTTAAGTCCACATTTTGCAATTCTTCTTTTTGGAAATCATCCAAAACACGCCATGTGAGGCTAGGCGCAGTTGAGTGCAACTTCCATTGAGCGGTATGTTCTTCAAATGGCAGAACGTCAAAAAGCGTTAACTGTTCGGCAGGAATCGTGCGTTTATCGACAAACCTATTGTTGGCAAATACCCTACAGGACGAAGCTGTCCGTTCAGAAATGTCACCTTCATTAAAAATACAATTTGTGACAAAAGCCCGAAAAAAATTGATCGATCTCATGTCATAAGGTGAAAAATCCAGTCCATTCCAATCTCCGTAATCAAAGAATGTTCTCGGATCCAACCCAACGGCTGAAATAAGCACGAACGGATCTTCAGTACGTGTACTATCAATCGTAGAAATTTTATTTAACGTTTCACGACTCAGGATCATCAACAATCGTTTCCATAAAGAACCGCTTTACAGTCAACATTTTTTCATCTGATGGATTGCTGCAGCTCGACAGCGCAATAGCTCTTGCCAATATCTGCTTCTTAATACTCTGCCCAATAGGGCGAGTTTTAATGGATTTTTCTCCAACCACTGGCTCCGGAAAATGAAGTTTAGCCAAGCGGATGCCATTCCCTTCAAAAGCAGCGCCAATGAAATCAGCCCTGTCAAATCGGCCTTTCAATTCAACAAAATTATCCATCAGTTGCGCTATACCCGCCAGTGATTCACCTTCAACCGAAGGCGCGATCTCAAAAAAAACCAAATCATCCTGGGTTCCAATATAAGAGATTTGAGTTTTGCCTAATTCCATCCTGCCGTCCATCCCGATTCCAGCTAGAATTTCGACACTCGGATCGGCAACCCTAACAACAAGATAAGCGTAGGTTAGTTCAATATCAGCTTCGGCAACCAGCGCCCCATCGTCGCTGCAGAACTCTTCGTTTCGGATCGTGTTAAACATGGCTCGCGCAGAAAGTGCGATAGCCTGCTGCCTTTCTGAATCAAGATGAACTCGATTGCCACCTTCGCTTGGCCAAGGTCTGTACACATCAACATTTGCAAGTTTGCTCAATGGAAGTGGGCCCGACGCCATCGCAATGCCGCGAGTTCCGTTCTGCCCCAACTCGCGACCTGATACGACTGATGGCCACTCGACAATGTCCTCGAGCCCTACATCGAGAAGTTCGGCAACCATTTTCCAGCCTTCCACATTCTGCGCTGTGGTCCCATTTATGTATCTTGAAAGGCAACTGCTGACATTTGCTTGTTCAGGATTGGGAGGATGACCATTGGTTTTTTTGCCGCTACCATGGATCCAACTGGTCTCAGATGAATAGTGTTCCTTATGCCAGCGCTTCAAAATCGTCCGCGCAACATTGTCGAGGCACGAAAATTTGCCTTCTTGTATTGCAGCGTTGATACGAGACCTGATTGCTTTGGTCTTAGGGGTGATTGTATGGACCATTATATCGCCTCTCTCCATCCGACCAAAACTGGCTCATATTGAAAGGACAGTAAAGTTCGCAATTTTGCGCAATAGTCACAATTATCCACAATTGGCACAAGGCGTCCAATGTTCCCAATAGTGGGAAAAAACTTCATAAAATTACTAACTTCCGATATTCTTATTCAGCACCTATTTCGGATTTTGCGGACGGCGCTTTGCCAACCGATTAATCTGAAGGAGCCTGATATGGCCAGTTCAATTTTTGAAGCCCTACTACTTACACTGATCGCAATCCTTTATTGGGGAAGAGTCCTTGGCTGGTTCTGACAGATGCTTAATGGCGAAAATCTTCAGAGTAACGGCCGCTTGCTCCCTACCCCCACCCCACTCCAAACTGCCCGCACAGCCATTCCGCCAGATGATCCCGGTCGCGGGCAGAACGTCCGAGGTTGATCGGCGCTACGGCATAAAATCCGGTCGCGGATCTGGCCTCGTCGCGCCAGACCACCTTGAGTTCGCCTGACGTGATATCCGGTTCGATCAGGGCCTCGGGGGCGATGGCGACGCCGCGGCCGGCGCGGGCGGCGGCAATGGCGAGTGCGGTCTGGTTGAAGCGCGAGACACGCGCGGCCTTTCCGGCCACCTCATCACTGCCGAGCAGATGAAGCCAGTTTCGATGGCTGCTCTCGAGCAGACGGTGGGCGCGGAAATCTTCGAGGCTCACGGTCGGCGGTGCGGTTTGCAAGTAAGTGGGGCTGGCAACGGCGACCAGATTGAGCGGCGCGAGAAGAACCGACCTGAGATCCGGGGGAAACGGCGGACTTGCCTGCCGCACCACAAGATCGACGCCATCGGTGTCGAAATCCGACAGTTGTTCCGAGGCGATCACCTGCAGATCAATATCAGGATAACGCGCCTCGAAATCAGCCAGCCGCGGCATCAGCCACATGCTGGCAAATGATGGCGGCACGCTGAGTACCAGGCTGCGGCTGGGCGGCGCCAGCCGTGCGGTGGCCTGGGCGATGCAGCTGAGGCCAGCATGAATTTCTGTAAAATAGGCCGCGCCCTTTTCGGTCAGCTCCAGCCCGCGGGGTTTGCGGACAAACAGTTTCTGGCCGAGCGATGTTTCGAGTTTTCGGACCTGCTGGGCGACCGCGCCCTGTGTGAGGTTGAGTTCCTCGGCAGCGAGGCGGAAATTGAGATGGCGCGCGGCGCATTCGAAGGCGCGCACACCATTGAGATTGGGCAGACGCATGATGCGCTCCGAATGACAGTAGATTTTCTACAGTCTGAGCGAGAAAACATGATTGGTCAACGCCCCTGCCCGCCGGTAAATTTGGGTCAATTCAGGGAGAGACATTATGAGCGAACACAAGGTTGCATTGATCACCGCCGGCGGCAGCGGCATGGGCGCGGATGCGGCACGGCGCCTGGCGGCAGACGGATTCAAGGTCGGCATCCTGTCCTCGTCGGGCAAGGGTGAAGCGCTGGCCGAAGAGCTTGGTGGCATCGGCCACACCGGCTCCAATCTCGATCCAGATGCGCTGTCCGCTTTTGTCGACAAGGCGATTGCGGCCTGGGGCCGTGTCGATGTGCTGGTCAATTCCGCCGGGCATGGACCCAAGGGCGATATCCTCTCGATCAGCGATGACGACTGGCACAAGGGCATGGAATACTATCTGATGAACGTGATCCGCCCTGCCCGGCTGGTGACCCCGCACATGGAGGCCCAGGACGGCGGCACGATCATCAACATCTCGACTTTCGCGGTGTTCGAGCCCGATCCGCTGTTTCCGACCTCGGGCGTGTTCCGCGCCGGGCTGGCTGCCTTCACCAAGCTCTATACCGACCGTTATGCGGCCAAGAACATCCGCATGAACAATGTGCTGCCGGGCTTCATCGACTCTCTGCCCGAAACCGAAGACCGCAAGGCGCGGATTCCGATGGGCCGCTACGGCCATGCGCGGGAAGTCTCGTCGCTGGTGTCCTATCTCGCATCCGACGATGCGGCCTACATCACCGGACAGAACCTGCGCATCGATGGCGGCCTGACGCGGTCCGTGTGACCGGCGATTATCCGAGGAGTAACAAGCCATGACGACTGCAGTTGTTGCTAACGTTTCCAGCGAACGGATCGCCTTTGCGGTCAAATGGGTGGCGTCGATCATCCAGATCCTTGGCTACACGGCGACCGGCTTCGGCTGGACTCCGTGGAATCTCTATCTGTTCGTCGTCGGCGTGTTCGGCTGGTTCGCGGTCGGTGTGTTGTGGAACGACAAGGCGATCATGCTGATCCACATCGTCGCGCTGGCGGCAATGGTTGCGGGGATGAGCGCTGGTTGAACCGCGCAGTGCCGCGGCATCATGCCGGGGTTTCCGCTCTGCCTGGAAAAGCCTATAGCTCGCCATGCGATTGGTGGAGGCATAACACATGAAAGCTCTTGCTGTGGGACTTGCACTCGTGTGGCTTGCTGTTCCAAACGCTTATTCCGCCACGTGTTTTGACGTATCCAGGGGGGAGCCAACCCATCTCGAAGGTCAGCTGTCTTTCCGGATCTTCGCCGGGCCGCCCAATTTCGAGGATGTCCAGCAGGGCGACACACCGGAGCCCGGCTATGTTCTGACACTTGCAGAGCCCATATGCCTTTCGGGCGACGCTGATTTTGCCGATCCCGCCTACATGTTTGATGAAGTCCAGCTGGTGCCGACGGAGGCGACCGCGACGACGATGCGAGCATTGCGCGACCGAATGGTCTCGGCAGACCTGACCAATCCGATGCCGGCGATGACCGGCCATCATCACCGACCTCTCGTCGCCTGGGTTGCGGCGATTGCCCCGATGTCCGATCCGACGAAGAATTATGGCAGTGCGGCTACGACGGTCGAGGCTTTCTACACAGCGCTGGGCGCCGGGGACGGGGCCATGGCGGCATCTTTCGTCATTCCCGAGAAAACCGGAAAAGGCCCATTTTCCGCAGCAGAACTTTCACGCTTCTACGGCGCCCTCCGGGAGCCACTCACTCTGATCGAAGTTACGCTGGTTTCCGAAAATGAATTCCTGGCAAGCTACACATTTGCCTCCGGCAAGAGCGTTTGTAACGGCAAGGCGCTGGTTCGGACGGAGATCCGTGACGGCCGCAATTTCATCCGCACGATCAAGGCGCTCAACGGCTGCTGATCTTCCCGCGCAGCCAACAGCGGCGAACAAAAAGGCCGGGGATCACGCCCCGGCCTTTCTCATTCAACTCAAGCCTGTGAGGCTTAGTTCTTGTCCTTGTCGACCAGGGCGTTGCCCTTGATCCACGGCATCATGCCGCGCAGCTTTTCGCCAACTTCCTCGATCTGGTGACGATCGTTCATGCGGCGGATGCCCTTGAAGCGGGCTGCGCCACCCTTGTATTCCTGCAACCACTCGGAGGTGAACTTGCCGGTCTGGATGTCGTGCAGAACGCGCTTCATCTCGGCCTTGGTCTCGGACGTTATGATGCGGGGGCCGGAGACATATTCGCCCCATTCTGCGGTGTTGGAAATCGAGTAGTTCATGTTGGCGATGCCGCCTTCATAGATCAGGTCGACGATCAGCTTGACTTCGTGCAGGCACTCGAAATAGGCCATTTCCGGTGCGTAACCGGCTTCGACCAGGGTTTCGAAACCGGCGCGGATCAGCTCGACCAGGCCGCCGCAGAGAACAACCTGCTCGCCGAACAGATCGGTTTCGCATTCTTCGCGGAAGTTGGTTTCGATGATGCCGGACCGGCCGCCGCCAACGCCACAGGCGTAGCTGAGAGCCAGATCATGGGCGTTGCCCGATGCATCGTGATGAACAGCGATCAGGCACGGCACGCCGCCACCCTTCTGGTATTCGCCGCGCACGGTGTGGCCGGGGCCCTTGGGTGCAATCATGACGACGTCGACGGTCGACTTCGGCTCGATGAGGCCAAAATGCACATTGAGGCCGTGGGCGAATGCGATGGCTGCGCCATCACGGATGTTGGCAGCGATGTGGTCCTTGTAGATGTCAGCCTGCAGCTCGTCGGGAGCGGCCATCATCATCAGGTCGGCCCAGCCAGCGGCTTCGGCAACGCTCATGACCTTGAAGCCATCGGCTTCGGCCTTCTTGGCGGTGGCCGAGCCTTCGCGCAGGGCGACGGCGACGTTGGTTGCGCCGGAATCCTTGAGGTTGAGCGCATGCGCCCGGCCCTGGGAACCGTAACCGATGATGGCTACCTTTTTCGACTTGATCAGATTGAGATCGGCGTCGCGATCATAATATACGCGCATGAGACACTCCCGTTGGTTTGTGTTTGTCGTTGCATTTATCGTTGCAGTCCAGGCGCCGGAGACTGACCGCCGCCAATTTCCGGAGCAGCAATTCCTGAAGACCGAATTGCCGCTCCAAATTTTCCAATGCCGCGCATCTTGTCCGAAAACCGGTTCCCACTTTTCGGGATGCGTTGTTGTACCTACCCCTGCCCGTAAAGGCCGAGGAATTGCTGTGCCGCCCTGGCGGAGATAGTTTCGATCTCGCCCGCGCCGGGGCGGTTGTCTTCGCCCAGCAGCGCGCGGATCTGTGTGTCGGCTACGGCCAGGCCGAAAAAGGCGCGAAAAGCCTCGCCCGCATCGTCAAAGCTGAGTAACCCGGCAGCCCTGCCCGCCAGGAACAACGGCTCGAGCCGCTGTTTCATCGCAAACGGACCGTTGGTCAAGACGATTTCGCCAAGCCGGCTCTTGCCGGAGCCTGCATGGGAAACGGCAGCGCGATTGAGCGCGATCGACAGGTCACTGGTGATCACCGTCAGCCAGCTTGTCGCAAAGCCCGTGAGTGCCCCCCTGAGGCTGTCGCGTGTCAGCTGGTGTTCGGGCAGTTTCGGCGTCCGCACCTTGGAAGCCTGCCAGCGCACTGTGGCAGTGAGCAGACCGTCGCGGTCGCCAAACCATTTGTACAGGGTTTCCTTGGAGCAACTGGCAGCGCGGGCCACGGCAGCGACAGAAAACCCGTCGCCTTCGGCCACCATCAGCTTGAGCACCGCATCGAGCACCTCCTGCTGACGCTCGGACAGGCCCTCGCCCGCTGAGGCGCCCGAGGCGGTCTCAGCAGGCGCAGCGGTCTGCTTGGGAGCAGTGTCAGGATGCAGCGACATGTTCATGAACGGCATGTACCGTACCGTTCGGTACGGTGTCAAGAAGCGATTTTTACAAGTATACAAACGCAAAAATTTCAACTTTGACGAATACGCACAAACATTGTAAAATATCTTCTACGGATATATTTACAATTATTTGTTAAATCGGAGTTGGAGACAGCAATGGTTGATAATCTTAATCAACAATATAAATCTGAAATAAGAAAACAAGCTGTTCAACAAGCGGCAAAATGGACATTGGCAGGTGCGTTGGCCCTAATTCTCTTCGCCGCCACTGGCTGGTGGTTATATTTGCAACCAAAAATCGATGAGTACATCGTGTCGGCTTCCGATAGCATGCCGGCAGGAGCAGTGGTGGCATTTTTAAGTACCGAATCAGTAACATGCCCAGGTAAGGCGTGGACATTATACGAAGAAGCGAAAGGGCGCTTTATAGTCGGAGCAGGACACGGTGACCGCAGCAAACTTACCCCCCGCAAGCTCGGAGATACAGGTGGCAATGAGAACGTTGTTCTCAGTAAAGATGAAATGCCCGCGCATAATCATGGCGGGGCGACAGGTGGGTCTAGCATGGGTAATTACGTTGAATGGCCGGCAGGGCATGCTGCGGCTGGAGCGTTTAGCGGGAACTCGCCCTTTTCAGTTGTTGATCACACTCACGGGATTACCTCCGAAGGCCAGAATCAAGCCCATGACAACATGCCGCCTTACATCGCGCTCTATTTTTGCAAAAAAACTGAGCAGCAGTAGATCTACCGGCGGCAATTCAACGACAATCAAATTCACACGCGCTCCAGTCGGCGCGTGTATCGAGAACACGCATTACTTCAATGCGGTCTTGCCGGACACGGTAGAGAACAGTGAACGGGGTTTTGAGCACGTGGTGCTCCCGCGCTCCGTCGACCTTGTCTGACGGATGGCCGATATGCGGGTTTGCCTTCAAGAGCGTTTGAACCGCGAGAAACTGTCTGTCGGCTCTGGTCCTGCCCTCCGGAAACACGCCGACATAATAGGCTTTGAACCAGCGCAAGTCCGGCACCGCGCTGGCTAGAAAAACAAGTCTCATGGCCTAAGCGGGCTTTATCAGGATATCGGGTTCCGGCTCGGGCAATTCGTTGTCTGTGCCGAGCGACTGAAACCAGGCATTCATTTTCTCGTCCGAGATGAATTCACCCTTGTCCGCTTCCGACATTGCGTCTTCGATGATGCGGCGTTTCGCTGCCTTGGCTTCAAGCATCACCCTGATGGCGCGGGTGGCGAGGTAGGCCGCGGATCGATCTTCGCGCGCGGCTTCGGCTTCGAGACTCGTCTTGAGGTCTACCTCCAGGCGCATGGTGAAAGGTACGGTGCCCATGGTTTCTCATCCGCATATAGATATGTAATTGGTTGTCATACAGTGTATGCATTTTGCCGAACGAGTCAATAACCGAAACGCTCGCTCGCGCCTCTCCCCGCCGTAAATAAACCTGAAATCGGTCCATATCTCCGCTCCGAACATTCGAGCTTCGGGCGGGACGGTTTTGGACATTCAACTCTTCGCCATCATCATTTTGACCTTCGTCATTCATTTGATTGGCACGCTGGCGTTTGCGTTCAGGATCGCCGGAATCCGGACCGGGCATATCGCGATTGCGTTTTCGCTGTTCAACGCGATGGTGCTGGTATCGCGGACGTCGAACTCATTTCAGGCGCCGCTTTTGGCCAAGCGGGTGGAAAGCTCGATACTCGGTGCGGGGGCCAACCATCTGCAATGGGATTTCGCGCTAATCCTGGGAGCGGCGTCGGTGGCCACCATCGTTGGCGGGTTGCTGATCCCGACGGTTCAACGCCTTGCCACGGGTGCTGTGGCGAGCTTCAAGAAACGGCGCAACCTGCTGGCGCTGATGCTCAAAACGCTGACACCGCGCGGGGCTGGCGTGGTGATGCAATCGGTGGCGCTGCCGCGGTATCAGAACCTGACATCGCTTCGAGTCTCGAACGGCTTTCCCGCCGTCTATATCGGCATGAATTTCGCCGCCACGGCCTTGTGGACCGTCGGAGTGTTGTCGGCGATCTATGCCGGATCAATCGATCCCGAGTTCCGGGTGACGGCAAGCTCGCTGTCAGCGGTGATCAACGGCGTGGCGACAATCATGATGTTCATCCTGATCGATCCCTATCTCGCAGGCCTCACCGATGATGTGGTCGAAGGCGAGGTCAGCCACGGGTTTTACCGGCGGGTGCTGGTCTGGATGGTGCTGAGCCGGTTGGCCGGAACCCTGTTTGCGCAAATCCTGCTGGTTCCGGGCGCGCATCTGATCGTGGCTGTCGCCCGCTGGCTGTAGACCCTGCAGACCGATAGCCGCCTCACCGCTGCAGGCGGCATCTTACCAGTTTGACGCCCGGACGGTCGGGCGCGGTGGTCAGATACAGCGATTTGCTGCTGAGCATCTGCACGGAGAAGGTCCGCTTGGTGGTCTTGTTGCCTCTCGCCTTGCAGGTGGCATCAAAGCGGGACGTGGACGAGCCGGGTTCGCCCGGTTCAAAAGTGCAGGCTTCTGCCGACCGGCGGATGCTGTCGGGCGTGATGACCGCAAATCCTTCAAAGGCTGTCTGATCCATCATCGCACATTTGTCGCCATCAGTGGCCCAGACCCCGACATAGGCAAGCCGGCTTTGGCTGCGATCATGGGTCAGCGCGGTCACGGTGTCTTCGCGCAACAGGGCCTGCGGCGGCACCACGGCGTCGAGGTTCACAGCGAAAGCGTTTGACGGGCGCGATCCTTGCGGTGCGACACAGCCCGACAAAGCCAGTGGAAGCGCCAATGCCAGCACCATGAATGTTGATCCGAACCGACTCATCCTACCTCCGGTTAAAGTGTTGCCGCTTTCTGGCCGAGCCGTTTGACAATTTCAAGATCTATCGCACGCATCTGGCGTTCCAATTGGTGCCGGCGCAAGCTTCGAACGACATCTTGAGAATTCCAACATCAAGGAACACGGACAAGAACCGATACATGCACCAGTTGGCGCACCGGGCAATTCTCCGGCTTTTGGTCTCAGGCCATGAACGCTGACCTCCCTCTGTCCATCACTGACGGAGGGAGGTCAGAAAGCAGCAAGGCTCAGCCGCAGGCCTTGACGAAGCGGCGAACGGTTTCGGCCATGCCATATTCCAGCGCATCGGCAGTGAGGCCGTGGCCGATGGAGACTTCCAGAAGATTGGGTAGCGCGCGGGCAAGAGCCGGCAGGTTGTCTACCGTGAGGTCATGTCCGGCATTGACGCCAAGACCGAGCTCGGTTGCGATCGTCCCGGAGACCTCAAGCTTTTTCAGCTCCACGGCCGCGCGGGCTGGATCATCATAGGTTCCACCATAGGGACCGGTGTAGAATTCCACCCGGTCGGCCCCGGTGGCCTTGGCGGCTTCAAGGCTCGCGCGGCTGGCGTCGGGATCGCAGAACAACGACACCCGGGCGCCGCCCTTCTTCAGGCGCTGGACAACCGAGCGCAGAACATTGCCCTTGCCCTCGAAATCCCAGCCGTGATCGGACGTCGCTTGGCTCGGATCGTCAGGCACCAGCGTCACCTGTTCTGGCGCGTTGGCGTCCACCAGATCGAGAAACTCCTCGGTCGGATAGCCTTCGATGTTGAACTCGGCTTTGGGGAACTCATCGTCAATCAGCGCACGGATCTCGGGCAGATCGGAGAAGCGGATATGGCGCTGGTCCGGCCTTGGATGCACGGTAAGCCCATGGGCACCGTTCAGTAGCGCGATACGCCCCAAAGCAGTGACGCTGGGCCACGGCAGATCCCGGCGGTTGCGGAGCATGGCGACAGCATTGAGATTGACGGAGAGTTGAGCAGGCATGACGGCCCCTTGAACAAAGACGACTTAACGAGCCATAGGCCCTCAGATTTGTCCTAAAGCATCAGCCAGCGATGTGAAAATGAATTTCGGGAAAGCGAACATTCAGGATTTAGATCAATGACCGGCAAGCCCGCACAAATGAGCGCCCGACACCGGGCGGTTTGCGGCAGTTGTAACGCTCTCGTCAACTCAGAATTTGCCGCGCCGCAGCCGCGACGAGTAATCCTTCATGTCGGCATCGTAGTTTTCGATCATCCGGCGCTGGCGCTTCTTGCCGATTCTGAGTGCACCCCAGAAGAACAGAACCACCACGACCGCCAGCAATCCGAAAATCGGACCACCGAGGTCTTTCGGTTCCGAGGAGCCGAAAGCCTGCTTCAGCAGATAGTCGAAATCGAAAGCATGCGCCGACGCGGAGGTCATCAGGATGGCCGGCAGAACAGCGATAGCGGACAGAATACGCATGACCAATTTCCTTGTTCAGATAATCCAAAATCACCCTAGGGCTATAATCTTAAAGAACTGATCACCGGCCACTTGCCGGCCATTCATCGACATCAGCCGACTTCCAGGCCTGGGCGTGGCTATTGCGCCAGCGCGCAGCAAGGGCCTTGTCCGCGACAGCGCTCGCGCCTACCATCCGAAATCGAATGCCACGACTTCAAAGTGTTGCGGCGGCAGTTGAGCACACTGCAGGCAGGTCACGGATTGGTGGCAAAATCCCGAACACGAGGGAGCCGAAAGATGATTTTCATCAGCGCCACCAAATCCGGTGACCGGATCGAATACCGTGACAACAAGCGCTGGCTGTGGATCCTGTCGGTACTGTCACCATCATTGCCCGGATTGGCTGCGGTGGCCTATCTTTTGAGCGGTAACGCCTGGTGGGTGCTCGCCCCAATCCTGTTTTATTATGGCGTCTACATTGTCGGTGATCATCTGGTTGGCGTCGATCCGAACAACCCGCCAGAAGAAGTGGTCGAGGCCATGGCCTCGGACCCGTATTACAGGGTCCTGCTGTTCATTTCCGTGCCAGTGTTCTGGTTTTCGTTTCTGGCTTGCGCGATTGCCGCGGGACAGCCCGACACGCCGGTCTGGGCCTGGATCGGGCTGGTTGTTGGTGCAGGCGTGAGTTCAGGCACCGCGATTACGGTCGGGCACGAACTGGGCCACAAGCTGAACCGGCTTGATCAATGGGGCGCGAAATTTGCCAATGCAGTGTCTGGCTACGGGCACTTTTGCATCGAACACAATCGCGGACATCATGTGCATGTCGCCACACCACAAGATCCCGCATCCGCCCGTCTCGGCGAAAGCCTCTGGCGCTTCGCATGCCGTGAAATACCTGGCACCGCCCGGCGTGGCTGGCAGATGGAGCGGGCGAGGCTTGCACGCAAGGGCTTGCCGTTCTGGCACTGGCGCAACGACATTCTCCAGGGCTACGCCATCACGCTTGCGGTTGACGGCGCACTGATCGCCAGCTTCGGCTGGACCATGCTGGCGTTTGTCCTGCTGCACAATCTGATTGGCTGGCTGCACCTGACCATCGCCAATTACATCGAGCATTACGGGCTCAAGCGCGATCTCAAAGATGACGGCCGATATGGCCCGTGCGAACCGCGCCATTCCTGGAACACCAACCACATCATCTCCAACCTGATGCTGTTTCATCTGCAGCGGCACTCAGATCATCATGCCAATCCGCTCAGGCCCTATCAGGCGCTGCGCTCGTTTGACGATCTGCCGACACTGCCTTCAGGATATCCGGGCACCTTTCTGCTGGCGGCGTTTCCAGCCCTGTGGTTCAAGGTGATGGATCCAAAGGTGATCGCCTGGGCGGGAGGCGATCTGAGCAAGACCAATCTCGATCCAAAGCGGGCGGCGGATTACAGGGCTCGAGGGGGCACGGCTGCATGACGGATATACGCCTCCCCTCGCATGACCGAATTGTGGCCGTGCTTGCCTTCCTGGATCAAGCCAACCGGCTGAAAGACACGTTGCGCAGTGGCAACACGCCGGAAGGCCGGCAGGAGAGCACTGCTGAGCACAGCTGGCGGCTCTGCCTGCTTGCCATCCTGTTCAGCGATAATCTGGAGGGCATCGACCTGCTCAGACTTCTCAAAATCTGTATCGTTCATGACCTCGGAGAAGCAATTTCAGGTGACATTCCTGCAACAGATCAGCGCGCCGGAGATGGTCGGGCCTTACGGGAACGCGCCGATCTGATCACTCTTTGCGCACCCTTGCCTGAAGACCTGAAAAACGAGATCGTTTCGCTCTGGGACGAGTATGCCGAAGCGCAGTCAGCTGAAGCAATCATGGCCAAAGGTCTCGATAAGATCGAGACCATGTTGACCCACTCGACCGGCCAGAACCCGGTTGATTTCGATTACGGGTTCAATCTGGAATATGGCCTACCGGCAACCGACCGGCATGCTCTGCTTTCAGCCATAAGAACCCATGTGGATGCGCGGACCCGCGCCCGCGCATCCAATAAAGGTTAGTATCCCTCAAGCCGCTTTGGCGAACCGTGACTGTTGCATCACCTGCGTGCTCTGACCCGAAACAGAGAACCGTGAAACCAGCTGCTCAAGTGTCTGATTGATCCCCAGCAGGTTCTGGGTGGCTGCGTTGGTCTGTTCCACCATTGCAGCATTTTGCTGGGTGATCTGGTCCATCGAGTTCACGGCCGTGTTGATTTCCGCAATCCCTACGGATTGTTCCTGCGCTGCAGTCGAGATCGATCCGAAATGGTCGCTGATGACGCGCACTTGGGCTCCGATATTGCTCAATGTCACTCCGGTCTTGTTGACCAACGACACGCCGTTGAGCACATCCTTGAAAGAGGCGTCGATCAGCTCCTTGATCTCCTTGGCAGCCGCTGCCGAGCGCTGCGCCAAGTCCCGAACTTCCTGAGCGACCACAGCAAATCCCTTGCCCGCTTCACCTGCCCTTGCGGCTTCGACACCGGCATTGAGCGCCAGCAGATTGGTCTGGAACGAAATCTCGTCGATCACCGTGATGATCTGTGTGATCTTTTTGGAGGATTCCTCGATCTTGCCCATCGCTTCAACGGCTTCATTTACCGTTTCGCCCGAAAGTTCTGCCTGTTCGGATGCCTCATCGACAACCTGCCGGGCCTCACGTGTGAGCACGGCTGACTGTTTGGAGATGGTCGAAATCTGTTCGATGGCTGCGGCGGTCTCTTCCAGTGCCGCTGCCTGCTGCTCGGTACGCCGCGCCATATCCTCGGTGGCGCCTGAAAGCTCGCGCGTGTCTGCGGACGACTGCCGTATGGACTTGATGATATCGCCAAATGCATCGCTGAGTTTGGCGACCGATGAATTGTAGTTCTCCTTGAGCTGATCGAAGTCCGCGGCGAGCGGCTGAGAAATCGTAGAGCCGAGATCTCCTTCAGCGAGGCTTTGAAGCGCCTGTTCCAGCGCCCGCAGCGCCTTGTCCTGGTCGGCTTTGAGCAGAGCCCGCTCCTGTTCCGCTGCTTGCCGCTCTTCGGTCAGGACATCGAGATAGACCGATATAGCATAATCCATATCGATCATTGCCGCCTTGACAACAGCGGTCACGCCCTCGCTGGTCTTGCTGGCCTTTTTGCGCGTGCCGAAACCACCGAGTTCGCTCTCGATGATGGTCTTGATCAGTTCCTCAAGGACAAGGGAATAGCCGCCGATGTACCATTTCGGCTCAAGCCCCAGTTTCGCGTGAATCTTGCCGATCCGGGTCACTCCATCGATATACCCCTGATCAAACTTGCCGGTCGCGATCAGCTTCCAATGTTCCACCTGCTTTTGCTTGGCGTGGGCGACATGGGAGGCATCACGGAAATGCCTGGCGGTTTCCGGATTGGAGGTGGCCTTGGCGTAAAATTTGTCCAGCGCCGGACCGGCGGAACTTTCAATTGTTGGCTTGAGTGCCACGAGTGCTGCCAATTGCGGCGCGCCCATTCCGACAAATTGGAGTTTGGCCGCAATTTCGCTGCGTTTGGTGGCATCATGAGTCATGGTTTTTCCCGATCCAATGCCTTGATGTGAGGCTATCATCCGCCGTTGTCAAAGCTTGCAACGAGACCTTCATGATCTCGGGGCCTTGCCTATTTTCAATTGGCTAACAGCGCCTAAACAAATTCACATCACATTTAGATATATTCAGTTTTACGCTAATATATCAATATCTTAAATAGCTACTTCTGGCGCACTACACGGCCTTTCCGGACGGGATTGCCCTGTGCGTCAATCAGGCTTGCGACAGTTTGACGCCGCGATTTCACCACACCGTCCAGCTTCATTTTCCGGGCTGTACCGAAGCGTGAAAGTGGGCGGCAAATTTGCTCACCGTTGCGCAAGCACGAAACACGCCGGGATGGAACAAAACCGACAAATGTCTGGGGGTCATCCGGTCCTGGTAGCCATCCAGATCATGTGCCAGGCGCCGCGCTTTTTGGTGCTGGCGCGGGTGGGCACTTCCGCAACGGCAAAACCCGCCTTTTTGAGACGTCTTGTGAAGGCCGGATCAGGTGCTGACGACCAAACTGAAAAGACCCCGCCCGGAGACAGCGCCCGGTAGGCGGAGGCCAACCCTTGCGCTGAATAGAGAGCGTCATTGCCTTGCCGGGTCAGCCCGTCGGGACCGTTGTCGACATCAAGCAAGATGGCGTCCCAGTCACCAGTGCCACCACGGATCAGTTCGCCGACATCGCCCTGATGCAGGCTGACGCGCGGATCCTCGAGACAGCCGTCAAACACCGACGCCATTGGGCCTTTCGCCCAATCAATCACCGAGGGCACCAGTTCGGCGACAGTGATGCGGGCATCCGCGCCCAGGCCGTTGAGTGCGGCGCGCAAGGTAAACCCCATGCCAAGCCCGCCAATCAACATGCGGGCTTGCCCCCGGCCCTCAAGTTTTTCTGTTGCCAGATTGGCCAACGCCTCCTCCGAGCCGCTGAGGCGGCTGTTCATCAGCTCGTTGGAGCCGAGCATGATGGAGAATTCCTGGCCGCGCTGCATCAGGCGCAGTTCGGGACCATCATCAAGTTGCACGGCATCAAGCCGGACCCAGGGGATCATGGACGTCCTTTCGGGAGCGAAAATGGTTGATGTGGAGACGGTGTGATGGCTGGAAACTCGCTGACTGGCAAGAGGTTCGGGCAGGAGGTTGACACTTCAGCGGGACGGTCAAGGCCATCGACAAGCTGGCGTTACCGGGGACGCCCGTCGAAAGCGCGGCGTGCCGCCTCTACGGTGGGCATCTGTTCGATTGTCCAGGCGTACAGCGCCTTGAACGGCGGCTGAAGTGTGCGACCAAGCGGGGTGATTTCATATTCGACACCCACTGGCGAGGTCGGAAGCACCCGCCGCTCCACCAGCCCGTTGCGTTCCAATCGTCTGAGGCACTCTGTCAGCGCCTTCTGGGTGATGCCTTCCAGGTGTCGCTTTATGGTGTTGAATCGCATCGGCCCTGCGTCGAGAACGGTCAGCACCATCATCGACCATTTGCCGGCAATCTGATCGAACAGATCGCGACTCGGACACTCGGCCGAAAAGCTCTGGCAGGTGGCTTTGTTCATGGTGGTTTCCCTCAGTATACCTAGTCAAGTCAAAGTGCGTTCTTGATCCTAAGTATAAACTATATACCTGAGAGGTCCCTATGAAAAGGACACCTCTGACGATGCCAACATCTCCCAATACCGACAGCCTGTTTCGCCCCTTCCAGTTCAAATCCCTGACACTCAAGAACCGCATTGTCATGGCGCCGATGACCCGCAGCTTCTCGCCGGGCGGCGTTCCGGGCAGTGATGTTGCCGCGTACTACCGCCGCCGTGCCGAAGCCGATGTCGGATTGATCCTGTCCGAGGGCACGGTGATTGACCGGCCCGCATCGCGCAATGAAGCTGGAATTCCGTTTTTCCATGGTGAGGAAGCCCTGGCCGGTTGGGCCAATATCATCGACGGAGTTCACGCCGCAGGCGGCAAGATGGGACCGCAGATCTGGCATACCGGCGCGACGCGCGGCATGAGCGGCTGGACGCCGGAAGCGCCAGTCGAGAGCCCGTCGGGCCTTAACGGCCCCGGCGACCCGAATGGTGTGGCCATGAGCGAGGAAGACATCGCCGATACCATTTCGGCTTTCGCCAGCGCCGCAACTGATGCCAAACGGCTCGGCTTTGACGTTGTCGAACTGCACGGTGCCCACGGCTATCTGATCGACCAGTTCTTCTGGGAGGGCAGCAACCAGCGCAGCGACCGCTATGGCGGCGCAACGCTCAAGGAACGCGCCCGGTTTGCCGCCGAAGTGGTGGCTGCAACGCGGGCAGCACTGGGTCCCGATTTCCCGCTGATCCTTCGCCTGAGCCAGTGGAAACAACAGGATTACAAGGTCAAGCTCGCCACCACGCCGGATGCGATGGAAGACTGGCTGCTGCCGCTGAAGGAAGCCGGAGTGGACATCTTCCATTGCTCGCAGCGGCGGTTCTGGGAAGCCGAATTCCCGGAGATCGACGGCGCGGAAGGTCTCAATTTTGCCGGCTGGGCCAAGAAACTGACCGGGGCCACTACGATCTCGGTCGGGTCGGTCGGACTGTCGGGCGAGTTTCTGGCTGCCTTTGGCGGCCAAAAATCCTCACCGGTGGGTCTCGACGGGCTGGTCCGGCGCATGGAGGCCGAAGAGTTTGATCTCATCGCGGTCGGCCGCGCCATCCTTGGCGACCCGCAATGGGTGACCAAGATCAAGACCGGCGACACCGAAGATCTGAAGAGCTTCGACCCGGCCTCGATGGCCGAACTGGCCGGCCACCACCGCCGC
>Ga0163215_100771_pt1 | contig 36798 bp, 29 predicted proteins | sample SynspAceP_FD_185934 | JGI IMG/M metagenome (GOLD analysis project Ga0163215, IMG submission 185934) | Saline lake microbial communities from Ace Lake in Antarctica - Synechococcus sp. Ace-P (Hybrid Assembly) | ecosystem: Environmental > Aquatic > Non-marine Saline and Alkaline > Saline | place...
CCGAAATCTACACCCATGTGCTGGAGGCCCGCCTGTCCGAATTGGTGCTGGACCATCACCCCTTGTCGGAAACCGCACTGCGCACCTCCGCAGGCAAGACATCACCGGACGGGCAATAATCCGGACTCGAGGCAGCGCGCTATCCCGTAGGCCCGCACGAGGTCCGGTGCGATCCTCGCAGGTGCTGTCCCCTCCGACAGCGCTGAGAAAGCCCGCGAAGGGCGATCAGCCCCCCAAACAGCACACCATCTTCGCCCAACACGTCTAAATCCTTCGCCCAACACGTCTAAATCGCGCCATTCATACGCACGCCTCCTTGAATGACACCGGCCTGCCCCCCATAACAATTCCAATTACCGCAGAAAGGTTTCCCAAATGGATATGCCACAGGCAACAGTCGATACGGCGTTCTGGATTTCAATCGCGATCATCTTGTTCCTGCTGATCCTGTCGGGCTTTTTCTCGGGGTCAGAGACCGCCCTGACTGCCGCATCGCGCGGCAAGCTGCGCGTGCAGGCCGACAAAGGCTCTGTCGGGGCGCAACGGGCCTTGCGGATCACCGAAGACAACGAGCGGCTGATCGGATCTGTCCTGCTGGGCAATAATCTGGTCAACATTCTGGCCGCCTCGCTGGCCACGGCGCTGTTCACCAAGCTGTTCGGGGAAAGCGGGGTCGCCTGGGCCACGCTGGTGATGACGCTGCTGGTGCTGATCTTTGCTGAAGTTTTGCCGAAAACCTATGCCATCACCAACGCCGAGCGTGCCGCCGCCCTCGTCTCCGGCCCCATCAGCATCGTCGTGCTGGTGTTTGCCCCGATGGTCAGTATCGTGCGCCTGCTGGTGCGCGGCATGCTGCGCCTGCTGGGCGTGCCTGTGGACCCTGACAGCAACATTCTCGCCGTGCGCGAGGAAATTGCGGGTGCGCTGCAACTGGGCCATTCCGAAGGTGTGGTCGAGAAGGAAGACCGCGACCGCATTCTGGGCGCGCTGGACCTGCGCGAGCGCGCGGTGGAAGAGATCATGCTGCACCGCTCGGGCATCGAGATGATCAATGCCGCCGACACGCCCTCGGAAATCCTCGAGCAATGCCTGCGGTCCAACCACACGCGCCTGCCGCTCTACCGCGACGATCACGAGAACATCATCGGTGTGATCCATGCCAAAGACCTGTTGCGCGCGATGTACAAACTAATCAGCGGTGAACAGGGTGCTGCCGATGCGCTCAAATCCTTCGACATTGCCGAAGTCGCGATGGAGCCGTACTTTGTGCCCGAAACCTCGACGCTGGACGAACAAATGCGCCAATTCCTGCACCGCCGCACCCATTTTGCGCTGGTGGTGGATGAATATGGCACCCTGCAAGGTCTGATCACGCTAGAGGATATTCTGGAAGAGATCGTGGGCGAGATCACGGATGAATTCGATCCGCTGTCCGATCATGTCATTAAGACAGATGCCGAAGGGCAGTTCCTTGTGGATGGCGCCATGACCATCCGCGATCTCAACCGCGCGAATGAATGGAACCTGCCCGATGACGAGGCAAACACCGTTGCCGGTCTGGTGATACACGAGGCACAAATGATCCCGACCCGCGGTCAGGTGTTCCTGTTCCACGGCTTCCGCTTCGAGGTTCTGGCCCGCGAAGGAAACCGCATCACCAAGCTGAAAATGCGCCCTCTGTAAGGGGATGCATTTCAGTGATTACGCCTGCAGGCGCACGCCTGCGGGATCAAACGGCGGCTCTGCAAGCACGGTCGCCTTATGCGGCACGCCCAGCACCATCACATCGACGGTATCGCCGGCAGACACGCCTTTGACATACCCCAGCGCCAGCGACAGCCCGACCGAATAGCCGTAAGCGCCCGAGGTCACGCGCCCGATGCCGATACCGTCTTTGAAAATCGGCTCGCCGCCTGTTGCATCTGCATTGGAGGCATCGGTTTGCGCAGCGTCCAGCGCCAGCACGACCAGTTCTTCACGCGCAGGTCTGGCCATAGTCTCGACAACCGCATCACGGTTCAGGAACGGCTTGCCGGTCTTGCACAGCCGCGCAAGCCCGACTTCCTGCGGCCAGTATTCGGGGCTGTATTCGCGCCCCCAACTGCCATAGCCCTTTTCGATGCGCAGCGACATCAGCGCGCGGCTGCCCACCGGGCCTGCGCCCACATTTGTGCCGGCGTCCAGCAGAGCTGCATAAAGCGCCGGCTGGTCCGCTTGCGCGCAATGCAGCTCCCACCCAGATCACCGGTGAAGGACACCCGCAGCGCAAGGCAGCGCACGCCGCTTAACTCGATCCATTTGGAGCGCATAAAGGGGAAATCAGGCGTCGCCAGCGATGTGTTGGTCAGCCGTTGCAGCATATCGCGGGATTTTGGACCTGCCACGTTGAAGCCGCACATGGCATTGGTCCGGCTCTCGAATGTCGTACCTTCGGGCAGCGGCACCTGCCTGAAGAACCGCTGGTGATAGCGTTCTGCCATGCCGGACCCGATGATCCAGAATTCGTCGTCGGCCAGACGCGTGACCGTAAAATCACCCGCGATGCCACCGCGCTTGCCGATCAGCGGCGTGAGGCAGGACCGCCCTATTTCGCGCGGCATGGTGTTGGCAAACAGTGCGTTCAGCCAGTCCTGCGCACCCGCGCCCTTGCAGATGTATTTCGCAAAGTTCGAGATGTCGATGATCCCTGCATGCTCCCGCAGCATCCGGCATTCTGCCCCCACCACATCCCACCACGGCTGGCGGGTAAAGCCGTGCGTCTGATCTTGCGCACCCACTTCCGTGCCGAAATAGAGCGGATGCTCCCACCCGTAATTCAGGCCAAACACGGCGCCCATCGCCTTTTGGGTCTCGTAGACAGGGCGCACGCGCGCAGGACGGCCCGCGCTGCGTTCCTCGTTCGGGAAATGGATTTTGAAACGATTGGCGTATTGGTCGTGCACGCGGGCCTTCGTGAAGGCCTTGTCCGCCCAATCGCCAAAGCGTGCCACATCCCACGCGAACATATCATAGCGCGTCTCGCCCGTGACGATCCAGTCGGCGGCCAGCAGGCCCATGCCGCCCGACTGGCTGAACCCCGGAATGATGCCGTTGCAGCAGAAATAATTGCTCAGCTCCGGCACGGGGCCGAACAGCACGTTTGCATCGGGGGTCCAGATCATCGGGCCGTTGATCACCCGCTTGATACCGGCAGTCCCCACGCTCGGCACACGGGCGATGGCGCGCAGCATGTTCTCCTCGATCCGCTCCAGATCATCACCGAACAGCTCGTGGCCAAAGCCTTGCGGCGTGCCGTCCTCGGCCCAGAATACCGGCTTTTTCTCATAGGCACCGACCAGCAGGCCCTTGCCCTCTTGGCGCAGGTAATATTCGCCGTCACGGTCCGCAACGGAAGGCAAACGGCGGTCCAGCCCTTCGATCTCGACAATGCTTTCGGTCACGAAATACTGATGCTCTGTCGGCAGCAAGGGCAAGGTGATGCCCGCCATCGCCGCCACTTCGCGGCCCCACAGGCCTGCCGCGTTCACGATCCACTGGGTTTTGATATCCCCCTTGGCGGTGCGCACGGTCCATGTGCCATCAGGCTGCTGTTCGGTGCCTGTGACGGGGCAAAAGCGAATGATCTCTGCCCCGTTCTGGCGCGCACCAGCGGCATAGGCGTTCGTCACGCCCGACGGATCGACGTTGCCGCCGTTTTCTTCGAACATGATGCAGCGGATGCCGTCATAATCGACCAGCGGGTGCAGTGCCTCGGCCTCGGCGCGGTCGACTTCGCGGAACGGCAGCCCGTAATATTTAGCCTTGGCCGCTTGCAGGCGCAGCTGATGCTCGCGCGCTTCGGTCTGCGCCAGATACAGGCTGCCGGGCTGAAACACCCCACAGCTCTGGCCCGTCTCGGCCTCCAGCGCGTTGTACAAATCCATTGTATAATTCTGGATGCGCGTGATGTTATTGTTGTCATGCAGCCCGTGGATATTAGCCGCAGCGTGCCACGTAGACCCACTCGTCAGCTCGTCACGCTCCAGCAAGACAACGTCTGTCCACCCCAGTTTGGTGAGGTGATAGAGGATCGAACAGCCGATAACGCCGCCTCCGATGATGACGGCCTGAGCATGGGTGCGCATGGGATGGATCCTGTTGGTGGCGAATGACACCCTCTACCGTGACGGCCAAACTGCCACCCTGATCGTGCTTTTGCGACATTATCCGTCGCCCATCTACAAGGATCTTATTTCGGACGGATATCCGGATCCGCCGAGGCGATCAACGCCGCGCGGTCAGGCGCAAAACTCAGCACTTCCAGCGCGCGCGAGAGTTCCTGCTGTGCCATTGCACGCGCAGCAGCCCGCAACCCGCTGTCGGGATGGCGCATCAGGCCCCGCAATGTGTGTTGCAACCGCTGTTGCACCTCCAGTGTGCCCGCACCGTAACGGGACAGCGCCCCGAAGCCGTCGCGCAACAAATCCGCAGGATCCAGCGGCGGCACATGAAGATGCGCCAGCAAAGTTGCAGGATCACTCGCCGTCTCGTCCTTGTACTCCGACAAGATGCGCCCGATGCGGGTGATCACATCAATCGCCGTGCCGGGATCATTCACCCCCGGCGACAGCGCCTTGGAGCCGATCTCGCCCATCACGATCAGGCCAAAGCCGGGGTCCTGCTCGTAATCGCGCACATCGCCCACCACCAGCGTCTCGCGGATGTCATCCCGCAGCGCGTCCCAGTCCGGTTCTTCGCCGCAGAGTTCAATCTGCATCAAAGGTGCATTTACAAAAGTGAACTGGCCGACAGTGCGGGTCATGTAGATCCGGATATCATACCGCTCTGCGACCGAATTCAACGCCTCCGGGTAGATCTGTTTGAGATAGCCGCTCTCCCATGCGTCCAGCGCGCGGGTGCCCTCGGGCAGATCACCGGTAAAGGGCCGCGCACCCAGACAGGGACGGGCAAGGCGGTCCCTGAACTGCGCACGGGTCACGTCCTCGACCTGCCGCGTGGTATCCACCAGCTGCCCGAAGCCTTGCAAATGCAGCACCCAGCGGATCAGGTAGACCACGATCACCACCAGCACCAGCACCGTCATCCAGAACAGCACAAAAGCACGCTCATCGCCATAAATGCCCAGCTCGCGCAGGATAATCCCCAGCAAGGCGTAGACATAAGCGCCGATGAACACGGCCATCGTATTCTGGGTGGTGCGGTCTGTCATGATCAGGCGGTGCACCCGCGGTGTCCATTGCGTCGAGGAGGACTGATACACCGACACCATCACCGTAATCGAGAAAATTGTGACCGCCAGCATCGCGGAGGCAATCAGCTGCAACAGCCGGTCGGCTGCACCGCCATCCACACTGGTGGCCAGCTTTTGCGGAATATAAGCCTCCACCAACTGGCCAATTCCAGTGGCGACAAAGGCCAGCAGGCCCATCAGCACCACCCTGACCCACATTTTGCGGGTATAGTGACGGGTGCGGCGCAGCGCAGTGGCGATCAGGGCATTCAGATTTTCCATTTGATATAGCTAGCGCAGCAGCCCCGCCCCGACCAGTGGGCAGTTTCACGTTCCTCAACCGACAAAAACTGTCGCAAAACTGCTTGCCCCTGCGGGCGGCATGGCATTGTCTGGCTTCAACACCTTCGGGAGAGACAGATCATGAAAAACACCACCCGCGTTGCGGTCATCGGCGGCGGCGTTGTCGGCGCTTCCGTTTTGTACCATCTGACCAAACTGGGCTGGTCGGATGTCATGCTGCTGGAACGCTCCGAGCTGACCTCCGGCTCCACTTGGCACGCGGCGGGCGGGTTTCACACGCTCAACGGCGATACGAATATGGCGGCCCTTCAAGGCTATACGATCAAGCTGTATAAAGAGCTCGAAGAGATCACCGGCATGTCCTGCGGATTGCACCATGTGGGCGGTGTCACGCTGGCCGACAATCAGGAACGGTTCGACATGCTGCTGGCAGAGCGGGCCAAGCACCGGTTTATGGGGCTGGAGACCGAAATCGTCGGGCCGGAAGAAATCGCCAAGATTGCCCCTGTGACCAACCTCGATGGTATCATCGGCGGATTGTATGATCCGCTGGACGGGCATCTGGACCCTTCGGGCACAACACATGCCTATGCCCGCGCCGCCAAAATGGGCGGTGCCACCATCGAGACGCATACAATGGTGCGCGAGACCAATCCCCGCCCCGACGGCACATGGGATGTGGTCACAGACAAAGGCACCATCCATGCCGAGCATGTTGTGAACGCAGGCGGTCTGTGGGCGCGCGAAGTGGCGGCGATGGCAGGTGTCTATCTGCCCCTGCACCCGATGGAGCATCAGTATATCGTCACAGGGGAAGTGCCCCTGATCAAGGAGATGATGGCGGGCGGGCACGAGCACCCTCATGTGATGGACCCCGCCGGTGAGTCGTATCTGCGCCAAGAAGGCATGGGGCTGTGCATCGGGTTCTACGAGCAGACATGCAGACCATGGGCTGTGGGCGGCACGCCGTGGAGTTTCGGACAAGATCTTTTGCCCGATGACTTTGACAAGATCGAAGAGAGCATCAATTTTGCCTATCGCCGCTTCCCCGATCTGGAGCGCGCGGGCGTCAGATCGGTCATCCATGGCCCCTTCACTTTTGCCCCCGATGGCAATCCGCTGGTGGGGCCTGTGCCCGGTCTGCGCAACTACTGGTCGGCTTGCGGTGTCATGGCGGGGTTCAGCCAAGGCGGCGGCGTGGGTCTGACGCTGGCCCAATGGATGATCGAGGGCGAGCCGGAGCGCGATGTCTTTGCCATGGATGTGGCGCGTTTCGGCAAGTGGATCAGCCCCGGCTATACCCTGCCCAAAGTGATCGAGAACTACCAGAAACGCTTTTCCGTCAGCTATCCGAACGAGGAGCTGCCCGCCGCGCGGCCCCAGCAGACGACACCGATGTATGACATCTTCAGCGACATGGGCGCGGTTTGGGGCCAGCAATTCGGGCTAGAAGTGCCAAACTACTTTGCGCAGGGCGATGAGCCTACATTTGAAACCCCCTCCTTCCGCCGCTCGGATGCGTTTGCGGCAACGGGCCGCGAGGTCCGCGCTGTGCGGGAAGGTGTCGGCATCAACGAGGTGCAGAATTTCGGTAAATATCTGGTCTCCGGCGCTGGCGCTCGCATATGGCTGGATCGGATCATGGCAGGGCGTGTGCCTGCCGTCGGGCGCATCTCGCTCGCGCCGATGCTCTCTCCCAAGGGCCGGTTGATCGGCGATTTCACCATCTCCTGCTTGAGCGAGGAACAGTTCCAGCTGACAGCCTCTTACGACGCGCAAGACTATCACAGCCGCTGGTTTGCGCAAAATATGGGCACAGGTGTCACAGTCGAGAATATCTCGGACCGCCGCACAGGGTTCCAGATTGCGGGGCCCAAGGCACGCGACGTGCTGGCGGCTTGTACGCTGGATGATGTGGCAGGCATGAAGTTCCTTGATGTGCGGCCCATGACCATCGGGCAGACCAATTGTCTGGTGCAGCGCGTCAGCTACACTGGCGATCTGGGCTATGAGATTTACTGCGATGCGATGGCGCAGCGCCAGCTGTGGAAGACGCTGTGGCAGGCAGGCCAACCGCATGGCATGGCGCCTTTCGGGATGCGCGCAATGATGTCGCTGCGGCTGGACAAGTTCTTTGGCGCGTGGCTGCTGGAATTCGGGCCAGATTATACCGCGGCCGAGACAGGGCTGGACCGCTTTATCAACTTCAAAAAAGAGGTGGACTTCATCGGGCGCGCTGCTGCCGAGGCAGAGCGCGCGCAAGGCAGCGCCCGCAAGCTGGTTGCCTTCGAGGTGGATGCGCTGGACGCCGATGTACAAGGCTACGAGCCGATCTGGCTGGAGGGTGCTGTGGTCGGGTTCTGTACTTCTGGCGGCTATTCCCATTATGCCGGAAAATCTGTCGCCCAGGGCTTTGTTCCCGTCGCACAGGCGCGTGACGGGCTGGCGGTGCAGATTGAAATTCTCGGGCAGATGCGCCCTGCCCGCCTGATCACCACACCGCTGTTTGACGCCGATGGCGCACGGATGCGCGGCTCAACATGACGGTTATTGTGGTCCTTGCAGCGGGTGCCTCCGCCCGGATGCGGGGGCGCGACAAGCTGTTGGAAGATGTAGACGGCATGCCACTGCTGCGCCGCTCCGTGCAGCGTGCACTGGACACGGGCTGCGCGGTCATTGTGGCGCTGCCGCCTGCGCCCCATGCGCGCTATCGTGCCCTTGAGGGGCTGGATGTTCTTATTGTGTCCGTGCCGGACGCGGCAGAAGGGATGAACGCCAGCCTGCGTGCCGGACTGCGCGCTGTGCCAGAAGGCACACAGGCCGTCATGGTGCTGCTGGCCGATATGCCGGAAATCACAACCCAAGACATGAACACCGTCCTGCAAGCGGTTGATCCCTCGTCAAAAATGCGGATTTGGCGCGCGGTCACGCAATCGGGCGAAGCAGGCCATCCGGTTGTCTTTCACCGCAGTCTGATGCCCCCGTTGCTGGCGCTTGAAGGCGATCAGGGCGGCGGTGCCGTGGCCAAAGCCTTTCGCGCGCAGACGGTCAATATCCCCCTGCCAGACGCTCATGCCCGCACCGATCTGGACACGCCAGAGGCTTGGGCCGCATGGCGCGCAGGCAACAACCCTACCTGATCAATACAACCTCGCCGCGCGAGATGCTGCGCCGCGCGGCGGGGAATCCGGTAATGCCTTCGGGCGTTGCCAGATCGGGAAAAACCTCAAGCAGCTCAAGGCGCTGAGCATTGCCGATACCGGCCAGCGCACGCACATCGGGCTGAAAACTCTCGGACCATGTCCCGTCAGACAGGATCACCTCATGGCGGTCGAACATCAAATGCAGGTATGTCGTGTTGGCATCCTGCACCACATCCACCCCCGCCAGTCCGGTCAGATGCTTGGCAGCGACCAGCACCTCGCTGTCCTCGAAATGCAGCGCGGTTTTGTCGTTGGCCACCAGCATCCGGTGGTTGGGCGAGACCATCATGTCCCGTTCCGGCAGGTCATTTCCCAGCGCGCCTTTGGCGATCCGGACAGGCACCAGATGAGTGTGGGTCAGGCACAAGGCCGCGTTGATCTTGCGGTTGCCGATCCAGCGGATTATTTGCAAGCCGTTGTCACGGGTGATGACCTTGTCGCCCACAAACAAGCGCTCGACAGGTTTTTCACCGCGTGCTGTGGCAATCATGGTGCCGGGGGTAAAACAGGGGCTGGCCGCATCCGCACCGCTAAATGCGATCTGGGCAACCTCGCCGCCCTGCGCGTCCAGAAACCGCATGACCCCGTTCTGCGGCGCGTCTGCATCACGGTCGATCACAAGACGGTCACAGGCGCGGAGGGGTCTGGGCAGCTGGGGCATCTGGGTCCGTTTCCTTCAAGGGCAATGACTATCCTTGTGACAAGTACGCGGCCGCTTTCGAAGGGGCAAGCAATTATGTCTTTTTAATGTTATATTTCAATACCTTATGAACAACAATGCTTAGAAGTGAGAATTGAATTAAAATCATAAACAATCCCCCGCAACGATGAAAAGCGGAACAGCACTGCTGCTCCGCTTCCACTCACTCCGGATCACTAGCCCGAAATGATGCTGCATACACGTGTACCCCGAGGCGCAGACCCTTTCGGGCCCGCCTCGGAGAATTCTGTTTGGAAGATCGGCTGTTACTTCGTGATCAGCTTGGCTTCATGCTTTTTCAGCGACTTGCGGGCTGCGGCATAGGCCTCAATACCCTCGCGCGTGGCCAGTTCCGGGAAGAGTTCCAGAATTTCCTCGCGTGATGCATCGCCCACACCGGCCAGTGACATATCGCCGGGCTGGAAGCTTTCGGTCCATGTACCGTCGGACAGGATCACCTCGTGCTGGTCGAACATGATGTGGATATAGGTGGTCTGCGACACGTCAACCACGTCGATCCCTTCCATATCCGTCAGGTGCTTCGCCGCCACCAGGACTTCACGCTCCTCGAAGTAGAGGGCCGTTTTGTCGTTGGCCACCAGCAGACGGTGCTGGGGCGATACCATCATATCCCGCTCTGGCAGACCGTTGCCCAAGGCACCCTGACGGATCAGGACGGGGCGCAGATGCGCTTTTGCGGCCAGCTCTTCGCCCGCCATCTCGCGGCGGCCGATCCAGCGGATAACCTGCATCCCGTTGTCACGGGTGATCACGCGGTCACCGACCTCCAGTTCTTCGACTTTCCGCTCGCCTTTCGGTGTCGCGATCAGCGTGCCGGGGGTAAAGCAGGGCACAATCAACTCGATGTTCGAGTAGATCAGCTGGCCCGCATCGGTCCCGTCCGCGTTGAAGTACTGGATGATCCCGTTTTCAGGGTTATCCGGATCGGCAGGATCGGGCAACGTCACATAGCTGCCCCCTGTCGGCAGCGAGCCGCGCAGGTCAAGGACGTCAAAGTCGTCACCGGATTCAGAGCCGTCTACGATGTCGCCTGCGTTGACGTTTATGAAGGTGTCGCGATCCGCGCCCCCTGTCATCGTGTCGTCGCCCTCGCCACCGTCGATCAGATCATTGCCGGAACCGCCGTTGATGTCGTCATCGCCGTCGTCGCCGTTGAGCGTATCATCCCCCAAAGCACCTTGCAGCGTGTCATCACCCGCGCCGCCGTTCAGAACATCCTCATTCTGACCGCCGTCCAGCAAATCATCGCCAGCACCCCCGTCGAGCGTATCATTGCCCACGTTGCCGCGCAGCGTATCGTTGCCAATACCGCCGTCCAGACTGTCTTCGTCCAGACCACCCGACAGGCTGTCATCACCCTGTCCACCGATCAGCGTATCGTTGCCGGTGCCGCCTTGCAGCGTGTCATCGTCAATGCCGCCATCAAGGAAATCGTCACCCGAACCACCGATCAACAAATCATCGTCGTCGCCGCCAAAGATGACATCGTCACCGGCACCGCCATCAACCGTATCGCGGCCGTTGTCGGGACGCAGATCGGGGCCAAGCGGGTTGGAGCCGTCATCTTCGATCTCGAAGGCATCAAGACCCAGATCCGGATCGTTGTTGGCATAGATGGTGTCGTTGCCGGCACCGCCACGGATGCTGTCGTTGCCTTCAGCGCCCACAATCCGGTCGTCGCCATCGCCACCGTCAACGCTGTCGTCGTCAATACCGGAGTTGATCACGTCATCGCCGGCACCGCCAAAGATGGTGTCACGGTCATCGCCGGTGCGGATGGTGTCATTGCCGTCACCGCCGTCAACCAGATCACGGTCGTCTTCCGGATCCGTATCCGCGGGGAAGACCCCCGAATACCCCAGATCAGGCAGGGGCCGCGTGCCACTGGTGTCGATCACATCGTCACCCGTGCCGCCCGTCACCGTATCAGAGCCCTGACCACCGACGATTGTGTCGTTGCCGGCACCGCCATCAATCAGGTCGTCACCGCCATCTGTTTCAAGGCCATCATCATCGTCACCGGTGATGATGTCATCGCCATCGCCACCCAGCAGGGTATCGTCGCCGATATCGCCTTCCAGCGTGTCGTCGCCTTCGTTACCTTCGATGCTGTCGTCGCCTTCGTTGCCAACCAGCAGGTCGTCACCGGAGCCGCCCAGAAGAGTGTCGTCACCGACACCGCCGGAGACGATATCATCATCCTCGCCGCCGTCGATAAAGTCGTCGCCTTCGCCACCGACCAGCGTGTCTTCGCCTGTGTTCCCGTCGAGCGAGTCGTCGCCGGCATCGCCGTTGATGGCATCATCACCTGCACCGCCGGCAATGCTGTCATCGCCGTCTTGTCCGTTCAGGTTATCATCACCGTCACTGCCGAAGATCGTATCGTCGCCTTCACCGCCCGCGATGGTGTCATTGCCTGCGTTGCCGTCAATCAGATCATCGCCCGGACCGCCGTCAATCTCGTCGTCGCCATCGCCACTAGACACTTCGTCATCGCCCAGACCGGCGCGAATGGTATCGTCGCCCCCGCCTGCGTTGATGATGTCGTCGTTCGGGCCTTCACCCGGCAGGAACTCGTCGAGGTTATCGACCAGATCGCCTTCGGGATCGCCGGTGTAGTTTTCGTCGATCAGATCGCCGTCATCGGTGCCCGTCACAATGCCGTCCTGCACGGTGACAAAGACCACCGCCGGATCGGTCAGCGCGCCATCAGAGACCGTGTAGTTGATCACTGCATCGCCAAAGAACCCGTCAGCAGGTGTAAAGCTGATGGTGTTGTCAGGGTTGATCACCACAGTGCCGTTCGGACTGCTGGCGCTGATCACGGTCAGCGGATCGCCTTCCGGATCACTGTCATTCGCGAGAACAGGGATCACAACCGTGCTGCCTGCGTTCACCACAGTGGTGTCGTCCTCGGCCAGCGGACCATCGTTGACAGGGTTCACCGTCACGGTCACTTCGCCTACGTCCACACCGCCATTACCGTCGGTGATGTTATAGGTGATGATCGCTTCGCCGTTGAAATCAGGCGAAGGCGTGAAGGTGATCGTGCCGTCATCGTTGATCACAACGTCGCCGTTCGGGCTGGTCGCGACTGTCACGGTCAGTTGATCGCCGTCCGGATCGGTGTCATTGCCCAGAACGTCGATGGTGACTGGCGTGTCCTCATCGGTTTCCGCCAGATCATCCACCGCCACCGGCGCGCCGCCGAATTCACCAACAGAGACAGAGACCTGCGCCGTATCGGTGCCGCCGTTGCCGTCGCTGACGGTATAGTCGATCGTCGCGTCGCCTGTGAAACCAGGTGTCGGCGTGAAGGTGATCGTGCCATTGGGGTTGATCGCAACGGTGCCGTTGGGCGAGGTCGCCTCCGTCACGGTCAGCGGATCGCCGTCCGGATCGGTATCGTTGGCCAGAACCGGAATGGTCACAGGCTCGCCCACCGCGGTGACGGCCAGATCATCCGTCGCAATCGGGGCGTCGTTTACGTTTGCCACGGTCACAGTCACTCGGGCATCGTCAAAGCCGCCGTTGCCATCGGTGATTGTATAGTCAATCACCGCCTCTCCGAAGAAATCGGGGTTTGGCGTGAAGTCCAGCGTGCCATCGGGGTTGATCACAACCGTACCGTCGGGCGAAGTCGCCTCGGTCACGGTCAGCGGATCGTCTTCCGGATCGGTATCATTGCCCAGAACGTCAATGGTAACCAGTGTTTCCTCGACGGTCACGGCGCTGTCGTCGGTGGCGACAGGGGCAAAGTTGTCCGGCGTATCTGTAACAGTGATCACGACCTGCGCCGCGTCGGTCAGCGCCCCGTCAGAGATTGTGTAATCCACAATCGCCTCGCCGGTGAAGCCCGCATCAGGCGTAAAGGTGATGGTATTGTCCGCGTTGATCACAACTGTGCCGTTGGGCGAGGCCGCGGACACAATGGTCAGCGGATCACCTTCCGGATCAGTATCATTGACCAGCACGTTCACTGTGACCGGCGTGACGATACCCGTGGAGGATACGTCATCCACCGCGTCGGGCGCTGTGTTGGCCGCAGCGCTGACCGTCACGATCACGTTCGCCGTGTCAAACCCGCCGTTGCCGTCGGTGATGGTATAGCTGATCGTCGCCTCGCCAGTGAAGCCTGCGTTTGGCGTGAAGTCCAGCGTGCCATCGGCGTTGATCACAACCGTGCCATCAACCGAAGTCGCCCCCGTCACGCTCAGCGTGTCGCCTTCCGGATCGGTGTCATTGCCCAAAACGTCGATGGTCACCAGCGTATCCAGCGGCGTGCTCGCCGCATCATCCACCGCGTCGGGCGCTGTGTTTACGTCCGGCAGGATCAGCGTCTCGATCTCGGCAAAGGTCATCGAGCCGGAGACGGAACCGTCTGCGTTCAGGAATTCGACCGTACCGGAAGTGGAATCTCCGTCTGCATCAACGGTTTGGCCAACAACGCGCAGCGGGCCGCTGTCCGAGAGGTCAAGCGTGTCACGGTCATCGCCGCCGGTGCCGCCGTCAACCGCATCGCCTGCGTTGCCGCCGACAAAACGGTCGGCATCATCGCCGCCCAACATCACGTCCGCGCCGGTGCCACCTGTGATGGTGTCGTTGCCGCCTTCGCCAAAGATGGTGTCATCGCCTGCATCGCCGGACAGGATATCATCGCCGTCTTCGCAGATCACGGGCGTACCGCTTGCGTCGAAAAACACATCGGTGATGTTTACGGAGGTGTTGTTCGGGCCGTCCTGGTCATGCAGGATTTCAATGCGTGACACGGGGCCCGCGATCTGGACGTTCAGGGAATAGAACGGGTTGGAGGCATCGGCATAGCCGCCGTTGCTGTCAGCCGTATCCGCCCCCGCGACACCGTCTGTGTCCAGCAATGTCAGGCCTGCACCACCCACGATGGTAACTTCCAGCGGGTTGCCGGCAGCATCAAAAGCCTGGATGCGAACAACGCTGTCGCCGTCAATGTCGTTGATGTTGAAGTCGACATCTGTGACCGCAGTGTCAAACGACAGCTGATAGATGTCTTCCTGCGCATCCAGACGGGTCTCGCTGGAGAGCGAGCTGGTGGTGCTGACTGTCTCGCTGCCGCCGTCGATGTTTGTTGTGTTCTGTGCATCGGTCGAGAAAGATGTGGTGGTTTTGGGCGTTGCAGACAAAATGTCAAAGGTCACATTAACCGAGCCGGTATCCTGCGTGAAGCTGGAAAGGGTGCCGCCCGGTGTGACGCCTGCCTCGCTCCAGTTGAAGCTTTCGCGCGCGCCGCTGCCGCCGGAAGGCACACCGCCGAGTGTGCTGTCGCCAAAGATCAGGTCGTTGCCCGCGCCGCCCGAGACGACATCATCGCCACCGCCCGCATAGACATCATCATTTCCCGCACCTGCGGAAATAGTGTCGTCGCCGCACAGGGCATCTACAATATCATCATTCGGCGCCTCGCCGGCCAGCACGGCGTCAGCGGCATCAATGCGGTCGCCATCCGGATCACCGGTATAACCCAGATCAATTGCATCATCCGATGCGGTGCCGGACACGATGCCATCCCCTGTCGAGGGGACAGGATCCACCGGATCAACAGGGTCTTCCGGATCAACAACATTCAGATCCTCGAACACAAGGTTGTCAATGGCGCCGCCCCCTTCCAGTTCGACTTCGAAACGGGCAGTGCCGGGCACGAACAATTGCACCACACTCTGAGCGTTGTCGGCGGTCGCGGGAACAAACTGCTCACTGATCAGGGAACCGTCCCCGCCAAAAAAGAACAGCCGCGCAGGCGCTTCCAGATCAAGGAAAGTGAGCGACTTGATCGCCACGGTATCGTCGAACTGAAAGCTAAAGGCACCGCCGGTTGTATTATCATTAGGGTTGGCTGCATCGCCATCCTGCGAGATGATCAATACATTGTCCAGATTTCCGGTGGCCAGATCAGTGTCCCCACCCGTCGGGTTATTGGTGTCGAAGATCATCGCCCCGTTGCTGCCCGGAGGGGTCGCTGTGGCGGTAATGCGAACGCCAATATCCTCGTACTGGCTGGTTACGTTTTCGCCCGTGGCGAGACTGTTAAAATCTATTGTTCTAATCATGGTATGTGCTCCTATTCAGCATTGCGCGCGGCGCGCAGCGCGGCCGGATTATGGGATGTCATTCGGGCAAGGGTATACGGCGTCCATTCGGGCAAGCGTGCCGACCTGCAGCACGCACCCCCCTGTCGGATAGAAAAAAAGGCCTTAATCATGGTCTTCTCCGTTCAAATTCATACACCCCGTGAGGCTGCGATACAGGTCCGCAAGCGACACGCACACGTCTGCGCCGGTATGAAGGGAAAGACGGGCCAAATTACGACCGGAATGTGAAACACTTTACGTGTTCCGCAATCGCTCATGCAGCGGTCGCACATACGCAGCCGTGCACCTCTCCCGCATCACACGATGCAGTCAATGTGCGGCCGCCCCCGGACCAAATTATCGTCAACCCCCCAGTTGGGCTGCACCATAGATACCTTTTGGCGATGAAGGGACAAAGGGAAAAATGTTTGAAAAGTGTCACCAAATGGACGGCGCAGGTAATTGATGGTTAATGCCACTCCGGACATCCTTCGCGTCTGACGGGCATTATTTCCAAAAGAGAAATGAGTAGAGCTGGCATAAATCCCTTTTTTACAGTTATTCTATTCTCATCAAAGCGGATGCAACGCGATACGCGCTGGAAAGATTGTTTCCGCTGCCGGGACAATCGCTCTGTCGGGACGCTGATTTCCACAACATTACCAGCGGAAACGTGCTGATAAAAAGTGTTTACAGGTTGGAACCAATACCCTGATATTGTGCAAACTAGTGCGTGATTGCGCGGGGAACCGCCACAATCAATCGAATCGAATTCATCTGATTTTAACAAACTGCCAATAAATATCGCCAAAGGCCGCAGTCGCCACCTGTAAGGCGCCCCGCATCTGATCATCTGAAGCAGGCAGCAGATACCGGACAGAAGATTGGGCAATAATAGTCCGCCAAATCAAGGATGGAGGAGCAGTCTTCGCCCTCAACAGCCTCGACATAAAAATCATTAAAAATATGGATTTTTTACACGGAAACCTGAAACCTTCAGGTTGGTACCCAAGGCCGGACTCGAACCGGCACACCTTGCGGCGGGGGATTTTGAATCCCCTGCGTCTACCATTCCGCCACTCGGGCACTGACCTGCGTTTAGCCCGCACCACAAACGGGCGCAAGCCAAAACTGTAGGACAAACAAACTGTAGGACAAACAAAACTACAGAACAAACAGGCAGACCGCTGAATTGCCGCGCCCTTCTTGTGCCTTGACCGGCACTTGACGCGAACAGCACTTGGTGGTTTTGACTGGATACGCCCAGACTGGCCAACCCGAGGGAGCCCCCTGCATGATCCAACGCCTCTATGACTGGACGCTCGGCCTTGCCGAGCATCGCCATGCCCTGTGGGTGCTGGGGCTTGTCGCCTTCCTCGAAAGCTCGATGTTCCCGATCCCGCCCGATATTATTATGATCCCGATGATCATTGCGCGCCCCAACCGGGCATTTGTGATTGCGGGCGTGGCGCTGGTGGCCTCTGTATTAGGCGGCATTCTGGGCTATGCAATTGGTGCGCTGGCCTATGATACATTGGGCGAGCCGATCTTGCGCGCCCTTGGCAAGGCGGATTCGATGGCCGAATTTGCGACCACCTTCAACGATATGGGCTTCTGGGCCGTACTGGCGGCCGGCATCACACCCTTTCCCTACAAAGTCATCACCATCATGTCCGGCTGGACCGGCATGCCGCTGGGCACATTTATTGCCACATCTATCCTTGCCCGCGGGCTGCGGTTCTTTCTTGTTGCCCTGCTACTGTGGAAGTTCGGCGCGCCGGTGCGCGACTTTATCGAAAAACGACTGCCCTTGATGTTCACCCTCGCCCTCGCCCTGCTGGTCGGCGGCTTTCTTGCGATTAAGCTGATATGATGCGGCTGGTTCTCCTCGCCACGCTGGGCTCTGCCGCTGTTTTGCTGGGGGCTTACGGGTTCCAGCACATCGGGGGTATGGCCCCGTGCAAGCTGTGCCTGTGGCAACGCTGGCCCCATGCCTCAGCCATTGTGATCGGCGTGATCATCCTGATGACGGGCGAGATAAAGCTGGCGTGGGCAGGCGCCATTGCGGCACTCAGTACGGCGCTCATCGGGTTTTACCATGTCGGAGTCGAGCAGAGCTGGTGGGAGGGTCCGACCACCTGCACCGCCTCCGGCACCACCAACATCAGCGCGCAAGACCTGATGAACCAGATCCTCGCCGCCCCTATCGTGCGCTGTGACGATATCCCGTGGCAGCTGGCGGGGATCAGCATGGCGGGCTGGAATGCGGTCTTGTCGCTGGCACTTGCCGCCCTCTGGGTCGAGGCCGCACGCAGGGCTTAGACGCGGGGCCTAAACTGCCTTATGGGTGCTCAACAGCAGGCTCGTCTCCGAGGTGACGACCCCCTCCAGCTTGCGGATGCGGTCTATCACGCGGTCGATCTCGGTCAGCGTGGCACTGCCGATCTCCACAATCAGATCCCAGCGACCATTAGTAGAATGCACCGCGCGCAGCTCTGCCATGCCCGCCAGCTGGCGCTTGATCCGCTCCGCGCCGCGCCCCTCGATCGCGATCATCATCAGACCCCGCACCGGATCGCGCGCCACATCCGCGCGGGTGATCACGGAAAACCCCACAATCTCGCCGCGTTCTTGCAGCCGTGCCAGCCGCGTGCGCACGGTGGTGCGCGACATCTCCAGCCGTGCCGCCAGATCAGACAGGGACGCCCGTGCATCATGGCGCAGGGCCGCAATCAATTTATCGTCCGTATCGTCCATTTTATTTCTCAATTAGATTAATGAAAGCCCGTTACGGTCACTTTGTATGCTTTTCATACACCATATGCACCATCTATAAACAACAAAACCCATCCTCAGGAGCCATTCCATGAAACCCCAACACTGTATCCTTCAGGGCGCGCCCCTTGATTGCGGCAAAATCCGCCGTGGCTGTATCATGGGCCCTGATGCCTACCGCACCGCCGGTCTGGCCGAAGCCCTGACCAGTCTTGGCCATACCGTCACCGATATCGGCAATGTCGCCCCGATCCCGTTCACCGACACGCCCCACCCCAAGCTGCACCGTCTGGCCGAAACCATCGCATGGACCCATGCGCTGGCAGACACCGCCGAGGCGTCTTTTGCGCGCGGCATGCCCATCACCATGGGCGGCGATCACGCGCTGGCGGCGGGCACTGTGCTGGGCGCGATGCGCCATGCGGCTTCCGTGAACCGCCCGCTGTTTGTTCTCTGGCTGGATGCGCACAGCGATTTCCACACGCTGGAGAGCACCGACAGCGGCAACCTGCACGGCACGCCGATGGCCTATGTCACAGGGCGCGGCGCCTTCCCCGGCTGGCCTGCCCTGCCTAGCCCGCTGCCCTTCGAAAATATCGCCATGATCGGCCTGCGCTCGGTCGATCCGGCAGAGCGGGCGGCACTGCAAGACACCGCCATCACCCGCGTTGACATGCGCCAGATCGACGAGACCGGCATCGCCCAGCCTTTGGGCGCCTTCCTTGAGCGTGTGGCGGCGGCAAACGGCATGCTGCATGTCTCGCTCGACGTCGATTTCCTTGATCCTGCCGCCGCCCCCGCTGTGGGCACCACCGTGCCTGGCGGTGCGACCGTGCGCGAAGGCCATCTGGTCATGGAGATGGTGAACGATTCCGAACTGCTCACCTCCCTCGATCTGGTCGAGTTGAACCCCTATCTGGACGAGCGGGGCCGCACCGCCCGCCTGATGGTCGAACTTGCCGCCTCTGCCATGGGCCGCAATGTATTTGACCGCCCCACCCGTGCCTATTGATCAGGATATAACCATGAATACCCCTTCTGCTAAAGCAATGGTGCCTTTCGTCAGCGTCCACCAGATGATGCAACTGATCAACCACGTAGGCCTCGCGCCGATGATGCAAGGCCTCGCGGACCGGATCGAGGCGGATTTCCACCGCTGGCCGCTGTTTGACAAAACCCCGCGCGTGGCGTCGCACTCCGACCTCGGCGTGATCGAGCTGATGCCGACCTCGGACGGCGATGTCTACGGGTTCAAATACGTCAACGGCCATCCCGGCAACACGAAGGACGGCTTGCAAACCGTGACAGCCTTTGGCCTTTTGTCCGATGTGGCCAATGGCTATCCGGTGCTGTTCTCAGAGATGACAATCCTGACCGCCCTGCGCACTGCCGCCACTTCGGCGCTGGTGGCGCGGGTGCTGGCGCCCAAAGGCGCGACCACCATGGCGATGATCGGCAACGGCGCGCAGTCCGAATTCCAGAGCGTGGCGATGCAGGCGATTGTCGGGATCACCGAAGTGCGGCTCTATGATATAGACCCTGCTGCCACAGCCAAATGTGCGCGCAATCTGGCAGGCTCGGGGCTGAAAGTTGTGTCCTGCACCACCGCCGAAGAGGCGATTTTGGGCGCGCAGATCATCACCACCTGCACGGCGGACAAGCAATATGCCACGATCCTGACCGACAATATGGTGGGTGCGGGTGTGCACCTCAACGCCATCGGCGGCGATTGTCCCGGCAAGACAGAGCTGGCCCCCGCCATCCTGCACCGTGCTGATATCTTTGTTGAATACCCCGAACAGACCCGCATCGAGGGCGAGATCCAGCAGCTGGCCCCCGACCATCCCGTGACCGAATTCTGGGAGGTCCTGACGGGGGCCGCGCAGGGCCGCACAGATACCAAGCAGATCACGCTGTTTGACAGTGTCGGCTTCGCGATCGAGGATTTCTCGGCGCTGTGCTATGTGCGCGATGCGATCAAGGGCACGGATTTTTTCACGCCGCTGGATATGCTGGCAGATCCCGATGACCCGCGCGATCTGTTCGGCATGGTCGCGCGCGCGAAATAAGCGAGGAGCGGCGCGCAGCTAGCGAGGAGCGCGCGCCGTCACGTCATAGCCATAAAGCCAGTCAAACGCGCCCAGCATCCGGCGCGGCGCAAACCGCCCGCCCAGACGGATCGCGCCATGGGCCGCAAACCGCACGGGCCCGCGCCGCAGATGGAACCGCCACGCATTCCCCTCCGCCGCTTTGATCACTTTTGTCACACGCGGTTTACGCCCCGCCTGATAGTCGGGCAGCGCCGCCATCCCGCCGCGCAGCACTGTCTGCGCCAGCAGCCACGCGTCCTCCATGGCCATATTCGCCCCCTGCGCCAGAAACGGCAGGGTCGGATGGGCCGCATCGCCCATCAGGGCCACACCGCCGCGTTGCCAGACAGCTGCGACGGGATGCCGGTGCAATCCCCACAGCGTGGGCGCGTCAACAGCGTTGATCATCGCCCCCGCGATCCCGTCCCAGCCCGCAAAAGCCGCGCGCAGGTTGGCCGGATCATCCGCATGGGCCCAGCCTTCTGCCGCCCAACTTTTACGTTCTTCTACCGCGACTAGGTTCACCAGATCGCCACCGCGCAGCGGATAGCTGACCAGATGGCGGCCTGCGCCCATTGTCACCATCGCATGATTCCCGTGACCCATGCTGTTCGGCACTGTTGCGCGCCACGCCACCTGCCCTGTGAAAAACGCATCATCCGCACCATTCAGCGCGATCCGTGCGCGCGAATGGATGCCGTCAGCACCGATAATCATTTCAGCGCGCCGCGTGCTGCCATCCTCCAGCACCAGTTCCGGTGTCTCGCCGGTGATCACGTCGCGCACCTGCGCGCCCATTTCGAAGCTCACGTTATGTTCACGCGCAGCACGGGCCAGCACATCAATCAGGTCTGCGCGGTGCATAAAGTAATAGCCGTGATCCTGAGGCAGCAGCGTCAGGTCCAGCCGGGCCAGATCCTGCGCACGGTCAAAACTGCGCATCACCACGGCTTGGCCCCGCACGGCGCCGCGCTCTACCAGCCGCTTTTCCAGCCCCAGCGCGCGCAGCACGAACAGACCGTTGGGGCTGATTTGCAGGCCGGCGCCCACCTCGCGGATGGTCCTCGCCTGCTCCAGCACGGTCACGGCCACGCCACGGCGGGCAAAAGCGATGGCGGCGGTCAGCCCGCCTATACCTGCCCCGATCACGATCACATTGCGGATCTTCATACCCGTGCTCTCCTTGCAAAAAACGCCACAGCTTTCGCTGCGGCGTTCTGAAATCTCTGCGGCTATCGGGTCATTATACCCAAATCCTCAATCGTCGCGTATCTTTATAGGCGATCAATCGTCACGCATCGCCACAGGCGATCAATCGTCGCGGTGCACTTTCTCGCGGCGCTCGTGCTTTTCTTGCGCCTCAAGGCTCATCGTGGCAATCGGACGCGCATCCAGCCGCTTGAGCGAAATAGGCTCGCCCGTGACCGAGCAATAGCCGAACTCGCCATCGTCGATGCGGCGCAAGGCGGCTTCGATCTTGTTGACTAGTTTGCGGGCACGGTCACGGGTGCGCAATTCCAGCGCACGGTCCGTCTCTTCGGAGGCACGGTCGTTCACATCCGGAATGTTGCGTGTACCGTCCTGCAGCGCCTCGATGGTGTCGCGGCTGCCCTCCAGTAGTTCCGCTTTCCAATAGCGCAGCTTGCGCCGGAAATACTCGACTTGCCGATCATTCATAAAAGGCTCGTCTTCGGAAGGTGTATAATCATCCGGTAAAGAGCTCGGCTTTTTTACCTTTTTCTTGTTCTCGGCATATCTGGTCAATGTCACTTGGAATACTCCCGCCCGACGTCAAATGTTGGGCGCGGTTTATAGGACGCTTGGGTGATTGTCACTACTCAATGATACGCTATTATGCACTCGAAAATGATGAATGAAATGAACCGGAAAGAGCTGCACGTTATGAAATTTCAAGGCACTGCGGACTATGTCGCAACGGATGATCTGAAGATTGCGGTGAACGCCGCTGTCGCACTTGAGCGCCCGCTGCTGGTCAAGGGCGAGCCCGGCACCGGCAAGACCGAGCTGGCGCGGCAGGTATCCCAGGCACTGGGCCTGCGGATGATCGAGTGGAATATCAAATCCACCACCCGCGCGCAGCAGGGTCTGTATGAATATGACGCGGTCAGCCGCCTGCGCGACAGCCAGCTGGGCGATGCGCGGGTGCATGACGTCTCTAATTATATCCGCAAAGGCAAGCTCTGGGAGGCCTTTGACGCGGACGAAAAGGTCGTGCTGCTGATCGACGAGATCGACAAGGCCGACATCGAATTCCCCAACGACTTGCTGCAAGAGCTCGATAAAAACGAATTCTTCGTCTACGAGACGGGCGAGACGGTCAAGGCGCGCGTGCGGCCCATCGTGATCATCACCTCCAACAACGAGAAGGAATTGCCCGATGCCTTCCTGCGCCGCTGTTTCTTTCATTATATCCAGTTTCCCGACATGGAGACGCTCAAGAAAATCGTCGAAGTGCACCATCCGGGGATCAAGCCCGACCTGCTGACCACCGCCCTGACGCAGTTCTACGGCATCCGCGACCAGCAAGGCCTCAAGAAAAAGCCGTCGACCTCCGAAGTGATCGACTGGCTCAAGCTGTTGCTGGCCGAAGATCTGACAGCGGCCGACCTGAAGGCAGATGGCACAAGTGCGCTGCCCAAGCTGCACGGCGCACTACTGAAGAACGAGCAGGACGTGCATCTGTTCGAGCGTCTGGCCTTTATGGCGCGCGGCGGGCGCTGAGGACAATGCCGTGGCGCGGTCTGATCTACCTTACCCTGATCGCGCCACTGCACTATATCCTTCTCTCCCTGACAGTTTGGGGTGCGTATGCCGTACCCGACTTTGGTGTCCTTCTGCATCTGATCGTTTTTACAGGCCTGTTTGCGATTTTACTCTGGTGGGCACTCCCCGCGCTTGCCGCACTTTTGTCGATCACGGCGGTAACGGCGGCACCGCAGCCCTTTCGCAGACGTGCGATTCTTGCCGGGGTTGCATGGGAACGGTTGCCCATAGCCGCAATTGTGACGGGCCTGACCCCCCTGAACGAGGTGATAGCCCAGTGCACAGCAGCACTCATATGCACAGATACATGGTTAATCCGTTCGGATTTGCGCCGTAAATCCACCGTCTGAACTGTGGCCATTGTGCATCCACGACCACTGCTCTGCCTCAATCGGTAAAATTTGCCCTGATTTTGCCTTAATTGCTCCCTACCGAGAACAGGTTGAGGGGCGAAAAGATCTCCAATTGAGGCTCTAAAGGGCAGGCAAACAGAGTATGGCAATCTTTATCGCACGATCAGTGCGCGTAATCCTTACGCGTTTTCAAATACATAATGCTTCTACTTGCGTTATAAGGCCCAGAACATGAAGGCGCGCGCAGCGCTGCTGCTGGCGATGGCCCTTAATGCATGTACCCCTACAACGGGGGGTGATGTCTCGCGTGGTGCACCTTTTACGGAAAGTTCTTTGCCGCCCGTCAAGGTGTTCACGACAGGTCATCATACAAGCCCGCTCCGGGCCAACAACGATCTGGCACTCGATTTTATCGAATTATCATTCCGGCTCGAAAGCGGGCGCGACCTGCCTGTGCTGACCCGCTTCGAAGGTCCGATCACGGTGACGGTAGTGGGTGAACAACCCGCATCGCTGCAACATGATTTACGCCGCCTGATCGGCCGCCTGCGCAGCGAAGCGCAGATCGACATCAGCCAGATCAGCGCGCCGCGCGCAAACATCACCATCAACGCGGTGCCGCGCAAACAGATCCGCGATATGTTGCCGCAGGCTGCCTGCTTTGTTGCGCCAAACGTCAGCACCATGGAGGAATACCGCAGCAGCCGCAAAACCAAACAGGCCAACTGGTCTCAACTGCGCGCGCGCACCCGTCTGGCGATTTTCCTGCCCAATGACGTGAGCCCGCAAGAGGTGCGCGATTGTCTGCATGAAGAACTGGCTCAGGCCCTGGGGCCGCTCAACGATCTGTACCGCTTGCCCGATTCCGTGTTCAATGACGACAACGTACACACGGTTCTGACAGGCTTTGATATGATGATCCTGCGGGCCTATTATTCGCCCAAGCTGCACAACGGCATGACACGCGGTCAGGTCGCAGCCACCCTGCCCCACATCCTGCGCGAGATTAACCCGCGTGGCGAGACGGTGAGCGCCAGATTCTCGACCCGCACGCCGATCCAGTGGAAACGTGCAATCGAGACAGCACTTGGCCCGTCTTCCAAGAACTCTGCACGCCGCAGTGCTGCCGCAGAAGCCCTGCGCATCGCCGAGGCGATGGGATGGCAGGGTCAACGACGCGCTTTTGCCCATTATGCCATGGGCCGTGTTGTGAAGCATGAAAATCCGCGCGAGGCGCAGCAGCAGTTCCTTGCGGCAAAACGCTACTACATCGCCACACCCGGCACGGCTTTGCATCAGGCTTATGTCGCAACGCAGCTGGCCGCATATTCAATCAGTCAGGGCAAAGGGCAAGAGGCGCTGCAGCTGATCGCCCCGCATGTCGAGACAGCGCGTCAGAATGAAAACGCCGCTCTGCTGTCAACGCTTCTGCTGTTGCGGGCAGAGGCACTCGATCTTGAAAACCGCACCTCGGAGGCGCAGGCCGTGCGACTGGACAGTCTGGGTTGGGCACGGTACGGATTTGGTTCTGATTGGGCTGTGCGGGCCAAGCTGCGCGAGATTGCGTCGCTCAACCCGCTCAAAGGATAGACGGGACAAAAATTTATGGATGTTGCAATCGTGGCCTTCATCGGCGCGCTGATCGGTGCCTACAACGCAAAAAAGCGCGGCGGCAACCGAAAGGACATCGCCCAATACGCCACGGTCTTCGCGATTATTTTCGCACTCGCCGGACTTATTCTATCGCTCGTTGTGACCCGTGTTATGGGAATCACATAAGGTGTTCCTGCCCTTTTTCGAGCAGTTGCGCGCCCATAAAGTTCCCGTTTCCATGCGGGAATTTTTGGCGTTTCTGGATGGCATGTCCGCGGGCCTCGCCACCTATGACGTAGAGGCGTTCTATTACCTCGCCCGCGTCAGCATGGTGAAGGACGAACGCAACATCGACAAATTCGATCAGGCCTTTGCTGCCGCGTTCAAGGGGCTGGAAAGCATTACAGATGCGCAGGTACTGGAAGCCGTAGACATCCCCGAAGACTGGCTGCGCAAGATGTCCGAAAAGCATCTGAGCGCCGAGGAGAAAGCCGAGATCGAAGCCCTTGGCGGCTTCGAGAAACTGATGGAGACGCTCAAGGAGCGGCTCAAGGAACAGCAGGGTCGCCATGAGGGCGGCAATAAATGGGTCGGCACGGGGGGCACCTCGCCTTTCGGGGCTTACGGCTACAATCCCGAAGGCGTGCGCATCGGCCAGAAGGAAGGCCGCCATGGCCGCGCCGTCAAGGTCTGGGACAAACGCGAATTCCGCAATCTGGACGACAGCGTGGAACTGGGCACCCGCAACATCAAAGTGGCGCTGAAACGCCTGCGCCGCTGGGCGCGCGATGGCGCAAACGAGGAGTTGGACCTCAACGGCACCATCCGCTCTACCGCCGAGCAGGGCTATCTGGACGTTAAAACGCGGCCAGAGCGGCGCAATGCCGTGAAGGTGCTGCTGTTCCTCGACGTTGGCGGCTCCATGGACCCGCATATCAAAGTGGTGGAGGAATTGTTCAGCGCCGCGCGCTCCGAGTTCAAGCATATGGAATACTTCTACTTCCATAACTGCCTGTATGAGGGGGTCTGGCGTGACAACCGCCGCCGCTGGGATGCACAACTCTCGACCCAGGAAATCCTGCGCACTTACGGCCCCGATTATCGCGCAATCTTTGTCGGTGACGCCAGCATGTCCCCCTACGAGATCGCCTATCCCGGCGGCGCGAACGAACACTGGAACCCCGAAGCAGGCTCCGTCTGGCTGGAGCGCGCGCGCGCGCAGTGGAAGAGCAACCTCTGGATCAATCCCATCCCCGAGAAATACTGGTCTTACACCCAGTCGATCACGATGATTCAGGAGATTTTCGGGCGGGATGCGATGGTGCCGATGACGCTGGAAGGTCTGTCGCGCGGAATGAAGACACTGACGCGGTAAGTGTTCAGGGTATGCTAGGCCAGCGGACATGGGCCCGTGATGCAGATGGCGGTATCCGGAGTTGCATACCTCATAAAAACGGCAACGCAGGGACACGCACTGCGGGTGTCTGACCTGCGAAGCATGTACCGTTATTTTTGATATATATCGCAATCCTGATCATAATTGTGACTTAGTCACCGACCGGTCAGCGGGCAGTGCAGTATTCTCAAAACAGTCGGGGCTGATGCATTTCCATTCAGAAGCCCCGGAATGTTCATTCTTGTGAAAAGGAATTTGAGATGCAAACAGCAGACTTCGTCACCACAGTCTTTGACGGCAAATCCAACCCTGCCAAAGTGACAGTTGCTTTTACAATGGCGCTCAATGCGGTGAAGGCTGGTCACAGCGCCATGCTGCTGCTAATGGTCGAAGCGGTGGAGCTGGGCCTTCCCGATGCCTGCATTGGCATGGACATCGACAAACCGTTCGAGCCTGTGGCCGACCTGCTGAAAGCCTATCTTGAAGGCGGCGGCCGGATCGGGATTTGCAGTGCCTGCATGATTCACAACGGCTTCACAGCTGACCAGATGGTCCCGGAATATGAAATCGTGACAGCGCCCGAGGTGGTGCAATTTTTGATGGCTGCCAAAGGGTCACTCCAGCTGACCTGACACTCTGTCTTGACGCAGTACAGTGCCAACTGCGTGATGTACCTCTCAAAACGCCAGATCCCGTCAGCGGGGTCTGGCGGGACTGCAATTATTCAAAAGACTGATTTTTTAAAAGACTCGCGCTGAACCGGCCACCGCCTGACATGATACCGCTTTTTCGAAGACTGGTACTTCGTTTCCAGCGAACGGTTTTACATCTGAAATGCTCAAAGACTCGGGCAGCCCCCTTGCCACGCCGCAGATACCCTCCATATTCAAAGCATGATCAAAACCATCCCTATTCTGCTCGCCGTGATCTACGGTCTTGTCATGTACCGTTTTTCCGTGTGGCGCACGGGGCGGGAGCTGGACGAGCAATCGACCGTTCTGGTCGATCCCTCGCTGGTCGCGATGAGCAAGCAGATGGCGAAGGCCCTGGAAGTGCCGCAAATCCGCGTTCACATCTACGAGATCGAACCGGTGAACGGCCTTGCCGCCCCTGACGGGCGCATTTTCATCACGCGCGGGTTCTACAATAAATTCCGCGCAGGCGAGGTCACGGCGGAAGAGCTGGCGAGTGTCATCGCGCATGAGCTCGGCCATGTCGCCCTTGGCCATTCACGCCGCCGGATGATTGATTTTTCAGGCCAGAACGCCATGCGCGCCGCCTTGGGGATGGTGCTGAGCCGGTTTATCCCCGGCATCGGCATCTGGCTGGCCAATATGCTGACCTCCCTGCTGGCGGCCAAACTGTCGCGCAGTGATGAATTCGAGGCGGACGCCTATGCCGCCGCCCTGCTGACCAAAGCGGGCATCGGGATCGGACCACAAATCTCGTTGTTTGAAAAGCTTGACGCGCTGACCAAATCCGGCGGCGGGCGGCCTCCGGCGTGGTTGCTGACCCATCCGCACACCAAAGACCGGATTGCGGCCCTGACCGCGATGCAAGTGAGGTGGGACGCCTAGACCGAGGTTGTCAGCGCCTTGCCCAGCCGTGGCAGGCGTGCTTTTTTCATCAAGGACCGCATGTTCCAATCTGCGCCCGACAGGCGGCGGGCCTCTTCCACAACGGCTTGCGCTACGTCCGTCACGGCCTGCGGATTTGCGTGGAAATGCCCCAGAAGAAATGCATCCGGATCATTCCGGCTGAGCCCCTCTTCGGCCAATATCCCGCGCGGGAAATCCTTGGCGTTCATGGTGATGATGCCCTCTGCATTCCCGTGAACGGCGGCAGCAAGAACGTGGATATCATTGGCATCGGGCAGCCACAGCCGCGCCTCCAGCCCTGCATGCAGCGGCACGCAAGCCTCCGGAAAAGCCGACTGCACCATGGCAACCTCACCGCGCGCCAGCGCCTCGCCCTGCGGGCCAAGCTTGCGGGCCGCCAGTGCCCATTCCTCCAGAATACGCGCCGACCATAACGGAGTATAAGCGCCGGTGGCTGCAACCCCCAGCAACATCTCCCGCATCACAGTCGGATAGATCACACAGGCGTCGAGCAGCATTTTCATGGCGTTACAGGTGGAAAAACAGCGACTTGAGATAGCCACTCTCGGCCAGTTGCGGCAGCTGCGGATGGTCCGCGCCCGCAAATCCGGTGTGAATCAGCGAGGGCCTGCGCCCTGCCCGCCCGATGCCGCGCACAGATGCCGTGCGGAACGCAGCAAGGTCGGCCGCGTGGGAGCAAGAACACAGCCCCAGAATACCGCCTTCGGCCACCAGTGGCGCAGCCAGGCGCGCAATCCGCTCATAGGCGCGCAGACCTGCCTCAAGAGCAGGTTTCGCAGGGGCAAAGGCGGGTGGATCACAGATGATCACATCAAACTCTGCACCTTCCGCACGCAGGGCCGTCAGCACATCGAATGCATCGCCCTGACGGATGCTCACTCGGTCGGAGACACCCATCGCGGCGGCGCCTTCTTGGGCCAGCGCCAACGCGGGGGCAGACCCGTCGATGCACAGAGCCGAAGCTGCACCATTCGCCACAGCGGCAAGGCCAAAGCCGCCGACATGGGCGAACACATCCAGCACCCGCGCACCGCGCGACAGGCTGGCTGCAAAGGCATGATTGGGCCGCTGGTCATAGAAAATACCGGTCTTCTGACCGCCGGTCAGGTCCGCCATATAGGTGGCACCGTTCATCAGCACGGGCACGGCTGCATCAGGGGCCGCGCCCGCCAGAACGCCGCTAACATTGTCCAGCCCCTCAAGGCTGCGCGTGCGACCGGCGGCGTTTTTCAGCACGTTCTTCACGCCCGTCACTTCGATCAGCGCCGCCGTCAGCGGGCCGATCAGCGCGTCCGACCATGCCGCATTGGGCTGGATCACGCAGGTATCGCCGAAACGGTCGATGATCACACCGGGCAGGCCATCCGCCTCGGCATGGACCAGACGGTAGAAGGGCGCGTCATACATACGCATCCGCAGGGCCAGCGCGCGGCGCAAATGTGCTGCCATCCACGCTTGATCAATCGACGCTTCGGGATCGGAATCCAGCATGCGCGCAATGATTTTAGAATTGGGATTGACCGTGACCACGCCCAAAGGCTGGCGCAGGCTGTCCTCCAGCACCGCGATCGAGCCGGGCGGCAGACCTTTGGTGCGGCGGTCAACGACCAGCTCGTTTGCATAAACCCATGGTGCGCCATGCCGGATGGCACGGGCATTCGCCTTTGGAATAAGGCGGACGACGGGAAGCGGGGCGGATGTGGGAAAGGGCGCTGTCATAGCGCCCTTCCCTAGTCGGTTCCCATGACAAGGGAAAGTTATATTTTGTTGACCAACTGGAAGAAACCGAAAGAAGCGTCTTTATAGCCGTCAGGCTCGCTCATCTGTTGGCGGATCACTTCGGCCAGATGGCCGGAAATCCGGATTTTCTGCGTCAGGCCGCGGGCCTCGGCTGCCAGTGCCTGCTGGCCACCGAAAGCCTCCAGATTGCTCTCGACGCGGCGCGGCTCTGACAAGGCAGCACCAGTGGCTGCATCGCGCAGAACCATCTTGAACACAACATTATGCACGCCGCCCACAGTATAGCGGGCTTTTTCGCTGAGCGCGTGGAACCGCACCATCTCGATATCGAGGATCACGGGCACAGGGCCGGTAAAGCCGGTAGTGCCTGCCGTCATCGCGTCATGTACAATCTGTGCGACCTGCGCATGGCGGTTGCCCATCGGGTCCTCACGCCAGACGATATCGCCGCTGGGATAATACCGGTTCGCCTCGGAGACCTTCAGCGAGGTCGGGACCCGGACATTGATCTTGGACACATTGATCTGGCGCAGGATGGCACCCGGCAGGATGGTCTGTGATTGCTGTTTGCCGGTGGTGATGGTCCGCACACTGCGGGTGCGCGCATCCTGGGGCGCGACAGCCGATCCCGGAGAAATATACCCCGGAGCAACAAAATTCACCGCATTCTCGGCCGGTGGGACAAAGGGGGCATCGCGGGTCACAACATCCGATGCACCGCAGGCACTCAATGCGGCACCAATGCTCAGGGCACATGCCAGCTTGATCATCTTCATATTGGTCTCCTCGGGTGAACCAGACATTTATTATAACTCCCGTCGTTTATCACGCGGGATTGAGGCAGGTTTGAGACAGATTTACGAAGATGTCAGAACAAATTAGCGGCAAATTGCGCCGTGCAGGTCAGTCCCGCTTGCGGCTGCGCCATCCGCCGCGTCTGCGCGGCGTGGCAATGGCGTGTAGGCCCTCAGACATCACTTCGGTCATCGGATGGGCCGGATCCGTGCCGTATAGTGCCAGCACTGCGCGCAGGGCCGCGTTTGTCTCGCGCGCCACGCTCAGGCTCAGCGCCCAGTCCAGAAATATGGTGCGACATTCGGATTTGGTGATGCCCTCGATCCTGTAGGCCTCATAGATCAGGCCTTTGGGGTCATCGGGGGTCGATTTTTCCATCACGTCTCTCCGCTGCTGTGTGCCGCAAGGGCCGCCGTGATGATCGTGTCGGCACTGGCATAGGTCTGTGCCAGTTGCGTCTCCAGATCCTCTGCCGTGTCGTTTTCTGCAGAATTGCCCGCTGCATGGATCAAAAACCGCAAAGAGGCCCTGCGCAAGGCCTCCCTGTTCAAGGGCCGCGAGGACAGCAACCGCGTGGCCGATTGCAGCGCCCAGAGTTTCGCATAAGCCGTGTTCAGTGTCGACGCCCCCGCCGCGTCCAGCAGCCCCGCTGCCTGTGCTGCCGCCAGCCCTGCGGGGATGTCACGCGCAAGGGCGTTGCCCGCCAGCGCGCCCGCCTGCGCAAACAACTCGATATCTTGCAAGCGCCCTGCGCCAATCTTGGCATCCAGCAGCCCTTCGGGCGTCTTGGCCGCCGCGATCCGCTCGCGCATCTCGGCTGTCTGTTGGCACACATGACCGATGTCGCGTCTGGTGCTCAGGATTTCGGTGCGCAACGCCTCCACTTCCGCCGCCAGCGCCAGTGGCCCCGCGATCACGTCCGCCCGCGTCAGCGCCAGATGTTCCCAGACCCATGCCTCGTCCCGCTGATAGCTGGCATAAGAGTCGATAGACGTGGCCACCGGCCCTTTGTTCCCCGAAGGCCGCAAGCGCAGGTCCAATTCATAAAGCCGCCCTTGGGCCATCGGTGCACTCATCGCGGTGATCATCGCCTGGGTCAGGCGCGCGTAATACTGCCGCGACTCCAGCGGGCGCTTGCCCTCCGAGGTCTCGACACCGTCCGCGTCATAGATCACGATCATGTCCAGATCCGATTGCGCCGTCAGCCGCCCCGCCCCCAGCGATCCCATGCCGACAATCACAGCGCCTTTGCCGGGCGGCGGGCCGTGGCGGCGCGACACCTCGGCAATCACCACAGGCCAGAGCGCGCGCAGCACAGCGCGGGCCAGATCGCTGTATTGCTCTGATGCCCGCGCGCCATCAATAAGGCCGCGCAGATGGTGCACGCCAATGCGGAAATGCCATTCGCGCGCCCATGCCCGTGTGCCATCCAGCTGCAACTCATAATCATCCAGTGCCGCCAGCCGCTCTGTCAGTGCTGCCGTCAACGCCTCCTGTCCCGGCCATTTGGCAAAGAAATCACCCCCGATCACTGCATCCAGCACAGCCGCATTGCGCGACAGATGCTCGGCCAGCATGGGCGAGACGGAGACGATGGTGACCAGCAGATCCGCCAATTGCGGATTGGCCTTGAGCAGGGAAAACAGTTGCACCCCCGCTGGCAGCCCTTTGAGAAATCCGTCAAAGGCGAGCAGTGCCTCGTCAGGTTTATCCGCCTGTGCAAGCCGCACCAACAGCTCCGGCTTGAGCCGCGCAAACAACTCCGCCCCCCGCTCTGATCGCAGCGCGGGATAGCTGTGCCATGCCTCGATCACCGAGGCATCAAAAACATGGCTGGTCTCGGGCAGCGGCTTGGGCTTGCGGCCTTCGGTGAAAAATCCTTCGGTAATCTCGTGCACGGCCTCCAGACGGCTGCGCAGCGCAACTTCGAAATCTGCCAGATCCATGTCCATCATTGCCGCGATCCGCGCCATACCTTCCGGCGTTTGCGGCAGCGTGTGGGTCTGCGCATCCTGCACCATTTGCAAGCGGTGCTCGACCGTGCGGTGGAAGGTGTAATGATCAGTCAGCGCATCGGCTGCTTCTTGGGGCACCCAGCCCTTCTGGGCCAGCACGGCCAGCCCCTCCTTGGTGCCGCGCAAGCGCAGCTCCGCATCGCGTCCGCCGGAAATCAGCTGGCGCGTCTGGGTGAAAAACTCGATCTCGCGGATGCCGCCGCGCCCCAGTTTCATGTTGTGACCCGCCAGATTGATCCGCCCGCCAAGGCCCTTATGCTCGCGGATGGCAAGGCGCATATCATGGGCGTCCTGAATGGCGGCAAAGTCCAGATGCCTGCGCCACACGAAGGGACGCAGCGTGCGCAAGAACGCATCGCCCACGCCAATGTCGCCCGCGCAAGGCCGCGCCTTGATATAGGCGGCCCGCTCCCATGTGCGGCCAAGGCTCTCATAGTACCGCTCGGCTGCCATCACGCCCACGCAAACAGGTGTCACCGCCGGATCGGGGCGCAAGCGCAGATCGGTGCGGAAGACATAGCCGTCGCCGGTGATATCGCCCAGACTGGCCGCCATCGCACGGGTGGCCTTGATCAGCCCCGCGCGGGCCTCCTGAAAATCATCCGCGCCATAGCGGCTCTCGTCATAGAGACAAATCAGATCGATGTCGGAGGAATAATTCAACTCACCCGCGCCCATTTTGCCCATCGCCAGAACGGTCATGCCCGCGCCGGTGTGTGCATCCTGCGGCGTCATACCCGGCAGCTTGCCGCGCCTGATCTGTGCACCCACCGCCACCCGTAACGCCGCCTGCGTTGCCGCATCCGCATAATCCGTCAGCGCGCCTGTCACCTCTTCCAATGACCACGCCCCCCCCAGATCGGCCAGCGCAGACAGCAAGGCAACCCGCCGCTTGCCCTGCCGCAGGCCTGCGTTTAGCGTCGCCTCCTCCAGCGTCGAGGGGGCCGCCAGAAGATCGGCAAGTGCCGCCCCGGGGACATCCACAGCGCCGACAAGCCAGTCCGCCTCCTTGCCAATCAATGTGGCCAGATAGGGCGCAAGTGCTGCAGCACCCGACAGCAAAGGCCGCAAATCCGCATCAAACCGCGCCAATGGCAGATCGGCATCCGCATGGGCAGTGCCGCGCGGACAACGGGTAAGGCGTTTGGAAAGGGGTATATCATTCATCGCACTACAGTTACGCGTGCATACAGAGGCGTCAATGGGCCATTTTCAGGAAAAGATCACACCCAACCACATGAAAACATTACAGCAATCAAAATAATGTAAATTTCATTTACATACCCTCTTGCAAATATCCGCAAGATCGCCAAATTATGTCATGTGAAAGGCATTAACATAAACTTCCTTTCATCGGTGAAGCGCCCCGCCCATGGCGGCTGCACACCGCCAAACCGAGGGACTATTATGACAACGATGACCGACACCACCCCCTTCCCTTCCCGCACCCGCGACGGCTGGTTCACGCGGACCGAAGACTGGATGGACGCCCGCGGCAAGCCCGCGTGGATCGCCGCCATGGTACTGGGGTTCATCTTTTTCTGGCCTGTGGGCCTTGCCCTTCTGGGGTATATGATTTGGAGTAAACGTATGTTTTCATCATCTTCGCGCAATTACAGCAACAAATTCCAGCGCAACATGGCCATAAGCCGACCCACCGGCAATACCGCGTTTGACGCCTACAAGGCCGACACCCTGAAGCGTCTGGAAGAAGAGCAAGGCAACTTCGAGAGTTTTCTCGAGCGCCTGCGCGCCGCCAAGGACAAGTCGGAGTTCGACGCCTTTATGGACGAGCGTGCCACACGCAAGGATAACACTGCCGAGGCGTAACTGCCTTGAAACACCTCCCGCGCCTTCCCATTCTATGGGAGGGCGCATTTGTGCCGCAACCGAAAGCCCATCACCGAAAGAGTACCATGACCCCTGATCCAGATATACAGCCAGAATTCTACGAAGGCATCCCCGCCAAGCGCCTGCTGGCTTGGGTGATTGATGTTTTGATCATCGCGGGCTTTACTCTGATTGCCGTGCCGCTCACAGCGTTTATCGGCCTGTTTTTCCTGCCCTTCCTTTATATGGTGATCGGCTTTGCCTACCGCATCGTAACCCTATCGCGCGGATCGGCCACTTGGGGCATGCGCCTCATGGCGATCGAGTTGCGGAACCGTGATGACGCGCCCTTTGACCTGCCCCTCGCCTTTGCGCATACGCTGGGCTACACGGTCTCTCTGGCGATGCCACTGTTGCAACTGGGATCCGTGGTGCTGATGCTCGGCTCGGAGCGCCGTCAGGGCCTGAGCGATATGGTGCTGGGCACAGTAGCACTCAACCGCCGCGCCTGAATGCTGCTGTTTAACCAGACTGCTGTTTAACCAGACTGTCACTTTGGGGTTTGCGCCCCCTTCCATGCAGGGTATGATTTTAATCAAATCACCCCTATGCGACCAGAGGTTCGGATCCGTCCCATGCGCCACTCGCTCCCCATCGCGCCGCAGTTTTATGTGACCGCCCCGCAACCTTGCCCCTATCTGCCGGGCCGGATGGAGCGTAAGCTGTTCACTGCCCTGCAAGGCGAGCATGCGGAAAAGCTGAACAACAGCCTGTCAGGCCAGGGTTTCCGGCGCAGTCAGAACGTGCTTTACCGCCCGTCTTGCGCAGATTGTGCCGCCTGCCTCTCCGCGCGCATCGACGTGTCCCGCTTCAAACCCACCAAAAGCCAACGCCGCACCCTCAAACGCAACACAGGGCTAAACCGCCGTGCGACCTCCCCTTGGGCCACCGAAGATCAATATGATCTCTTCCGCCGCTATCTCGACAGCCGCCATGCGGACGGCGGCATGGCCGATATGGATGTCTTCGAATTCGCCGCCATGATCGAGGAAACGCCGATCCGCAGCCGCGTGATCGAATATACCGACAACAGCACGGGTGATCTGACAGGCGTCTGCCTGACGGATGTGCTTGGCGACGGGGTCAGTATGGTCTATTCCTTCTATACCCCTGACCGCCCGTCTGACGGCTTGGGCAATTACATCATCCTTGATCACATTGAGATCGCCCGCGACGCAGGGCTGCCTTACGTCTATCTGGGCTATTGGGTGCCGGGCAGCCAAAAGATGGGCTACAAGGCAAAGTTTTCTGGACTTGAAGTGTTTATGGGCGGTGAGTGGACCCCGATGCGCGATCCCGAAGGCTTCGCACTTGATGCCCGCCCGCTCAGCAATGATCCCATATCCGAGCAGGTCGCGAACATCTCCCTGCCCGACATGACACCCAAGCGCGGCTGATCAGGTCTCAGGGTGTAGCCTGTGCCGCACCCGCTTCTTTATTTTGCCCTTAAACTCAATCCCGCATTCATACCACGCACGACTTGAAAAAGAAAAAGGGCCCCCCGAAAGGCCAGCCCCTTACGGCAACTGTTGATAGCTCACCGATTTTGTCGATGAGCTATTTTTTCGTAGTGAAGGAGTTGGCGATTGCTTTTTGTCGCGGCCGTTCGCATCCCTATTTTTGGTCTATGGCATTTGCATTTCTCGTCGTTTCCAAGATTGCGCACCGAGCTTCTCAAGCCGCCCTACTGGCTTGAGTTATCGTTGGCGTGCTTATGCTTTTAGATGCGCTCAGCGCTCCGTCTGCGACAGTCTGTATTAACAAGCACAGAGAAGAGCTTGTAGTCTGCCTGAATGAAACGTTTCGAAATGAGGCGGATATCAATGCCCTTAACATTGAGCTCCTCCGGCATGGTTACAAGATACACGCCCTGCGGGCGGGGGCGATCAAATATTGGAAACCGCAATATTTTTGGTTTGCGCCGCCAAGAGGCTATTTTGTTTAGCTATCTGTTGATTCTATTTCGGCCCCGATAGGACGTGGATGGGTTAAAAGCGATAAGATCAAGGACGGCCCTTTGACCGCGCCGCACCGACGCAGAATCTGTTCTCCGCCATCGACCTACATGTCACATCCCGGCAGGAAGTATGGCTGTTTCTTAAACAGTTCTGGTCTGAGTTTGTGCCAGTCCTTCATCGCCTGCAAGGGCGACTTACTGCCCAGTGCTGACTGCGGAAGTTGTTGGTT
>Ga0163215_100773_pt1 | contig 36679 bp, 28 predicted proteins | sample SynspAceP_FD_185934 | JGI IMG/M metagenome (GOLD analysis project Ga0163215, IMG submission 185934) | Saline lake microbial communities from Ace Lake in Antarctica - Synechococcus sp. Ace-P (Hybrid Assembly) | ecosystem: Environmental > Aquatic > Non-marine Saline and Alkaline > Saline | place...
ACAGCTATCTCAGATGGTTTCATCTTGCAGTGCTTCCAAGGCAACCCACACCACGCGCCGTCCTCGCCGCAGCAGTAGGAATCCTGCCGGTTGGACCATGTGCATAGCTAATGCGAATTGAGCCAAACAATAAATGCACAGCACAACGGCGCTGAGTGTCATAGCACCAACCCGATGGGTAGGTGAAGTTCGCCGGACCGTAGAACGCGGCTTCTTCTTGCCCGGGCTCAAGCTTATCGATGCGGCACGTAGGACTTGTATGCGACCTTACCGAAACCAACGTTTTTGTTGGTGCCGATGATCGAGAAAACGCCATCGGTTAAGTCAATGTTTTCTTGCACGTCCTCAAGCATATGCGCGCTTAAGCAACAAAATGAAGAGTATCAAAGCTGGAGATGCGACGTCAGGCACTATCTTCGCCGCCGACATGATCAGCAAAACTCTTAAAGAACTTCGCAGACAGGTTCTTAGCCGTACCTTGTATCAAACGGCTTCCCAACTGGGCCAGCTTGCCCCCCACTTCGGCCTTCGCGTTATAGCGCAGTAGCGTCCCTTCAGGATGTGGTTCCAGCTCAACATCCGCACCGCCTTTCGCGAACCCCGCAGCCCCACCTGCACCTTGGCCAGTCAACGAAAACCGCTCTGGTGGCGCGTCAGGACTTAGCGTTACGTTGCCTTTGAACTTCGCTTTGACCGGCCCTATTTTTAGGACAACCTTTGCCTCAAGTTCAGTATCGGAATGCATGATCAATTCTTCGCACCCTGGAATACATTCCTTTAGAATTTCAGGATTGTTCAGCGCGGCGTACACCACGTCTTGGGGTGCGTTGATGATAATCTCGTCTTTGAGTTCCATATTCAGGGGCTCCTGTGTCCGACAAAATTAGCCGTGACAGTTATAAAAATAGCGTGGAAATTGCAGGGAAGACCGCAACGAGGATCAGAACAATCATCATCACACCAATAAATGGCAGGGTCGCCGCGAATATCTGTTCGACCGAAACATCTGGATCGTTCAGCGTATTGTGCACCGTAAACACCGATATCCCGAAGGGCGGCGTCAGCAGCCCAATCTCGACGGCCAGCACCGTGACGATCCCGAAATGGCTCAGATCGATGCTCATGCCTTGTGCAATGGGTGCTGCAATCGGCACCATGATCAAAAGGATCGATGTGCTATTAAGGATCATGCCCATCAACAAAATAATAACGGCGTAGAAAAACAGGAAACTGTACGGTCCGAACCCTGACCCTTGGACCAGCCCTTCAATCGCGTTCGGCAGTCCCGCAATCGAAAGCATCCGCGAATAAAAGCTGGCCGCAATCAACAGCAGTAAGATCGAAACGGAGATCACGCCCGTTTGCTTCATCACGTCCCATAATTTGTGGCGATCCAACGAGCGGCGCGAAATGGCCACAACGAGTGCGCCAAATGCGCCGATGCCTCCCGCTTCTGTGGGGGTGAAAAAGCCGGAATACAAACCTCCCAAAACCAGAAAAACCAAGGCCATGATCGGGAACAGTTTCGCCAACAACGTGCTGATCGGCATCTTTTCGAGGGTTAGGTCCAGGCGCCGCGCCTTGGAGGCTTCAGGGTCTGCCAGCACGAACTTCGGGAACACGATTGTCAGGCCGATCAGCATCACGACAAATCCGAGGGCCAACATAATGCCGGGCAGGATTCCTGCAATGAACATTCCACCAATCGACACCTCGGCTAGGACACCGTAAATAATCAACAACAAGCTCGGCGGGATCAGCATGCCCAGCACGGAGGAGCCAGCGACCGTGCCTGCTGAAAACGCAGGGCGGTATCCATGGCGGGTCATTTCTGGTACGGCGACGCGTGTAAACACGGCGGCGGAAGCAATTGACACGCCTGTTACAGCCGCAAAGATGGTATTGGCTGCTACGGTCGCGACGCCAAGGCCGCAAATCATGCGGCGAAGCAGTTGTTCGGCCACCTCGAATGTGTCGCGCCCGACGTTGGACACGCTCACCAGTAATCCCATCAAGACGAAAAGCGGAATGGTCGCAAACAGATAGTCTGCAATGCCGCTGTAAGCGGTCAATTCCAACATCTTGAACGCCAGATCTAGATTATCACGTATGATCCAGATGCCGACAAATGCGACACCAAACAATGCATAGGCAATCTGCATACCCAGCAAAACCAAACCGATCAGCACGGCGACCAGAATGAACCCGATTGTAAGCGTGGTCATGCCATGGCCCTCCGAAAGCTGCGTATTTCCTCGGACACACGATACAGAGCTGACAGGGCTGCAATGACGGATCCAAACACCGTGATTGCGCGAAATGGAGCTGTTGGGATGGTGAACACGCCCTGCACTCCGAAAAATTCTGCCGTTTGCCACGCTGAAATGAGCTTCGGTAAGGACGCCCAGAATATCAGGGCAAACACGATGGCACCGGCCAGCGCGAACGTGGCTTCTAGCACAAAGACTGCGCGCGGGGATTTGCGTTCAAGGCGGCGCACAAGGAAATCCGCCCGCGTTAGGCGTTTTTGCTGAATAGCGGCAGCCACCTGTAAAAACACAATCGCCACAACAGTGCGCGCGGCGATTTCGGACACGCCCGTGATGGGGGAATTGAAGAAATTGCGCCCCAAAACATCCACAACGACCAGCGCCATCAGACCGCCGATACAAAGGGTTCCAATCGATGACATGATCGCGGCGATTGAGCCCAGCATCGCACCAAAGGGGGCCTCGCTGAATTTTGGAACCGACATGTCATTTGTCGCGGCAGGACTATCTTGGCTCATCAATTTTCATTTCTGATAGGTCGCTGTTGCTGGAAACACCCGCCCGAACGCAATGTCCGGACGGGTGCATTTTAAGGGTAAGCCTACCTTAGCGGCCTTCGTCCCAATTGCGCAGCGGCGTCACACCACGTTCACGCAGGGCATCAAAATAGGCGGACAGAACCACATTGCCGTCCTCACCCGTTTGCTCAAGCCATGGAGCTACGATGTCTGGCAAGCCTTCGACCCATGCAGTTTTTTCTGCATCCGACAATTCATGCACTGTCAGGCCAGCGGCCTGCATTTCGACCATCGCGCGTTCGGACAGTTCTGACACGTAATTACCATGGGCAATGGATGTTGCTTGTGCGGCTTCGCGGAATGCGGCCTGAACAGGTTCGGGCAGACCGTTGAAGAAATCCTCATTCGCCGCAATGCCACCGAAATACATCGACCCAATACCGACACGCGTCAGCTCTGGTGCAACCTCGTAGACCCGCGTGGGCAAAATGCCGGATGCAAACGACAACGTGCCCTCCGTCACACCAGTTTGGATATTGGTGTAATACGTGGTCAGCGCACCATCGACGGGCGTCGCGCCAGTTTCTTGCAACCAGTTAGCAGACGTACCCGGCGCGTTCAGCTTCCGGTTCTGCAAATCAGCCAGCGTGGTGACAGGAAACGTCGCGTAGATATCGTAGCTGTCAGTGATCAAGGATGACAAATGCACCATGCCGTTTTCGGACCAGCTGTCGGCAAGTTCCGGCAAATTCTGGCTCAGATCATCGAAGATCTCGATGATCATCTTGTGATCAGACGTGGCGAACGGCGTAAAATATGTCACGTTCTGGAGAGGCATGTTCGCGCCTTCCCAGACCGTGCCGACCATGCCAACATCAACGATGCCGTCCATTACAGCTTCGCGGGTGTCGGTGAATTTATACAGCGTTCCAGCGTAGGCCTCGGCCCAGTTTACCTGATACTCGTTGCCCGCTTCGGCGAGGATCCGGTTCACTTCCGGCTGGAACGTGTTCTTCATCGCATAGACCCAGATATTGGCCTCCGGATGCGATGAACCGATGTTGACTGTGATCTGCTCTTGCGCAGATGCCAGAGTGGCTGCGGAAATGCTGAACACCGCCGCTACGCTAAAGGTCGTGAATTTCATGGTCGTTCCTCCCTAAGTGAAGATGCGCCTCGCATCTTGCGGTTTATTTTAGTCGTCGATTGTTCCCAGTGCGCGCAATACGCGTTCCGGGGTAAATGGCATTTCGGTAACCCGCGTGGGCGCGCAGCATCGAGGTGACCATGGCTGTGAGCATCTCGTTGCCGGCGGCCAGTTCCCGGGCACGCTCCGGCAATCGCCGCCGGGTCACTTTGCCGAGCTTGAGGCCGAAACCGCGCAACATGCCGCGCATCGACAGCTCGATGCTGATCATCGATTTCTGCAGCGTTCATCGCGCACCGAACAGCGCCCGCAATTCCTGTGCAGAGAGCGATTTGCATTGCACCGGTCGGAACCAGCCCATGCGGATCAACTGCGCGATGCCGAGCGCGTCGCGCCGGTCGGTCTTGATCGGCATGGCCTTCAATGCGCCTTTCACCTGGCGGGTCTCCATCAGCACAGCGTCCAGTCCGGCCGCGCAAAGATGCCGGTGCAACCATTGCGACAGAGGTCCAGCCTCGAGCCCGATGCCCGTGATGCTTACATTCAGTTCACGCCTCGGGTTCGCAGGCAACCTTCGCCTCACGCGCCACCGCGCCAGATTGGTTCACCACGCAGACAGCGCAGCTTTCGAGCGACACGTCGATGCCGACAAAATAATCCATGGTTTTGTACTCCCTTCTGGATCGTTACCGCCGACCGGGTGGTCGACCGTGACAGGACGATAGCCGATACGTGGCACACCGCGTTGCACAACGTCGGGTCAGGGTTCGACTCGCCCATTACGGCATCTCTGACGGGCAGTATAATCAACTTAAATAGATAAAATTTCCCATTTATTTACAATATGTTGAGGCCACACCAAGCGCCATGGAAGGACTGTCTGAACGCGCCTATGCAGAACACTCAGGCCTGTCACGCGGAGCCGTGCAGAAGGCCCGCAAGATCGAACGCTTGGTGCTCTTTGCAGACGGATCGATCAATGCGGCGGCGTCAGATGCACGCCGGGGGGCGATGACGGATCCCGATCACCAGATGCGGTCACGCGGTACGATGGGAGAGGCCCGCGTCGGGACTGCAGTTTCGGGTCCCGGCGACAGCACATCCTATCTGAAGGTGCGCACGGCGCTGACGGTCTACCAAGCGCAGGAGCGCCAGCTATCGATCCAGCGCAAGAAAGTGAATCGCAAAAACCTCAACGGCTGAACCCGCCATCATCGGCATGAGTACCTATGCGGCAAAAACCGGTTCGCACCAAAATTGGCCCCTCCCGTTTCCAGCCACGACAGATCTATGCCATGTTGTTCAGCGTCGCATGGCTGTGACTTGTGGCAGCCCTTTATTTCTGCTTTTTCACCCGACGCTGCCGCACCGCACAAAGTATCTCTTATTCCCTGAATGCGGTCTCCTTGACCCGCACCACTGGCGCGATCAGATAGTCGAGGACAGAGCGCTTGCCTGACAGGATATCGACCTGTGCGACCATGCCGGGCAGGATTTCGACCGCATCGCCCGAAGCGTCGGTCAGCCGCGTCAGGGTTGCGATCTCGACGATGAACGCCTGTTCATCGCGGTCGGGTCGGGTGACGGCATCCGCGCCCACGCGCAGGATGCGCCCGTCGATCCCGCCATAGCGCGACGGGTCATATGCGGTGATGTTGATCCGCACATCCTGACCCTCGCGCACGAATGCGACATCGGCCGGTGTCAAATAGGCCTCGACCAGCAGGTCGTCCTCGATCGGCACAATCTCTACGAGGGGTTCCCCCGCCCTTGCAAGACTCCCGCGCGTCGTCGCCAGCACCCGATTGACGATCCCGCGTGCGGGCGCGACCAGTACGGCTCGGGTCAGCCGCGTTTCGACCGAAGGCAAGATTGCCTCAAGCTCTGCCAGTTCCGCTTCTGCCGTCACACTCGCCTCCACAGCCGCAGCGATGAAGGCCGACAGGGTCGAGGTGATCCGGTCATCCAGCTCGGCCAAGGCCAGCTCGGCCCGCAAGACCGCCGATTTTGCCTCGGACAGGCGCCCGAAGGCGTCGGTCCTACGTCCTTGCAGCGCGATCAGGCGGGTGCGCGGCTCGACATTGGCCGCCACCAGCGGCGCGATCAGGTTGACCTCTTCTTCGACCAGCCCCAGTGCTGTCTCGGTTGTGGCAACCCGCGTTTCGGCCTCGCGCACCTCATTGCGGCGCTGGTCGATCTGCAACTGCAAGACGCCGATCTCTTGGCCAAGCGCCTTTTTCCGTGCCAGATACAGCGCTCTTTCCGCCGCGAACCGCACAGGGGGAAGCTGGCCGATGGCCGGTGTCAGGACAAAATCCTCCTGCGCAACCTCAGCCGACAGCCGCGCAATCCGAAGCTGCAGCGCTTGGGCACGTATTTGCAGCCGCGCCAGCTCACCCGCGACCTGCGTGGCGTCAAGCGTGACAAGCGGATCGCCCGCCATCACAAGATCACCGTCGCTGACATGAATATCGGTGATCACGCCCGGTTCGCCGGGTTGCACGATCTGCACCTCACCCGATGGCACGACACGACCGTCGGTGCGGGTGACAGTGTCGATCTCGGTCTGCGCGGCCCAGAACGCAGCAATCCCCATAAAGGCGATAATCGCCAGCAAAAGCAGCGAGGCGCAGATCGGGTTGCGGCCCTTCACCTCTTGCGCGAATGTCTGTGCGTCCTTGATATAGGGATCCATCAGGTCGCCTTTTGCCATTGCGTGCCCAAGACGTTGTCGCGCGGCCCGTCGGCCGTGATCCTGCCCTCCTGCACGACGATCACGCGGTCCACCAGTCGCAATAGGCTGGGCCGATGCGTCACCACCAAAAGGGTGCGTCCCGCGACAACTGGGGTTAACCGCGTGATCAGGCCGGTTTCAGTCATCGTATCCATGGCAGATGTCGGCTCGTCCAGAAGCAGCACAGGCGGGTCGTTCAACAGCGCACGGGCCAATGCAACCGCCTGACGCTGCCCACCTGAAAGACCCTCCCCACGCTCGCCCACGACAAAATCGTATCCCTGAGGCAGATGCGCGACGAAACTGTCGACACCGGCAATCTGGGCAGCGCGCAGGATTTCAGCATCGCTGGCACGCGGGGCACCGATGGCGATATTCTCGCGCAGACTGCCCGAAAATAGCCAGCTATCCTGCAAGACCGACCCGACATTGCGTCGTAGATCGCCCGGATCGATCTGGCGGATATCCACCCCGTCAAGCAGCACGGCACCGGACTGCGGGCGGTATAACCCGATGGCCAGCCGCGCAAGCGTGCTCTTGCCCGACCCGATCGGACCAAGGATGGCCACACGCTCGCCGGCCGCGATATCAAGCGACACATCCTGTAGCGATGTCCTGTCACTGTTGGGATAGCCGAAGCTGACATTGCGGAAGCTGACCTGCCCCTGCAACCGGTCACGGCTGAGGTAGTTGCGACCGGTCTCGCGCTCGCTATCGGCCCGCATCAGCGTGTCGATGGCGCGATAGGCTGTGCGCGCCTGGCTGATTCTCATCAGCGTTTGCGCCACTTGCGCCAGCGGCGTCAGCGCCCGACCTGTCAGGATGACACAGGCAATCAGCGCACCCATCGAGATCACCCCCTCGGTGATCAACAAAACACCATAGAACACGATCACGATCTGCGCTGTCTGCTGCACAAAAGCCGTCGCATTCAGGGCGAACTGGCTGACAGCACGCGATTTCACCCCATGGCTTGCCTGTGTCGTCAGCGCCTTTTCCCAGCGCGCCTTCATGCGGGTCTCGGCATGGGCCGCCTTGATGGTTTCCAGACCAGAAATCGCCTCGAACAGCACGCTTTGTTTCGATTGCCCGTCCTTGAAACTGCTTTCTGCCAGCCGCGTCAGGATCGGCTGCGCCGCAAGTGCCACCACCAGCACAATCGGCACCGCCAGCATCGGGACAATGGCCAATGGCCCACCAATCAGGGAAATCACGCCAACGAACAGCAAGATAAAGGGCAGATCGACAATTGCCACCAGCGAAGCCGAAGCGAAAAAATCGCGCAGCGTATCGAATTCGCGCAAACTCGATGCGATAGATCCTGTCGAGCCCGCCCGCGCCGCAAGCTGCAACGACATCAACCGCTCGAAGATGGCCCGCCCCATCACCAGATCGGCCCGCTGCCCTGCACGGTCGATAAAACCCGCCCGCAGCGTGCGGATCAGAAAATCGAACAAGAGCGCGATCCCGACCCCAATCGTCAGCGCAATCAGGCTTTCGATGGCCTGATTGGGCAGAATCCGGTCATAGACCACCATCACGAACAGCGATGTGGTCAGCCCCAAAATATTCGCGACCGCAGCGGCGATGATCACTTGAACATAGCTCCAACGGTTCTGGGCAAGTGCACCGCGGAACCAATGGCCAGTCGTCGTGCTGCCATCCTCGCCCAGTGCACGGGGCCGCAACAGGATCCCCTGACCTGTCAGGATTTGCGCCAGTCGCGCGGCGTCGATGACCGTTGCTTCCGCGCCAAGGCGCGGGTCATAGACCTGCCAGCCGCCCCTGTCGCGCCCTTCGACCACCACGGCCCCTGTCCGCGTCAGCAACACCGCCGGCAGCAGGGTTGCATCCAGATCATCCAGTTTGACGTCACCGAACCCGATCTCATAGCCCGCAGCCCGTGCCGCGCGGATCGGCGACTTCAGCCACCCGCCCTCTTCGTCCGGGCGCAGGGCGTCTTCCATCAAGGCGCTGGAAATCGGCCTGCCGTGGACCAATGCCGCATGCGACAGGCATTTCACAACTACCTGCTGCGCCGCCGTGGCTGTGCGCGCTGTGGCGGCTGGCGCCGGTTGATCCGCATCTGCTGTCTGGCTTGCCGTGGCCTGAGAAAGCGGGCTTGCAGCCGTCATGCCGGACACCCTTCTGCACAGATGCCGAAAACCTCCAGCAATTCGCCCGTCAGATAGAGCACCACATACCCCGCAATCCGCGCCTCGGACGCCAGCTCTTGCGCCCGCGCGGCGGTCCTTTCGACATCGCGCCCCAGTTCCAGCAGGTCGAGGATATCCACTCGCCCGCCCACAAACTGCGCCTCAGCATCTGCAAGCGCTGCAGCGGATATTTCGGCAGCATTGCGTGCAGCCCGTAGTTCGACAGTCAAAGTTGTGGATCGGTCCTGCGCATCCGCCAGCGCACGGGTCAGGTCGCGGGCCGTCAGTTCACGATCCGCAACCGCCTGCGCGACCTGAGCCTCAGCCGAGGCCAGGGCCGCGCTGCGCTGCCCATCCGCACCAAAGTCATAGCCAAGGCGCAGCCCCGCCCCGACCGAGACATCACTGTCTTGCGGGGCCCGCGCAGTCACATCCAGAAAGACGCTAGGCATCCGCGATGCCATCACGGCGTCACGCGCGCGCCGTGCGGCGCGTTCCTGCGCCTCCAGGGCGATCAGGGCTGGATTGCGGTCGATCCCCGCGACGGGTGGTGGTGCAAGTGGCAGAGGTGCGGGGTTAAGGGACACATCGAACAACTCGATCATGCGAGTCTCGGCGGCACGCACCCGCCCTTGCGCTGAGGCAAGCAAGGCCGCCGCCTCGGCACGGCGTGATGCGACACGCAGCAGGTCGGCATTGCGCCCCGCTCCCCCGCGCAGACGCAAGGCGATCTGATCTGCAAATCTTTGGTTACGCTCATCCGCCTCTGACGCGATCACCAAAAGCCGCCGCGCCAGATACAAATCTTCCCACGCGCGGATCGCCGCGAGCGCCCGTCGGGCCAGTTGCGCGCGGGTTTCTGCCTGCGTTTGCACGACGCGCACCTCGGCGGCAGCAGCCTCTTTCTCAGACACGCCCCCGTCATAAATCCGCTGGCTCAGACGCAGAACTGGCACAAGGCTCGGGTCGCTAAGGGTGCTGACACCCGCGTCGATCCCCGCGCTGATACTGGGACGCCAAGCCCCCCGCGCCTCGGCCACGGCAGCGACCGAGACAGCTTCGCTGGCCCGCGCGGCGGCCAATGACGGCCCTTCGGCAATCGCCCGCTGCAAGGCAACCCCAAGCGCCGTTTGTGCATGAACAGGCGCAGCACCTGCGGTCAAATCGGTCTCTGCCGCCGCGACAACCGCGACCAGCGGCACGTCCCCTTCAGGCGCATCCGCCGACGGTACCGCGCAGCCGATCAAAACCAGCGGGAGACACATATGAACCAACCTCAACTTCACAAGAACCCCCCGCGCAAAGCCTGCAGAAATGCATCCTGAGGCGGCGTCTCTGCGGGAGACGGCGGTGATGCGCGGTGCAGGTCAAGATGCCCCTGCGAGACCAGTAAGATATGTGCCAGACCAACCGCGCCAACCCCATACAGCTTGCAAACCACTGCCCCCGAGAGCGCGGCAAGCGCCGCTGCATCCACGAACCGCCATTCGGCACTGTCTTGCCATGGTACCAGACATCCGGCCTGTTGCAGCGCGGTCGCCGCCTTGCGTGCCATGATCCGGCTTTCCCTCCACGCCCGCAGCCGGAACAAGTGGTGTTCTGTCACTGGCGCAAGCGTCTCATCGTTCAAAAACAGGGGCTGGCTACCACCCCCCTGATCAGCGACCGGCACAAGCTGGCCTGCATCCACCAGCACCAGGTCACCAAGCGGCGAAGGGGTAATTTGAAACGGACCATGCCGCAAAGCCCATGGGATCACCGACGTCGACCACCGCCCACCCTGTCCGAAGAATGCAGGCAAGGCTTGCTCAAGAGCACGCACGGGGATCGCAGGTTCCGCCAGATCACCACTGGCCTGCACCATTAGCGGCACCTGCAGCGCAAGTGCCGCGATCTCGTCAAGGGCGACGGAAATATGCCCCTGCCCACGCTGATAGACGGGCACAGCCGAAGGCTGCCAGCACAAGGCACCGTGATCGGCAAAGGAAAGGGGTTTAACCTGCGACATGGGAGCGCTTGGACCGGGGCCAGTTGATCACGCGACCGGCCCCTGATCACATCAGATCTGCGGCAACTGCAGCGCGATGTTGGTGAATCCGTCATCGGTGAAGGATGCCAGATCGGCCGACGTAACACCCGTTAGCCTGCCAAAGCTGTCCGATTGATAGTCCGTCCCATCGAACGTTAACGTCCAGAGCGCCGCCTCATCCTCATTCGCCGTCACAACGATGATCGATTCATCCTGCGCCAACCCAAGATTGGCGCCCACGGCCCTTGCAATGACGGCGGCATCTTCATCCTCGGTCACGCCTTCGAAGATGACAATCCCCGTGTCGCTGCCCAGGGTCACAGAGCTTTCAGCGACCGAGGCGATCCCCTCGCCACGGAAATTCCCGAAATCCGCCTCGATCACCAGAAGATCCTGCTTCGACAGATCGGCATTGGATGTATCGAACCCGCTCACGATATCGAACCCGCCGCGGCCCTGACTATCTTCAAGGACGACGGTCTTGCGACCAAAGTCTTCAATACCGCCGACCAGCTCGAACCCATCGAAAACAGCGTCGGGGCCTTCGACAAAGCTGATCCCAAGCCCGTAGAACGTCGCACCGTCCGACCCGCTGACGTCGACACTGGCAAGGTCAATCGTCTCGGGCGGAGTTGCAAGGGCGCGCAACCCTTGCAGATCGACATCCAGCGTGATCCGCGTTGTCTCGATACCTGTTGAATATGCCGATAGCGCCCCTGCGGGCTCCGTCGCCGCATAGGTGCCACCCGTCAAGGTGCCCAGATCGGGTGCCACACTACCTGCGACGAAAAGATCGAACTGCACCAAAATTGGCTCGTTGCCGTCATCAGGCTCGCCATCGAAAAAGGACAACAGCGCCTGTGTCGAAATGGCCAGTGTCGCCTCCCCGCCGGTCACATTGAGCTGCACAAGACCCACATCGGACGTCTGGTTGCCGACGATGATCACATCGTCATCAGTGCCGGTATCTTGGTCGCCCCCGTCGATAACCTCGCGGAATTCCGATGCGACCATCAGATCACGGCTGTCATCGATCCCCAGCGTGCCGCCGGTGAATTTCTCGGTTGCGAAATCAAATGTCTCGGTGCGGGTAAAGCCGTCTCCCTCATCAGGTGCCGACAGCGTCAGGCTGACATAATTGCCGTCGATATCCGTCTCGATCAGGTCAAGAACCGCCGCGCGGTCATAATCACCGAAAGGGGCAACATCCGTTGTCGCAATCTCGCGCCTTATCACCTCGCCATTGGCTATATCGATCGTCCCGATCATCGCTGCGGTCACCGAGTTGCCCTCGGCGATGGTATCCCGCACCGCGACGAACACCGGATTACCCGGCGCATCGGGCAGGAAATCGAGGTCGTAAAACTCGCCTTCCGGCAAGACGCCACCGAAATCAGCAAGGCTTATTGGCGTACTGGTCACCCCCACAGTTCCGGTGTTGATATTCACCTCCGTGCCCGACCCGTCCGGAATTGCCGCCACGACCGATGCTGCCGGAATATTATAAACGGTAAACAACGGATCGCCCTGTGACAGGTTCCCGTTGCCGTCATCAACAACATTAAGCTGGGTGAGGACAAGACCGTCGGCACGGACATCGATTTTTGTGGTCCGCGCGGTGACATCAGCTCCCGCCCCGCCATCAAAGGCAAAAGACCGGATCGGTTCAGAAGACTCGCCGTCGTAGAGCAAGATTGCGGTATATTGCTCGGAATCGGCATCGGCGGTGTCGATGATCTCGGCGATGACGACAGTCTGCCCGTTGGTCATCTCCTGACCCTCAAGGATCGTGCGCGTCGTCGCGCCTTCCGCCCCAAAGGCACCAATGTCGGTGAAAGGTTCGATCACCGCCCCTCCAGCAAGGAATTGCCCGCTTGCCGGATCACCAAGGCCGCTGTTTACGATCACCTGAAAGCCAAAGCTAGCACCACCACCCGAGACGGTCACATCAGCCGCCTGCGTCATCGGATCAAGCCCTGTGAAAACGGTATCTGCGATAGCGAATTGAAAATTCCCCGCAGCATCCGTTTGCGTTGTAAACGGACCGGCCAAATCTGCACCGGACCCATCTTTGACCGTCAGGGTCATCTGCGTGTATTCGGGAACATCGGTGATCGTGCCCGGCAGGAATTCATTCGGGTCATTCACTCCGATCTCGGCCAACTCGGTATTGTCATAGACGATCAGACTGTCTGTCGCGAGGGCCTCGTTCGTCATGTCATCAAAAACCGTGATCACCGCTGTCCCTTCCGGCACAACATCCACCACCCGCTCTGCTGTGGCCGAGGCTGAGGTATTGCCAGCTTCATCCACCGAGGTGGCGGTGATCATATAGACCGCGTCGGCGGCACCCGTCAGATCAAGCGGATCCGTCGTCCACTGGCTATTGCCATCGACAGCAACTTCGATCGGATTGGCAAACAGCGTGGATGTAAGAACGACCGTGGTGTTCGGCTCGCCCGAACCGCTGATCACAACCGCCTCGATGCCACTCGCATCAATGGTCCCGTCCAGCGCATCAAAGTTCGGCTGTGGAGGGGTATCCAGATCAACATTCACCTGCACCGTCGCCGACGCGGGCGATTCGTTGCCCGCCGCATCCGTCGCCACCACAAAAATCGTATTCTGCGAGAACTCCGTTCCCGGCTCAACCGCAATAGCGTAGCTCCACGTCGCGCCGCTCACATCGGCCTGCCCGATCGAGGCATCAACACTCACCGCAACACTCGTTCCAGCCTCAGTCGTGCCGGTGATCGTATAGGTGTCATTCGTCACATCCGCTAGGCCGACAAAGTTATCCCCCGCGACCACATCAATCGTCGGCGTAGCGGGTGCAGAGGCATCCACCACCCGATCCGCTGTAGCCGAGGGCGATGTGTTGCCAGCCTCATCTGTCGATGTCGCAGTGATCGTGTAGGTGTCATCGGTAACCGCGCTCAGGTCCAGCGGGCCGGTCGTCCAGGTGCTGTCACCCACGACCTGCACTTCGATCGGCGCGGCGAAAAGCGACGATTCCAGCAGAACCGTTGTATTCGGCTCAGCGGTGCCGCTGATTACAACCGCCTCGATGCCAGCCGCGTCAATGGTCCCATCAAGCGCATTGAAGCTGGGCTGTGGCGGGCTATCCAGATCGACACTCACCTCCACCGTCGCCGACGCGGACGAGGCATTGCCTGCCGCATCCGTCGCCACTGCAAAGATCGTGTTCTGCGAGAATTCTGTCCCTGGCGTGACCGCTATAGCGTAGCTCCACGTCGTGCCGTTCACATTCGCCTGCCCGGAGGTGCCATCGACACTCACTTCAACGCTCGTCCCTGCTTCGGTCGTGCCGGTGATCGTATAGGCGTCATTCGTCACGTCCGCGATGCCGACAAAGTTGTCCCCCGCGACCACATCAATCGTCGGCGCGGCAGGGGCAGATGCATCCACCACCCGCTCTGCCGTGGCCGAGGCCGAGGTATTGCTTGCCGCATCCGTTGATGTCGCCGTGATGGTGTAGCTGTTATCTCCGGCAGCGCTCAGGTCCAGCGCGCCCGTCGTCCAGACGCCTTCATCATCCACCGGCACCTCGATCGGGGCGGCGAAAATTGATGATTCCAGCCGTACCGTCGTATCCGGTTCTGCACTGCCACTGATCACAACCGCCGCAATGTCCGCCGCATCGATGGTGCCGCTGGCCATGTCAAAGACAGGAGCGGGCGGGATATCCAGATCAACAGTCACCTGAACCGTCGCCGACGTGGGCGACTCGTTGCCCGCCGCATCCGTCGCCACCGCAAAAATCGTATTCTGCGAGAACTCCGTTCCCGGCTCAACCGCAATAGCGTAGCTCCACGTCGTGCCGCTCACATCGGCCTGCCCGATCGAGGCATCAACACTCACCGCAACACTCGTTCCAGCCTCAGTCGTGCCGGTGATCGTATAGGTGTCATTCGTCACATCCGCTAGGCCGACAAAGTTATCCCCCGCGACCACATCAATCGTTGGCGCAGCGGGTTGCAGCGCGTCGATCTGGTAGATGGGCGCGTTCAACGCGGCAGAGGATGTCACCCCAGCGGCGGTTGCCGTTGCGACGACCGTAACTGTTCCCCCGGCCTCGCCTGCGGCAAGATAGCTGGCACCGCTGAAATCGACGCTCCAATCGCCGGACCCGTCGACGGCGACGGCACGGGTCGCTTCGCCGAGTTCGACCACAACGGTCGATCCGTCACGCCCCGTGCCGCTGATCGTGATGACGGTGCCTTCGGCCACAGGGTCAGGCAGGGAGGTAGAGCCGGTAATCACCGGACGCAGACCGACTGTGGTGGCAATCGTTTCGGTCACATCCGTCGTCGCAAGCGCCGAAGTCTGTGATGTATCCCCGACCGAGGTCGTGACCGCCTCTGTCAAATCCCCCTGCACGGCTGTCTGGACCTGTTCCAGCGTGGCCAGATCCGCTGCCGCGTCGATTTTGGTCGCAACATCGGCGATCACGTTGGCAAGATCCGTCGTGTTCACCTGAATGCCGTCACCCGCCGCCGTCAGCGCCGCTTCGATCGCTGTGGGCGAGGTGAAGGGGTCATCGCCACCGTCGGTCAGGTCTGTGGTCAGGGCCGACAGCACGCTATCCACTGCCGCCTGATCGCCCGGGGCCGCGGCGGTGACAAGGTTGATTACCGCAGCCACCTTGGCGGCAGCCTGCAATTGCGTCGTGTCACCACTTTCGGCAAGCGCGACAGGGTCAACCGTCAGCAGCTCGGCGGCATCACCCACCAGCCCCAGCGAGGATGCGACACTTGCCGTCGCATCCGCCACCGAGATCAGCGTGTCGGTCCCCGCCGTATCCGCGACCAGCTTTTGCACCAGCGTTGTTAGCGGGGTGATATTCGTCGATCCTGCAGGGGCGGTCAGCGTGCCTGTGAAAGTTTCGCCTGTCGAAATATCGATGCCGCCGATGGTCACAAGCGGCACATCGTCGGGGAAAATCGCTGTGTTGAAGCTGCCGTCGCTGCCCGTGACAGTCTGGATTTCGCCTGCGTCCAGCACAAGGTTGCCGTTGGCATCACCGTAAACCGTGGCACCTGACAGATACCCGTCGACCGCAAAGCCCAGTTCCACAGGGTCAGGGGTCGTGCCCCCGCCACCGCCACCGCCATCACCGCCGCCACCACCGGCGGCCGCAGCCAGCAGCGCCAGCCCACCGGCACCCGCACCCAGTGCCGCAAAACTGTCCCCACCATCGGCGGCAGGGATTTCGGCGGCAGCGACCATCACCGCCTCGGCAGCCGGGCCGGACAGCTGGATCGCCCCGTCATCGTCCACCGAGATATTGTTGCGTCCGATCATAAGCTGCCGCCCGTCGGCAAGGGTGATGATGGCCGAACCGTCATCCTGCAAGGCGACATTGACCACACCGGCGATGCTCTCTGCCGCAACCGGCCCCTCCTGCGCCGCCGCCATGCCGGCCATCGGCACGATCAGCGAGATCACCCCCAGACCCTGCGCAATTCGGCGGCTGTTCTTGCGCGCCCAGGCTTGCAGGAATTTCCGCCGCGCGTCGGGCCTTTGCGGGATACGCACCGCGACCGCATCTTGTAGCGCATCGGGCTGCAGTTCATGCGACAAAAACACACCCGGCAGGGCGCAGCCGCGATCAAGGGCAGGGTTGATACGGATGGTCTTACGGGGGGTCGGGGCCTGATAGGTCAAAGGTCTCTCCAGTTCAGTGAGGGGGGCAATCGGGGTGTGGAACAAGATACGGAGCAGTGGCGCACGAAGGACAGGCTTGCCGGATGACAGCCGCCGGTCCTGCAACGCCCAAAGGGACAGCCAGCAATCACAATTGGGGTTTCAGTCGCAATAAACCAACCTCCATTTCCCAAGCCAGCGCGGGTCGTCAGCCGAAACCCTTACGCAAGGTCAAGGTTTCGCCGTTTCCAAGGTCGTTTCACCCCCCTTTAGGGGGGTTGTTGAAGAAAAATCTCGTATAATATGCGAAAGTCAAAATGAGATGACGATGACGAACACCCAAAACCCTGCAGGAGCCCCATGAACAAGCATTTGAAACGGCTCCCGCGTCTGACGCGAACCCTGCGCACGGCCCTGCCGTCTTGGGCGGATGACACGATCGAGGAAAACCTCGCAAAGGCCCCGGCCGATACGGCGGAAGAGCGGTTCTTTTACCGCACCTTCGGGCACAGTCACTTGTCGGTTGGACTTTATGATCAGGGCAACGGATTGGTCGCATCCGATCCCATGGGGCATCCGTTCCCCCCTCGACTTGTCCGTCCCGAAGGCCAAAAGTCGGGCAGCGGTTTTACCCTTGCGAATGATAGCTTGTACTTTACATTTGACGGGCTTGACCGCTGGCCGGATGTTCCGTCGTCCGCGGCATTCGTTGCGGCCCATATTTCGCCCGCACAACTGCTCTCGGTCACCGCGCGAACCGCATCGCCCGGCAAGCTGACGCCAAGCGAATTCCAGCTTGTCGGACTTTTGCTGGAAGGGCTTGACCTGAAAACCGCCGCCGCCCGCATCGGCGCAACCTATGACACCAAACGCAAGCAAATCCAGAAAATATTGGAAAAGCTGGGACTGAATTCCCAGACAGCACTTGTGCGCACATTGGCTCTAGATCTGACAGTCTGGCTTGTGAACGAACTTCTCGCCCAGCCAGCCCATGATGCCGAAACACTGCTGGCCAAGAAGCACTTTGGCAAGACCATCACAATCAACCGGATTACCGTCGCGGATAGCCCCGAGATCCCAATCTGGGATTTCGGCCCCAGATCAGGGCGTCCACTGCTCTATTTTCACAGCATGCTTGCGCCTGTCATTCTTACGCGCGACCTTCACAGCAAACTGGCGGCGCAGAACCTGCGGCTTTTGATGATGCCACGCCATTTCGTCGGCCTCGAAAGCGCAATGAGCCCCGATATCCGGCAGGCCCGCGCAATATCCTCCCTTGCCCGCGCACTCGACTACCTGACCAAAGATAAACTGCTTTGCATCGGTGACAGCGCCGGCTGTGGCTGGGCCACCCGTTTTGTGGCGGCAAATCCCGACAGGGTGTCTGGTCTGGTTCTTGCATCGACACCTCAGGCTTTGCCGGTGACCGACCAACGGACCCTATTCGCCGAGGTTTCGGCACGCATCAAACAAGATCATTTCGTCGTCAGCGGCATGACGCGGCTTTACAACACTATTGCCCGCGCCCCCAATCTTGCCCAGCGTGCCCTGTCCTACATGTATCGCCAGTCACCCGCCGATCTAGCAACGCTCGACGCCGCATTCATCGACGGCCAGCTGGCCGATTGGCTACAGCTGATAGCCAATCAGGCAATCCATACCTCAATGGACGAGGTGATGAACCTTCAGCGCAACTGGACGCATGACCTGCGTGCGATCCCCGTCCCGTTGCTTTTCCTGCATGGCAACCAAGACCCGATCTGCCCCGCATCCTCGGCACATGAAATGGCCTACATGATGCCGAATGCCGCGATCCACCGCTTTGATGATGCGGGCCATTTCCTGCTCGGACAAAAGTTTGACGAGATTTGCCGGATCCTGTCCGATGACCATTACTTGCCGTGAAACAACCCCGGATCTGACTGCCGTGCCGTCTTTCGTGGCGGCAGCGTGGGGTTCTTTGCCCCTCACTAGAATTTCCAAACACAACCAGAAGAAGCGATATATCACGGAAGATGCACGTCCCGTTTTGCACGGCACAACGATCGTCGCACTGCTTTAGACCGGAAAGGTCATCATCGCGGGCGACGGGCAGGTCAGCCTCGGCCAAACTGTCATCAAGGGCACCGTCCGCAACCTTAGCAGTGCGGTCAAAGGGATTCACGAATAACCCGAGCAATGGTCCCTGACGTAATCGAATCAATGTCTTAGCCTTGTCGTTCTGTTAAGCGACTGTGGGCCGAGCGACATTGGCGATGCAAGGCGGTTCGCTGGCGTCGTCTCCAATGCATGTTGATGATGGATCACTATTAGCCAAAGAGATTGGTGACAGAATCTGGCTATATTCTGTCGTCAAAGGATCTTGTCGTGGTTGAAGAGGCGTCAAGCGACACTGCTGCGACGCCAGCCCGACACTCAACGCTTGACATCGTCACAAAATATGTCGAGCGACGCAGAGCATCTTGAGTAGGGTCGATGCCCTCGCCAACCTGCCGTGACCCGGCAAGGTGGGTCCTGAAAGGGGATGCGGCCACGGTGGCAACCAATGGATCGTAGCGTATCGTCGGCTCTCCTCGCAAAAACGCAGGAGGGTTTTTTGTTGGATGAGCAATTCATTCAAGCCTATCGCGCAACGGACTATCGCGTTCACGCGAAAGAGCCGTTTTCGCTGAGGACCGGTGAGACCTGCGCTGCCAGCGACGCAATCCTGGATGCACACGGCGTTACAACTGCGGCCTATCTGACAACCTGGAATCCGTACAGCGAGGCGTTGTCTAATGCAGAAAACTCAGTTGCACAGTCGAAGCTCGACGCAGAACTCGTTGAAGTGAGCGTGGTCGTGCTATCCGGTGAAGGCGTGGGTGCTATGCCAGACTGTCACGGCCGCAAGCGCATGACGATCTGATTGACCAAATTCGCCCGCGCTGGGCTGACGCTTGACTGTATGCGGGGAGCCATGCCGCGCTGGGTGTCAGTTGAAACGAAGCTGATACAGCAAGGGGAGCGGGCGAATACGGTTAGAATGTTTGCACGTTGTATCAACGTCCAGCGTTCACGCTACTAACAATCAGGATTCAACCGTTTGTGCAGGTCCTTGCCTGTACGGAAGAACGGCGCAGATTTTGCATCGAGGGTCATAATCTCTCCTGTACGAGGATTGCACCGCCTGCCTACCGAACGGCGCCGGACACTAAAGATACCAAACCCGCGCAGTTCCACTCGACCACCCGCTGCAAGATGCGCACTGATCGTGTCGAATACCGCGGCTACGACCTTTTCAATATCACTGCGGTAAAGATGCGGATTTTCTGCCGCAACCCGCGCTATCAGTTCGCTCCTGATCATTCCGGACCCTTGGTTCATCCATCAGACATTTGCCGCTTAGTGGGCTCGTTATCCAGTCAACGAATCAACCTATCTTTTGCCGTGAGGTAGAGCATTGGATACCCGATTACAGATGCCCTGGTTGCCTCGCATCAAAGTGGTGGGTGTATCGCTGCGGAATTGACACCAAAGGTGCCCAATTCGACGACACCTCCTCCCAGTAGTGCCGTCGAATCCGCTCTTCAAAGAGCGTCATGATCCGTTCCACGTCTGATTACAGAGTGTCGCTGGATCCCCCTCCCATAACGCGGGCTGACGAACGCCAACACATTATATATTTAGTGTATCACGGTTTCGTGATTATCGATGTTATCCAAAGATAGGACAGTCTTGATGTCCGTGAGGTTTACCTCGGACACGATCGAGATAGGGCCGCTGTCTAGCCTTGATCTCTGCGCCAACAGCGCGAAGGCGCATCCCCGGACCAGTTGGCGATGTTCGCTGCGGGCATGGTGGTCTTCAACTGTTCCGTGCCGTACTTAGTCGCGAACCACGGCGCATGGATGGCCAGCATGGCCCCGTGCTAGCAACGACGCATTGAAGGCCGATAGACTTGGAAACTGAGATAAGACACTACGGTCGGTGGACTTGGATAAATTGCTGTACGAGTATTGAAAACTCTCGCACATGGGCTTCGTTGACGTAGAACGCTTGGCGCTGTTCCGGGAAAAAGTAGGGGCAGCTACCACCAAACGCGCTGGTAAGGCGCTAAAGAGCTAATAGGGTCGCGCTGCACCATTTCGGGTCAAGCGATCGCACGACAACATGGTAACGCTAATCGACGTCAGGTGAATGTCCAGGCTTAGGCAAAAAGCTGCCACGTCAATCGCGGCCTTGTGCTTTGACTTCACGTTTTGGCGTATTTTGAATATCCGAGTAGCTTTCGAAGGGGGATGAGACATGGCTAAAGACGCAAAACGGCTGTCCCGCCTTACTGAACTACTGAACGCCCTGCCGCTCGAAAGCTTGCCCATGACGCTAAGACGCCCGGGCGTGCGCAGCGCAACCGGCCCGAACCGGAGGGCCATCGATGAAGCGGCGTGGCACCCCCGAGGCGGATTTGCAGCGCGCTGTTGTGGTCGCGCTACGCTTTGCGCTGCCCAAGGGCGCAATCATCCATCACTGCGCCAATGAGGTGACCGAGACTGGACGGCGCGGCGCCAAGCGCCAGGCAATCCTCGTCGGCATGGGTGTTCATCCCGGCTTTGCTGATCTGGTGATCCTCTGCGGCGGGCGCGTGGTGTTTCTGGAGCTGAAATCACTCAAGGGGCGGCTCAGCCCCGCGCAGGAGGCGTTTCGCGATGCTGTGCTGGGGCAGGGCTTTGGCTGGGCGCTGGTGCGGACACTCGACGATGCGCTGGGCGCATTGGCGGATCACGGCTTTACCACACGCATCGTTGCGATGGATCCTGCCCAGCGCGCAGCGACTGGCCCAGCGCGGAGGGCCGTGCCATGAGCCATGCCGCCACCAACTGGGCCATCCAGCAGCGTGGGCTCAAGCCTGCGACCAAGATCGTGCTGTGGCATCTGTGCGATCGCCACAATCCAGACTTCGGGTGTTTCCCGACGCAGGCCAGGCTGGCCGAAGATGCTGAAATGTCGATCTCGTCTTTGAACGAGCATCTGGCAAAGCTCGAAGCTCTGGGGCTGATCCGCCGGATCAGATGCCATGACCACCGCACAAAGCGCCGGCAAGCGACACGCTACATGTTGGGCTTTGAAGAGCATGGGCCACAAGACCCACTTCCAGAAACTGTAGATGGTATCAGCGAAACGGAGGGTGAACATCATGGCGGGCTGTGTCCAGATGCTGGAGATGGAGCCATCTCCGGATTTTGGGCAATTCCATCTCCGGAAAATGGCCAAAGCCAACTCCAGAATCCGGAGACTAACCTTGTAAGGGAACCTTTAAGTAAACCAGTAAAGGAGGAGGAGGAGGACGCGGCTGCGCGCGAGGCCGACTTTGATCGGTTCTTTGCCGAGCTGCTCAGCGCGCTGGGCTTTGAGGCCAACGTCACACTGCCCGCCTGGTGGCAGGGCTGGCCTGCCCGGCAGCACGTCCGCCGCTGGATCGATGATCTCGGGCTTTCTGAGGATCGGATAATCGAAGTTGCCACAGAGTCGCGCCGCGAACGCCCCAATCCGCCCGATGGGCCGAAAGCCCTTGATCGGTTCATGGAGCGGGCTGCCCAGCGCGATGCCCAAGCGGCAGCGGCAAGTGGCAGCAGAACGCGCGCCAAAGGTGGCCGCAGACGGCAGAAAGCGCCGACACCCAGTTCTGATGAGCTGGCGGCGTTCTACGCAGCCAAAGTCAACTCGGACGGATACCTACCTGCCAGCATGATCAGCAACGCCATGTGCAGGGAAATGCTCACCCGGGGACTGGTGACGATTGAGCGGCTGCGCACGCGGGGTGTGCTGTGAGTAGGTTTGATCGCAGGCTGCATGGTCAGCAAGGTAAGCGCTCCTCCCAGGCAGGTCAGCCGTCAGGCGCGCGACATGGCCGCCCAAAGCGGGTGATGGGAGTGCAGCAAGCCCTCGAATGGGCATTCGGCAAAGAACGCGCACAACTGGAACTGCCAGAGCGCCCTGATCCCGACCATGGCCAGGGCCAGGGCTTTGGTCTTGAATATGTCCTGATGCAGCGCGCCACTCTTGGCTGTCAGATCGATGGCGGGCGGTACAAACCCAGCAGTTACACCCACGAGGATGCCGAAGTCATCGCCGCTATCGTGGCTAGACTGCCCGATAGTCTTGGCGGGATCCGCATGGCGCTGCGCATCGCAGAGTTGGCTCGGGCGGGGCTGACGCCGGACTGGATGCCGGGTGCCGTGCCGCAATGCGTTCCCGTCGACATCAAGCGCAACCGGCACGGTGATCGCGCAGTCAGCGTAGTTGTCGGCACAGAGCAGGTTCTCGTGAAAGGTCACTGGAGGACCGTGGAGGTTCGCGCCTGTCTGGTAACCTGGCGACCGCACCCAGAACAGATCGCATCCGCGAGGCGGGGGTATGAGCAATGGTGGCAGGCGCTAGACTGGGTGCGGGATGGTTTGGTAGCAGGTGGGATGCTGCGGGAAGTTGAAGTGACATCGGCGATGCCCAAGCGCTGCCCATGGGTAAAAAATCTGCATGAGTAAGCAGGAGCGTGCAGCAGACAGATGCATTTCCGGGGTCAAGAGGGGCGGCTTCCACCTGGACAGCATTGCAATGTGTCAGATAGCATTCACACAGTGTGGCACGGCGCTGAAAACGCAGAGCACATGTGCTCGCCTCTCGTGAGCTCAATCGAGACCAGCAAGGATTAACGAACTGACTTGGACAGCTGCATGACGGAGTTCTATGACGCAAATGCCGAAGCCTTCATATCAAAAACCAGAGATGTGGACATGTCGGACATGCAGCAGCGATTTCTGGCGGCATTGCCAGTCAACGACGGCAAACTTGCAAGGATCCTTGACGCAGGGTCAGGGTCAGGCCGAGACGCACTGTCGTTTCGGCTGCTAGGCTATGCGGTCGAGGCCTTTGACGTTTCCCCTGCGATGGTCGCCGCAACACGGGAACATGCAGGCGTCGAGGTTCAGCAGATGGGGTTCGAGGATTTTTCCTGGGACCATCAGTTTGAGGGGATCTGGGCCTGCGCGTCGCTATTGCATGTGGCCGAGGCAAACCTGCCCGAAGTTATCAACCGATTGGTTGCCCATCTGACACCAGACGGCGCACTTTATTTGTCGTTCAAGCTTGGCATCGGTGAACGAGTAAAGGACGGACGACGATTTACTGACATGACCGAGGATAGCCTCACGAATCTCTTAGACGAATGCGCCGGCCTTAGAGCGCCTGACATCTGGCAAAGTCAGGACTGCCGCCCAGATCGCGCAGCCGAGCTGTGGATAAATGCAGTCGTGAATAAGTAGTGATGGGCGCATCAGGTTCTAAAAACTTGCCGCACGACGGCCTGTGCCCAACCTACGCCGCGCCGGTGAGTGACATCGTTGAATGCGACGCGCAGGTCTTACTTGTTCGCCGTGGTACTGGGCTGGTTCTTGCCCCTCGCCGTCACGTTGCGCTGTGGCGTGAGCTTTCAGCACAAGAGCAAGCCGCACTGGGCACAAAGATTGGTTTTGCTCAGACGCTTTTAGAAACTGCAGACACAACTGCGCGCGTGACGCTGGTCGAGACCGGCGATCATGTGCATCTCCGCATTGATCCGCCGCGCACTACAGCCGGCCCATTACCCGGTGTACCCCATGATCGACCATTGATCTCGGGCGGCGAGGATGGCCTGCATGCGCATTTACGCCCCTTGATCGACCAGGCAGACATCGTCGATCTGTCGGTATCTTTCTTGATGGCATCGGGCGTGCGTCTAGTCCTGCCGCATCTGCGCGATCTGCTGGACCGGGGCGGCAGGCTGAGGCTGTTGACCGGCGACTATCTGGGCGTGACAGAACCGGCGGCCCTGCGGCTGATCACGGACCTTAAGGGTGAACTGAGTCTCTATGTGTTTCAAGCGGCGCAGATCCCATTCCACCCCAAGGCCTGGATGTTCACCTTCGCGGGTGATGGCGGCGCATTGATCGTCGGATCGTCGAACCTGTCGCGCTCGGCGCTGACCGACGGCATCGAGTGGAACCTACGCCATATTGACCCCATCGATCCCGCGACATTACTAGCTGCCCGCACGGCTTTCGACGCACTATTAGCCCGGCCAGAGGTGACCGAGCTCACGCCTGCTTGGATCGACGCCTATGAAGACCGCCGCATAGCGCCCCGTCCTTTGATCAGTGGCGTACCAGAGGAGCCACCGGAAACAGCACCCACCCCGCACGAGGTTCAAGAAGAGGCGCTCGCCGCTTTGCGGACGACGCGCGCGAAAGGTTATGGTGCTGGGCTGGTGGTGCTGGCCACAGGGCTCGGCAAGACCTTCCTGGCCGCCTTCGACAGCACGAGTGCACACCGCGTCCTTTTCGTGGCGCACCGCGAGGAAATCTTGACCCAAGCCATGACCGCATTCCGCGCTGTGCGGCCTCGCGCACGGCTTGGCCGCTATAGCGGTGAAGAGAAGGACGCTGAGGCCGACATTGTCTTCGCCTCGGTCCAGACCCTTGCACGCAGCGCGCATCTGGGTCGGTTCGATACCCGTGCTTTCGATTACATCGTAGTGGACGAATTCCACCACGCCGCTGCCGCCACCTATCGACGCATCATCGACTATTTCGAGCCCAGGTTCTTGTTAGGCCTGACTGCCACGCCGGACCGCAGCGATGGCGGCGACCTTCTGGGCTTGTGTGAAGAAAACCTTGTCTACGAGTGCGATCTCTGGTCGGGGATCGACAGGGGCCTGTTGGCGCCGTTTCACTATTATGGCGTGCCAGACCCGGTAGAATATGCCCAGATCCCCTGGCGCAGTGGGCGGTTCGACGAGGCCGCCCTCACCGCGGCCGTCGCCACCCAAGCCCGCGCTGAAAACGCGCTGGAGCAACTCGCCAAGCGTGGTGGCAAGAAGACCATCGGTTTCTGCGTCTCACGCCGCCACGCCGATTTCATGGCCGATTTTGCGCGAGACCGCGGGCTGCGCGCCGTGGCAGTCCATTCCGGCGACACCTCCGCCCCCCGGGCCAGCGCACTGAAGGCATTGGAGGACGGCGATCTCGACATCGTCTTTGCCGTCGACATGTTCAACGAGGGCGTCGACGTGCCCTCAATCGACACAGTGCTGATGCTGCGCCCGACCGAAAGTCCGGTGGTCTGGCTGCAGCAACTAGGTCGCGGCTTGCGCCGGTCGGCAGACAAGACACATCTGGCCGTCATCGACTACATCGGCAACCATCGCATCTTCCTGACCAAGTTGCGAACGCTGTTGCAGGTAGGCGCGGGAGATGGCGCGCTGCGAGTTGCGCTAGAACGGTTCGAGGATAAACTGATCCAGTTCCCAACGGGCTGTGAGGTGACCTACGACCTTCAGGCCCTCGACATACTGCGATCGCTGATCCGCCAACCACGGGATGGCGAGGAGTTGGCAGCCTTTTACCGCGATTTCCGCGAGCGCCACGGAACAAGGCCCACAGCATCTGAGGTCCAACACGCAGGCTTCAATCCTGGGCGCACGGGGCATGCAGGCTGGCTCGGTTTCGTCGCTGACATGGACGATCTGTCCGAGGAGCAGCGCGCTACATGGACGGCGCATCGTGCACTCTTGGACGAGATCGAAACCACCCGCATGACCCGTAGCTACAAGATGCTGGTCCTGCGCACGATGATCGAAGGTGGTGAATTCCCAGGTCAAATCGCCGTGACCGAGCTCGTCGAGCGGGTGGCCCGACTGGCCCGCCGCAACCCACAGATCAAGGCCGACCTGAGCGTCGACCCGGATGACACACCCCGCCTTCGCGCGGTCCTGACACAGCAACCGCTGAGGATCCTGGCTGAAACGGAATGGTTCCAGCTTGGACCTAGCACATTTGAGACCACCTTCTCCCAAGCGGAGAACACGGCCTTATTAGCCATCACCTCAGAACTCGTCGACTGGCGCTTGCTCCGCTACTTTCAGTCACGGGATGTGGTTTATGAATCGCCAGAAGGCACCAGCCTGACAAAGGTTGCAGAAGACGCACCGCCCACCCCGACTGCACCCGACAAGGGTCTGACACTCTGGCAGGAATACCAGCGCGACCAGATAGCACACCATTTTGGCGCTGTGTTCAACACCGGGTCCTGGAATGCCGGGATCGTGGTGCTGAAAGCGGCGCGGGCCATGATCCTGCTGGTGACGATGGAAAAGGGTAGCATGTCCGTGGGCAGCCATTATGCGGACCAGTTCACCGGCTCCACGCGCTTTGTCTGGCAGACCCAAACCAGCACCCGCCGCGACGACATGCGCGGCCGTATCATCTCTGGTTTGGAACCCGGCTGGGAAGTTCACCTCTTCTTGCGCAAGTCGAAACTGCGGGATGGCCGTGCGGCGCCTTTCCGATATGCCGGTCCGGTCAACTTCGCCGGCTGGCAGGGTGAGGCACCCATAACGGTACAATGGAATCTCGAAGAGCCGGTGCCGAGACAACTGAAGGCTCTGTACGGGGTTGAAGAGTAACGATATCTGATTAACGCCACACGGAGAGCGGCCGGTGACCTTGCAGGATCGCAGATCCAGCATCTCGCGATACGGTCGTTGAACGCAACTGAAATGGCAAAGGCTCCCGCAACATCAGAATCCTGAACCGCCGCGCTTGCGACGTCAGGCGGTTCAAGCTCGAGCAAGCCAACTGGGATGACGTCTACCTTCGAAGTTTTCTCTACTCCGAGCTGCTGAATGAGCCAAATGCGGTTACCCTGTCCCCGGAAACTCCCTTGCTACCGGAGTTCGCAAGCATTCCCGGCCATTGCCTTCGCCACAGAATGAGGTAACATGCTTAAAACTTGATGTTAGGTGCAGAACCGGGGGAAAGATGGCGTTTGTTGAACCGATCACAATAAAGGACGCCATCGACAACATCCACAGAAAGAATTATATTCTCCCCGCAATCCAGCGCGAATTCGTCTGGAGCGTTGATCAAATCGAAACACTTTTCGATTCCCTTATGCGGGACTATCCAATCAGCTCATTTCTCTTCTGGGAAGTCGAACGCAAAAACGTAGACAAATTTCAGTTTTATGAATTCGTCCGCGAATTCCATGAGCGCGACAGCTACCATAACCCAAAAGCCGACCTGAGTGGCGATTCTGGCATTATCGCTATTCTCGACGGCCAACAGCGCCTAACCTCCCTTTATATTGGACTCAAAGGAACATATGCCTACAAGATGCCGCGTAAGCGCTGGGACAATGATGCCGCTTTTCCAAAGCGGAATCTCTATTTGAACCTGTTCCATGCTCCTGCGGAAGACAGTGACATCGAGTATCAGTTCAGCTTCCTGACAAAAAAGGAAGCTGGGGTTCGCGGTGCTAACAGTTTCTGGTTCAAAGTTGGTGACATTCTCGACATCCTCGAGCCAGTCGACGTCAACGATTATCTATTGGATAATGATGTTGCGCAGTTTGGAAACGACAAGTTTAGGCTTGCAAACAAAGCTCTTTTCAAGCTGCATGACGTCATCCACAAGAGCAGATCAATCAACTTCTTCCTAGAACGCGGTGAAGACCTCGACAAGGTTCTCAATATTTTCATACGCGTAAATAGCGGTGGCACTCAGCTAAATTATTCTGACCTCCTGCTGTCCATCGCCACAGCCCAATGGAAGGACAAGGACGCACGTGAGGAGATCACTGAATTCGTTGACGAGGTGAACGCCATCGGCGACGGCTTCAACATCAACAAGGATTTCGTTCTGAAATGCTGCCTCGTTCTTGGCGGGTTCAGAGAAATTGCCTTCAAAGTGGATAATTTTAACAAGGCTAACATGCTCAATATCGAGGAGCAGTGGGAGGACATCACCAAAGCGATCCGTGGTGCGGTCATCCTTCTGGCCAATCTTGGATATCATCGGGATACCCTGACATCCAACAATGCCCTGATTCCCATCGCCTATTACCTGAAGAAAATTGGTGTCCCCAATAATTTCGCAATCGCATCGAAGTATGAGGCTGACCGCAAGGCCATCTTTAAATGGCTGGTGATCGCTCTTCTTAAGCGCACATTCAGTGGTCAGCCCGATAACGTGCTTCGCCCCATCCGCGATGTCATCAAAACCTCAGCACAGGGCTTTCCCTTTGAGGAGATTTCAAACAAACTGAAGGGCGGCACAAAATCCTTGTCATTCGACGAAGATGAGATTGTGAATCTGCTGCACTACAGCTATGGCGAGGCGTATACCTACTCTGTACTGGCCTTTCTTTACCCGACGCTAGATTTTCGCAATAAGTTTCATCAGGATCATATTTTCCCGAAAAGATTATTTACAAAAAATCGCTTGTCAAAAATGGGAATAGAAGATGAAGATATCGAATTTTATATGAACAATTTTAATAGCCTCGCCAATTTACAGTTACTTGAAGGGGTTCCAAATCAGGAAAAATCGGGCAAAGATTTCGATAATTGGCTGACTGAGAAGTATCCATCAAAAGCTGACCGCAAGGACTATATGACGAAGCACTATATTCCTGATGTAGATCTCTCCTTGTCCAACTTCCCGGAATTTATTGAAAAGCGTGAAAAGATGCTGGTGAAGGCCTTCAAGAAGTTATTGGTGTGAATGGATGAAAAAAGCTTTTCTTAGAATTAAAGAACGCTTTTCTCGGTTATTCCATCTGCTATGTTTCAGGAGACAGCATACCTAGGCTCAGGACTCATTGATCATATCCAGAAGATGACGATAGCCGCGATGGCAATTGCGGACATGAAGGTGTGGGCGCAGCGGTCGTAGCGGGTGTGGATACGCCGCCAATCTTTCAGTTTGCCGAACATATTCTCGATCTTGTGGCGCTTGCGGTAGAGCGCCTTGTCATGGGGTATCTGGATTTTCCTGTTTGATTTCGATGGGATGCAGGCTTCATAATTGCGATCTGCAAGGGCTTCCCGGAACCAGTCGGCATCGTAGCCCTTGTCCGCCAGGAGGGCCTTAGCCGGGGGCAGCGTCGAGAGCAAGGCCGCCGCCCCAGTGTAATCGCTGACTTGGCCTGCGGTCAGAAACAGGGCGCGGGGTCGACCCTCGCTGTCACAGACCGCGTGCAGTTTTGAGTTCAACCCGCCTTTGGTGCGCCCAATAAACCGGGGAAGAGCCCCTTTTTAAGCAGGCTGGCCGCAGTCCGGTGTGCTTTCAGGTGGGTGGCATCAATCATGATTTCCTCGGTGTCGCCACCCCCTTTGGCAAGCTCGACAAAGATGCGGCCGAACACCCCCATTTCGCTCCAGCGGACGAACCGGTTGTAGATTGTCTTGTGCGGTCCGTAGCTTGGCGGCACATCCCGCCACCTCAGACCATTGCGGATCACGAAGATGATGCCGCTGATCACTCGGCGATCATCCACACGAGGCACCCCATGTGAGAGCGGAAAGAATGGCGATATCCGCGCCATCTGGGCATCGGACAGCAGAAACATATCGGTCATGGCAGCACCCCCTTGGTGCCGCAAGTGAATCAATGACCGGCCCCGATCACAAGCGATTTAATAGGTCCAGAGCCTAATCTGCCTCCGTCTCGCGCGAACAGCAAGTTTATTGGTTTTGTGAAGGCTAAACCAGCTACCTTCTATCCGCCAATCTTGCTCATTTCACCTAGCAGAGTCATCCATCGGAACATTCGACCTCGCCGAAATTCCCGGTTCGGCCTAGTCATCGCCACAGGTAGATATCTCGGCATCCGAGACATTGCATGGTCAGGATCGATGCAGCAGGCTCGAATAGTGAGTGTGAAGATACTGCACTGCGGCATGCTGAGAGATTTGAAAGGTCGCTCTAGGCCAGATGCGCCCCCTCCCATGGTTCCTCCCTGGCCAGATCTGTATACGGGGGGGGCTTGGCGCGCCATTTCGCTAGCGCGTGGCTTTTTCACCGGGGAATCCACTTGGAATCCACCCTGGCTTGGCTCGAGTTAAAAGTGACTCATTATCAAGGTGTTGGCGCACGCAACCGTTGGCCGATAGGTGGATTTTAGTATTTTAGTCAAGAATCCACCTTAGCCAGAATCCATCCAGCTTAGCCAGCTTGGGAAGCCGCCCCAGCAGTGGTGTTTTTGGGTTGCAGCAGAACACGTTGATTCAACACGCAAAAAGAGTTTGACATTTCTAGCCCCCTTGACGTACCCCTTGATCATCGAAGAATTGCGCCCGAAGGATAACCCTTGCGGGCGCTTTTTATTTTCCTGACATCGCGGATCCTTTTCTGGTCGCCGGTCATACCGGCGTGAGCATCGGTATGTCGCCCCTGCCCTAAATGAGAGCCGTCCATGGACCTCGTCTTTGCGCCTAGCCAGATCGAGACCTGGCCGATCACCCGGCTGCGCCCCTACGTGCGTAATGCCAAGATGCACGGCGACGACCAAGTGGCCAAGATCGCCGCCAGCATGGCCAAGTTCGGCTGGACGGTGCCCTGCATGGTGGCTGACGATGGCGAGTTGATCGCGGGCCATGGCCGGGTACTTGCCGCGACGATGCTGGGGTTGCCCCCGCACTTGCCGACAGTGCACTTCGTGCGGCGCGCATTACGCGCGGCGGGGCAGATGACGTGAAGCTTGCGGCTTTGGCGATTTCGCGTGCCGTGCGCGGTGGGCACACCACACTCGCAGCCCCCAGCAGCGTCAGGTTTGAGCCTGAACTGGCCAATGCTGACCACGACCTTGCGCTGATCACGGAGCGTTTTGTCGCCTGCGGGCCGGCCAATACGGGCGGGCTATGCCTCAGCGGCCCTCCCGGTACCGGGAAGAGCGCCTTTGCTCGTTATCTCGCCGAACGCATGAATATGCCTGTCCTCGAGCGACGCGCCTCTGACCTCCTCGATCGCTATGTCGGAGGCAGCGAGCGCAATATCGCAAATGCCTTTGCTGAAGCGCGCGACACCAGCGCGTTTCTAGTATTCGACGAAGCGGACTCGCTCTTGGGCGCGCGCGATGGCGCATCGCATCGCTGGGAGGTTTCCCAAGTGAACGAAATGCTAACCTGGATGGAAAGCCACCCTCTGCCCTTCGCCTGCACCACCAATCTGGTCGACCAGCTTGACCCCGCAACCGCGCGACGCTTCAGTCTGAAGATCGGGTTCTTGCCACTGAGTATAGAGCAGCGCGCTGCTTGCTTTCGCCGTTTCTTTCATTCTGAGCCGTCGCCCATCGGGCTTCTGGCCCTTGATCAGCTTACACCGGGGGATTTCGCTGTGGTTGCCAAGCGGTCGAAACTGCTTGGTATCTCTGAACCCGACGCCATCCTCATCGAACTGTGCCGCGAACAAGCCACCAAACCCAACACCCGAAACCCGATCGGGTTTCGGGCGGCAAGCTAATCGAGGAGTTCTGTCTGATGCAACGCGAGCAATCACATGTGCGGCGCGGCTTGAAGCTATGGCACGATTCCGTCAATCTGCATGAAACGGAGGGGCGCCAATGCGTTATGGCCGATTAGCAGATCTTGTACGGCTAGCCATGCAGATGCAGGGCCGCGCTGATGGTATGTCACTCGATGAGATCGGTCAGACATTTGAGGTCTCGCGCCGAACCGCCGAGCGGATGCGCGATGCAATCCGTGATGCATTTCCACAGACCGAGGAACTTACTGAACCGGGCGGGCGCAAGCGTTGGCGCCTGCCGCCCGGCACCGCTGGCCGTCTGGCCGACCCAACCGTCGATGATATCGCGGCTCTTCACCGCGGCGCCGAGCTCGCACGCCAGTCCGGCGATTTGGTCACCGCGGATCACCTCGACACGCTCTCCGATCGTCTTCGTGCGCGCCTACCAGGCCCGAAACGGGCGCGGTTAGAGCCAGACATAGCCGCACTGCTGGAGGCAGATGGCGTCGCCTTGCGCCCGGGGCCACGCGAGCGCATTCCCGACGAAACGCTGAACATGCTTCGCGAAGCGATCTTGGCCGGTCTCTGGATCACGGCCGATCATCGCGCGCGGGCGAGCGGCCTTTTGAGCCGCAATGCCCGCCTTGGTCCACTTGCCATGCTGCTGGGTGAAGGCAGGCAATACCTTGTGGCGTTCAGTGACTATGCACAGGAAGTCCGATTGTTCGCCTTGGCCGGTTTTGAGCGTATCGAATTGACCAAAGATGTGTTCGAACGCCCCGAGGACTTCGACCTACAGACCTGGATGCAGCGTTCCTTCGGGATCTGGCAGGAAGATGTCTACGATGTCGTTTGGCGGTTTACCCCCGAAGCTGCAGCTGATGCGCGCCTCTACCTGTTCCATCCCACACAGGTCATGACTGACGAAGCGGACGGGAGTTTAACAGTATCATTCCGCGCAGGCGGTCTGCGCGAAATGTGCTGGCATTTGTTCAGGTGGGGGGACCAAGTCGAGATAATATCGCCACCTGAGTTGCGTGATGCAATGATCGCTCAAGCAGATGAGGCGAGGCGCCGATACCCATGAACGCTTATGAACCAGCGACCCCGCAAGACCCTCGGATGGAAAACACCCGAAGAAGCCATGGCCGAAGAACTTGCGGCCTTCAGATCAAACGTTGCACTTGAAACTTGAATCCAAGCCCTGCCTAAAGCGCCTAAAACCCCGAGAAACGAACCTCATAGTAAAACTCATCGCCACGGTCAGTTATCGTGTAATAGATCGGTGTATCCAGTCCACTACTGTTCCTAACAACTCCGCTACATTCTCGTACTCTGTTTTCGGACAAAAAACTGATTTCCTCCATATTCGAAATACGTATGACTGTTGAGCGCACAAAGTTTATTGGAATCGTTGGATAAATTTCTTCTATCATTCCAATCGTTGTTCTACTCTCACAGGACGGCACTCCTGCGCCAAGATAAATATTACGCGGAAGAACATCAGAGACAAATACGCCCGCAATGAGAGTACCGATCCAAGCAAAGCCTGGCCAGAACCCCAAACCCGTTCGCTTAGAGCGGAGAAAAATGTATAACGGAACAAAAATAATGATCCAAAACAACAACCCTTTAACAACGTCTTTTCGACTACTCCTTTCTACTGCTTTTTGATCTAATAAAGCACAAACCGTATTGGGTATAAAAAACAAAAGAAACCCAATAACGGCCGCGCCATCTGCGCTAAGCGTCGCACTCGGTTCAAGCCAAATCTCCTCCACTACAGCCATTACTAATGGCACGGAGATCAACAAGTAGAGCCATAAATTTTGGATTTCAGAAGCAGGAACAATCGGTGGCTGACCCGCAGCCCTTAGATCAGAAACCTGAGATATCGCTTTCCAATCATCACCAAAACGCTCCGTCCAAACCCTAGTATTTTCATCTAAAGCACCTTCTTCAAACTTCGCTTGAAGAGATTTTTGACTTATAGGTCCCTTGCGTTCTCCCTTTTCAATATAATACCAGCCCTCAGCGCTTCGCCCTGCGTCCACCGTATGGTTGCTTTCCTGCTTCGTTCTCTCTCCAGCAATCTCAGCCAACACCTCATCAAGACGCATCCACTCATCACCAAAGCTCTCATTCCACACAAGCGTGCTGTCCTTAAGCACTTTATTTTGCAGACGAGCCTTTATTATGTCTAAGCCAACTGGGCCTTGCCGCTCCGCCCCTTGCATATAGAACCATTCCCGTTGCTCAGACACCGTTGCCACCCTTTTTCGCTGTCAGATAAAATTCCTCGCCAGTATGAGCCTTTTACGACATCAATTTTACTAGCCCGACATCCCCCAAGTGGCCTGCCGTCTGACGTCAAGATCGCCTGATTTTGCCCTTTAAACAAGCGTTTTTCCTCCTGAGCGGTGTCCGTGGTCGCGCAAACGCTTTTATCGGGCCGCGAACCCGCATCTTACTGGCCTGGCGGCGATGTTTTTCAGCGCTTGAGACAAACCTGTCGAGCCGGTTTCCAGCAGTTGGAGGCGGGATCGTGGTCACGCGCATAGCGGTGGCGCTCGAAGGCGGTGGATCGCAGTGAGGATTGCCCTGACCATGGGGCCTGTGACCGCTACCTCGGCAAGCTGGAAGGTAATGGCGCGGGCGTGACGCACGACACGAGCGCCGATCTTGATCAGCTTCAGTTGTAAGCTGGTCAACGACCAGTCCGCCATGGCCTCGGGCAACGCGATGCAGCGCAAGAAGGTGGCTAGGTTGTAGGCCAAGGCGTGCAGTTGCAGCCGCACCTCGTTGTCGCGAAACTTTCGGCACGACAGCCGCGTCCAGCGGAAGGCGTATTTGCCTTCCTTGATGTGCTGCTCGGCGGTTCCGCGTCGATTGTAGAACCGCACCACCCAGTCCGGCTCCATCGGCAGGTTGGTGACAATGAAGCCGACCTTGGGAAACAGCTCGCCCGGATGCCATTCGATCTTGGCGATCACGCGGCGCTCCTTGTCCCAGGATGCAGCCTTATATTGGAAATCTACGTAGATGCGTTTGACCTTGCTCAGCGATGGACGGCCGACCGGTCGGGTCAGTCGGTGCGCGATTTTCTCCTTGAGCACCGAGTTGGCGGGCAGCCGGATGGCGTAGCAATAGCCCGCCTCTTCAAGCGGTTCATAGATCGCGGGGATCGCATAGGCGGCGTCGGCGCGGAAGAAGTGGCCACCAAGCTTGCGGCCAGCGTAGCGGGCGATGACTGGATCAAGGACATCGCGCCAGCCGTCGGCGCTGTGGACGTTGCCATGGCGCAGGGCGCAGCGTTCCAGCATGCCGAACTGGTTGAACAGGAAATTCGGGTGATAACAGGTGCAGTCGAAATGCCCGTTCCAGGCGGACCCTTCCTGATCGCCATGAGTGGGGCTGACCGAGCTGTCCATGTCCAGCACGATATACTTTAGCCCGTTGCGGTCATGAAACCGGTCGATCCACCGGCCGTTCAGGTCGGCCAGCGCGGCTCGGTTCTCGGGCAAGGCCAGCGTCTCAGTCTCGAACCGCCCCATCTGCGAGGCCGAGGCTGCTTGCGCATCGACAGCCCGACCACCAACAACCTGACGCATGACAGGATCGAGCGCGAGACGGTCGGCATCGTTGACGTCCTCGTATCCGGCCAGCCGCCCGAACACTGACTGCCGGAACAGCCCGTCGAGCCGATGGACGGTGTTCTTGCCAGTACGGCTATCGCATAGCGCCTCTGACGCAAGGCCCGACAGTCCGAGCGCGTCATCGAGCTCGCGCATCACCAGCAAACCGCCGTCCGAACTGATCTGCGCGCCCCGAAACTCCAGCCTCACTCGGCGGTCAAAATCGACCCGATCACCCCGATCCAAACTTGCACCCGCCGGGTGATCCATAGAACACGTCCCTAACAGCCAACAACACTATGATTTGTATCGGAAATGCCGAGTTCAGGACAGGAAAATCAAAGATTTACTTGAGGAATGCGGGATGAAGGGCATCGGCGAGAGGGCTTTCGCCGGATTGCCTTCACTCTGAAAAACGTCCCCTATTAATGGATCGATACATTTTCCAAGCTAAGTTCTCGCATACCGGCAATATGCGTGTAGGTTACAAGGGGGCCCACGGTCCCGGCCGAATAATCAAGGCACAGCGCATTCGCACTTTGAAGCTCCGGCTCACCTGACATCCAGTAATGCCCGAAGAACACTGGCTTCTCCCCGACAGGATAGGTGGTCGTCAACAAATCATCAGGCAGGGGCGTATCTGGTAACGCGTTGATGTCGGGCACCGACATCGCAATCTGACGCCAGTTCCGGGCATCACCATTCCACCACTTTACTCTTACATGGCGCCGAACCTTCTTCTCCTTATCCGCGAAAGAGTGCGGATCAGGCAAACGTGCCTCAGGTCCCTTTGCGACCGCTTCGGCAAGATCAAAGAGCGCATCACCTTTTCGGCCAGCTCTGATCAGCTGATCCTCGGAGAGGATTGCCTTTGCAGCATGCCGCGTCAGATCATCAATTGCAGCCTGAATCCACGCTGCATGAACAGCGCGAAACCCCTCCGTCTCGATGAACAGGGGCAGCCCCTTCATCCAATCCAGCGCTTCCTTTGTATGAGACGCACCCAGAGGAAACTCTTTTAGAAAGCTTTCGTGTTGGTTGCAGTTGCCTATGTCATGCAAACGCAGAGGCGCCCCTGTCTCGGGATCAGCCGTATGGAAGTGAATTGCGTTGAGCTCATGGTTGCCCATGATGGCCTGGGCGCGCCCAGCATCCATCAATTCGCGCACGATCCTGATGACGGCAGCGTTTTCGGGACCACGGTCGATAA
>Ga0163215_100776_pt1 | contig 36600 bp, 35 predicted proteins | sample SynspAceP_FD_185934 | JGI IMG/M metagenome (GOLD analysis project Ga0163215, IMG submission 185934) | Saline lake microbial communities from Ace Lake in Antarctica - Synechococcus sp. Ace-P (Hybrid Assembly) | ecosystem: Environmental > Aquatic > Non-marine Saline and Alkaline > Saline | place...
CAGAGATACGCAAGGCCCGTCAACGTGAAGGCATAGACGCTGCACTAGCCAAAGGTGCTGACTCCCCGTTCAAAGGCAGACCAGCGACGATAGAGGGCGACAAGGTGAATGCCATGCGGACGGAAGAGATGACGCCCACTGCTATCGCCAAGGCTTTGGGCGTGGCGCGCTCATCGGTCTACCGCTACCTGTCGGACGTGGGCTAGGTCACTTCGCCAAAAGGGCGGGCAACTTCGTCGCCACTTCCTCCATCAACACCAAGGCACATTCGACGGTTTCCCCCGTCATGGCGATTTGAAGCTGTCCAGCGGGCACGGCTTGATCCCATGCGAAGTTCTGTGACAGGAAGTTCATCACGCTGCGCTTATAGTCGGTATCCGGGTTTTGCAGGTGGTCGCCCTTGGTTTCCATCACCACGACACGCCCAGCGCCTGCATTGCCGCCCGTGGCGAAGATGAAGTCAGGGTAGATACGCCCGCGCTTCCAGCCTTGCAGGCCGTAGTTCGCTTTTGCCACGTTGCGGTGCCACCATTTGACCGCTGCATCCCCGTCCAGATGCACAGCCACATTCTGTTCCTCGCCATTCAACTCGCTTCGATAGACAGGAGAAAACAGGCTGCGATTCAGCGCCGCGCCATCGCCACCCGTTAAATGGGGCGAGTTTGCGGGTTCGGTGGTCAGGACGTGATCAGGCATTGGCCAGTTATTTCCGTCCAAGCGCAGGCGAAACTGAATCCGGCCCGCCCTCACATCGGCGCGGAACAGGGCTTCGGCTCGGGTATCGCGCTCCTCGGTCAGCGCAAGGCGTAGCGTGTCGATGATCACCCCCGATGCGATGCCTAGTTTGACAGGATCAAAACCGCGCGCTTCCAAGCCTGCCTGTAATTCTCCGACGATAGCGCGAGCCACAAAAGGGTTCGGCACCAGATCGGACACAACCCGCACGGCATAAGCGGCATCGAAGCGCAGCGTTTCCGATGCAGCGGCAACGGCCTTTCCTTCAAAGTAGGTATCCGCCCCGGCATCGGTCAGGGAAATACGCTGCATTTGCGCCGCCGCTTGCTTTGGGTTTTCGGGTATTGCCGTCACCACGTCAGCCGGGGAAAAGTCGCGCCAGTCGATAGCCGCTAAAATGTCGGTTTCATAGTCGAGGTCGCGTTGGGCTTGGCCCTCTACGCGCAACACCTTCGGCAGATAGATTTTCAAACTCTTCATCGCCGGTCGACGTTCTATCTTGCGCGCCGTGCCGGGGGTCGTCACCGCTCCGCCTTGCGGCACCTCTACCACCAGATCGGCCAAGCCGTCCCGTTCCAGCCCGGTCTTGATCGCTTCCACTACGGCCTGGGTGCCCGCGTGATGCGTCACCACATAGCATTCGTCCAGCGCCGCCACGCCTGTCTTGAGCGCATAGGGTTGGCGCAGGATACGGCCCACAAGCTGCGTCATGGCGGGAAGGGCAGACGCCGCCGCCAATGAGCACAGCACATAGGCAAAGGGGCAATCCCAGCCCTCTTGTAGCGCCGCCTTTGTCACGATCACCCGCACGCGGTTAGTGGGGGACAAGAGGTCCTGATTTTCGGGTTGGTTCAGATCATTCTGTTCTGCGGTCTTAATCGCCACTTCCGCCGCGTCCAGCCCCGATTGCAAAAGCCAATCCTTTACATCATCGGCATGGATATACTGACTGTCGCGCTGATCTTTGCCGGTGCGCTCCACCTGCACCAGCATGATCGGGCGGATATAGCCTAAGCTGCCCCTGTCTGCCCCGTAGGCGCTCGCTTCGGCCTGCAGGGTGTTCAGCCTGCCCAGCGCCGAAGTCAGCGTTGCACGCCAGTCTGTGCCTTGTCGTGGGTCCAGATTCAGGGGCATCTTGATCATGTCTTCGGCGTGCAACTCGCGCCCTGTAACTTCCACCAACAGGTTCGCATAGCGCGCGGGGCGGGGAATAGCGCCGCCTTGCGCGGCAACGTCTTTGGGAGTCGCCGTCAATTCCAGAACAAACAGCGGGTTGAAGCCGAACAACGTGCCATGCGCCAATTCTGACGTGGCTTTCTGCCCTTCATCCATCACCACAATGGGCTGGATTTTCCGCAAGGCGTTGCCAAGGCTATCCTTCACCATGGGGAACAGGCCCTGATAGCCATCGAGGTTCGGGATTGCCGCCAATTCTCGTGCATGTGCCGCTTGATCGCCTTCGGGGGCGAAGAAGCCATGCACGTCGCCCCGGTCGCGGAACATGCGCAGCGTGTCCTTGTTGTGCCGATTCCCCGCCTGCAACATCAGCACCATCACACACAGGTTCGCATCCACATCACGCGCGTCCAGCCGGTCGGATTTCTCCATTACCTTCACGCGCCCCGCCGCCGCGCGGTCCAGCGCTTGACGGTAGGGGTGTTGGCGATTTTTCAGGGCCTTGAGCGTCTGCGTATAAATCGCCTCGTTCGGCACGATCCAAAGCACAAAGCCGGTGTTGCGGCCCAGATACCGCCCCATGATCCGGCTGGCAGCATTGACGGCCAGCCATGTCTTGCCGCCACCGGTGGGCACTTTCAGCGTCACGTTCGGCACGGCCCGCCCAGCGCCGTCCTTGCGCGGGGAAAACGGCACGTTTGCGCGCGACGGGGGCAAGCGGCCTGCGGTCTTGAGATTCCCCCATGCAGCTTCGGTAAAATCCATCGCGGGAATGGGCAGGTTGGGGTTCGCCGCCTTCACTGCCTCAATCTGATCGGCTTCGGCCTTGCGCGTCTTTAATTCGTCCAGATAGGCATCAAACGTGTCCAGCACCCGCGCCTGATAATCGAGGGTCCGCATCAGTCGCGTTCCACTCGGTAGAGCGCAAAGGGCAGGGGCACGAATTCCACGGCCAGCCCTTCGGCGTCCAGCAGGCGCTGGCTGACATAGCGGGCGGGGGCAAAGACAAGGTGGCGCGCGTCGGGTTGATCCGCCGCCAGCTTTCGCGCGAAACTCAGGGTCAGGGCGGCGTCGGGGGATTTCAGCCAATCGAGGTCGGGGCGGTAGATCAGCCAAACGTGTGTGCCGCCTGCCTCGCCCACATAGGCGCGGGCCTCGTCCATTTGGCCAGCGTCCAGCGGTTGCGAGGTCGCCATGTGGAACAGCACACCGCCAAGGGATGCGAAGGACGGCAGGTCTTCGCCGGTCAGGATCGCGTCCAGATCAACGGGTTCGCCCAGCGTGCAATAGGTGAACGCGCCGCCCAGTCCTTCGGCGCGGTCCTGCACGGCCTTTTCGCCGGTGACGATCAATTCGCCGTCCTTCACCGTCTTCGTGATCTTGTCGTATTCATGGCCGTGCAGGTTTTCGATCTTGTCGACCTGTTCGGTCAGCTTTTCGGCGTTCTTCAATTTGGTCCAGGACAGCTTTTCACGCAGCAGTTCCGTGCGCTGTGTGCCGGTGAAGTCATAGCCGTTCATCACGCGGCGCACCCGTTCGGCGGTCAGCCGGTCGGCATAGTCTTCCATTTCCACAAGGATGAATTTGCGGGTGCTGCCATCGCGTTTGTTGGCTTCGAGCACGGCATGGGCGGTGGTGCCGGACCCTGCGAAGGAGTCGAGGATGATGGAGTCCTCTCCGCCGATCAGATCAAAAATACGCTCTAGCAAGTCCACCGGCTTTGGAGTGTCAAATAGATCGGCGGTGCCAAAGATTCTGCGCAACATTCCCTTCGCCTGACGCATTGTCCCAACATCCCGCCAGATTGTTGGGTGCGGCTTTGTTGGATCGTCTTCGGGTCCAAATTCGCGGGTGTAGGGTTCCCACATTTCTCGCCCGAGTTTCTGGATTGTCTTCCAAACTAGAGTTTTCTGGCCCTCGTGCTTCTCGATGCCCTTTTTGCCCATTGACCAGCGCGCTTCTTCGCCGTTCTCGTGGATAGGAAGCACCTCCGAACCATCGGGTGCTTCCAACGGAAAGAACATTGTGGGCCTATCTTTTCGAAGGCTATTTTTACCATTTTTCTTGAGAAGGCGGTCACGATATAAACGTCCACTTTCGTCTCTATTCGGGTAAGCAGCGAGAATGGAGGGTGCGAATAACTTCTTGAAGTCAGCCTGTGATAAATCTTTCGAATAACAGATCAGATAATCATGGTCGGGCGCAATCGGAACCTTGTTGTCATTTGGGCTATCGACTTTGCGCCAAATGAAGGTTGTGACGAAATTTTGTTTCCCAAATATCTCATCCAACAATAGCTTGCCGCGCTGAAACTCATTGTCGTCTAGCGTCATCCAGAAACTACCAGTTTCTGCCAACAACTCATGCAACAACCGCAACCGGGGCCACATCATCGCGCACCATTTGTCGTGGCGCAGGCCGTCCTCGATCCCGATGGGGTTGGCCTCCAGCCATTCCTTGATCATCGGCGCATTCACGTTGTCGTTGTAGGCCCAGCCCTCGTTGCCGGTATTGTAGGGCGGGTCGATAAAGATGCAGTCGACCCGGCCCGCATACATCGGCAACAGCGCCTTGAGCGCGTGCAGGTTGTCCCCCTGCACGATCAGGTTCCCGTCCAGCCGCGCCTCCCCCACGCCCTTAACGGGCTGCATGACCAAGGGCCGGAACGGCACCGCAAGGTGGTGGTTCCAGACGAATTCCTTGCCCTTGAACACCAGTTCCGTCATGCCCGCCCCCTTGTTTGCGATTTTTGCCAGTTAGACCATTATCAGCACGGGGGCAGCAAGGGCCGAATGGGCAGGGGGCGAAGCAAGAGGATAGTAAGTCAGGTCAGAAATCAACTTCGATCAGGCCATTCTCTCTGGCGTAAAGGTAGAGGCAACGCCACGTCTTTTCGAATCCGTCCCCGACCACGCCGATAATCTGGATTACAACCTTTGCGCCATCCTTGAATTCGATGCCGTAGGTTTGATCGGTTCTATTGCCGCCCGCGATAGCGCCGAGAATGGCACCTACCGGACCAAGGAAAAGTGCGCCTGCCGCTGCTACACCGGCAGCGCCATTGAAGTCCTTTCCGTCATTCGAAACGATTTGCTTGATGCGTTTGATGTCGTTCGGTTGATACTCTTTGCGGGGGTCGACGAAGAGGATGCCTCGGAACCGTTTAGCAGAAACGGACCATAGGACGCCCGTCGCGATACCCATGTGACCTTTGTAAGTGCCACCGATGATCGGGAAAGGCAGATAGTCCATCAATTTTGTAAACTCCAGAAGTGCTGACGCCGCAACTATCGCTGAGGCGTCGACACATTCAAGCGAAGAGTGATGGGCGCGGAACGCAGATGGCAGCGGGAGTTTGAAGCGCGCCCATTTCTTCGATTGGGTCAGACCAGAAGTTCAGAGTTCAGTTCAGCTTGATACTTCTTCCAAAGTCGTTTGCCCGCGTTGACAGCCTCCGAACATGCACGCCTGCCATTAAGGTATGACGTCAATTGCATTTCGCTTTTCACATTTGGAAAACGGCTTTGGCCTCTTGCATCATTGATAAAATCAGATTCCATCAGGTCATCGCTTTCGTAGGTTTTCAGAAAGGTCTTGAACATCATCTTTGGGGTTCCTTTGGTCAGTTCAAAAAAGGTGGCACATCGTCGGATAATGCCGCCTCGGGTGAAGACAGGGCGTCAAAGCCGTCGCAGATCGCATAATTACCCTTTGCGAAACTGATCAGGCGTTTTTCGCGCAAGTCGCGGAGTGCCCGTGTCGCTGTATCGCGCCGGGACTTCGGAGTGGTGGACGCGGAAACGTCGCGGCCTTCCATCATTCGGAAAATGTAATCTTCTTCGGTGAGCCTGCCGCCCGCATTTTCCAGCACTGCAAGCGCCGCGCGCTGGGCTTTCGACAACCTTTTTTCGATGCGGGGTGCTCCAATCATCGGATTGCAGCGCGGGAAGGTCAGCGGATCACCATCGTCGTCAAACCCGAAGCTGTCAGCCGCGATTGTGAAGGCAATGTCGCGTTCGCAACTTCCGTTACGGTTCTTTGTCAGCTTGCCTCGTATGATCCCGGCTTCCGCGTCTCGTTTGACGTGCAGCGCAACATCGAGCGCACCATTTAGCAGGCTGTGCCCTCTGGGTGTTCCGCTTTCGCTTTTTGTGTCGTGGTGGATCAGCACTACTGCCGCGCCCCAGCGGGTCAATGCCCGCGCGACCGCCACCACCCGGCCCATAGCTTCCGCGCTGTTCTCTTCCAGGCCAGGGAATGCCATAGCCAGTGTGTCGATGAAGATCAGGGCAGGGCGTTTTGCTTTAACCGCATTTTTCAGCGCCAGACAATCGGGCGACTCCTTGATCAGCAGGTTTGAGACGCCTTCCACCAGCTCGAAGGCTTGCGCGCTGCCATGCGCCTTCCTGAGTGCCTTCACGCGCCCGCGCATCCCATGGGAATCCTCGGAAGCGACATAGAACACGCCACCCACTTTGGTGCGCATTCCAAACGCTTCATTGCCCTGCGCCAGCATGTAGCCAAGGAAGGGCGCAATGAGGGATTTACCAGCACCCGGCGCGCCAAAGATGCAGGCAACGTCCTTTTCGGCCAGTAATCCCTTAATCAGGTATTTCCGCGCAGGCGATGCCTCACACTCATCGGGCGTTAAAAAGGCCAGCGTTGACGGTTTCGGTTTTTCCGGTTCGGGAAGTGCAGGCAGATCGTCAAAATCGGATTCGGAAACTGTAGAAGGTCGCTCATAGCCATATTCTATAGCGATTTTGAACAGCGTTCCTATTCCGACTCCACCGCCCGTCTTGAAGCTTTTCCATATCTGGCGTTGATCGCGCTCATTGAATTTCGGGGATTGCTTTGACCAATGCACCCAGAGGTCGAAGCCTTCATCGCTGCCATTGAATCCAGCGTGAACCGCCATTCCGACATTTAGCCATCGGTCACGGTCATCGGCGTCTGTTATGCACCCTAATGCGCGCCGCACTTCCGCCCTGTCTGCCGGTTCGCGGAACAGGTCTGACAGATCGGTAGCAGACTTCACCGGCTTGGGCTGCGGCCCAATCGAGGGAACACCCGAAACGTGGTCTAGCGTCTGACCCTCAACAAGAATCGACTCCACCGGGCGCGCTGTCACGCTTCCAAAGTAGTAAGATTGCGACGGGGTGAATGACTCTGTCGCAAGGATACCATCAAGCGCACCGTTCAGGCGGGCGCAAAAGGCTTCTCGCTCAGCCGGGGCAGCTTCCCTTGCCAGAGGTGCTAGAACGCGCCACCTTGGCGCTTCTGGCGTATGGCTAGGCGTGGTGTAGATAAGGGCTGCAATGCCAGCATCGCGCAGCCGTTCGGCGGCGTCCTGAGGCGTCACCGCGCCTGCGTCATAGTCGCCTTCCACACCTGAGACGCTCAGCAAGTTCGCATCATGGCGCAGGCTGCCCCTTTCGGTTCGCACATCCCCGAAGGTCGCCAGCTTGATCAGCGGGAGGGCAGACTTCTCCGGGGCGGTTGTGTTAGTCAGAAGGGCTTGAAGCTGCCTGAGGTTTAGGCGCTTGGACTCGATCCGCTTCGCCTTAACATCTGCGAACATGGTCACGCCAAGAGGGGTATCGCTATTTCGATTTAACTCCAGCAAATCAGAAAGATCGCTTGGGCTATGGGCTTGATCAAGCCCGTTGGAATTGCTATGTTCCATCACATAAATATCTTTCAAGGGTCATCGGGTCGCCACCCGGTGGCCCTCTCTTTTTTGCGCGGTATGCACAGAATAAGAGAAGGCCACGGTCCCAATATAGCGATACCGATGAGGTCCCGCAAGACATTGAAAATAAACATACTTTCACATTGGATGTGAAAGTCTAAGATAGAAGGTCAGATAAGTCAGTATCTGACTTTTTAATCATGGGCTGACTTTTTGACTTCGATTTTATCCGCTCCTTCTTATCCAGAAAATCGGAATACCAGTTCATCATCTTCTTGCGTTCTTCCAAATAGAGCGCCGCGTTATATGCGCTGCGCACTTCATTGGCGGGGACGTGTGCAAGCTGGCGTTCAATCGCATCGGCGCGCCAAAGCCCGGACTCGTTTAAGATCGTTGACGCCGTGGCCCTGAAGCCATGCACAGATGCCCTTGAGTGGTAGCCCAAGCGATACAGGCCATAGATCAGCGTGTTCTCGGATACCGGCTTACGCCCAGACTGCCCCGGCAACACAAAGGGCAGGTTGCCCGCCAAATCGTGCAATTCTGCGAACATGGTCTGCACTTGCGGTGAAAGTGGCACGATATGTTCCTTGCGCATTTTCATCCGGCCCGCAGGAATGCGCCATGTGTCACCGTCCAGTTCATTCCAGGTGGCAAGCCTCAGTTCGGCAGTGCGCACAAAAGTATGCGCAATGATTTTCAAGCCCAACGCCGTGGCCCGGTCCCCGCTATAGGTGGCTAGGGCTGCAAAGAAGTCGTTGAGTTGGTCTTCCTTCAACGCCGCGCGGTGTTGTTGTCGGGGCGCAGACTTCATGGCACCGGCAAGAGGGGCGGCGGGGTCTTGCAGCGCCCAGCCATTCGCCACGGCATAGCGGAACACCAGACTGATCGTCTGACGGACGCGCTTGGCCATTTCCAAGGCGTTGCGGTCCTCGATCACGCGCAACAGCGCCAAGATTTCTGCGGATGTGATGGTCGACACGTCTTTCGCGCCAATCTTGGGGAACACGTCTGCATCAAGCCTAAACCATATGCGCGCGGCGTAGCCCGATACCCATTGGGCCTCTCGGGCGTTGAACCAGGCGCGGGCTGCGTCCTTGAAGGTTTTGTTTGGCGCTTCCGCTGCGCCCTCCTTCCATGCGGGGTCTACCCCAAGTGCCAGCTTGTCCTTTAACTCGGCGGCATTCATCCGCGCCGATGCCAAGGATACTTCTGGATAGGACCCGAATGCAGCGGTGCGCTGTTTTCCATCAAAGCGATAGTTCATGCGCCACAGCTTCGATCCGCCTGGCGAGATTTGCAGGAACAGCCCGCGCGCGTCCGATAGCTTCTGGACCTTCGCAGCGGGTTTGGCGGCACGGCATTGGGCATCTGTCAGGGGCATGATCGCGACTCATTTTGTTGGTATCGCCGTAATGATACCAACAAATGATACCAACAAAAGCTGAGACGCATGGAGACCCATGGAGACGCATGAAGGACCAAAAAGCAGATAACCCCCTGTTTTCAAGTGGATTATCTTCTATCTGAGACGCATGGAGACAGGGAAATGGTAGGCCCGGCAGGACTTGAACCCGCAACCAAAGCGTTATGAGCGCTCTGCTCTAACCAGTTGAGCTACAGGCCCGCCTTATGCTTGGGTAGGGGGATGGCATTTTGAGGTCAAGGGGTGTGTTGGCAGTTTGTGTGCATGCGGCGGAAAAAAACGACTGCAAGCCTTTGTTCACACTCTGCACGAGCCCGCATTGAAGCGCGGGCACATCTGCGGTATCGGGGTGCGCAACGCAAACGAGTTGACGGATACATCACATGAACGAGCGGCAAACGGGAATCACCTACGCGGATGCGGGTGTGGATATTGATGCGGGCAATGCGCTGGTAGAGCGGATCAAGCCGGCGGCGAAACGCACCGTGCGGCCCGGCGTGATGTCAGGTCTTGGTGGATTTGGCGCGTTGTTTGATCTAAAGGCCGCTGGGTACGACGATCCGGTGCTGGTGGCGGCCACCGACGGTGTCGGCACCAAGCTGCGCATCGCGATTGACACCGGAAACGTGGATGGCGTGGGTGTCGATCTGGTGGCGATGTGTGTCAACGATCTGGTATGTCAGGGTGCCGAGCCGCTGTTTTTCCTTGATTACTTTGCCACCGGCAAGCTGGAACTCGATACCGCCACACGCATTATCGAGGGCATCGCCAAGGGGTGCGAGTTGTCGGGCTGCGCGTTGATCGGGGGCGAGACGGCGGAAATGCCGGGCATGTATCCCGAGGGTGATTTCGACCTTGCGGGCTTTAGCGTAGGCGCGATGGAGCGGGGCGGTACGCTGCCTGCGAATGTCGCATCAGGTGACGTGTTGCTTGGGCTGGCCAGCGACGGTGTGCATTCCAATGGCTACAGCCTTGTGCGCGTGATTGTGGAGCATTCGGGGATGCAATGGGATGATCCGTGTCCGTGGGACGGAGGCACACTGGGCGAGGCGCTTTTGACGCCGACACGGCTTTATGTGAAATCCGCGCTTGCCGCTGCGCGGGCAGGGATGGTGACCGCGCTGGCCCATATCACCGGAGGCGGACTGACCGAAAACCTGCCACGGGTGCTGCCCGAAGGACTGGGCGCGAAGATTGATCTGAACGCCTGGGAACTGCCGCCGGTGTTTCGCTGGCTCACGGCCCACGGTGGCATGGACGAGGCGGAGCTGCTGAAAACCTTTAACTCCGGCATTGGCATGATTGTTGTCGTGCCTGCTGACAAGGCCGAAGCGGCGACAGAGCTGCTGCGCGACGCAGGCGAGACGGTATTCACCCTCGGTACAGTCGTTGAGGGCGAGGGCGTTGCCTATGAGGGCAACCTCGTTTGAGCGTGCAGGTTGCGATTTTTATCTCTGGTGGCGGCTCCAACATGGTGTCGCTGCTGGAGGATATGGCGAGGGGCGATCACGCAGGATCACCTTGCGTAGTGCTCTGTAACAACGCCGAGGCAGGGGGGCTGGCCCGTGCGGCGGCGCACGGCGTGCCTACCGTGGTAGTCGATCACCGTCCCTTCAAGGGCGATCGTGCGGCGTTCGAGGCGGCGATTTCGGCTGCGTTGGAGCCCTATGCGCCAGATATGATTTGTCTGGCCGGTTTCATGCGCGTGCTCACGGCGGGGTTCATTTCCCAATGGACGGGAAAAATGATCAATATCCATCCATCGCTGCTGCCCAAGTATAAGGGCCTGCACACTCACGCACGCGCGTTGGAGGCAGGGGACGCAGAGCATGGCTGCACCGTGCACGAGGTGACCGCAGCACTGGACGATGGGCCGCTGTTGGGGCAGGCGCGGGTGCCGGTGCTGGAGGGTGACACGCCTGACACGCTGGCAGCACGGGTGTTGGTGCAGGAACACCTGCTTTATCCAGCCGTTCTGCGCCGCTTTGCAGCCGGTAACCGCGAGATGCTCATTTTAGAAAGCTGACTGGTCAAAGTGCTTCGTATTCTGTACCGCTAGATCAGTCCAAGGATTTAATTGTTTATGCGCACGATCACTACGACCGAAGAACTGGCCACTTTCTGCACCGAGGCCGCAACCCACCCGTTTGTTACCGTCGATACGGAATTCCTGCGCGAGCGGACATATTATTCCAAGCTCTGTCTGGTACAGCTGGCGATGCCCGGCACGGATGACAGCGGCGCGGTTCTGGTAGATCCGCTGGTGGAAGGGATTTCGCTAGAGCCCCTTTACGAGCTTTTCCGCGATACCTCGGTCGTCAAGGTGTTCCATGCCGCGCGGCAGGATCTGGAGATATTCTACGTCGACGCGCAGGTGTTTCCGACACCGCTGTTTGACACACAGGTCGCCGCGATGGTTTGCGGCTTTGGTGAGCAGGTCGGATACGAGACGCTGGTGCGCAAGATTGCCAAGGAAGGTGTGGACAAGACATCGCGCTTTACCGATTGGTCGCGCAGGCCGCTGACCGATGCGCAGAAAACCTATGCGTTGGCAGATGTGACGCACCTGCGTCAGGTCTATGAGTTTCTGGCAGCCAAGCTGGAGAAGTCGGGACGTCACAAATGGGTGGAGGAAGAGCTGGAAGTGCTCACCAACCCCGACACTTATATTACGGCGCCGCGCGATGCATGGAAGCGCGTCAAGACACGGACCAATTCGACACGCTTTTTGGGTATTGTGCGCGAGCTTGCGGCCTTTCGTGAGGCCTACGCCCAAGAGCGGAATATCCCGCGCAGCCGTGTCTACAAGGACGATGCGATGGTCGAGCTTGCCTCGAACAAGCCCAAGAACCACGAAGAGTTGGGCCGTGCGCGTCTGTTACTGCGCGATGCCCGCAAGGGCGAGATTGCGGACGGTATTCTGAAGGCTGTCGCGGCTGGTCTGGCCTGTCCAAACGACGATCTGCCCCAGCCCGACCGCAGCCGCGAGAAGATGCAGGTCAACCCTGCGCTGGCGGACCTGCTGCGGGTGTTGTTGAAGGCCAAGACCGAGAGTGCAGGTGTTGCCGCCAAGCTGATCGCCACAGCGCAGGATCTGGATTCCATTGCCGCAGGCAGCCGCGACGTGCAGGCGCTGCGGGGCTGGCGTATGGAGGTATTTGGTACCGATGCGCTTGCGCTCTGCGCGGGCAAGATCGCTTTGACCGCGGTCGGTAGCGATGTGAAGGTGGTTCCAGTCTAGGACTGGAACGCCGTTTCAAGAGATATACTTAGCGGCGGGCGATCTGCGCGTTCCGAACACCTTCGACCCGGATCGTGCTCACACCGCGTAGTTGCTGGTCCGTGACTTTGCGCGCAGCGGTGACCTCGCGCGTGGCAGGACCACCAACGGCAGTGTTTTTCACAGGCTCAATTCCTTCCAGACGGTAGGTCAGCACACCGTTGACGGGTGTTTCATCGTCATTGGCGGGCGTGAGTTGTACGGAATAAATACCTTGGCGGTCGGCAAGACCTGTAGCGCGCACGATTGCCCCGCCGGCTACACGCTCGATCGTCAGGTCTGTAATCTCATCGAACGGCTCTCCGATGTAGATCTTTGGAGCATTGCGGTCACCGAAAAGGCCGGAAGACTGCGGGATCAGCGGATTGACCGGTGCTGAGTCTGTCGGGGCAACTGCCACGGAGGTGCTGCGCCCGAACCAGTTGACCGGGTTGAGCGCGCTGTTGCGGACAACGCCACAGGCCCCGAGCGTCAGGGATGCAATCAGAAGAACCGAGAGGGAAATACGCATTGGACCTGCCGTTTGATACTGCCGTTACGCCAAGACCTAACCCATCGCAGCGCCCATGGAAAGAGGCAGGGTTTCGAAAGCGGTGGGCTGGACCTTTGCACATCTAGCGCCTACCTCAATGGCGAACGGATAGGACAGGAGCGGAAAATGGCGACGATGGAGTTTGAAGAACTGGTCGAGGATTTCGAATTTCTGGATGATTGGGAGGACCGCTATCGCCATGTGATTGATCAGGGCAAGGCGATGGACGCACTTTCGCCTGCGCTGTGTGTACCTGCAACAAAGGTTGAGGGTTGTGCCAGCCAGGTCTGGCTGCATGCGGAGATGCGAGATGGCCGGTTGCATTTTGACGGTGCGTCGGACGCGATGATTGTTTCAGGTCTGATTGCGTTGCTGCGCACGCTTTACAATGGCCTCACGCCTGAGCAGGTTTTGGCTGTGGATGCACGGGCGGAGATGGGCAGGTTGGGGCTCAACGAGCATTTGTCGGCGCAACGCTCCAACGGGCTGACGGCGATGATCGAGCGGGTGCGGGAGACGGCATCGCGCGCGGCTTAACGAAGAGGGGCGCTGCCCCGTCTGCCCTGCGGGCAGACTCCCCGGGATATTTTTAGCCAAAAGAAATAGGGTTCAGAGCTTTTGCAGGGCGGTTTTCAGATCGCCGTAGCCGGTGTAGCGGCGCTCGAACGCGAGGCCGAGGCGGTCGGCGCAAGCACGGGCTCTCTCTGTCAGGGCGGGATCGTCGGTCTGGGCCTGATAAACCAGCTTTTCGTAGTTGCCGAAGTACATATCCCGCAGTTCGGGGTGGCGGTCGAGGCCCATGGGTTTGATGATGAAGGCGTCGAACTGGCGGACCAGAAAATCGGTCAGGTAGAAGGTGGTGATTTCGTCCGTGCTGGTTATGGCGAAGCGGTCATTGCCCTCAAAGAAGCTGTAGCAATGGGGCCCTGCGATCATCTGTACATTTAGGTCTGCGCAAGCGGCTTGTAGGAGGCCGCCGGTGCCGCAGTCGGCATAGGCTATGAAGATATCGTCATAGGCATCACGATGTTTTGCCACCGCTTTTTGCACAGCAGCTGTAATTTTATCAGGAAAAAGGTGGTAGTTGGCGGGCAGGCAGGTGAGATCCAGATGGGTCCAACCGTTTGCCTCTTTGAGGTCGATAATTTCTCGGGCCAGCGCGCCGCATGCGATGATCAGGATGCGGCCCCGCCCGGCTTTCAGAGGCAGGCCTTCTTCGGTGAGTTGGGAGTCGGTGAGGGTCATTTCCGGAACCGGGCGAGCAGAACAGTGGCCAGCAGGAAGGTGGGCAGGGCGATTATCCAAATCGCGGGGCCAGCGGAGGAGATCAGCCAGACGGTTGCGCCGGCGGCAAGGATCACAGTGGCGAGCATCAGGGCGAATGTGGTTACGGGCATTGGCGTCTCCTTATCCTGCACTCAAGATAGGCAGTAGCTTAGCATGAAAAAAGGCCCTGCGGGATGCAGGGCCTTTTTTCATTCAGGTCAAAGCTCAGGCGTTGGCGCTGTTGTGTTTGCGACCAACCCATTCCTTGGCGGTTTCCACGGCGACTGCCGCATCGCGGCAATAGGCGTCTGCACCGATCGCGCGGCCGAATTCCTCGTTCAGAGGCGCGCCGCCCACAAGTACGATATAGTCGTCGCGTATGCCTTGCTCGACCATCGTGTCGATGACCACTTTCATGTACGGCATCGTGGTGGTCAGCAGGGCGGACATGCCCAGAATATCGGGGCCTTCTTTTTCCATCGCTTCCAGATAGGCTTCAACCGAGTTGTTGATACCGAGATCGACAACCTCGAAGCCCGCGCCCTCCATCATCATGCCGACAAGATTCTTGCCGATGTCGTGGATGTCGCCCTTGACGGTGCCGATGACCATTTTGCCGACGCGCGGTGCGCCGGTCTCGGCCAGCAGCGGTTTCAGGATGTGCATGCCGCCTTTCATCGCGTTGGCGGCCAGCAGCACTTCGGGGACGAAAAGGATGCCGTCGCGGAAATCGGCGCCAACGATGGTCATGCCGCCGACAAGTGCCTTGGTCAGCACGTCATAGGGTGCCCATTTACGCGCGATCAGGATGTTCACGGCCTCTTCGATCTCTTCCTTCAGACCATCGTAGAGGTCGTCGAACATCTGTTGGACCAGCTCTTCGTCGTCGAGTTCGGACAGGATGATTTCGTCTTCGTCGGACATTGTATTCCCTTTTCTTGGCGGGCTTGTTGGGCCGTATGTTGACCTGTTTTGTCAGACCTTCATTAAAATACTGAGGCGTTTGCGACCACACAGGCGCAAGCCGCGACGCGGGTGCGCGGTATCAGGGGCAAACTTCTCTATCGGGGCGGGTTTCAGCGGCGGCGGCCGCGACGTGGTGCGCGGGTCGGGCCTTCGCCGTCAGTGCCGTCGCTCTGCGAGGAGAAGGCGCCGAGAGCGGCGCTGATCTCTTCCAGCTCGGGCGTGGCGCCTTTAGGCGTGGTGTCGAGTGCCTCGCGCATTTTCTCCAAGTGCGAGGGCATCGTGCCGCAGCAGCCGCCGATGATCTGTGCCCCGCAATTGCGCGCCATGACAGCGTAAGTGCCCATCAGCTCTGGGGTGCCGTCATAGTGGATGTGACCTTCGTGATATTTCGGGATACCGGCGTTGCCTTTGGCGACGATGGGCACACTGGGGTTTTTGGCGGCAAAGCCGAGGATGGTGCGCAGAAGGTCAGACGCGCCGGTGCCGCAGTTGGCACCGAATGCCAGCGGTTTTTCTTCCATCTCCTCGATCATATCGACCATACCGGCAGAAGTCATGCCCATCATTGTGCGGCCCGCGGTGTCAAAGCTCATCGTGCCGACCCAGGGCAGGCCCGCAAGCCTGAAGCCCTCGGCGGCGGCGCGGTATTCCTCGGGGGCGGAAATCGTCTCCAGCCAGCCGATATCGGCGCCGCCCGCTTTCAGACCGTCTGCGGTCTCGTGGAACATCTCGACTGCGTGGGCGTGTGACAGGGTGCCGACAGGCTCCATGATCTCCCCCGTGGGTCCGACCGAGCCTGCGACCAGCACTTTGCGCCCGGCAGTATCTGCGACGTCGCGGGCAAGCTCGGCCGCGACACGGCTGAGTTCATGTGCGCGGTTCTGGGCGTTGTGGAGTTTGAGCCGCGAGGCGTTAGCGCCGAAGCTGTTGGTTAAAAACAGGTCCGAACCTGAGTCGACCGCGCCGCGATAGAGCTTGATAATGTTCTCGGGTTTGTCCGTGTTCCAGAACTCCGGTGGTTCGCCTGATTCAAGGCCCATGTTGAAAAGGTTCGTGCCCGTGGCCCCATCGGCCAGCAGGAAACCTTTTTCAGCAAGAAGGTCTGTGAGGGGATTTGACATGTCTAAAGCTCCGGTTACAGGCAAGACTGCTAATTTCACGCAGGCGTTTTCAAGGCAAGTTTATATTTTTCATCATCTTCATGAGGGCGCTCGGGTGGGCGCTGCTCCTGTCGGAGGCTGTGCTTGCAGCACTGGCCTGTGTGCACTAAGAGAAGGTCAAACATGGCGGCGGGACTCTCCCGCGCCTATTCCAGTACAGGGGACGCCCATGGCCCGCCGCAAGAAAATCTACGAAGGCAAAGCAAAGATTCTCTATGAAGGCCCCGAGCCGGGAACGATTGTCCAGTATTTCAAAGATGACGCTACTGCGTTCAACGCGCAGAAGAAGGACGTGATCGACGGAAAAGGTGTGCTGAACAACCGCTTGTCCGAGTTTTTCATGACCGGCCTGAACCAGATCGGGGTGCCGACACACTTCATCAAGCGTTTGAACATGCGTGAACAACTGGTCCGTCAGGTCGAGATTATTCCGCTGGAAGTGATCGTGCGCAACTATGCGGCGGGCACCATGTCCAAGCGTTTGGGGATCGAGGAAGGCACGCAGTTGCCGCGCCCGATCGTTGAATATTGCTATAAGGATGATTCCCTCGGCGATCCACTGGTTACCGAAGAGCATATTGCAGCTTTCGGTTGGGCCACCCAGCAAGACATGGACGATATTCTGAGCCTTGCGCTGCGCGTCAATGATTTCCTCTCGGGGGTCATGATGGCTGTCGGCATCCGCCTGGTGGATTTCAAGATCGAGATCGGTCGCGTCTATGATGGTGACTTCCAGCGCCTGATCGTGGCAGACGAGATTTCGCCTGACAGCTGCCGTTTGTGGGACATCGAAACCGGTCGCAAGCTCGACAAAGATGTGTTCCGCCGTGATCTTGGATCGCTTACTGATGCCTATACGGAAGTGGCGACGCGGTTGGGTGTGATGCCAAAGACATCGAACCCTGTGGCAAAGCCTACGCTCATCAACTGAAGCAGATGTCGGATCGAGTTTAAAGGCACAATGAAGAAGAGGGGCACGCCCATGAAAGCACGGGTGCATGTGATGTTGAAGAATGGTGTTCTGGACCCGCAGGGCGAAGCCGTGCGCCACGCATTGGGCGCGATGGGGTTTGACGGTGTTCAGGGTGTCCGTCAGGGCAAAATAATCGAGCTGGATCTGGCCGAAGGTGCCACAAAGGCCGATGTCGAGAAGATGTGCGAGAAGCTTTTGGCGAATACGGTGATCGAAAGCTACACGGTGGAGTTGGCCTGATGCGCGCAGCGGTTGTTGTTTTTCCGGGCTCGAATTGTGATCGCGATCTGGCGGTCGCCCTCAAACAGGCGGGTGCCGACGTCACCATGGTCTGGCATAAGGACAGCGACCTGCCGCAGGACGTTGATATTGTGGGCATTCCCGGCGGGTTTTCTTATGGGGACTACCTGCGCTGTGGCGCGATTGCTGCGAATTCTCCGATTTGTAAATCCGTGGCGGCCCATGCGGCGCGCGGCGGGTATGTGATGGGCGTCTGCAACGGTTTTCAGGTGTTGACCGAGACGGGCCTTTTGCCCGGCGCCTTGCTGCGCAATGCCGGTTTGAAATACATCTGCAAAACGGTTGGTTTGAAAGTCGAGACATCGGCGTCGGATTTCACGGCCGGATACAATGCCGGTGACGTGATCGACATTCCAATTGCGCATCACGACGGCAACTACTTCGCCGACGCCGAGACGATTGCCACGCTCAAGGGCGAAGATCGTGTCGCCTTCACTTATACGGATAACCCCAATGGGGCGATGGCGGATATCGCGGGTATCCTGTCGGAGAACCGCCGTGTGCTGGGCATGATGCCACACCCCGAGCGGGCAGCAGATGCAGGCCATGGCGGCACCGACGGGGTGGCGCTCTTCCGCGCATTGGCGGGCGCGCTGGCAACAGCCTGACTTGAGCGCGCGCTGCCCTGTGATACAAGGGTTATATGAGCAATGACAGCCCTGTGATCAATCCACCCTGGCAGCCCGCCGCGATCAGCTGGCGGGTGCGCATCGCTCTGGCGGTTATGCTGGTCTTTGCGATAGTTGTGATCTCGGTCACGAACCGTCTGCTGACTGACCGTTTTACCGAAACCACGCGCAGCCGTGCCGAACTACGCATTGCGCTTTATGGCGGTAACCTGCTGGCCGAGTTGCGCCAGAACGCGATTGTGCCGCAGTTGTTGGGGCGCGACCCCACCTTGATCTCCGCGCTGGAGACTGCGGATTACTCCCTCTCGACACAGCGCCTGATCTCGTTTGTCGAGGAGATCGGGGCGGCTTCTTTGATGTTGCTGGACATGGACGGTCGGACAGTGGCGGCCACAGACCGCAACCGGATCGGGGCCGCGCACCGGTCAGAGGCCTATTTCGTCGATGCCATCCGCTCAAACGCCACGATTTTCAGTGTTATCAAGCAGGATACCGGAAGCTACCGGTTTTTCTATTCGCGGCGCATCCAGAATGGGGGCACCACCATCGGTGTCATCGCTGTAGAGGTTGATCTCAAGAAGTTCGAGCGCGCCTGGGCGGGGATTTCGGATGCGGTAATCGTGACGAACAGCAGCGGCGAGATATTGCTTGCGACCGAGCCGCGCTGGCGGGGGCTGACCGAGGTCGAGGCGCTGGACAACCAGACGCCGCAGAACGCGATCGAGCGCGCAATTCAGGCGACTGCCGACTGGACGGCGCTGCCCCCTGACGCGTACTTGCGCGGTGAGGCGGTTATGCGGCTGGACGCGCGGGTAAACTTCCGCGGCTGGAAGATGGTGAGCTATACCACCTACGCTTCTGTGCGCGAGCGGGTGAACGGGGTTTTGGCGCTCGAAGTCATGGGCTTTGCGATTCTTCTGGCGCTGACGTTCTATTTTCTGAGCCGCCGCACGGCGGGGCGTGCGGCGCTTTTCCAGCGCGAGTCGGCGGAGCTCCGCGCATTGAATGCCGCCTTGCAGCGCGAAATCGCCGAGCGCAAGCGTGTGCAGCAGACCCTTGCAGTGGCCGAGCAGACACTTGAGCAATCCAGTAAACTGGCTGCTCTGGGCGAGATGTCGGCTGCTGTCAGCCATGAATTAAACCAGCCGCTGGCGGCGATGAAGACCTATCTGGCGGGTGCCAAGCTGTTGTTGATGCGCAACCGCCCGGACGAGACGCTGAGCGCGTTTGGCCGTATCGACGATCTGATCGAGCGGATGGGCGCCATCACGCGGCAGCTGAAATCCTATGCCCGCAAGGGGCAGGAGACGTTTACGCCGGTCAATATGGCCGATGCGCTGGCGTCTGCGCTGTCGATGATGGAGCCGCAGTTGCGCCAGCGGCAGGTCCAGATTGTGCGCATTCTACCCGATGATGCGGTCTATACCTTGGGGGACCGGATGCGGATCGAACAAGTTCTGGTGAACCTCTTGCGCAATGCGTTGGACGCCACCGAATCTGAGAGAGCCCCAAAGGTCGAGATCATTTTGAGCGCGGGCGAGACGGTGACCCTGACTGTGCGCGACAATGGTCCAGGGATTGAGGACTTGGATGCGCTCTTCGAGCCGTTCTATACAACCAAACAGCCCGGCGACGGGACAGGCTTGGGACTTGCGATTTCCTCGGGGATCGTGAGCGACCTCGGCGGGCGGCTGACGGCGCGCAACGGACAATCCGGCGGCGCTGTTTTCGAGATGCAATTGCCGGTCTATGACGGCACCAAAGAAACACAGGCGGCGGAGTAAACGATGGCACAGGCGATGAAGATTGCGATTGTCGATGACGAAAAAGATATGCGCCAGTCGATCAGCCAGTGGCTGGCCCTGTCGGGCTATGACACCGAGACATTCGCCTGCGCGGAGGATGCTCTGAAGGTGCTGGGGCCGGATTATCCGGGCATCGTGATCTCGGACATCAAGATGCCGGGTATGGACGGGATGCAGTTTCTGAAAAAGCTGATGGGCAGTGATTCCGCGCTGCCGGTGATCATGATCACCGGGCACGGCGATGTACCTATGGCGGTCGAGGCGATGCGTGTGGGTGCGTTTGATTTTCTGGAAAAACCCTTCAATCCTGATCGCATGTCCGAACTGGCCAAAAAGGCCACCGCTACGCGCCGTCTGGTAATGGATAACCGCCTGCTGCGCCGCGAGCTCAGCGATGGCGGCCAATTGATGAAAAAGCTGATCGGCCAGAGCCCGGTGATGGAGCGTCTGCGCGAGGACATCCTCGATCTGGGGCAGGCTGATGGCCATGTGCTGATCGACGGTGAAACGGGTACAGGCAAGACACTGGTGGCCCATGCACTGCATGCGGTAGGTTCGCGTGCGGGCAAGAAATTTGTGCTGGTCAGTGCCTCGGCCTATGAGGAAGAGGCGTTGAGCAAGCGCCTGTTTGGCCCGATGCAACCCGAGGATGCGCATTTGCCCGCCGTTGAAGAAGCACGCGGCGGCACTTTGGTGTTGGAAGATATCGAAGCATTGAGCGAGACGTTGCAGGCGCGTCTGCTGGCGGTAATCAACGAGCAGGGCACACCTGCTGAGACGCGGATCGTGGCAATCTCCAATCTGCAAGAAGCGGGGCGCACCTCGGAAGACGTATTGCGCTCGGACCTGTTCTATCGTTTGGCGGCGCTACGCATTACTGTGCCGCCCTTGCGCCAGCGCGGGGAGGATATTCTGACACTGTTCACACGCCTTAGCGACCAGTTTGCCGATGAATATGGCTGCGAGGCGCCGCAGGTCACCGCGCAGGAGGCTGCACAGTTGCTGCAGGCCCCTTGGCCGGGAAATGTGCGCCAGCTGATAAATGTAGCAGAACGCGCAGTGCTGCAATCGCGCCGTGGCTCGGGCACCATCGCCTCTTTGTTGATGAGCGACCATGACGAGATGCAGCCGGTGATGACCACCGAGGGCAAGCCGCTTAAGGAATATGTGGAAGCGTTCGAACGCATGTTGATTGACAACACCATGCGGCGGCACAAAGGTTCAATCGCGTCTGTGATGGACGAGCTGTGTCTCCCGCGCCGGACGCTGAACGAGAAAATGGCGAAATACCAGTTATCGCGATCTGACTACCTCTGATTAAAAAAAACGGGCGCCCGGTGGGGCGCCCGTTTTTCGTTTCGGGTCAGTGCAAAATTAGCCTGCGCCCATTTTATAGAGTTGGGTTGCCGTGCCTTCATCATCGGTGCGGCACATCCAGCGCTGCTGGCCTTCGGGAACGTCGATGATGTACTGGTTGACTTCAATGATCGGCAGGGTCGTATTCAGTTGCGCCGCCGATCCGGTCTGGTTGGAGACAGCAGCGACGCATGTCCGATTAGCGCGGGCGTCACGGCGTACATCGGGGTCTGCGTCAAATTCGGCCGGATCGCAGGCCGCAAGGGCCAGTGTCGCCGCACATAGTACCAGTGCGGGGCGCGTAAAGTATCGCATATTGTCTCCTAAATGGCATTAGCAAGTGCAAAAAGCACCCTGATTGTCGCCGAAGAGCCTAGTCCGAAATCAAGCGGACGGCAACATGTCGCAGGGCGGGCCTTCTGGCCAATTCAGCCGCTGCAATCACGGGCGTTTTACAAATTTGCAACGTTGAAGTGTGATTGCCCATTGTGTTTGGCGTCTGCGTGCTCTTATCTAGGGGAACGGGTCGGCGACGCAACAGCGTCGCACCGGGCCCGGTTGAGAGTTTCGCTGTGACCATTTGTATATCGCAAATGTGTCACAGACCGATTGTGCCGGAAACGGCAGTGAGACGCTGATGGCTATTGAAGGCTTAAGGGCCCCAGATAACACAGTTTTTAATGGATGCGCGGCACGCCTTGCACAGCAGGGAAGTGATCCGCATCGGAGAAGAACCGCGATGACGCGCGCAAACGCTGACAACAGTTTCGGGAGGGGCCCATCGGGCCGCACCCCTGCGCCGTCTCAAATCGCCCTGACAAGACACGCTGCCCGATGTGCTGCTCCCCCCGGGAGAGACGCGCATTCGCGCCCGTGCAAAAGAGTACAATGCCAAAGAAAATGCTTATTGATGCCACCCACGCGGAGGAAACCCGCGTTGTTGTGGTCGACGGAAACAAGGTTGAGGAATTCGACTTTGAATCAGAAAACAAACGCCAGCTTGCCGGTAACATCTACCTTGCCAAGGTAACGCGCGTCGAGCCGTCCTTGCAGGCGGCTTTTGTGGATTACGGCGGCAACCGCCACGGATTCCTCGCGTTCTCGGAGATCCATCCGGACTATTACCAGATCCCCGTAGCAGACCGTCAGGCGCTGCTGGAAGAAGAGCGCGCCTATGCTAAAGCGCAGGCCGCCAAGGACGAGGAAGACGAGAAGCCGCAGCGCCGGACGCGTTCGCGCACGCGCAGCAAGTCCAAGGCCGAAGATGCGGTCAGCCACGATGCCAGAACCTCGACCGAGATCGAGGGAATGGAAACCGTCGATCTGGACGAGGATGAAGTGGACGTGCCCGAGGACGAGGCGTCCTCGCCCATGGAGCGTGTCAAGGAATCGCCGGTCGAGACCCCTGCGGAGAACGCATTAGACCCCGAGGAGGACGAGGATGCGGGTGCTGATGCGTCCGACAAGGACGACAGCATCGAATCCGTGGCCGAAGAAGACGATAGCGACGATATCCGTCCCGTGCGCAAACCACGTGCGCGCCGCTACAAGATTCAGGAAGTGATCAAAGTCCGCCAGATCCTTCTGGTGCAGGTCGTGAAGGAAGAGCGTGGCAACAAGGGGGCCGCACTCACCACCTATCTGTCGCTGGCAGGCCGTTACTGCGTCCTGATGCCAAACACTGCACGCGGCGGCGGGATTTCCCGCAAGATCACCAATGCCGTTGATCGCAAGAAGCTCAAAGAAATCGCGCAGGAGATCGAGGTGCCTCAAGGTGCGGGTCTGATTGTGCGGACGGCAGGTGCGAAGCGTACCAAGGCCGAGATCAAGCGCGATTACGAGTATCTGCAACGCATGTGGGAGCAGATCCGCGAATTGACGCTGAAATCCATCGCGCCTGCAAAGATCTACGAGGAAGGCGATCTGATTAAACGCTCGATCCGTGACCTCTATAACCGCGACATCGACGAGGTGTTTGTGGAGGGCGAGCGCGGCTACCGCATCGCCAAGGACTTCATGAAGATGATCATGCCGTCCCACGCCAAGAACGTGAAACGCTACGAGGAAAACTTGCCGCTGTTCGCGCGCTATCAGGTGGAATCGTATCTGTCGGGTATGTTCAACCCGACGGTGCAACTGCCCTCGGGCGGCTATATCGTGATCGGCGTGACCGAAGCGCTGGTGGCTGTCGACGTGAACTCTGGCCGTGCGACCAAGGAAGGCAGCATCGAGCAGACTGCACTCAAGACCAATCTCGAAGCCGCGGCGGAAGTCGCGCGCCAGTTGCGTTTGCGTGACCTTGCAGGCCTGATTGTGATCGACTTCATCGACATGGACGAGCGCAAGAACAACGCCGCCGTCGAGAAGATGATGAAAGACAAGCTCAAGACCGACCGCGCTCGCATCCAGATCGGGCGCATCTCGGGCTTTGGCTTGATGGAAATGTCGCGCCAGCGCCTGCGCCCCGGCATGATCGAGGCGACAACACAGCCGTGCCATGCCTGCCATGGCACCGGCCTGATCCGCTCGGACGACAACCTTGCGCTGGCAATCCTGCGCACGATCGAGGAGGAAGGCACACGCCGCCGCTCACGTGAGGTGCTGATCAAGGCACCTGTGGGCATCGCCAACTTCCTGATGAACCAGAAGCGCGAGCACATCGCCAGCATCGAGTTGCGCTATGGCCTTAGCGTACGGGTTGAAGGCGATCCGCATCTGATCAGCCCTGATTTCTCCATGGAGAAGTTCAAGACAGCTACACGCGTCGTGCAGCAGATCTCCAACGCGGTGTCGGTTGACACCTCCCTGATGGACGAGATCGCCGAGGCGGACGCCGCCGCTGCCGAAGCCGCAGAAGCAGCCGCCGAGGCGGAAGAAGCACAGGCATCCAACAACACAGCGCAGGTCCGTACAGAGGCACCTGCACAGGAAGATGGTGAGGAGAAGCCCAAGCGCAAGCGCCGCCGCCGTCGCCGCAGCCGTGGGGGTCGCTCGAATTCGGATGACCAGCAAACCGACGATAACGGCTCGGATGACGCAGAAGCGAACGATGACGCTCCTGTCGAAGCAGAGGCAAAGGCCGATGTGACGGAAGAAGCAGACGCAGCACAGGACGAGGCACCCAAACCCAAGTCCCGCAGCCGGTCGCGCAGCCGCACCCCCAAAGCGGAGGAGGCAGCCACAGTGGCGGCCTCAGACGAAGCTGCACCTGCACCTGAAGCTGAAGCTGAAGAGAAGCCCAAGCCCAAGAGGACCCGTGCGCCGCGCAAGCCGAAGGCAGTTGCCGAGGCACCCGCAACAGAAGTGGCAGCCGAAGGCGCTACAGATGCAGTTGTGGAAACCACGCCCAAGCCCAAAGCGCCGCGCAAGCGTGCCGCAGCGAAAAAGGCTGCTGAACCGGTTGTAACTGCCCAGGCCGCCGAGCCAGAAAAGGCCGAGCCAGAACAGGCCGAGGCACCGGAAGCGACACCTGAGCCTCAGGCCGCAACCGAGCCTGTGGCCGAAGCGACGCTTGTGCCCGAGGTCAAGGCGGAGCCTGTAGCCGAGACGGCAGCAACGGAGGCTGCCCCAGAGGCAGAACCTGTGACAGAAGCCGAGCCGGAACCGGTGGCAGAAGAAAAACCCGAGCCCGTGGGGGAGGTGGCCGAAGAACCGGCCAAGCCGCGCCGCAAAGGCTGGTGGTCACTGGGAGGTCGCTAAGCGTGGCTGACACCTAAAACAAAAAAGGCAGGCTGTAACGCCTGCCTTTTTCTTTGAAAAGGGCGCGGTTTCAGCCTGCTTTTTCAATTATATATATTTGCACGTCACCGTCCTCGCTACTTTCGACCAGCGTATGACCTGCCTGTGTGCAGAAATGCGGCACGTCGATCACTGCGGCGGGATCATCGGCGCGCATACGCAAGCGCTCGCCTGGCGCCAAGGCGGCCAGACGTTTGCGGGCTTTGAGAACGGGGAGGGGGCAGAGCAGCCCTGTAGCGTCAAGTTCATGCATCATGGGCTCCGATGTAGGCTGCATGTTACAAGCTGTCCACAGCCTTGTGACAATGTCGCAGGTGACGGCGGCAGCACTTGGGTATAGCTGTAGCGCATGTTTGGAATCGAACTCATAGACGCAAGTCTGATCCCCGCGATGACCGTGGCCTTGTTGGCCGGTGTCATCAGTTTTCTGTCGCCTTGCGTGCTGCCGATTGTGCCGCCTTATCTGGCGTACATGAGCGGGGTCAGCCTGAACGATATGAGTTCCGTATCCGCTGCGCGGCGTCGTGCGATCGTGGCTGCGCTGTTCTTTGTCATGGGGCTGAGCACGGTATTCCTGCTGCTGGGCTTCACCGCATCGGCCTTCGGCGCGTTCTTCCTGCAAAACCAGATCCTGTTCAGCCAGATCTCGGGTGTGGTGGTGATTGTCTTCGGCATCCATTTTCTGGGCATCTTCCGCATTCCGTTTCTGGACCGCGAAGCGCGTATGGATGCGGGCGACAAGGGGGGCTCGTCCTTCGGGGCCTACCTTCTGGGGTTGGCCTTTGCGTTTGGCTGGACCCCGTGCATCGGCCCGCAGCTGGGCGCAATCCTGTCACTGGCCGCCTCCGAGGCTTCGGTGACGCGGGGCACGCTGTTGCTGGGCGTATACGCGCTGGGGCTGGGTATCCCGTTCCTGCTGGCCGCGATGTTTATGACGCGCGCTGTAGGCGTGATGAATCGCCTCAAGCGTCACATGAAAACGATCGAGCGTGTGATGGGCCTGCTGCTTTTGGTGGTCGGGATTGCGATGCTGACGGGCGCGTTTTCAACCTTCAGCTTCTGGCTGCTGGAGACGTTTCCTGCGTTGGGCAATCTTGGCTAGTCACGCGCCTTACTTTGGTCGGAAATGCGCGTTAGGGTGAGAAAAACCAGAACGAGGCCCTGAGCACCCATGGCTGCCCCTGCACAAGCGACCGTCAGACATCGGGCGGTTTTCTACATTCCGGGCTATGACCCTATCCATCCGCGCCGCTACCGCGAGCTTTACCGGTCCGAATCCGCTGCCCAAGCGGAAATTTCCGGCTATCGGATAACCCTGAATGCACGGCAGGGCGGAGCGCGATACGGGTGGGATGTCAAAGGCTTGATCGACGATACGCATGTGGATGCTTCGGTGGATGTGTTGGTCTGGTCCGATATCGTGCGCGACAGCATGAAAACCTCAATCCCTGCCACCTATGCGCAGCTTGTTCAGACTGCATGGGTCTATATAGGCACGGGCGCGCTTTGGCGGTTGATGCGGCTGCGCAAGGGTCCGGTGCTGGCCGCACTCTACCCTGTGGGGATGTTGCTGGGGCAGTTGGCGCTGGCGGTCGGGCTGGCTGTGCTGCTCTATTCGCTCGGCACTTTGGTGGGGGATCACTGGCTGCTGCGCTTGTGCTGGGGCGCGTTGGCAGCGCTTGCAGGCTGGGCGCTGCTCAAGTGGTTCAAGCGCAAGGACGGCAAGTTCTTCGCCTATTACCTGATGCACGACTACGCCTATGGCGCGTCAACGCGCGGGGCGAACACGCCGCAGCTCGAGGCGCGGATGGCGGAATTCGGGGACGCGATTGCGCAGGCGCTGTATAGCGATGTGGATGAGGTGCTGGTCGTCGGCCATTCCTCTGGCGCGCACCTTGGGGTGTCGGTGCTGGCGGATCTGATCCGTGCGGGCCGTGTTCCTGCGGATGGTCCTGCTCTGGGCTTTCTGAGCCTCGGGCAGGTGGTGCCGATGGTGTCTTTCCTCCCCGATGCGCAGAGGCTGCGTGCCGATCTGGCCTATCTCGGTGCCTCGGATGTGCTGACCTGGGTCGACGTGACCGCCCCGGGTGACGGCTGCGCCTTTGCGCTATGTGATCCGGTCGCTGTCAGTGGTGTGGCCACGCCCGATAAACGCTGGCCGCTTGTCTTCTCGGCGGCCTTTACAGAAAGCCTGACGCCCGCGCGCTGGAAGGCGCTGCGCTGGCGGTTTTTCCGGCTGCATTTTCAGTATATGTGCGCTTTCGATGCGCCGCGCGACTATGACTATTTTCAGATCACTGCTGGCCCGTTGACCCTAACCGAGCGCTACCGCAACCGTCCGCCGTCCAGATCGCGGATCGAGACACCTGTCAACAAATTCACCAGCACTGCATCATGATCCAGCCGCCCAAACCCCCCGCCAGACCGGACAAGGTCTCGCTCTGGCGTTATGCAAAGCTGTTTCGTGCTGATCTGCTTTCGGCACAGCCTGCGCGGCTCTATCGTGCTTGGATGGCCGAATTCCGCACGCCCTTCTTCCGCAGCTACCTCATCAACCAGCCCGAACTGGTCGCGCGCGTGCTTAAAGAGCGGCCCGATGATTTCCCCAAATCGACCCGCGTGAACGAGGGTCTGCGCCCCTTGCTTGGCAATTCGGTCTTTGTGACCAATGGCGAGACCTGGAGGCGTCAGCGGCGCATCATTGACCCTGCCTTTGAAGGCGGGCGTTTGCGGATGACCTTCCCTGCTATGTGGGACGCGGCAGAGGCGGCGGCGGCGCGGTTGGCAACCCGTCTGGACCGTGAGATCGAGATAGAGGCGGAATGCAGCCACGCTGCCGCCGATGTGATCTTCCGTACGCTTTTCTCGTTGCCTATCGGCCACCATCTGGCGCGCGATGTCTTTGAGGAGTTCAAGACCTACCAGCGCAGCCAGCCGATCCTCAACCTTGCGGCCCTCGTGCCGCTGCCGCGCTGGATGCCACGGCTGTTTAGCCGCGATACGCGCCGCAGTGCAGCGCGCATCCGGGCCTTGATCACGCAACTGACCCAAGCGCGGGCGGCGGAAATCTCGGCAGGCACGGCGCCAGAAGATCTGGCGACCAAGATCATGACGACCGCTGATCCGGTCACGGGCCAGACCTTTACCACGGACGAAATGGTGGATCAGGTTGCGATATTTTTCCTTGCCGGGCATGAGACCAGCGCGTCGACGCTCGCCTGGGCGCTCTACCTCATGGCGCTATACCCTGAGTGGCAGGAGCGCTTGGCGGTCGAGGCGCAAGCACTGGATACCTGCGACTTTTCCGTGATGTCCAAACTGCGCCTCAGCCGCGATGTGTTCCGCGAGACGCTGCGCCTTTATCCACCGGTGCCGATGATGGTCCGCGAGACCTCCTGTCCTGAAGTGATGCGCGAGCGTGCAGTGCGTCAGGGATCGCAACTGGTGATCAGCCCTTGGCATCTGCACCGTCATACGCGGCTGTGGGACAATCCCGATGGGTTCGACCCCGGGCGCTGGCAGACCGATAACGGCAAGCAATGCCAGCGCGATGCCTTTATTCCGTTCAGCGCCGGTGCACGTGTGTGCCCAGGTGCGGGATTCGCGATGATCGAGGGGCCGCTGATCCTAAGCCGCATCCTGCGTGATTACCGCGTGGTGGCGGGTCCGGTTCCGGTGCCGGTGGCGCACCTGACTGTGCGCGCGCGGGACGGCATCCACCTGACACTCACGCGCCGTGAGCGTTAACCGCGCCAAAACGGCTGGCGTAGGGATGTTGATTCCAGTAGAACATGGCAAAATTCCGTTTCAGAACACAAAGGCAGTATTTATGTCCGTAAAAGATGCACAACGCACCCGCATGGCCACAGCTTCGGGCTTTATCGCAGCCCTTGACCAGTCGGGCGGGTCCACGCCCAAGGCGCTGGCGCAATACGGCGTCGAGCCGTCGGACTACGATGGTGATGTCGAGATGTACGCCGCCGTGCACGCGATGCGCAGCCGGATCATTTTGGCGGATGACTTCACCACTGACAAAGTGCTTGGCGCGATCCTGTTTGAACGCACGATGGACAGTGAGATCAACGGCAAGCCCACAGCGCAGCTGCTCTGGGAAGATCGTGGCGTGGTGCCGTTCCTCAAGATTGACAAAGGTCTGGCGGATGAGGCGGACGGCGTGCAGATGCTCAAGCCGATGCCGGATCTGGACGCGTTGCTGGCCAAGGCCAATGCAGCTGGAATTTTCGGGACCAAGGAACGCTCGTTGATTTTGGAAGCAAATGCTAAGGGCATCGCGGATGTGGTCGCGCAGCAGTTTGATATTGCCCGTCAGGTTGCCGCCGCTGGGCTGGTTCCGATTGTGGAGCCCGAAGTGCACATCGACAGTGCGACAAAAGCCGAAGCCGAGGCGATGCTGAGCGCTGAAATCATGAAGCATCTGAACGGGCTGCCCGACAATGTGGATGTTATTCTCAAGCTCACGATACCGACCAAAGCAGGGCTTTATGATGCGGTGGCAGGTCATCCTCGCGTGCTGCGTGTGGTGGCTCTGTCCGGCGGCTACTCCACTGACAAAGCCTGTGATCTGCTGAGCCAGAACCACAAGATGATCGCGAGTTTCAGCCGTGCGTTGGCCGAAGGGTTGAATGTCAAGATGTCTGCGGCGGAGTTCAACACCGCTCTAGGCAAGAACATTGCCCGGATCTATGATGCCTCGGTTGCGTAAAGAGCGGAATTTTTAAAAAATTCCGAACGTTTTCTTTGAAAGAAAACGGCTACAAAACGATGCGGATCGGCTCTTGATTGCAAAAGATTACGAGTTGACCCGCATTCTCTACAGCGTGAAAGCCGCGACGTCGGAGTTCCGCGTCAAATTCCTCGCGACCCACATAGCGCTCAATATCTCGGATGCTGCGGCGGAGTCCGCCACCTTTGGCAGCAGCGCGCGCGCTGAACAGATCAATTATCCTTGATTCCGGGCTGAGCGGAGAGCGTGCATATGTCATACCCGATTGTAGTCAGATCAAGGTAAACGGTCCCTTAACGCTTCTAGAACATAGACGCGGATGGCCGAAGCCAATCCGCTGTCCATGCCGCGTGCTGCATCAATCTCGGCGACCAAAGCGTTGATTGGCATTGATTTTTCTTGAGAGATCCGGCGCAGTTCTGTCCAGAACGGCGCCTCGAGCGAGATAGAGGTGCGGTGCCCGTGCAGTGTAACCGAGTGTTTGACGGGCCGCGCGTTCATGTCTCCCGCTTGTGGCCTTCCAGATTGCGCGAAATTTGCTCCGCACGCGCTTTCAGCGCTTCCTTCTGGGCCTTGCTCTGTCCGAATTTCACCGTGTTACCGTCCGCCTGCGACTTGCGGGCAGAACGGTCACGGTCTTTACGGGCCTTGTTGAGGTTGATGGGGGCGGTCATTTTGGTCCGATCATGTTCTCCGGCCGCACCACGCGGTCGAATGTCTCTGCATCGACAAAGCCCAACGCAATCGCCTCTTCTTTGAGGGTTGTACCGTTTTTATGGGCCGTCTTGGCAACTTTGGTTGCGTTGTCATAGCCGATTTCGGGAGCAAGCGCTGTGACCAGCATCAGCGATTCACGCATCAGCTTTTCGATCCGCACTTCGTCGGCCTTCAGGCCCACCACCAGATTGTCGGTAAATGCCGAAGCCGCATCACCCAAAAGCTGCATGGATTGCAGCACGTTATAGGCCATCATAGGCTTATAGACGTTCAACTCGAAGTGCCCTTGCGAACCGGCAAAGCCTACGGCGGCATCGTTGCCGAAGACATGGGCGCAAACCTGCGTCAGTGCTTCACACTGCGTCGGGTTTACCTTGCCCGGCATGATCGAGGAGCCGGGCTCGTTTTCGGGCAGGATCAGCTCGCCCAGACCGCAGCGAGGACCGGAGCCGAGCAGGCGGATGTCGTTGGCGATCTTGAAGAGGCTCGCGGCGACGGTTTTCAGATGTCCGGAGATTTCGACCATCGCGTCATGGGCGGCCAGCGCTTCAAACTTGTTGGGCGCGGTGATGAAGGGCAGGCCGGAGATGCGCGCCATATTGGCCGCCACAGTTTCGGCCCAGCCTTTTTTAGTGTTTAGACCCGTGCCCACAGCGGTTCCGCCCTGTGCCAGTTCGTAAATCCGGCCAAGGCCGTCTTCGACGCGGCGGATGCCCATCGCGACCTGGTGCGTGTAGCCGGAGAATTCCTGAGACAGGGTCAGCGGCGTCGCGTCCTGCGTGTGGGTACGGCCGATCTTGATGATACCGTCGAATTCCTCGACCTTCTTTTGCAGTGCTGCGTGCAGTTTACGCAGACCGGGCAGCAGCACGTCATGGGCTGTACGCGCGGTGGCGATGTGCATGGCTGTTGGGAAGGTATCGTTGGAGGATTGGCCCATGTTGCAATGGTCATTGGGGTGTACGGGGTCTTTCGAGCCGATCACGCCTCCCATGATCTCGATCGCACGGTTGGCGATGACCTCGTTCGCGTTCATGTTGGATTGTGTGCCTGATCCGGTCTGCCAGACCACCAGCGGGAAGTTGTCGTCAAACTTACCTGCTACAACTTCGGAGGCCGCTTGTACGATTGCCTTGCCGCGTGCTTCGTCCAGTGACCCCGAAGCCATATTCGCTTCGGCGCAGGCCTGCTTGATCACGCCCAGCGCGCGCACGATGGCGATGGGTTGCTTCTCCCAACCGATGGGGAAATTGATGATCGAGCGTTGTGTCTGCGCGCCCCAGTATTTCTCGGACGGGACTTCCAACGGGCCAAAGCTGTCGGTTTCGGTACGGGTATCGGCCATGGGGCGCTCCTGAAGTTCACTGTTCAGGGGCTGTTTAGCGACTGCCGCGCGTCCGCGCTAGGTTATGTTTTGCGAAAACTGTCCAGAGAGACGATTTCTGCTGCCTTTGACGGTGTTTCGTCACTGTCCTGATCGGCCTTGTCGGTTTGGGGCTGGCGGTCGGCTTTCAGGGCATGTTTCGGGCTGGCGTTTTTGGTGGGGACCTTGTCTGTCGCTTCTTCTTCCTGCTGCTCGAAACGCAGACCGAATTCTACGGATGGGTCCACAAAGGTTCGGATAGCGTCATAGGGAATGTACAGAGGTTCAGGTGCGTCACCGAAGTTCAGGGTGATGGAAAAGCCGTCTTTGGTGACCTCGAGCCCGTCGTACCAGTGCTGCATCACCACTGTCATCTCGTCCGGATAGCGATCCGACAGCCAGTCAGCCAGCTCAGCATCAGGGTGTGAGGTGTCGAAGGTGATGAAGAAATGGTGCGCGCCGGGCAGGCCGTTGTCCGCCACGTCTTGCAGGACATTGCGGATCAGGCTGCGCATGGCATCATGCATGAGGTTGCCGTAGTCGATGGTGCGGCTCATGTCCTGTCCCCCGTGTCTGAGCTTGTACCCGTATCATAGGTGATTCCGGGCAGGATGAAAGGGGCAGCGCCTAGATCATACCAAGGCCAAGCCCACAAAGCGAAAGGATGCCCATTCCAGAGACAAAGCCTATGCGCAAACCCAACATCAGCACGGCAGCAAGCAGAGTTAGACCTGCGGCGGCGGGATCAAAGCTGGCAAGTTCGGGGAGGGGCAGGGCGAGGGGGGCCGCGGTGCCGACACGTGTAAAGAGTACATGTACCGCAAACCACAGGGTGAGGTTTGCGATCACACCAACCACCGCTGCTGTGATGGCCTGAAGGCCCGCAGCAAGACGCGGTTGGCTGGCCAGACGCTCCAGATAGGGACCGGCGAGGAATATCCACAGGAAACAAGGCGTGAACGTGACCCAGAGGGCGAGCGCGCCGGCGGCCAGCGCACCGCTGATACCCGATTGCGCAAAGCCTGCAAGGAGGGCCACAAATTCGGTCACGAGGATCAGCGGGCCAGGTGTGGTCTCGGCCAGTCCAAGCGCGTCGATCATCTGCTCTGTCGTGATCCAGCCCAGATCGCTAACCACGGTCTGGGTCATATAGCCCAGAACGGCATAGGCACCACCAAAGGTCACAATAGCGAGCTTTGAGAAAAACAGGCCCAGTTGAAGCAGGAACGCGTCATCAAGGGCCCAGACCAGAAGCAGGGGGGCAGTCCACAAAAGCACCCAGAGCGTGATTACGCGCACAGGCCGTGCGGATATCTGGACGGGGGGCGCTGTCGGCGCGGACTGCGCGCGCCACATGCCCCAAAGACCGGCTGCAAGGATAATGACTGGAAACGGTACTCCAAATACAAACAGCGCGAAGAAAGAAAGAAAGGCCAAGGTCCAGCCCTGTGCGCCGTTCAGTGCCTTGCCCGCCACCTTTTGCAGCGCCTGGAACACCACCACAATCACTGCGGCTTTGATGCCCAGAAATGCCGCCTGTACCAGCGGCAACTGCCCGTAAGAGGCATAGAGTACGGCAAGAATCGCAATCACCGCAGCGCCGGGGGCCACAAACAGAAGCCCGGCCAGCAAGCCTCCGGCGGTTCCGCGCAGCCGCCAGCCAGTATAGGTAGCCAGCTGCATTGCCTCCGGACCAGGCAGCAGCATGCATAGGCTGAGCGCGCGCAGATAGGTCTGCTCGTCCAGCCAGTGGCGTTTGACCACGAGCTCCTCGTGCATCAGCGCGATCTGCGCTGCAGGGCCGCCGAAAGAGAGCACGCCGATGCGGCCGAACACGCGGGTCATTTCGGGCCACGCGGGTGCCGCAGGAATGTGGGAAGCTTCATTCATAATGACTTATCAAGTGCCAGTGTAACAGACGCACGACAAGCCGGTAAATCAAGGGGGTGTAAAGTGCAGGTTTCTGTTGCCAGGTACCTGCGAACCCCGCCTTGGGTCGCTAAACGCAAGGACTTAAGTTTTCAATAGTTCCGGTCGCTTACGCGGCCATCGCCATTGGAGCACGATTGTCATTTGCAATTGTACATTTTACGCCGATAACGGTGGCAGTCAGCCGAGATAAAGCATAACCCCTTTAGACGTTCGTCGATCCTATTTCGACCCCATGATCCGCAAATGACGGATGTTTGGTGGAGTCGCCGGGTACCGCCCCCGGGTCCGAACCGCTTATTACGAGCGCGTTTATATCCATAGTCCCTAGGGACAACTTCTATATAGGGGCAGGGACCCTCACTTGCAAAGGGGGATGCGTAGATTGGGCTGAAATTTATGCATGCGGCTGGCGAATCTGTTTGTGTCGCGCTTGGCGTGATCCAGAGAGAAAGCCGGATTACCCGTGCGCCCGCACCGCTGGTTTCCATCCGAAACATGCATATAGGTATGGAAAACCGTAGCTTTGGGTCGTTCCGGCAATTTTTTCTTTGACACAAACTGAATATAGCCGTCACTTTTTTGGAATTTAGGTCTTATCTCGGGGAATTTGTCATATGAATTTTTTCGCTGCCGCTCTGCTGTCCGCTTGCCTCTTTTCTGCTGTTCCTGTTGCTGTGGATGCAGGGCAACTGATCGCGAAAGTCGACGTCTCTGAGCAGACGATGCGTGTGTATAGAGATGGCAAGCAGATACACAAATGGCCTGTCTCAACCGCGCGCAAGGGCAAGATTACACCCCGCGGGGCGTGGACTGCCAAGTTCCTGTCCAAAAACCATAAATCCAGCCTGTATAACAATGCGCCCATGCCTTACTCGATCTTCTACCGCGGCAACTACGCGATCCATGGTACCGACCAAACCAGTCGCCTTGGCCGCCCGGCATCATCTGGTTGCATCCGTCTGCACACCAGCAATGCGGCCAAGCTGTTTGCGATGACCCAGGAGGTCGGTCTGAGCAACATGAAGGTGATCGTCCAGAATTGAGGGACGGTTAAGCTTTATTTGTGCGCTGATCGGTCGGCAAGGACACCTTCAGCCAGCGTTTGGGTCTCCGTCTCCAGATCGATCAGGCCTGAAGCGACGGCGGCGCCGTCTTGCGCCTCCATTGCGTCGGCAATTGCGATATGCAGTGCGACGATGCGCGCGCGGTCGCGGGAGGAGAAGGTGACCATGTTCATCAAGGGCTGCATCGCCTCGACCGCTCCGGCCAGCTGGTAGGACAGCACCGGATTGCATGCGCCATCCACCAGCGCACGGTGGAAGGTCACATCGGAGGCGCAGAATGCCTCGTCCGTGAGGCCCGGTTGGGATTGGCGGTGGATCTCGGCGCGCATGGCGGCCAGATGGTCTGCGGTGCGCCTCGCGGCGCTGAGGGATGCGCAAGATCGCTCCAGTGCAAAGCGCGCCTCACAGGCAGTCCCGAAGCTCACATCATTCATGGAGAGTAGAAGTGTCGAGGTGGTGATCTGCTGGGCGTAGGCCTCGGGGAATGTGATGCGGTTGACGAAGGCACCACCCGTGGCACCGCGCTGGGTGCGGATCAAGGATTGTGCCGCCAGTCGTTTGAGCGCTTCGCGCACGGTAGGGCGAGAGACATTGAACTGATCGGCGAGCTCGGCCTCCGAAGGCAGGCGTTGGTCGACCAACAGATCCCCCGCGATGATGGCATCACGGATTGACGTTGCAATTTGAGCGGAAAGTCCACCTGTGGTGGTAGGATCAATTTTCATATGTCTTACATTTCCTGTTTGCAAAATTCTAAATGTCTGACATTAATTTGGCAACTGTCGCGTATGCGGCGGCACCGGGACCGAGGGGCCGGCCCCTCGGGCTCCCCGGGATATTTATGGCCAAAAGAAATAGGGGGCGATGTGCCCTTTGATGGAGGAGATACTGATGTTTGATGCGTTGATGGTAACCAAGGATGACGAGGGCAAGACCTCAGCCGCGATTACACAGATCTCAGAGGATCAACTTCCCGATGGCGAGGTGCTGGTGGCGGTGGAGTATACCACGGTCAATTATAAGGACGGTCTGTGCATGAGCCCCGGCGGTGGCGGGCTCGTACGGAATTATCCGCATGTGCCGGGAATTGATTTTTCAGGGACGGTCGAGGCGTCTTCGGATGCACGGTACAAAGCGGGTGACAAGGTTGTGTTGACCGGCTGGCGCGTGGGCGAGGCGCATTGGGGCGGTTATGCGCAAAAAGCGCGGGTGAAGGCGGATTGGCTGGTGCCCTTGCCGAAAGGTCTGGATGCGCGACAGGCGATGGCGGTGGGTACGGCAGGTTTTACCTCGATGTTGTCGGTAATGGCCCTGGAGGATCACGGTATCAAATTTGGTCCGGTGCTTGTAACCGGCGCTGCGGGGGGTGTTGGATCTGTCGCGGTGGCGATCCTTGCGGCATTGGGGCATGAGGTGGCGGCGGTAACGGGGCGGCCCGAGACGGAAGAGTATCTCAAATCCCTCGGCGCGACGCAGATTGTTGCGCGGGAGGAGCTTGCAGAAACGGTCAAGCGACCGCTTGAGGGCGAAATCTGGGGCGGCTGTGTCGATGCTGTGGGGGGCGCGATGCTGGCCCGTGTGCTGGGCCAGATGCAGTATGGTGCGTCAGTGGCGGCTGTTGGACTGGCGGGCGGTTCGGCTTTGCCTGCGACGGTCATTCCGTTTCTGCTGCGCGGCGTCAATCTCTTGGGGATCGATTCCGTGATGCAGCCTTATGATAACCGGCTGCGCGCTTGGGAGCGGATC
>Ga0163215_100778_pt1 | contig 36449 bp, 36 predicted proteins | sample SynspAceP_FD_185934 | JGI IMG/M metagenome (GOLD analysis project Ga0163215, IMG submission 185934) | Saline lake microbial communities from Ace Lake in Antarctica - Synechococcus sp. Ace-P (Hybrid Assembly) | ecosystem: Environmental > Aquatic > Non-marine Saline and Alkaline > Saline | place...
GTGAGCGTCCGGTCTACCCGCTCTGACGCTTCCCGCTCAAGAGAGATAATGTCCATTAAGATTAAGTGGACATTAGTGGGTCTGGAATGGCGAAGCGGCGACGACGTAGGAATTGGAGCGACGACGAGAAGCGGATGATCTGCGTGCAGACGCGGTTTGCGGGTGTCTCGGTCAGTCAGGTGGCGCGGCGCTACGACGTAAACGCCAATCAGGTTTTCAACTGGCTTAAAGACCCGCAGTTTGCCACATCGCCGGAAGATGCCGATGTGGCGCGTTTTTTACCTGTTGAGATAGTCGCTCCCGTTCAGTCAGAGCCGTCTACCGGAACCGAATGCGGTGAGATGCAGATTGATCTAGCTGGGGGTCACCGGCTGCGGATCACCGGCGTCTACAATCCTGAAGCCTTGTCGGATCTGATACGGAGGCTATGTGAATGATCCCGGTTCCCGCACAAACGAAGGTCTGGCTGGCGGCCGGGGTGACCGACATGAGGAAGGGCTTTAACGGATTGTCGGCACTGGCCGAGAAGGCGTTGGCGGAAGATCCATTTTCGGGGCATTTGTTTATCTTCCGTGGCAGGCGCGGTGATCTGATCAAGGTGATCTGGTGGGATGGGCAAGGGGCCTGCCTGTTCTCCAAGCGTTTGGAGCGTGGGCGGTTTGTCTGGCCGTCTCCAGCAGATGGCAAAGTGAGCGTCACGCCGGCCCAATTAGCGATGCTGTTGGAAGGGATAGACTGGCGAATGCCACAACGCACATGGCGGCCACTGAAGGCCGGATGAGCGAGGGGATAAGCACTGCATATTTCTCAACAAATATCGGCATTAGCGCGCAATCGGGATTCCCTTGTAGAGGCGATTCTGGTAGAGAATAGGCAATGTTGAATGACCTCAAATCCCTGCCCGATGATCCTTCTGAGTTGAAGGGGCTGGTGACGCTTTTGGCTTCAGAGTTGAAGAACCGAGATCTGAAGATTGCCGATCTTAAACACCAACTTGCAGGCCACAACCGCCACCGTTTTGGCAGCACATCAGAAGCTCTGGATCAGCTCCAGTTATCATTGGAGAACGAAGAGATTACGGTCGCGGCTGCGGAGAGTGACACTCCTGAGCCTGAAGCCTGTGAGCCGAAGATAAAGCCCAAGCGTAAACCGCTGCCTGAGCATCTGGAGCGTAATGTGCAGGTTCTCACACCTGGTGATGATTGCAGCAAGTGTGGTGGCAGTCTGAAGACACTGGGTAACGATGTCACCGAAGAACTCGAATACGTGCCGGGCCGGTTTATTGTAAACAAGATTGTTCGACCGCGCATGGCCTGCTCGCGTTGTGAGGCCATCTTGCAGGCGCCAATGCCATCGCGACCAATTGAGCGCGGTCGTCCAGGCCCCGGTCTTCTGGCTCATGTACTGGTCTCGAAGTATGCCGACCATTTGCCGTTATATCGCCAATCACAGATTTACGAACGCGAAGGTATTGATCTGGATCGCTCGACTATGGCGGACTGGGTGGGTAAATCAACCACCCTGCTGGAACCACTGGCTGATGCGATTGGCAAACATATCCGGCAAGGTTCTGCATTATTTGCTGATGATACGCCGGTGAAGATGCTGGCACCGGGCAACAAACGCACCAAGACAGCCCGGGTCTGGGCCTATGTGCGAGATGAACGACCATGGGATGGTCAGGCCCCACCTGGCGCCTGGTATCAGTTCACGATTGATCGAAAGGGCGAACATCCAGTCCGTCATTTATTGGACTACAAAGGCTGGGTGCATGCAGATGGTTATGCTGGCTTCAATGGTCTGTTTGGAGATGCCAAAGCCTCGGAAGTTGCCTGCATGGCGCATGTGCGGCGCAAGTTCGTGGATGTACAGCAATCCCAAGGCTCGGCTATTGCCCAAGAAGCGATCAAACGCATTGCCGCTCTCTACGGCATTGAGAAAGAGGCGCGGGGCTGTTCCCCCGCAGAGCGGGTTGCATTTCGTCAGAAAAAGGCCAAACCGATCCTTGATGATTTGGAAACTTGGTTGCATGCGCAGTTATTCAAAATCTCCGGCAAGTCGCCCCTGGCTAAAGCCATCCGGTATGCGCTGAGCCGGATTACCAAAACCCGCCCCTATCTCGACCATGGCTTCTTGGAACTCGATAACAACACTTGTGAGCGCGCAGTCAAGCCTGTGGCCATAGGCCGCAAGAATTGGATGTTCGCCGGATCAGAGCGTGGTGGCAAAGCCATGGCCATCGCCTTTACCCTGATTGAGACTGCCAAGCTCAATGGCGTCGATCCCCAAGCCTGGCTTACCGACGTGCTGAGCCGGATCGAGGATCACAAGATCAACAAGATTGATGAACTGTTGCCATGGAATTACCTCGCCGAGTGAAGCCGTTTGGACGCTTACAGATAATATATCGTAAGCGCAGAAGCAGACAAGACATAGCGACCTGATGGCGAGCCCTGCCTAACGACCGTAGATATTTCGCGCTAGTGTTCACTTGTTTTAAATGGGCACTTGTGGGGCAGGATTTGGCAAAGAAGCGGGTTCTACGATCATGGAGCGGCAAAGAGAAGCGCTCGATCTGATTGCAGACCTTGGCACAAGGCATATCGGTCTCACAAGTTGCGCGAAGTTACGCGATGAACACCAGTCAGATATACAACTGGGTGAAAGATTCCCGTTTTGCACCATCTACCGACGAGATTGATACCGCGGTTTTTCTTCCAATTGAAGTTTGCGCTGAGGTAGCCCCAATAAAACTGGCCTACTTTTGCTCCGTCCCAGTGGCAGGGTTTTTCGCTGCCGCTGACAATCTGATTGGCTTGTAACCGAGAATGGTGGCTGCTATGTACTTTACGGAGCCGATTCATAAATTTCACGAGTTTTCCGACATGCGCAAACATCTAGTCATGCCAATTTTACTTTCTTCTTGGGCGTTGCCTTCCGCTGCATTTGCTGCGGATTACGGTTTGTCTGGTGCTGATGATGTGGGCATGGTTGAAATGGGTCTGCAACGCGGTGGATCTGTTGGCGTCGGGGTCGGTTGGACCTTCTTGAACGAAACCAACGATGAAAACACGGATGAAACCGACGATCAGAGTTATGCAAACTTTCGCATCGAAGGTGTCTTTTCGCAGCCATTGACCATGTACAGTTCAGCCCAGTTTGATCTAGGCGGCGAATATTATGACACGAGTGGTGACGACGAGAGACAGATAGCGTTGGGTTTTGCAGGACTTCATTTGAGCGCGCGCGATCCTAGTAAAGGTCTTGTCGGCCTGTTCGGCGGCGTAAGCCACGGGAAGACAGCACGTGATGATCAGGAAAACACAGCGCAATGGGTTGGTGTGGAAGCCCAGAAATATTTTGAGCGGACAACCCTTTACGGTCAGGTTGGATTTGCTATCGGAGATGTTCACTCCTCCCCCGAAGAGGGATTTGATAAGGGTTACTTCGCGCGTGTTGTAGGTCGCTATTTTGTAGATGATGATTTCCGCATACAGACTGAATTAAGTTACTTATTCGCCGAGGATGCCATTGATGCAATTGATGACATCCACACCTACGGCTGGGGCCTGAGGGCAGACAAGCGCATTGGCGATAGCCGTTTTTATGGCTATGCGGCTTATAATGGTTTTTATCTGGATACCACCACTGAAGGTGAGAAGCTGACCGAGCACGCGGTTAGACTGGGAGTAACCCGACAATTCGGACCGGCGACCCTGTTCGCACAGGACCGCTACGGTGCAACTCTTGATCAGCCTGAACTTGTGGCGCGCGTAACGAACTGGATTGAACCGCTCGATTAAAACACGCCTTTAAGTGGTGCTTGCCTTTCAAGCCCGTCAGTCGGTTTTCTCTCAAGTCGTCATACTACACCATGACGTGGGCGGCGTAAGCCGCACGGTTCGTAATCCTGTCGTAATAGGCGGGCAGGACTGGTCGGCGGCGGCGCTCAATATCAATCGTGTAATAGCGGTATAGGCAACGGCCGAACTGAATATCGGCAATGGTCAAATCCGAACCAGCCAGATAGGGGTTTGGTTGAGTTGCGCTTCGGCAATGTCCAGCTTTTTATCAAGCACTGCCAATGCGTCTTTAATCGCCCCGGTATCCACTATTTTCCCCAGAAATCATTTTGAGTTTCAAGTTTTATCTGGTTCTAATGCCGAGTGCATTTGGAGATCGAGAAGTGAATAAAAGCATCTGTGCGATAACTTTTCAACCGCTCTAGCCAACTCTACGTTGATGGCTTTGAAGCCTTGGCGCGCGATCATTTGAAGATGAATTAAATCCCAATAACCAACTTTAACATTTCTAACGACAATCGCTCTGATTTATTTCATTTTTTCAGCCTGACCATGTGCTCACGCCGATTGGGTGTTTTCGACCGTATCTTCAGTGGCTTGTCGGCTGAAGACCAGGATCCGGAAACCTTGATGATTGATGCAACCTACCTGAAAGCACACCGCACAGCCTGCAGTCTTTTAAAAAAAGGGATGTACCCCGTCATATCGGGCGCACGAAGGGCGGCCTGAACTCTAAACTACATGCAGTAGTCAATGGTGAGGGGAAACCGATCATCATGGCACTCACCGCAGGCCAGGTATCTGATCACATCGGAGCCAAAATCATCTACCCTGAACTGCCCGATGCCAAAGTCATGATCGCCGATAAGGGGTATGACAGCGATGAATATCGTGCAGCACTCAAGGCCAAAGGTATCTCTTCATACATCCCGCCACGCAAGGGCCGAAACAACCCTGCAACCTTCTGCAAACGCCAATACAAACAGCGTCATAAGGTCGAAAACATGTTCGGCAGGCTCAAAGACTGGCGGCGCATAGCAACCCGTTACGACAGATGTGCAGACATCTTCATGGCCGCAATAACAATCGCTGCAATCGTTATTTGGTGGGTTTAATGAGTCCCGAACCTAGGACTTCCGAAGAATTGCAACCCGCTTTTACCGAAAACTCAAAACCTATATAGCTGCTCTGCGCGTGATCGCATCGATGGTATGATGGCTGTAAAGAGTCTGAACCCTTGACGTAAAAGACGTTTTTTCCCCTTTTCGCATCGGTATAGCGCTCCGAAGGATGTCTCATTCTTCGCTCCCACTTGGTGAAGGGGAGCATGGGTCTCTCTTTTAAGCAATCAGCCAATTCGTTCCCGTGCGCACTGACGAGAAATAATTACCCATAATTACAATTTTATTTAAATTTAAATAATTATTCACATTATTATTAACGTTAATAATAGATTTAAAATAATATTCACATATTATATATCAAATCACTTATGCTTATATAAAATTTATGAAACATATAGGTTTATATAAATGTTGTATATGAACTATAAAGTTTAATATACGTTTATAGAATTCTATCAGTCGAAATAACTGGAGAATTTATATTGTCTTTTTCCCTTGAAAATATTGACTTGACAGTTCTGGATTGGCCACTGGCAAAAGGGCAGCTCGCCAATCACCCCTCGGTCTATGACTTTGATGCAGTCTGTGTTCATGATACTGATGGCTTGTCGCAGTTGTGGAGCGTTCCGGGCGCACATCTACTTCCGGTTATTGACTTTACAGGCAGTCTTGGGGCTTCGGCGGATCTTGACGCATCAAACCTGCGGATAGGCGATGTCGAAGAGCTCCATGATCTGATTGACGGATTTTACGACAGGCGCGCGCAATTGCAGGTCGATCTTGTCCGCTCAAACGATCTTGCTGACCAGATTTTAAGCCGTATCTATGTCTGCGGAAATGTACTTGAGCCGCGATACAATGGAGCAGACAAACGCCTGGTCGCCTTCAATACTACGCTCGATCCAGAGGTGATTATCGTGCAAGTACAAGCGCTGGCATCCAGGCAACTTCTCACGACGTCCTTCTTTGACCGGTTTCACATGTGCGGTAATTGCAGTTCTGCTCGTTTCAACGTGCATGAGGAATGCCCGAGCTGTCGATCCTCAGATTTACAGGAAGAATCCTACCTTCACCATTTTCGCTGCGCTTATCAGGGAGCAGAGTCTGATTTTCGTCAGGACGATAACCTCATGTGCCCGAAATGCCGAAGGGAATTAAGTCATTTCGGAAAAGATTACGACCGCCCCGGACAAATGGTAGTTTGCAGTTCCTGCCGTACCGCAACCTCCGAACCTGTTGTTGGCTTTATCTGCACCGATTGTGGACAAAAAACCGATGGCGACGCCATACAAACCCGCGATGTGACCTCTGCCATCATATCTGAAGAGGGCTTGCGCTATCTAAGCACAGGGACTTCGCATCTCAGCTTGAGTTCGCGTTCGTTGCGCTTCGCTGATCTGTCGTTGGAACTTGTTATCGCCCTGAACAACTCCGCGCGGTCGTACAACACCAGCGGCACACCATTCCTGCTCTGCTACATCGACTATGAGGCAGAACAACAGGCCAGCATAGAATTTGGCTCGCGGCAGGTAGCACAGGCGCGAAAAGTCTTTCTGGAAGCCATGATTCAGGCGCTTCCACACACCGCGATCCGTAGCCGCAGCTCTGTCTATGACTACATTTTTCTGCCTGAAACGGACGCCACACAGGTGCACGACCTGCTGGAAAACGCGCATCAGAGTGCTCGGGCGTCAATTCGTTTCGATCTGGCTGCGCGCCTCAGCCTGCTGGGTGCCGAGGACCTGGCGGCATGAACCTTTTTGTTGGAGGGTTCGACTTTCTGACCGCTCAGACTTTTCCCTCCCTGCTTTCGCTTTTCTGGTTCGTGTTTGTTTTCGAAATTCCCCGTTATTTTCTGAGCTTCCTGCTGATCCTGCTGGTCAAACGGCCGGCCCCGGTAAACCCGCAGCATCGCCCTGAAGATCATCGACTTAGTGTGGTCATTGCCGGACACAGTGAGGCGGGGGCTGTCGAACGCGCGGTTGCTGGCATGCATGAGCAAAGCCTGCCACCAGACGAGATTATACTTGTCAGCGACGGCTCGACCGACGAAATGCCGGCAAAGCTGGCTGATCTTCTCAAGCGCGGTCTCATCACTCAGGCTCATAGCACCGAATTACGGGCCGGAAAATCCGCCGGAACAAATATGGCGTCGCGCTGGGCTACTGGAGACATTATCGTCAATATCGATTGCGACTGTTCGTTTGATCGTCATGCCCTGCGCAATCTGCTGCGGCCTTTTGAGGACCCCGATGTGGTTGCGGTCTGCGGCAATATTCAGGTACGCAATCGAACAGCCACGCTGGTGACATCCTTTCAGGCGATTGAATATCTGATCGCCATATCATTGGGTAAGCAGGCCTCTGCCAAACTGAATCAGGTCACCTGTGTTTCCGGGGCTTTTGGGGCATTCCGTAAAGTCGATTACGATGCGGTAGGCGGCCTTGATGCTGGTGGCGGTGAAGATCTGGATCTGACTCTGCGGCTGCGCCGCAGGGGCGGAAAAATCGCCTTCGCCGAGGATGCGATCTGCTACACCGATGTACCTGCAACAACAAAAGCGCTGATCCAGCAGCGTTTTCGCTGGGAACGCGATGCCGTGCGGCTGAGATATCGCAAACACATCGATTTGATGAACCCGTTTTCAAAGACATTCAAAACGAGCGAATTGATCCACGAACTCGACTTCCTGTTTTTCAATATCGTGTCAGCCGCAGTGCTTCCATTCTATATTATCTGGCTGTTCGTGGCGTATGGTGATTTCGGCTTTACAGTGCTGGCCTCCGCCCAGATCGGCTTGTTTGTGCTTGATCTCTCAACTTTCCTGATCGCCGCCTACGCAACACCTAAGACGCACAGCTATAAATTGCTGGTCTATCTGCCGGGCTACAGTTTGTTTAACGGGGTCTATATGCGCCTTGTCCGGCTTGCCGCCTACATTCAGGAATGGGTTTTCAGGGCATCATATCAGGACACTTACGTGCCTGACAAAGTCCATCAGGTCAGAGGGTAACTACAATGCAGAAATTAAGGCAAAGACCGCGGGCTGATACTCAGAAAAATCAGCCGCGCCGCCAGAACCGCGCTATGGGCCGCATGATATATCTGTTGCTTCTGGCAGGTCTGATGATCGGCATCAGTGATTATGTTTGGGGAGACCGGATCTTTCTGCGCGCAGACGGTCTGATTCTGCGTGAGCGGACTCATGTAGCCGCGACCTCAATCGTTCGCATTGAAGAAGTCGCAGTTCGCCGGGGACAAACGGTTTCACAAGGAGATCTCTTGCTGAAGCTAGGTTCTTCGGAACTTCTCGACCAGATCGCAGACTATTCAACGCGCAATGCAGAACTGGCAGAACGTGAGGCTGCACTAAGATCACGCGAAAATCTGGTGACCGAACTTCTTCCCCTCGCAGAGCAGCGAAAAACGGAAACTCTGCGCACTGTGAAAGATCTGGAAGGGCCGGCGAAAACTGGCGTGGTCATCTCGCAAAGATTTGAAGAGGCAACTGTTGCCGCTTATGCGGCACAGACCGAATTTGTGCGGTTGAGCGCAGAAAAATCCGGTCTCATCGATGAGATCAACGCTTTGACAACCGCACGCGGGCATTCCACCGAGGCGCTGGATAATCTGCAAGAGCACTATCGTAAAGGCGTTATAACCGCAGCCAAGAGTGGCAGTATCGGCGAACAGGTCCCCTCTGTTGGACAGGTTTTTAAGGCGGGCGATCCGATACTATCCGTGATTTCCGGAAATCCCTATGTGCTGGCCTATTTGCCACCGACCTATCTGTTTCCGTTGGAAGAGGGAATGGTTGTTGCAGTACAGAGCGGCCGCATTAGTGCGCAGGGCAACATCGCCGAGATATTGCCAGTATCTCAACTGGTGCCGCCAGAATTTCAGAATGCTTTCAAACCTGATCAGGCATTTCAGTTGGTAAGGGTTGAATTTGACGGCCCATCGCCATTCCCCACCTCGGCAAATGTTCTTGTGACACGGCCGGGGTTTAAAGAGAAGTTATGGACCCGGATCGAGCGGTTGACCGGTGTCACAAAAGAGGCCGAAAACCCGGTTGAGCAGAGCAGACTTTAATACGGCAGCTATCAGTTTCAGTAGATAGTATTGCCGTCAAGAAGGGGCGAAAGCATCACAGCGTGACAGGTCCAATCAGCCTATTGAATGAGATCAAAAAGGCGGCTGGCAATGCCAGTATTGTGTTTCCCGGGAGATCACCTGACAAACCGATTGTAGACATCAAGAAATTCTGGCGTTCTGTCCAATCAGACGCCGATATTAGCGACTACCGAATCCACGATAATCGTCATACCCACGCGTCGCAACTTGTCTCCAATGGGATGAGCTTGGCAATCGTCGGTCAACTCCTTGGGCATACAAACCCGATGACGCCGGAGCAGTTCTTCAAGATGGTTTGTCAGTGCGCTGCCCGCCCCATGGGTTTGGCTGGAAGGCAGAACGGCAATTGCCAGCATGTTCCATGTGCCCTCGGTTAATGCTTCCGGAGTTGCGTAGCAAAAGCCGATTGGTATGCCGTCCAACTCGCAGGTGAGCCAGATGTCACTGCTGTCATCTGATGACAGGAAATCAGCGATCATGTCTGGCAGCATTTCGCTTGGGAACAGCTCGGTCTGGTCCAATACGCTTTGCAGGGGCTTTATATCTGCAGCTGTGGTGAGTCTTGTTTTCATGATTTGGTATTTTTTGCCTCTGTAACTGCGCAATGCGTGTGTTTCGACCGCTGCGGTTTACAATCAGCCTTTATCATATGGAACCCTGCGCCTAATGTGTCACCATCTACTCCGCAGAAGAGCGGAAAATCTTAAAAACTTTTGAGGGCAGGAAATGGGATCACTTCGTTACGATACCGGCATGCAGGTGCGTCGTGCGGTGCTGGGCGATGCCCATGTGGACCGGGCCGAGGCTGACAAAACTGCCTTTGACGCGCCGTTTCAGGAATTGATTACAGAGGCCGCCTGGGGGCATGTCTGGGCGCGTCCGCAGTTGAACCCGCGTGAGCGGTCAATCGTCACCATTGCTTTGTTGGCAGCGCTTGGACATGACGAAGAGGTGGCCATGCATGTGCGGGCGACCGCAAATACCGGAGCCAGTAAGGATGATGTGTGCGAAGCGTTGATGCATGTTGCCATTTACGCCGGTGTGCCAGCGGCCAACAGCGCTATCAAGATTGTCAAACAAACGTTCGCTGAAATGGATGCCGAGCAGACCAAGACGGCATCTGAGGAGGGCTGATCATGTCAAAAACCGGAGAGGAGAGCTTGCCTGGCTTCAACAGGCGTGACCGGCAATGGCATCCAGATGCTTTTACACCTGCCTACCGCAGCACCATATTGCGATCACCTAAACAAAAGTTGGTGATGCTGGAGCAATCCTTGTCAGAGACGACGGGACCTGTCTTTGGGCAGAATAGTCTTGGGGCGCTGGATCATGATTTAATCCAGAATTTTGCAAATCCAGGCGAGAGCCCGATTGGTGAACGCATTATTGTGCACGGCCATATTCTGGATGAAAATGGCAAGGGCATACCGGGCGCACTTATGGAAGTCTGGCAGGCGAATGCAGGCGGACGCTATCGACACAAGAATGATAGCTATCTGGCGGCGTTGGACCCGAATTTTGGCGGCTGTGGACGTGTGTTGTCCGATGAAAATGGCTACTATTCGTTCAGAACCATCAAGCCAGGGCCATATCCATGGCCCAATGGCGGCAATGATTGGCGTCCGGCCCATATCCATTATTCATTGTTTGGCAGCGGTTTTGCCCAGCGCCTGATCACCCAGATATATTTTGAAGGTGATCCGCATATCCCTTTGTGCCCAATCGTTAACGCAATCAATGACCCGAAAGCGATTGATCAACTGACCGCACGTCTGGATATGGAGCATACAGTGCCAATGGATATCCGAGCCTATCGCTTGGATGTGATATTGCGCGGACGCAATTCCATGCTGTTTGAAAACCGGATGGAGGGCAATTGATGGCACATTCATTCCTTTTCAAGGAAAGCGCGTCACAGACTGCTGGTCCCTATGTTCATATTGGCTGCACTCCGAATTTTGTCGGTATTTCAGGCGTCTACGCGGAAGATCCAGGCCAGAAAATGCTCTCGAACAGGACCAAGGGAGAGCGCATTCGCATCCGGGGCCGGGTTTTCGATGGGGCGAATGACATCGTGAAAGATGGCCTCATCGAGATTTGGCAGGCAGATGCAGAAGGTCTCTACAACAGTCCAGATGAGACCCGTGGTGCACCAGACCCGGAGTTTGCAGGGTGGGGACGTCAGCCGACTGATCTGGAAACTGGACATTTTGCCTTTGACACCATCAAGCCGGGATGTGTGCCTGTCTCTGACGGACGGATGCAAGCACCTCATATCTCGTTTTGGATCGTTGCGCGGGGCATCAATATAGGTCTTTCGACGCGGCTCTACTTTGCGGATGAACCGGAAGCCAATTCTGCAGATCCTGTCTTGGCCAGCATAGCGGACCCAACGCGCAGAGAGACGTTGATCGCCGCTCGTGAGGGTGACAGCTATTTGTTTGACATACATTTGCAGGGCGCGCAGGAAACCGTGTTTTTTGATGTTTGAGCATGCCTTACTCGGAGATTTGCTGGGGGACGAAACTGTCTCGACGGCATTTTCCGGTGAAGTTTTTCTGGCGCATTTCTGCCGGTTTGAAATTGCTCTGACAGACGCGCTTGGCTCACATGGATTTATAGACAACAAAAGTGCTGTTGCGATCATTGCCGGATGTCGGTCCTTCAAGCCGGACATGCTGAAAATCCGCGCGGAGACGGTGATTGATGGCCTGGCGGTTCCTGCATTTGCCCGCCAACTCAAGGCCCATATTGGCGACCCGTATCAATCAGACGTTCATTTTGGCGCTACCAGCCAGGATCTTATGGATACAGCGCTTGCGCTTAGCCTTAAGGGTATAAACAAGAATTTTTCATTTGATATCAGAGCTTTAAACGAATCTTTGCAGAGATTGATTCACACTTATGGTCAAAACGGCTTGATTGGACGCACACGCATGCAGGCTGCTCTGGCAATCAAAGTCAGCGACCGGATAATGGCTTGGCAGACCCCATTGGAGCGGCACCAGACACGGTTGGAAAGGGTCGCCTCGGCAATCTGCGTTTTGCAACTGGGCGGTGCTGTTGGAACCAATCATGTGTTTGGTGAAAAAGCGGCAGCAATTGCGGGAGAGATGGCGACGTCACTTGAGCTCGGCAATCCTGCAAAACAGTGGCACACAGAGCGTGACAACCTGGTTGATTACGCAAACTGGCTTTCATTGGTCACTGGTACGCTTGGCAAAATGGGGCAGGATTTCTGCCTGATGGCTCAGCAAGGCATTGATGATGTGGTTTTGACGGGGGGTGGCAGTTCTTCTGCCATGCCTCACAAGCAAAATCCGATTGCTGCAGAAACGCTTGTGACACTGGCCCGTTTCAATGCGGTTCAGATTTCGGCCATGCATCAGGCGCTGGTGCATGAACAGGAACGCTCTGGAAGCGCCTGGGCTTTAGAATGGATGATCTTGCCAAAAATGTGCGAAGCCACGGCCTGTGCACTGAAAACCGCCACTCGTTTGGCGGGGCAGGTGTCCGGGATGGGGCAACAGCATTGAGAGCGATCAAATTGAAACTGTTGGCGCAATCTGGGTTTTTCAAACGCTGTATTCAGTCAAAACTGGTTGTGTAACCTTTTCTCAGATCCTTCAGCCCGGTCTCGATTAATTCCCTTAAACAAGTCAGATCAATGTTCTCAAGGCTCTTCAAATAGAGACAGGATTTGCCAAGCTTGTAGGGGCCGAGCCTTTGCAGGATGGCATCATAATTCTGATAGCCCGGCATTATATAGATGGTCGGCCCGCTTTTACGTGGGCTGAACCCGGTTGCCAGATAGGCGCCTTGATCTCCATTGGAGCGGTAATATGTGTATTCACCAAACCCGATGATGGAGCCACCCCACATTTTGGGTTCGACCCCTGTGATATTTCCAAACAGCGTGAGAAGTTGTTCGCTGTCTGCGCGCAAGCGCGCGTCCTTTATGGTGCTGACAAATGCTTGGACACTCGCCTCGTTTTTTCGGGTTTTGAGCTGCACTTTCTTGGCCATCAGGCATGATAAAGCGAAATGATGGAGTTGCGCAACGGCTGCGCGGTAGCTCTTAAGGCATGCATTATTGTGTGGGTTCAAAAACGTTTTTAGAATTGGGTGAAGTTGTAAAAGCTGAATGTCTTAACTGCCTGTAAACTATGCAATTATCTGTTTCGGATTAAGCCTCTGCTAACGTTCTTTTGGAGCCTGTTCTTTAAGGACCAGCGCGTATTTGTCTCCCCTAGACGCAACCTTTTTGGGCGTCAAAAGAATTACGGGGAAGACTGCATGCATTCGATCAGAACATTTTGTACTTTCACACTGACTGCATTGGTAGTGGCGGTTTGCGCTGTGCCAGGGTCTGTAAGCGCCATTGAAACAGCCGTCGTGGAGACTGCGCCTTTGCCGGGCGCTGCCGTTACAGTCATCGGGGACAATGGCTCGATCATTGTAACCGTGGCGGAATTGGAAGCAATCGGGCTGAAGCGCGTAACAACCCATTCCCCATGGGAAAAAGGCCAACTGGTTTTTGAAGGCATCCTGTTTCGCGACTTCCTTAAGAAGGTTGGTCTTGATGATGCCGAAGCTGTCCTTGTGAGAGCAAAGGACAATTATACGCAATCCATTCCGCGAAAAGATTGGACGGACGGCCCGTTGCTGTTGGCAACGCGCCAGAATGGGAAGCCTTTGACGCTTCGCACGCAAGGGCCAATCCGATTGGTATATCCACTCCTTGATTATCCCGAATATGACACGGAAATCCACAAACGCCGATGGGTTTGGGCAATCACGTCCGTTGAGCATACGCAATAGATTTCTGAAGAATGGGTGATACGTATTTTTAAGAAATTTCCGAAAGATGTCAGCAAGGCCGGAGTTCCGCGCAAGCGGCGGCTTGCTGCCAAAATTGGTGCTTCTTTCGGTGCCGCATTGGCGTGTCTGTTTGTGATTGTGGTCGTGTCGGGAACACTGCGTCAGGTCAGCAACGAGTTACCGCAATACGGATTTTATTCCATTCGTGATCTTCATATTATGCTGCGGGACACCACAGCTCTTGGAGATGCCGCTGGTGGCGCGCGTCTTGCGCCCACAATCCCGGAGAGCTTTGAGCGGCTTTCTGAAGCCAATGATCTGGCCTATATCCGTTTTGTCCGGGTGGACCGTGAAGACACGATCAAAAATCTCCCTGAGTTTGGCGTATTGATAGATAGCGCGTCCCGGCAGATCGATGCCATAGATGCGGTTCTTGCCAAGGGATTGCCATTTGATCCACCAACGCTTTTGCGCATTGAAAACGAGATCAGCGAAATCGAGAAACAAATGAACGAGTATTATTACTCGTACGGGGCCAACACAAATATAGCCTTGGCCCGTTTGCAATCGATATTGGGGGAATTGTGGTGGGAGATCATAGCTTCTTTGTTGGCTCTCTCATTGGTGTCAATCGGTTCAGCGCTTCTTTTGGTCAACCGCCACGAAGTCCTGGCTGCCGTCAGATATCTTGCGTCACATGATCAGACGACGGGCGTTCACAACAGGAACTGGATGTCGTTGAACGGCCAGTTTTATCTCAAGGAAGCTCAAAGAAATAAACATGGCGTCAGCGTTGCACTGATTGATCTGGATCATTTCAAGAACATCAATGATACCTATGGCCATCATATCGGCGATCAGGTTCTGGAAGCCGTGGGTGACACACTTCTGAGGTTTGCTGATACGCCTAATGTCAGGGCCTGTCGCATTGGTGGGGATGAGTTCGTGATCATCGTCTCATGTGAAGAAATAAAAGAAGCCCACGTCCTGTTTGCAGAATTGTCTGAAGCGCTTAATCAGCATGTTGAAGTTGAGACGCACCGGCTCAGAATTGGCGCGAGCATTGGTACAGCCAGATTTCCGGAAGATGGGAAGGATCTTGAGACGTTGCTCAAGAATGCTGATCATGCCGTCTACGCAGCCAAAGAAGAGGGGCGTGGCAGGGTTGTCAGCTTCTCAAGCGAGATTCTCAGTCAGGTCAATACGCGCTCCAAGCTGGAAAGTCGTTTGCAACCTGCGATGAAGAACGATGAGCTGTCTATTTTCTGGCAACCGCAATTCAGGCTTGCAACTGGCCAGATCACGGGTCTGGAGGCATTGGTCAGGTGGCGTGATCCCGCCAATGGTAACATTGTTGACCCATCTGATTTCATACCGCTTGCAGAACGCAGTGATCTGATACTTGAGCTTGATCGATATGTGTTGCGAACAGCATGTTCTGATGCCGTTGATCTGCTGTTGATACAACCTGATTTGACGTTTGCCGTAAACCTGTCTGGTAAGAGCTTTCAGGATGCTGGGCTGCCCTCTTACCTGAAGACCGTTCTTGATCAAACTGGCTTGTCGCCGGACCGTCTTGAGATCGAAATTACCGAAAGTGTATTCATCGGAAACCGGGTTATTTCGGATAAGGTTTTCTCTGAGCTTGTCGATCTAGGCGTCAAACTTGCCATTGATGATTTTGGGACGGGCTACTCCAATCTGGCTTCGCTTGCCGAACTGCCACTGGATCGTATCAAGATTGACCGATCCTTCATCAAAAATGCAGAATTGCATGAAAAAAAGAGAAAACTCGTTCTTTCGATACTCGCTTTTGCCAAGTCGCTTGATATTGACGTTGTTGCAGAAGGTGTCGAAAACAATGAGCAGATGGAACTGCTCATTCGGAACCAGTGCCAGTTTGCTCAAGGTTTCTATCTTTCTCATCCACTGCCCAAGGAAAACCTTAAAACTTATCTCTTCGAGATTGGTCATTCTGGCAAGAATGAGATCAAGGATACAGCATGAAACGCCATCGTATATGACTAGGGTCCAGACCCTAGATCAGGGCGAAGATGCTTGCCGGGCCGCCAGAGCTGCAGCGGTGGTCAGGTGCGCCGAGGTGCCGCTTTGATGGCAACGCTGACGGATTGAACTAAATCGGCATCTATTGATGAGCGTCAACAAAACGCTGCCTGCATCCTGTTGCATTACCTCTATTTCCGTGACCGTCGACAGCCGTTTTCAGCTGACTATGGCCGTCGCGGAATCCGAATGATCAGACAGATGGTGATAGGAGAAAACGGCAGCATGTTAGCAAAGGATATTATGTCCACGGATATTGTTACGGTCGGACCCGGTCACAGCATCTTGCATGCCGCGCAAATCATGCTCGGCAACAAAGTAAGCGGAGTGCCGGTCATTGGCGATACTGGCAAATTAATTGGTCTATTGACTGAAGGCGATCTGATGCGTCGCACCGAACTTGGGGGTGGGGCTCTTCGCAACAACCCTGCTACAGAAGCCGGGAATAGCGACGGGGCTGCTGACTACATTCGAAGCCGTAGTTGGCGGGTCAGTGACGTCATGTCTCGCGATGTCATCAGTGTGCCGGCAGACTGTTCACTCGTTTGCATTGCCGAGTTGATGGAACGCCATCATTGCAAACGGGTGCCTGTGGTTAGCGGTAGCACCATGATTGGTATCGTAAGTCGTGCCGACTTGCTTCGGGCAATTGTATCGGCGCCACCAGAGCATATAGTTCTGGGCGATAATGCGTTGCGAATCGCAACCATGGCGCGACTTGCTACAGATGCAGGGCTTGAGGAATTCGACTTGCTGGTAATGATTGAAGATGGCCATGTAACTCTAGGTGGAACGGTGGAGACGGCGTTCCAACGTGACGCTGCACGTGTTGCGGCGGAAAGCGTAAGCGGATGCAAATCAGTAACAAATGAAATCACATTCTCCGACGCTGAAAGTAGAAATGGCGGCTGATTTATGAGCTGTATTCTATGTATTGGTCTCAATCCATCGATTGATATCTCTTGCACCGCACAGACTGTTGGGCCCATTCATAAAGTGCGCACCAGAAATGAGAAATATGATCCCGGTGGCGGCGCGGTCAATGTTGCACGGGTCATTGACGTTTTGGGCGGTGAGCCGGTTCTCGCCTATCTGAGCGGTGGCACGACTGGCCCTATGTTTGAAACGCTGTTGAAGAAATACGGGTTCTCCCAACACTGCTTTGAGATGCGCGGTTCCGTGCGGGTTGCCTATATGGTTCGTGAAGAGAACACGGGCCTTGAATACCGGTTTGTTCCCGAAGGCCCTGAAATAGGGCCCGATGAACTTGAACCATTGATGAAATTTGTCAAAAATTTTGATGGAGACTATTTTGTTGCCAGCGGTAGTCTGCCGCGTGGAGTGCCATCGGACAGCTATGCCCGTATTGCTGATGTGACCCAGCAAAAGGGCGCGCGTTTCATCCTCGATACATCGGGTGAGGCGCTCCACGAAGCCTTTGCACATGGCGGCATTTACCTTGCCAAACCAAGCAAACATGAATTGGAAATATACGCAGGCCATAAGCTTGATGAAGCCGGTCTGAGCGATGTTGCGACCGCTTTGATTGCCAATGGCGTGGTTGAGAACCTTGTTGTGAGCCTTGGTTCTGACGGTGCGCTTCTGGCGCATGCCGACGGTGTTGTTCAACTGCCGTCACCAGCGGTCAAAGCGTGCTCAGCGGTAGGTGCCGGTGACAGCTTTGTCGGGGCAATGACCTGGGGGTTGTCTCAGGGCAGGCCGGTGGCTGAGGCATTCCGGTTTGGCCTGGCTGCCGGAGCCGCTGCTGTTATGACGCCGGGCACGGATCTGTGCCATCACGACGACGTACACATGCTTTTTGGTAAGCTCGAATAGGCGAGGGTGTAAGTGTTTATTGCTACGTTGTTTTTGCAGCGGCGTTCCTGATAAGGTCGTGTTGAGATCAGGCGAGAGAGCGCAATTCTGGATGAAAAATGACTGGAGTGGATATGAGTGATTTTCCTCAAAATGGCACGTTTCTGGGACGCGTGTGGGATGCCGATGCTAAGGGCCCCAGTGTTGTCACTCTGCGGGACAATAATTTGGTGGACATAACATCGGCTGATGCACCTTTGGTTCGCGACATTTGCGAAATGGAAGATCCGCTGGGCTATGTGCGTAGCGCGCCTGGCACCACTCTTGGTTCCCTGGAAGACTTTTTGGGGAGATCGCCGGGTGATCCATCTCAATCCCATCTGCTTGCTCCATGCGATTTGCAGGCGGTTAAAGCTTGCGGGGTCACTTTTGCCAATTCCATGGTTGAGCGGGTGATTGAAGAGCAGGCGGCAGGAGATCCTTCAAAGGCGTTGGCCATTCGCGAGCGTGTTGTCAGTCTCATCGGCACCAGTCTGAACAATGTCGAAGCGGGCTCGGCACAAGCTCAGAAAATCAAGGAAGCCTTCATCCATGAAGGGATTTGGAGCCAATATCTGGAAGTGGGTATTGGACCTGACGCCGAAGTCTTCTCGAAAGCGCAGGTGCTTTCATCCGTCGGTTATGGCGCTGAAGTCGGCCTTCACCCGATATCCAAATGGAACAATCCCGAGCCGGAGGCTGTCCTCGTGGTTTCTTCTGCGGCCCGTATCGTGGGTGCGACATTGGGTAATGACGTTAATCTGCGCGATGTTGAAGGGCGGTCAGCCCTGTTGCTTTCGAAAGCCAAGGACAACAACGCCTCGTGTGCCATTGGGCCATTCATCCGTTTGTTCGACGAACAGTATAATCTGGATGATGTCCGCCAGATGGATCTTCAGATGACCGTAAGCGGTGAGGATGGCTTTGAACTTGAGGGGCTTTCATCCATGAGCCAGATCAGCCGCGATCCACAAGAGCTTGTAACGCAGACCATTGGTCGACATCACCAATATCCGGACGGTTTGGTTCTGTTTCTCGGCACACTCTTTGCCCCGACAAAAGATCGTGATGTGCCCGGCGAGGGCTTCACTCACAAACTCAACGATGTGGTCTCCATCAGCAATGCTGATTTGGGGACCCTTCGCAACACGGTGAATCTTTCAACCAGATGTGCTGAATGGACATTTGGTGTTCGCGCCCTCATGCAAAACCTGTCGGAACGCAAATTGATTTAAGCAGACAAGTAACTTGGTTCGGCGAAGATTCAACCAAGTTCGCCGGTTCCTGGGTTCGGGACCCATAGCTTTATGCCGGACCCGCGATATGGTCTGGGCAGACGTTTTCGATTTCATCGAATGGTTTCTAAAACCCGACGCGTCGTCGCTCTACCGGTGGATATCTAAGTCCTATGCAATACGAGGAAAGGTGGATGACAGCTTAATTTGTCATCCTCGAAACCGGCCGTAGCTCAATCCCGTGCTTTTCAGCCAAGGTCTTACAGGCCCAAGTCAGTTCGTTTTCGCAGCGTGCGTCGCTCCATTCCAAGGCTTTCCCGGCGATCCTGCAGATATGTTCGCAAATCTCTTCGGTTACTTGGCCCGTGATTGCGAGTTGCGTCCGGCGCAGAATTATATCCTCCAGATGCTGGACCTTTTCGTTACGTGCGATCCAAGCGATCTCCGCTTCACTGAATGTCGTTGCGCCGATAAATACAGGCGCTGTGCCTTCGTGAAGAATGATCTCGCGCGCAGTTGTTCCATATCGCTCCAGTAATTCGGCAGTCCGTTCAGGGCGCGCACCAGAGTGTTGCGCCAGTTCGGCGACCCATGCCACGCGATCGTCAGCCGATTGAGGCATCTCGCGTCCGCCGCCGATTGGCAGTTCATCTGTCTGTATCCGCCGAGTGTGCTCCAGATGACCAAGTATGGTGTTTGCAACATCTGCTGCAAAGGCGCGGAAGGTTGTCCATTTTCCGCCCACAAGCGATAGGATAGGGAAGGGTCTGCCTGGCCCTGCAGGCTCAAAGGGTGCCGAATGATCCCGACTGATAAGGCCCGGAGCAACGCCCTCGGAGTTTGGCAGTGGGCGGATTCCTGCGTATGAATAGACAATCTGATCGCGATCAAATGCGAGGCCCGGCAGCAGTTCGCTCAGACTGCGCAAAAAATAGCTGGTCTCATCATCGCTGCAGGCTGCATTGTCCGGATCTTTGTCTGGAATGTCTGTTGACCCCACAAGCGCTTTGCCCAAATAGGGAAACACAAGCAAGATACGCCCGTCGTTGCTTTCGAAATAGATCATGCGCCCCTGAAGCTGTTTCAACAGTTCGGGATGATCGAGAAGAATATGGGACCCTTTGGTGCCACCGATCAGCGAAGTGTCCATGCCCAAACAGGCATTCACCCGGTCTATCCATGGGCCTGCGGCATTCACCACAATTTTCGGTCGAACGGCCGTTCGCGTGCCTTCAGGGCCGGACAGTTGCACGACGCCGTTGACCTGGTTTTCAACACTGGTCCAGTTCAGCGCTGCTGAGCTGTCATTGACGGCTATTCCGTCCTGAACAAGTTCAAGAACCAGCCGCTCCGGGGCTGAAACGGCGGCGTCGTGATAGGTGCCTATGGCGACTATATCGGGGTTCAAGGCTGGGACTTCGGAAAGCGCGCGTTTGCGGCTGAGCATCTTGTGCCGGGGCATCTGGCGTGCACGCGAACCGTAAAAATCATAGAGCTTCAATCCGATTTTAATGAGAACAGCGCCCCGGCTTCGCGGTGCCGTTTTGGAACCGAAGAAGGTGCGGATGGCGGACCAGATGCCATTGGTCCAGGAATAGATTGGGATGATTGTCGGCAAGGGCGTTACCAGATGTGGCGCGTTGCGCAGCAAGAGGTTTCGTTCGTAAGTCGATTCCGCAACCAGCCTGAATTCTCCGGTTTCCAGATATTTGAGACCACCGTGGATCAAACGTGATGGTGCTGCACTGGTGCCTGATCCAAAGTCCCCCTTGTCAACGATCAGGCAGCGCAACCCTTGCTCGCAGAGATCACGAAACAGACCCGCACCGTTGATCCCGGCGCCGATAATCAGAACGTCATAGTCATCTGGGGCACTGTCAGTCATGCGATCCCCTGCCGCCAAGGGCCTCTAGCGCATTCAGTTGTTGCCACGCATCTGGCAAGGTTTCAGCCAGGTTCAGATAGGCCGCGTAACGTTCTGCGTAGTGGGCAACCCGTTCGGGGCGCGGATGATAGGTCTTCGATGTTGCGGCCAGATCCCGAGGGTCTGCATCAAAGCGTTCGAATACGCCAACTGCGGCCCCCGCGCAAAGTGCAGCCCCCCATGCAGCGGCTTCATCGGTGTCGGTCACGGTCATCGGTATTGCCAGAACATCAGCGAAAAGTTGTGCGACCGTTACATTGCGTGATGCGCCGCCTGTCAGGCGCGCTTGTGTAGCGGGAAACGTGCCGCGCAGCGCATCGATATGCTGGCGGTGGTTGAAGGCAATTCCTTCCAGCAGCGCTGCCAGAACATCCCCGCGATTGTGCCAGCCGCGCAAGCCAAAAAAGCTTGCACTTGGTGCTGCTCCAAATGGGGATCCGAAAAGATATGGGTGATAGACAGCCGACGAGGCGCGTTCCAATGCAGCGTCTATTTCTGGCGCAAGGGCTGCATGAATTGTCTCGCCCCTTGCTTCGGCGAGTTTGCGGTCTGCCGCGCAGAACGTGTCCAGAAACCAGTCATAATTGGTTGTCGACGCTGGAGAGATCGCCATGTTGTTCCAGTACGCTGGATCAATAGCGTTTCTGCAGAACCACTTGTCGTCCGTAAGCGGCGCTGTTGAGACGCATTCATTGATCGAGTATGTGCCTGCGACAATCCCGACAATGCCGGGCTCGTGTGCGCCAATGCCAAGCGCCGAGGCTGTCACATCATGTAGCCCTGCGGCCACTGGTGTGCCGGGTTTAAGACCGGTCAACCTGCTGGATTCGTTCGAGACTGTGCCAATGATTTCTGCTGAATGGCTCACTTCTGGAAGCGCCTGTGCCAGCGCGCTGAGACCAAAAAGGGCAAGCGCGTCGTCCGAGTAGTTTTGACTATGCACATCGGTGAAGGACGTGCTTGCCTCGGTCCGGTCCGTTCCAAGGGTGTTCGTCAGGCAAAACCGCAGCCAATCCTTGCAGGCGATGACATGGCCGATCTTCGCAAAACGGTCGGGCTCTTCTTTCTGCATCCACACCAACAACGCCGAAGGTGCGGAGACATGCGGCATTTGCCCCGTCATTGTGAGACTTTGCCGGTCGACACCCGAAATATGCCAGTCGTTGATGATTTCCGTCGCGCGGCTGTCGAGCGACAATATTCCGTTTCCTAGTGGCTGCGCCTCATTGTCCAGAAGGTAAAGTCCATCCCCATGCGCCGTCGCAGCTACGGCCAGAACATCGCTTGCGTCGGTTGCGGTCGCCTCCATCACATCGCGGATCGCCGAAGCGGTCTGACGCCACAAGTCCATCATGTCCCGTTCAACCCGGCGCGGCCCGGGCATCAACTGGCGCACGTTCCGACGCGCTACGCCTAATTGAAGACCGTTCGTGTCGAAAATGACGGCCTTGGTGACGGTCAGACCACTGTCAATTGCCAGAATGCGGCTCATGCGCCAGTCCTATTGCTTGTGTTGGTGCGTAGCCAGAGCCTTGGGAGGGAGAACTCTGACTATGCTGTTTCAAAGTGGCCAAGCTTGCGCGAAGCATTGCCGACTTTGATCAGTCTTTGGTGTATTTCGCAGCTACATCACTGATTGCATCGACGTTTCCGGCTGACCGGCCTTGAGGGTCGAATTCAGCTGAGAGAAAAGCATCGGCAATGTCCTTGGCCAGTTCAGTGCCCACCACACGTGCGCCCATTGTGATGATCTGTGCATTGTTTGATGTGGCAGCTTTACCTGCTGAATAGGTATCGTGACATTGTGCTGCCCGGATGCCGGGAACCTTGTTGGCGGAGATTTGCACACCAATCCCGGTTCCGCACACCAAAATGGCGCGGTCATAATCCCCTGCGATTACCGCAGATGCGACCCGGTCGGACAGATTTGCATAAAACGGGTCTGGATTGCCGTGAACACGGGATACTTCTGTAATCTCATGTTTGTCCTTCAGGTGCTCGGCAAGAACTTGGGCCAATCCTTCACCTGCGCTGTCTCCTGCGATTGCAATTTTCATGTCGTGTCCTTTTGCGGTTAGATGGATGCAGCGCATTTCGTGAGAATATCGAGGTAGCCTTCGACTTCCCATGCAGAGCGCCCGATAAAGAGCCCATCAATATGTGGGCATTGGATCAATTCTTCGCAATTGGCTGGGTTGACGGACCCGCCGTAAAGGCAGGGAACCTTTCGGCCCAGTATATCCTGCGCGACCGCGATAATTTCGGCTTGCCGTGCGTCGGCATATTCCGACGTGGCGGGAATACCGTTGACCCCAATGGCCCAGACTGGTTCGTAGGCGAGCAGAACGGGGAAGGATTTTTGCTCGGCACTCAGCTTGCCCAAAGCGCCTCGCACCTGGGCCTCAAGGACCTCACGCGCCAGGTCTGCCTCGCGCTGTTGCAATGTCTCTCCGATACAGATCAGCGGGATCAATCCGTGCCGCACCGCAGCTTCGGTTTTCAATCCGACAGCTTCGTCGGTTTCTCCAAAGTGTTCACGTCTTTCAGAGTGCCCCAGTTCCACGAGGTCCAAGCCGCAATCTGTTAGCATCAGTGGAGAAATCTCGCCGGTCCAGGCACCTTGATCGGCCCAATGCATGTTCTGCGCACCAACCTTGACGGACGTGTCGGAGAGGATTTTCTGCACGTCTCGCACCGCAGTGAAGGGTGGGATTACAAAACGCTGAATGCGCGCGTCGCGCGCGGCGTCTGCCTTGGCCAATTCCCGGGCAAAAACCTGTGCCTCGGCCAGTGTTTTGTTCATTTTCCAACTTGTGCCGATCCAGAACTTGGCTTGATTCATATTTCTGCCTCTTGCGTGTTTGAAATAGTCAGGACAATCCCTGCGTGACTCAAAGCGGCGCAGGCTTCGGGTCCAGGAGAGCGGTCTGTGATGATGTGTTCAAATTCGGAGAGCGCGGCCAGCCTGTGCAGCGCGGCCTGTCCGAAACGTGTATGATTTACGAGAAGGCAACGGGTCGTCGCCTGCGCCATCATGGCGCGTTTGGCGCGCATTACGCTGTCATCCATATGAAAAACTTCGAGACCGGACACGGCGGGCGAAGAGATGAAGGCTATGTCCGCTCGCAGGCCCGCCAGCGCGTCCTCTGTGACTTTTCCCAAATATGCATTGAACTTGGCCGAATACACACCGCCAAGTGATATCATTGTGATCCCGACCTCGCCGCGCAGTGTGTCGATCACGGCAGCATTGTTGGTGATCACCGTCAAAGGCCGCTTCGCCACGGTTTTTTGCCCAAGGACGGCTGCCATGGAGCCGTCGTTTATCATGACAGTCATTCCTGGTTCGATCAGGTTCAGGGCGGCGTCGGCGATCGAAGACTTTACCTCGGCGCCCTGACGTTCACGAAAACGATAATCGCTTTCAAACTGGTTGCCTGACTGAATCGTCGCTCCACCGCGCACTTTGCGCAAAAGCCCGGCACTTTCAAGCTCATCCAGATCGCGGTGGATCGTCATTTTGGACACGTCGAAATACAAGGCAAGCCGGTCAAGCTCAACTTCTCCCTGGGCCACCAACAGGTCCATGATCGCTTGTTGCCGTTCATCTCGTTTCACAGCGTCGCCTCCAGAAAGTAACATCTCACATCACAAATGTTACGTCAATAATGTTATAATGTGATTTTTTGTTGTTATATCTTGGTGCGTGGGGTAGTTTGTCGCAACTGAAGGAGAAGATCATGCCAAGCGAATTACAGCTCCAAGCCCTTTCTGGAAGGCATTCGCCCGGCACGCTGACCTTCGCGCTCGCCAACGGCATCCGTGCGCCGCGTCTAGATGCGGTGGAGGCTGCAAATTCCAGTCACCCAGGCGCGCCAATGAGCATCCCCGATGCCTGAAGTGGATGTATTACACCTTTCCTCGGACGATGTGGTGCGCGGTCCCACGCTCGCGGCACATCTAACTGCTTGGGCTGGCGTGGATGGTAACCGGCAAGCCCTTGCGGCACTTATAGGCGGGATTGCGGAGGCATGCATTCCATTGGCGGCCCGCCTTGCACAAGGTGGGCTGACCGGCGACCCAAGCGCCGTCATTGGGACCAACCAGTCTGGCGACAAGCAAAAGGCGCTCGATGTTGCTGCGCATGATCACTTTTTGGACGCCTTGTGCAGTCTGTCTGTGGCCAATTTTCTGTCCGAAGAGGCTGAAGAGGTCATAAGTATTGACCCAAAAGGTCATTTTGATGTTGCGATTGATCCCATTGACGGTTCCAGCAATATCGGGATTGGCGCGCCGTTGGGTGTATTGTTTTGCGTCTTTCCTGCGGGCGAAAGCTTCCTGCGTAAGGGCAGGGACATTATCGCAGCGGGTTATGTTTCCTTTGGTCATAGTATTGATTTTGGCTTCAGTGTCGGATCCGGTGTGGCGATTGCGACATTTGACCGGGACTCGGGGGCGTTCATCCTGGACGAAGACAGCGTCACCATCGCGGATGCCTGCACCTCCATCGCTTTCAACCCATCACACCAAAGGCGCTGGACATCGGATCTCAGACGATATGTCGACGATCTGTTTTTGGGTGAAGACGGACCGAGAGCCCAGGATTTCAACATGCGCTGGATTGCAGCCGCCGTGGGTGATCTGCACCGCATTTTACGACGTGGTGGATTCTTTATGTATCCTGGTGACAGTCGCCCGGGACACGAGAACGGCTTTCTGCGTCTGGCCTATGAAGCGTTTCCAATTGCCTACCTGATTGAGCAGGCAGGTGGTGCCGCAACCAATGGCTCACGCCCGATACTCGACCTGATCCCGAACAGTCCACACGAACGGGCTCCGCTGTTTTTCGGCGCCAAGTCTGAAGTTTCCAAGCTCCACGACTATCTCATACAATCCGACACGTAGAAGACCCTCAAATCGGGCATTGTCCCTGGCCAAAGATTTGGCCGCCAAGGGAAAGATGTTTTGATGAGAGCGATCTGCCTCGACCTTTGTTCAGTGGCTCACTTCGATACAAGCGCCTTTGCCGTGCGCTCATCAGTGACGAGACCTGACAACTGGCCGCTTTTGAGGATTGCCCGAAGCGGCTCGATTTTTTCTGGTCCACCCGCAACAGCGATGATGCGATCCTTTCGACCTTCACTAAGTGACACTGCGAGTGTCCGTGATGTAAGCGGCGTTTCCAAAGCCTGACCATCGCCATCAAAGAAATGGCCAAGCATTTCAGCGACACCGCCAGCGCGTGAAATCGCTTCGATTTCCGAGGGCTCGATCATCCCGGAGGTTACAAGCTGGGTTTCGGCTTCGACAGTCCCAATGCCGACGATCTTGAGGGGCGCGTTCTTCGCCAACTGAAACACTTCCTTGACGCCGCGTTGCGCCAGCAGAACTTCGCGATCCTCAGTGGTATTGGCAAAAAAGGGCACCGGCATCACATATGCCCGAGCGCCTGTTTTCTCCGCGAGCATGTGTATCACGTCATGCGGGTTTGCCGCGAAGTTGCGTGTGAGCCCGCCAAGAAGCGAGACGAAACTGAGGCCGCTGGTCTTAAAGCGCGGCATGGCGCGAACCGCTTCTGCCAGGGTGCGCCCATGACCGATGCCAATCGTCAATTCCTCTCCGCTTTCGAGCCATCGCCGCAGGCGTGCAGCCCCCGCCAATCCAAGCGTACGCAGCGGTAGCCCTTCTTCTTCCAAATCAGGCGCGATCTCGCAGGTGTCCAATCCGAAGCGCTCGCACATGGCCTCCTCAAGCTCGATGCATTCGATGATTTCGCCTTCGATGCTGACTTTGACAGCGCCTTCTGCAACGGCGCGCGCAATCAGGCGGTGTGCCTTGACCGATGGAACTCCTATGCGCTTGGCAACTTCGGCTTGTCGCAAACCGCCGACATAGTGCAGCCATGCCGCACGTATTGCCAAAGAATATTCTTCATCTCCTGACAGACGATCCTTGGCCATTGTGGTGCCTCCTTGTTCAGGCATTTGGCGCACAAATTCTGTGCTTCCAATCCGTTGCTCGGCGCTTCTATGTAAGCGTTCGACTTTGTGTGCGAAGCAAGTGCTGTTGAGCTTGCATGTTAGGCTGTTGACGACCAGAGATGTTGGGGGAACTAGACATTCAGGTCCTGAACCCCGCTGTCAATGTGGGGTGCCCAGAATGCTACGCTTTCTGCGATGTCAGGGATCACCTGCCGATCATTGGGTTCGCGTTCCTTGAACGACAATTCAAGGCAGATTTCATTATCTTTGGCACCACCATCTGCAAATGCCTCGAGAAGAGGCTCGGGTTGAATCGCGCCCTTGGCGTTGAAAGCAGACGTGAAGGGTCGGTGGCCAGACTTGTCCGTCATCGACTGTTTGATGTGGATGATCGGACTGACCTTCGGCACGGCCCGTGCCCATGCGTAGGGGTCGGTGTCTTCAGCGTTGGCTGAAGTAACGTCACCATGGTCGATGTCGGCCATCATCCACATTGGTACTGCCATTTCTGCAGCTGTCAGCCGATCCTGCAGTTTTATGCTTTGCGCAATCGTCTCGCCGAATTCGCGGCCCACACTCATGGGCTCCCAGAACACATAGCTCAGTCCGGCGGACTTGGCGTGCTCCGCGACTTCGGCCCAGCAATCGATGGCGATCTGGATCAGGTCTTCTCGGCGAGCGGGATCGTCGAAATCCTTGTACGTAAAGATAGCAAACTGCGTGCCAACCGAGCTTGCCCCCAGATCACCCACGATATCGGCAAAGGTTTTGAACCAATCCACGTAATAGCGGCGGATGTCCGCATCTGGATGACCGAAATGATTGAGCCGACCATAGGGCCCGGTCATCCCGGAAGTAACCCGCGCGCCGGTGCGTTCCAGTGCGCGCCCCATGTCTCGTGTCAGACGCCGAAGGATCGGGGCAGGCCAACAGGGATTGATAAATTCATGCGTCAACTGGATGTCACGAATTCGAATATCATGTGCGATGGCATCTATCAGGTCGTCCGGCTCAGCAAAGCGGTTCACCAGAGGATTCGTATTCAGCGAAAGCGTCAGCGTCATATCATGCAGCCTCGGCGTGGGCGTTATTGAACCAATCTGTAAATGCCTGCTGCTCCTCGTTGCTGAGATGCAACCGGTGCTTTGTGCGTCTCCACAGAATATCTTCGGCTGTCTGTGCCCACTCATGCTTGACCAGGTAATTCACTTCAGCCTCATAGAGGTTTCCGCCGAAATGCCGCCCAAGCCCGCGAAGGGATGATGCATCACCAACGATTTTATCTATGCGCGTGCCATAAAGCCTGCCGAAATGGCGGCGCAAATCGCGGGGCATCCAGGGAAAATCTGCCTTCATCGTGTCCCGGAAAGTCTCGTAATCGGCATCCACCATGTCTCCGCCGGGCAGAGGAGCTGAATCGGTCCAATCCGCGCCCATCCCGGGGAAAAATTTCCCGATCTTGTGCATTCCGCGTTCAGCCAGTTCGCGGAAAGTGGTGATCTTGCCGCCGAAAATATTCAGCATCGGCGCACCCCCGGTCTCTTCAAGGTCGAACACATAATCACGCGTTACTGCAGATGGGTTGCCCTGACCGTCATCGAATAATGGGCGCACACCAGAGAAGGTGGTTTGCACGTCTTCCCGCGTAAGTGTTTCCTTGAAATAGCGGTTCACTGCATCAATCAGATACTGGATTTCGTCTTCGCCTGCCGTTACGTCCTCCGCTCGACCCTCATAGGCCATGTCGGTTGTGCCGATCAGTGCCTTGTCTCGTTCGTAAGGGTTGATGAAGATGACCCGTTTATCATGGTTCTGGACGAGATAGGCGTGCTCGCCCTTCCAAAATTTTGGCACGATAATGTGACTGCCCTTGACCAAACGGACGTTGCGCGTCGAATTCGATCCAGCAACGCGGGTGAGAACATCTGTGACCCATGGACCAGCCGCATTCACCAATACCTTGGCCTCAAACTCCTGTGTCTGGCCGGTCAGCTTGTTGCTCGTCGTGACGCGCCAAACACCGTCTTCGCGGCGTGCCGAGGTACATGGACTGCGGGTCAGAACGACCGCGCCGCGCTCGGCAGCATCGACCGCGTTCAACACGACCAGGCGGGCGTCATCCACCCAGCAATCAGAATATTCAAATCCTTTGGTGTAGCTGTCCTTGATTGGCGCCCCTTCAGGATCGCGGTGCAGGTTGAGTGTTCGCGTGCCAGGCAGTTTTTTGCGCCCGCCGAGGTTGTCGTAAAGAAACAGCCCAAGACGTACAAGCCACGCCGGGCGATCCTGCGGGCTGTGTGGCAGAACAAACCGCATGGGCCAGATAATGTGCGGCGCGTTATTCATCAGGATTTCGCGTTCAATCAGGGCTTCGCGCACCAACCGGAATTCGTAATACTCAAGATATCGCAAGCCGCCATGCACAAGCTTGCCAGACCGGGACGAAGTGCCCTCGGCCAGATCGTCTTTCTCACACAGTACAACGCTCAAACCACGGCCTGCAGCATCACGCGCAAATCCCGCCCCATTGATGCCGCCTCCGATTACGAAAAGATCGACCTTGGGAATTTCTGTCATGAATTTACTCCTTGAGCGGCGCGCTGCGCTGCAAGGCTGTCCCAGATGGGGGGCAATGCCTCGCGCGCTGCGCGGTAGGTCGTGAAAAGCCTGTCGTAGACCGGCACCAGGCTCTGGTCTGCCGGTTCGTGTTCTCCCAGAAGCGGGGTGGTCCATTCCGCAACGCAAGCGTCCATGCTCGGATACACGCCGATGGCAACCGCAGCCATCATGGCGCATCCGGCAGCGCCCGCTTCATCGCGCGCGGAAACGCGCACTGGAATATTCAAAGAGCTTGCTAACACTTTCCGCAAAGCCGTCGAGCGTGCGGCACCTCCGGTCAGGCGTAATTCGGTAGGCATCTCACCCATCGCGCCATAGCAATCGCGTGTCGCCATTCCAAGCCCTTCCACAATCGCTCGGATTACGTTCGGGAACCGGTGTGTGCTGTTCAGGCCGATCAGGCTTGCTCTTGCATTGGCGTTGACGAAGGGTCCACGCTCGCCAGCTTCGGAGATGTATGGATGATACACCAACGCGCCTGGTTCTGCGTTCTCGAGCCAGCGATCCATGCGGTTCACGAGATCCGAATGACTGGGCGCGCTACCTTGTTCTGAAAGCAGATCACTGGCAAGCGACAAGGCCCAGTCGATGTTCAGTGTGGCGGCCATATTGGTCTGCACCTGGGTGACCATGTCGGGCACTGGCAGACAGATAACGTAGCCCGTGCCATCTGCATTCAGATAGACCTTGTCGGATTTCACCGCCCGCATATGAACGCCGGTTGAGCCGATGGTCGAACAGGCTGCCCCTTCATCGCCGGTATGAACACCGGCGCCGAGTGCCGTCATCACCATATCCACGTAGCCCAGCGATATGGGTGTTCCTTCACGCAGACCCGTGGCCCGGGCGGCCTCTGCCGTCAGGGGGCGTGTTTCCTGTGTGCCGTCAAGGATGTCTGGCAGCAGGTGGCGGCGGTTGGTGAGGCCGAGAGCGTCGATCACTGTGCTGCTGTATTGGCGGCTTCGAAAGTCTCCGAAGGTGAAACTGGCCTCTGAGGGGTCAGTTGCACGAACACCTGTGAGATTGAGGAACAGCCAGTCCTTGCAATGGAGTGCGATCTCGGCCCCATCCAGCAATTCAGGATGGTTGGCTTGCATATGCGCCAGCTGACTGCCTTGCTGGCAGGTGTTGAGCCCGGTGCCTGTTGCTTCAAACCGCGCGCGGTCAGTGGGACCGGACGCAAGCCGCGAAACAGTCGGAGCTGCGCGTGCATCCAGCCAAAGCCATGCGTCGGTCACAGGTTCGTTGCCTGCGCCGACCAGCCATGTGCCATCCCCTTGTCCGGTGAGCGCGACGGCAGCCGTTCGTTTCGCCAAATTATCAATCTTGTCGGAAAGGCCGCGAATGGCCGTCGTGCAATCCTGCCATGTACGCGGCAGGCTTTGTGTGGCGGCGCCATTCGCGCCCATAACATAGGCGTTACGCACCGAGGAGGTTGCAATCTGACGACCCGACAGGTCAAAAGCGACTGCCTTGATGACCGAAGTCCCGGCATCAACGCCGATGATCAGGTTTGCCTGCTCACTCATTGGCGCCCCTTACCAACCATTTCGGGTCTTTCCAAGCATCGCGCACTGCCTTTTCGTTCAACGCCACCGCCAATTTTTCAGCGCGCGCTGAAGATCGGCCTGATCGGGGCGGGAAGTAATTCTGCCGTCGAGGCTATCACGAGAATTTAAACTAGTGTGAATTTTTTTGCAGACAACGAAATTTTTTTCAAATAGAGTTATGTCTGTTGGCGATCACTATATGCGCCAATGCGCCGCTCGGCACACGGAATTGAGGAATTCCGCGAGCGGTCCATGGGAGAAGAGCTTTGTGCTTACGGACAAGGCTGTGATCCCTTTACCAGTGCCGGCAAAAGACCGGCAAGATCGAACGATCCGGTCCGCCGGGATGGAAATTCCGGGGTAGCGACCGCGGTTCGGAAAAAGACGAGGGGGTACCGTTATGACCACGACTGGCACCACAATAGCCACCAGCGCCAAAACAGCACGACGAAAGATTGTTGTTGTGGGTGTGGCAGCCGTGATTGCGGTTGCAATGGCTGTTGATACAAAAGTGGTGCAAATCGGGTCTGACGCTGATCTTCGTCAGCAGGCCTTTGATCCTGATCGCTTCGGGCAGACAGAATTCCCGCGTATCCGCGACATTGTAGCGAAGCGAGCGGCAGAAGCGGTGACACTCGCCCAGGAGTTGGCAGCCGATAAGGAAGCCGCCATCGCAGCATATGGCACTTCGGCTGGGACGTTTCCCGTTATCGCCGTAAGTTTTACCGGTACGGTCGGCGAAGGAAAATCCGGAATTTTCGCCGTTGATGTTGATGGTTTGCCGGAGGGGACAAAGATACGCGTCCAAACCGGACCTGCCATCAACGGAACAGAACTGCGTGACATCCCGGGCGACATTGATTTCGGGGCCTTCACCAATCAAATCGAATATCAGGATTCCGGCGCTGGCATCAATCGGGCGATGGCCTCAGAGGTCTTGGCTGATCTGGATCGCGAGACGCTGACCGGCAAGATGATCTCAGTCACCGGAGCCTTCACCATGATCAATCCAAAAAACTGGCTCGTCACGCCTGTCGTGCTGGAGATCAAATGATGGACGCCAAGACTTTGGAAGATGTCCCTCAAGCCAAACCCGATGTGGCCGAAGTCGTGTTGGCTGCACGCAATGTCGCCAAGAGTTTTGGTGCTGTTCAGGCGCTCAAGGGTGTGAATTTCGACGTCCATCGCGGGCAGGTTACAACGCTATTTGGAGAGAATGGCGCAGGCAAATCCACTTTGATGAAGGTGCTGTCAGGCGTGCACCTTCCGACTGACGGTGAGCTGATACTGGATGGGAAGCCTGTCGTGATCACGTCAACCGTTGCAGCCCGCGAGTTGGGCATTTCAATCATCCACCAGGAGCTGTCGCTGGCCCCGAACATGAATGTGCGGGACAATATCTTCATGGGACGCGAAATAATGGGGTCCTTCGGTGTCGACTATGCCGAGCAAGAAAGCCAGACACGCGCTTTGATGCGCGATTTGGAGGAGGACATCGATCCGCTGACATTGGTTGAAGACCTGCGTCTTGGCCAGCAACAGATCGTGGAAATTGCCCGTGCGCTTTCCGTCAATTCGCGCATTCTCATCATGGATGAGCCCACATCGGCCCTATCCGCAACGGAAGTCGAGGTTCTCTTCAAGGTGATCCACGACCTCAAGGCCCGCGGCGTAAGCATTGTCTATATCTCGCACCACCTTGAAGAAGCGCTGACCATTACCGACCACGCAGTTGTTTTGCGCGACGGTATCATGACCGCCTACGGCCCCCGTGCAGAGATCGATCTTGAGTGGATTGTCCGCAACATGGTCGGTGATAATTTCGACCTTGGTTCGCCGCCCGAGAATATTTTGGGCGCGCCCGCACTGCAGTTGGAAGCGCTTTGCGTTCCCATGGCCTCAGGCGCTGGAAACGCTGTAGATCGTCTGGATCTGACCGTCGCGGCAGGAGAGGTCGTCTGCATCTATGGCTTGATGGGCGCGGGTCGCACCGAGATGATGGAATGCGTCGCTGGCCGTCTGGCACCTAGTTCCGGCAACATTTTGCTGCATGGACGCGATATTTCGAAACTGACCATTTCACAACGGATTGCTGCGGGCCTCGTTCTTGTCCCGGAAGACCGTCAGCGCGACGGACTGGTGCAGACCATGAGTGTGGGGCGCAACCTGTCGCTCGCTTCGATTGGGAACTTTACCAAGAGCCTGTTCACAAACACCAACGACGAAGACGCAATCATCGACCGATCCATCAAGGAAGTGACTGTCAAAACGGAAGGCCCTGACGCGCCGATTGGGTCGCTGTCCGGTGGCAATCAACAGAAGGTCGTGATCGGCAAAATGCTGGCGACCAAACCTTCGGTAATCCTGCTCGACGAGCCCAGCCGCGGCATCGATATCGGTGCCAAGGGTGAGGTCTTTCGGATTTTGGCGGATCGCGCCAACAACGGCATGGCCGTTGTCTATACAACATCTGAAGTGACTGAATGCCTCGCAATCGCGCATCGTGTCATTGTAATGCGGCGCGGCCGGATTGCCGCGGAATTCACCCAAGACATAACCAAAGAAGCAATTATGGCAGCTTCCGGCGAAAGCCTGGCTGCATGACCGATACGCAGGGAGACCGCAAAATGTCAGATGTGAGATCGGCTTCGCTAGAAACCAAGCCCAAGAAGGCGGGTGAGCTAAACCTTGTGCATCTGTTGCTTGAGGGCAGGGCATTTTTTGCTCTCATTGTCATTATTGCGATCTTTTCGGTCCTGTCGGCGAATTACTTTTCCGTCCCGAACTTTCTGATCATGACGTCACAGGTGGCGATTTTCGGCCTTCTGGCAATTGGCATGTTGCTCGTCATTCTATCCGGTGGAATCGATTTGTCAGTGGGCTCAACGCTGGCTTTATGCGGTGTTTTCGCGGGGTTCCTGATGCAGGGGATTGAGCTGGAAGCTTTGGGTATCATTTTATATCTCCCCGTCTGGGCTGTCTTCATCTTGACGCTTTGCATGGGGGCACTGGTTGGAATCCTTAATGGTGTTCTGGTTGCCTATTTCAAAGTACCCGCCTTTGTTGCAACGCTTGGGACGCTTTATGTGGCGCGCGGTGTGGCACTGCTCATGACCAACGGGCTGACATTCAACAATCTGTCGGGCGACCCTTCGTTCAGCAATACCGGCTTTGAATGGCTGGGCTTCAATCGGCTTTGGGGCGTCCCGATCAGCATTTTCGTGCTGACCGCTGTCGCTGTCGCTGTGCATCTTTTGCTGACAAGAACGCCTTTCGGTCGGTGGCTCTATTCCACGGGGGGTAATGCCAATGCGGCGGAGCTGTCTGGCGTGCCAGTCAAGCAGGTTCAGATCTGGGTTTATGTCCTGTCCGGTGTATGCGCTGCGATCGCCGGTATTGTGCTGAGCTCTCAGCTCACCTCTGCCGGGCCGACTGCCGGTACGACTTATGAGCTGACAGCCATTGCAGCCGTTGTCGTTGGGGGAGCGTCTTTAATGGGCGGACGTGGGACGGTGCGCGGCACGTTGCTGGGCGCTTTCGTGATCGTGTTCCTGGGCGCGGGCCTGGTTATCACCGGCGTGTCATCTTACTGGCAAACCGTCTTTACGGGTGCGGTTATCGTGCTCGCCGTCATGCTGAATTCAATTCAATACGGAAACAAAGGCAAGTCAGGTTAGCTTTTGATCCAAAATATTCGCGACTGCACAGGTCCAATGAACCTGACGCGGAAAATGCCGGGCATCGGCAAATAATCAACCAAGGGAGACTATCATAATGATGAAGTTTACTAAACGCGCAGTGCTTGCAGCTGCGGTATCGCTGCCGCTCATGGCAGGATCTGCCTGGGCCGAGGGATTGATCACCATTATCGTCAATGACCCGGCTAACCCGTACTGGTTCACGGAAGGCGAAGTGGCCAAAGCGACGGCAGAGGAACTGGGTTACGAAGCAACAGTGTCTGCGCATAAGGGCGACACCAACGCTGAATCCAACCTCATCGATGCGGCCATCACAAATGGTGCCAAGGCAATCATTCTGGATCCGGCAAATGCCGATGGTTCAATTGCTGTCGTGCGCAAAGCGACCCAGGCGGGCATTCCCGTCTTTCTGGTCAATGCCGAGATCAATGAAAGTGGTATCGCGATTGCACAGCTGGTTTCCAACAATGCTCAGGGTGCCGCTCTGGGCGCCGTTACATGGCAGGGATTGGTCGGTGATGAAGCTAAATACGTAGAGTTCTTCGGCAACCCAGCTGATAACAACGCAGCGACACGCTCTAACGGTTACAACACCGTATTGTCACAATATCCTGGACTTGAGAAAGTTGCTGAGGAAGTTGCCAATTGGGATCGTACGCAGGGCTACACAAAGATGCAGTCGATCATTCAGGCAAACCCGGTGATCAATGCACTCATCGCCGGTAATGATGAAATGGCGCTGGGCGCAATTGCTGCTCTGAAGGAATCCAGCAAGCTGGACGGCGTCATTGTCGGCGGTTTCGACGGCTCACCTGATGCCGTTGAAGCCATCAAAAACGGCGAGATGGCATACACTGTGCTTCAGCCTGTTGCGGTCTTCTCCCGTGAAGCAGTCATCCAAGCTGACCACTATATCAAGAACGGCACAGCGAAAATGAGTGAAGAAAAGCAGCTCTTTGACTGCTTGCTGATTACGCCTGAAAACGTAGCCAACTACTCAGCACCATTTACCTTGTCGAACTAAATGGTCCTGTAAATTTGGAAAAAGGCGCCCCAATGGGCGCCTTTTTTTCTAAATCACTCTTACAATTAATCTCACATGTTGCTCTAATTGACCCCATTTTTCAGTTAGTTCTTTTCCGGTTTTGCGCCATGCGGCTGTCGCCTGCAACTCGCATACCGCTAAGATTTGCCATCTTTTGTTTATTGAAGGTCGGTGTAAGCCGCAGGCACATTCATGCCCGGATGTACCCAGCCAAACAGCGCATAACCTTTAAATTCATGCTGTTGCACGGCTACCACGGTATCCTAAAGGCTCAGACCTTTGAACAAACGTTGCTTTCACCTGTGTTTCCACGGCGGTCAGATAATCGATACCCCATTTGATGAGCGCGATATCCGTCACAGGACCATGACCCGGCATGACTTTTGTATCGGCGTCAAACGCATCATAGACGGTTTGCAATGTGTCGCGTGTTTCTGGCAGATGGCCGTCCAGAAACCAGGGCAATGAAGGGGCTAGGTGTGGTTTCCAATGAGGTTGTTCACGGTTTTGGTTTCAACCGACTGATTGGTGTTTTCATATTAATGCCTCCATGGGGTCTTTCGCAATTGTAGATGTGTAGCCATTTTGGCAACCATG
>Ga0163215_100779_pt1 | contig 36431 bp, 35 predicted proteins | sample SynspAceP_FD_185934 | JGI IMG/M metagenome (GOLD analysis project Ga0163215, IMG submission 185934) | Saline lake microbial communities from Ace Lake in Antarctica - Synechococcus sp. Ace-P (Hybrid Assembly) | ecosystem: Environmental > Aquatic > Non-marine Saline and Alkaline > Saline | place...
AGGGCGGCATCATCTTCTTGACGGTCTGTTCTTTGAATTCTGGACTGTAACTTGGCACTGCATCACTCCGTCCGCTCCCTCAAATATCAATGGTAAACGAGCGGACATCTATTGTGACCGAGGGGGATCCTTGCGTTCAGGGTTTTCTCAATGTCTTTTGTAGACCCGCTAATTAAACGCGTATCTTTGCCTAGAAACTTCGGCAGAGGGTATTCGTCGCCTGCTGCGAACTCTTTGAGCTTTTCGTCGAGGAGATCTTCAAACTTTGAGTAATCTTCAATTATTGCGTCAAGCTTTCCAGCGGATTCACGAGCAATAATGTAGACGGTCGTGATTAAATGCTCGACTATGATTAGTGCTGCCTGAAGGGATTTTTGTGAGGGCTTTTTTATGTCATGCGCGGCGTCATTGCCCATGAATCTTATTGAGTGCAGTCGTATTGAGTCTTTTTTAGATATTAACCCCTTGCTGGCCAAGTTATTTATTCTTGTGCTTAGTTCTTTTCCGGTAATTCCTTGGTCGTTGCAAATTGCTTCGATTGTTGCGCGGAATCCTATGCCTGCGAGGGTTAAGGCTCCATCTCGATATGCGTTGCATGTTTCTTGATAAATGCTTTCAACTATCTCTGGTAAGTGTTTTGTGTCGAGGTTGCCGGTTTGAGATTTTGGGAAAGTCTCTATTTCTCTTGGTACGATCCATTCATCGTTATAGTCTGGGTACGCTCCTTCATAGTCATGAAATACTTGGCGGAAAGAAACAGTATTGCAGCCTCTGCACTTTACGACCGAGTGCTCAACCATGCAGTGATATTCATCTGGGCCATGTTCTTCTTGATGAGTGCCCTCAATGTCATGATTTGTGTTCTGCTTGCATTTGATGCAGCAATTCCAGATTGTTTTTTTTGTCATATGTTTTTAAGAGTCTAACGCCCGGCACACGCGCCGGAGTGGAGCAGCTTCGCTGCGTAACGGAGGTCGCCGTGATGCCGATTGTTAGCCATTTAACTGTAATTCAATTTCTTTACTTTGCTGAATAGGATAGTCCAAATATATACATAAGGAACAACCGTGGTTAACAGCAAAAAATATGGCAATAATGCGTGCCATTCCAAACCGATATCTTGCTTAAGCCCAGAGACTAACATTGGAGCCAGAACGCCGAATATAAATATGAATGCCGTCACTTTTAACGCACTAACGGTGATGGCTTTTATTTTGAATCGCTCATTAAATGTTTCATATGTTTTTAGAGTGTCCGATAGCTGCGGTAAAACCCGCTCTCGATATATCAGAACCTTGTTGAAATAATCATGTATGAATTTAGAATAATCCACCTGCATTTTTGATCTTGGCTGGTGAAACGTTTTCCAGATTCGTTGTTTTTCTTCTTCTGGAATGTCACCCATGCTGGCCATCGATTCATTGAAAAATTTGATAGCTTCTGCCTCGGCCTTTGTTCTCTCAATCTCAGTAGCTTTTTGACCCAGAGCAATTAGGGAGCGGTTACTTGTTTCCCAGCACCAGCTTAGAAAGCTGATCCGTCTTTCGATCTCTTTCAGTCTTTCAGAAGAAAATGGTTCTGCTTTTCTGCTTTCAACCTTATCCGTAACTCCTTGAATATGAACCATAGACTTCCCACTAAACGGGTATGATACAAATAGATAATGAAACATTAGGCAGAGGTCTTTCGCAGTAGATAAGATATCTTCATCAGAAGGAGTGTACGAAAACTCACTCCTAGGGATGCCGTATTTTTCCTCATAATCCAAATATGAAAATACCGATTTCGCATGGTGTATGAGGCTTTTCGCCTCGCCATCCCAATCTAACTCGCCTTTTTCAGTAACCAGAGATGTATTACCGCCCCCAATAAAGTTGGAAGGTGTGCTAAACAACTCTACGTCTGCGAGAATTTTATCGAGCCTATCTTTGCTTTCTTGCAGCTTTTGATAGGCGAACATCGCAAAACCAGAGAAAAATGCTGTACCAATACCGATGAGTATTCCGTGGATATTTGGGAGTGCTTGCAGTATGTTTGATTCCATGTAGATATCGTCACCTCATCTGGCTAACGCCCGGCTTTGGGGCGGACTTGTAGCCGCGGAGCGGCGGAAAGGCCGTCCCAGCCCCGAAGGGGCGGCAACAGCCGATTGTTACGTTTCAGCACCAGACCAACCTTTTATAGGGCGACTTCTCCAACTCAGCTAAGCGGGTTGCCAACGTTCCGCAGTGAAGCTCAATGCGATGGCCGTTTGGATCAAGCAGATACACGGAGTTACCCTCACTTGTATTCTGCTTCCACTCCTCAACCCCGGCTTCTTTTAGCCTAGCGTGCAGCTCAACAAGCTCTCTTTCGCCAACACTGAATGCCACATGCGTGTAGTCGTTGGCGGGTTTAGGTTCCCCGACGCTCAGACATACCCACGTATCACCCGCTGTAAAATAAGCACCTGCTTCCCAGGTCACGTGCAGCCTCATTCCCAGCAAGTCACGATAGAACTCGATTGAAGAGCTCAAGTCCCTGACGGAAAAGGTGATGTGATTGATACCAGTGATCATACGACTGATCCTAAAACGTAACGCTGAGGTAACCGGCGCCGGAGCGATAGCGGAGGGAACCAAAAGCGGTACGCTTTTGGCGTCCGGTTGACCGCCTGGTTAATGGCCGTTCACCACCGCGGTTGAGTCTGGAATCAAAGGCCGCATGCCCTCTCCCGGACAACTTGCACCAACTCGACGGATCGCGAAAGGAACCAGAACGCAAACGCTACCGGCCCGATTACCGTTTAAGACGGACGGCCCCACGACTGGGGCACGCCATGAATACCAACACCGCTGGCCGTTGCGGCAACCAAACCAGACAGCGAATTTTCCGGCCTTGGCGATCACCAGAGTGAGCGGGCTTACAACCAATCCCGGTGCCAAGGCCTTTGCACCCCACCTGCTAAAAACTCATATGCCGGGCCAATAACGCCCAGCGCAGGCGCAGCCAGCGCGGAGCGCCTTTTGTGTTAATGTTTGAGCGCCAGCGAGTAACACAAAAGGTGCGTAGCGTTGGCTGTCGCTCTGCCGCTGATTGTTAAGTGTTTCGTTGCCAGAGGACGAAGGAGGCGTTTTCGGCACACCCCATTGCCTCAACAACTTTCTCACTATCAAATAAAGGAAGCTTCTGAAACTGCTCTAAAAGTTTAGGGAGACCTTCTGCATCATTAGAAATTATTACTCCCTTACTCTCGTCAATGCCTGAAATAACCCAATGTAGATCATCGAAGAATGGGCCTTTATCATTGGTGAATATAGATATTTTTTCCTATCTCACTCCAAAGTATACTTTCTTCAATTTTTTTTGGGACGTACCTTTTTATTCTAACACTATCGAATTCGACGAATTCTTGTTGTGCGGCCTTAACTCTCTCTATATGATTTTTTAAAACTGGTGAGAATAGTGCAACTATCAGACAAACACCAAAAAAGTAGGTTGCCCAATGAAGTCCGCCCTCCTCACTCGCTACCACGCCAAAGACTACAAATAGCGTACATACTAAAATATTGCCGTAATCAGAACGATTGTAATTTGGTAATTTCATGACTCTGACACTTAACGCAAAGCACACGGGCGACGAGCCGCGAAGCGGGTTGGCGTCCCAGCGACCAACGGGAGCGAGTGATGCGCCTTGTTATACATTTACTGCACAACCGAATTAAACACAATTGAAAGGCTGCTCAGAATAGCCGTAGCAAAAGCGCCAAATAGCATGCGTTTTTTAAACTTAATTGAGTCTATGGCAAAACGTTCTGTCCGTTGCGCACTTAGCATAAAAAGTAGTACCGACATCATTAGTAATGCCGGGGCAATAAAAGGGCCGTTACCCATTAGTGCTGCAATTGCAGCAGAAACAACAGCAAGCCCGAGTACAAGCCAAATAACTGCAAGAATTGGATTCTGAGCTGGTGCCAGATTGTTCACGCTAAACCCTCCAAAATGTATAACGCAAAGCACAGGGGCGGCCGCAAGGCCGTCCAGCGCCGACAGGCGCGAACTGATGCGTATGGTTATACAGCTTTTTGTTTGTAGAAATAAATACTAAGTGCAGCCCCATACAAAAATAGCCCCAAATTGACCCCATGAAGAAACAAAAACCAAATGAGCACATTCTGATCTTCATGGGGTACGGTGTACCCCAGCCCTACAGAATAGATTTCATCGACAAATCGATGGGTTAGTTTGGCACCAAGAACTAAAGCGGCTCCGAATAACGATACAAGCGATAATGTAGATTTTGACCGAAAAACCCATATACAAGCGGACGCAACTATCACAACCGGAAATAATAAATATGCCAGCTGATTTACTACGCCCGTAAACCACCAAATTATTGATCCGGAGTAAACATGTTCATTCATAGTGTTGTATAACGCAAAGTTTAGGGGCAGCTTTTAAGACGGTGTTTTTTTGCCAAACAATGAGCGCAGCGAATGGCAAAAAGCGGCGGCTTAAAAGCTGTCCAGCGACCGAAGGGAGCGGCCTAGAACGAATTGTTATATTTTAGGGTTTGCATTTATATGCTTTGCCAACACCTGTTGTATTTGTTGTACCCATAGAGCCATATGCATTTGTATTTTTTAAATCTTGTACATAAACCACATTGGCACCTAATTTATAGGCCTCATTTCTTAGTTCGTTTCTTGCGCCTATTACCAGATTTTTATTTGATGTTACGTCACCGGTAAACCAGTTTCCTTGAGACCCCACAATTTCACCGATAAATTCACACCTTTCCCTGTCAGGAAGTTCATTTACCAGCTCAACCCGCTCAGCCCCAGGAATTATCTGTTTCGCTGCGCAAGCAGAAAGAGAAAGAGCAAACAATACAGTTGAATAAGTCTTCATTTTATGATTCATAATTTTTCCTATTAATGGAATATAACGCCAGTGGTAATGGGTGCCAACGGAGCGCAGCGTAGTTGGCATCCCGTTGACCACCTTGTTATGCCTGCTCGGCCAAAAGCTCCTGATTAAGGGCAATTCCGGCCGTAATGATTTCATTTTTCGTCTTCAAAATTTTATCGAGAATCTCATCAGACCAGAGCTCTGAAAAAAGTTGGCCTCGGTATTCAAACGCGCTGAATTTCACCCCTGATTTATCGTTCACAAAGTCCACCCATGACCCGAACTTAACCAAAGCGCGATGCTTTGATACATTCGCAAACGCATTGATGTACTGGAAGCCCTCGCTATCAAGGACCTCTTCAATAGCGGTCTTCAGGTCACCCTCCGGGAGGTGGTCGCGGACACGATGAATATTGCAAGCGCTCTCAGTGAGAGCGCCGTCAAGGAGTAACCCTCGGATTAATTGTGCTAGCAAGTCATAAAGCGATCTCACGGTATAGATAGCAGCAATTGTATTCGCTTCGTTCGCGATCTTCGCAAGTTGGTACTCATCTTGGTCATCCGACGCTCCTAGCACTCTCTTGACCTGTTCTTGTTTAGCAGCCTCACTTGAACCAAAAAAATCTGCCAGCGAATCCCTGGCAGTAGCGAAATGATATCTAAAAATGACAATGCCCCGATCAATCGAAGCCACCAAGTCAAGGAGGCTTTGATCTTTGCCCCTGTTGTAAATGATGTGGTCTCTAAGAGCTTGCAGGCTCCATGAGCGCTTCATGATTTTCTCCTGCATAACGACAAGCTTTGGGGCGGCCGGAACGCAGTGTAGACCGTCCCAGCCGCGATAGCGGCGACAACAGCGCCTTGTTATGCAGATACAATAGCCAATAGCTACTCATTTGTCCGAATAGGAATGACGTAGTTTGCTGGATACTCGCGATGCTTATCTGTAATGGCATCAGTAATTCCAAAATCGATAAATACAGCACTTGCAACTATTTTCGCACCTACAGTGCTTGGTATTGATCCAAAGGCTGTTCGACCATCATTTGTTTTGCAATCATACTTGAGCGGGTCATCTGATCTCCTAATCATGTATGTTGTTGGGATGGGAGCCTCCCAAGCCCCCCGCTTATTTTGCAACTTACACTGCCCATTTGAACCATCGCTAAACGACAATGCCACTGGCGTCATTGCATCGTTGGTAAGAGTTGCACATCCGGTGGCAGCCATCAAAAGTATTAAAGGCACGATCTTCTTCATTTATTCCTCGCTGGTTGGTCATGGTGCTTCTGATTGAAATGTTTTCTCAATGTATTGCGTGTGTTTCTAAGTTTACCCTCATTGCATAGCGCTTTTTTTCAGCGGCGACCTTTTTGCAGCGAAGCGGAGAAAAGGGCGTCCGGTGGAGGGCCATTAGGCCCAGAATGTACTGGAAATACTGGTTATGGCCTTCTTAGGTAATAGTCGAGAAATCATCGAACGAATGACTTCTCAAAAGTGTCAAGGTCTAAGGCCACCCCTTCTTCAACGAGGATTTCTAGCACAGTATTTGAAGCCTCTATTCTCTTGTTATCACCAAATCTTGAGGCTATTCGTACATTTTTGATCAGATTTTCAGTAACAATATGACGGGGAAATCGGCGCAAGTACTCAATACTTTGCTTGAGTTCTTGCTCTATCTGAGCTCTTCGCGCTTCAGACAAGTGTGATCCATATCCCTCGTCTGAGCTCTTTCTGTTACGTTCGACCTCTTCCATCAAGTTGACCATTTTGGTCATCGCGCGTCCGGCTTTAAAGTTCGCAATAAACCCCATCCATCCCTCCGGTTACAAGGTGACTAAATTTCCGGCTACGATAAGCCATAACGCCCAGCGCAGGCGCAGCCAGCGCGGAGCGCCTTTTGTGTTAATGTTTGAGCGCCAGCGAGTAACACAAAAGGTGCGTAGCGTTGGCTGTCGCTCTGCCGCTGATTGTTAAGTGTTTCGTTGCCAGAGGACGAAGGAGGCGTTTTCGGCACACCCCATTGCCTCAACAACTTTCTCACTATCAAATAAAGGAAGCTTCTGAAACTGCTCTAAAAGTTTAGGGAGACCTTCTGCATCATTAGAAATTATTACTCCCTTACTCTCGTCAATGCCTGAAATAACCCAATGTAGATCATCGAAGAATGGGCCTTTATCATTGGTGAATATAGATATTTTTTCCTATCTCACTCCAAAGTATACTTTCTTCAATTTTTTTTGGGACGTACCTTTTTATTCTAACACTATCGAATTCGACGAATTCTTGTTGTGCGGCCTTAACTCTCTCTATATGATTTTTTAAAACTGGTGAGAATAGTGCAACTATCAGACAAACACCAAAAAAGTAGGTTGCCCAATGAAGTCCGCCCTCCTCACTCGCTACCACGCCAAAGACTACAAATAGCGTACATACTAAAATATTGCCGTAATCAGAACGATTGTAATTTGGTAATTTCATGACTCTGACACTTAACATTTATATATGAGTCAAACCGACCAATATGTCGGCGATCGATTTGTCTTTTCCAACCTTTCCGCAAACTCCTCTACAACGCCCACAACCCGGCCCCCTCCGCCTATCGATCAATTACCACATAGCCGACAAAACGATCACCAAGCCTCATATCACCATTTCTCAGCTTTGTGCTAACCAACTGATTTTCAATCCAAAAAACCCAACATTCTGGATAGCGCCCAGATATCAGTCACTGCGATCATTTTTCCCGTAAACCGGGCAGTTCTATCCCCCATTCAAAGACCAAAGGCTTTTCCAGGCACGCTACCGCCCTATCCTCTTCACGGACAAGTCGGGGGAATTGCTTTAACAGTATTGGGAGGGAATGCAGGCTGTCCTTGCCTGGAGGCGGGATGTGACTGGCATTCCGTTGCTGGCTTCGAGAGTAGTCCAGCAGGGCATGACTTGTCCAAGGGGTTTTGTTGAAGGGTATTGAAGGCCAGAAAGCACAATCCCGGCATAAGCCGGGATTGTGTGGTACTGAAGCGCAGTGGGTTTAGCCAACCCAGACCCGTGCATTGCGGAACATGCGCATCCAGGCGCCGTCTTCGCTCCAGTCACTGGGGTGCCAGGAGTTCTGTGAGGCGCGGAACACGCGTTCGGGGTGCGGCATCATGATGGTGACGCGACCGTCTCGCGTGGTCAGGCCGGTGATGCCACGTGGCGAGCCATTGGGGTTGGCGGGGTAGCGTTCGGTCATGCGGCCACGGTTGTCGACGTAGCGCAGTACGACGCTGTTGCTGGCTTCGCAGCCATCCACGGCGGTGCTGTCAGCGAACTCGGCGTGGCCTTCGCCGTGGGCGATGGCGATGGGCATGCGTGAGCCGACCATACCGCTGAGGAAGATCGAGGGTGAGGCCTGTACTTCCACCATGGCTACCCGCGCTTCAAACTGCTCGGACTTGTTGCGCACGAAGCGCGGCCAGTGGTCACTGCCGGGGATCAGTTCGCGCAGGTTGGAGAGCATCTGGCAGCCGTTGCAAACGCCCAGGGTGAAGGTGTCCGGACGGGCAAAGAACGCACTGAAGGCTTCGCGGGCTTCGGCGTTGAACAGGATGGATTTAGCCCAGCCTTCGCCGGCGCCGAGTACGTCGCCGTAGGAGAAGCCGCCACATGCGACTAGCCCGCGGAAGTCTTCCAGCTCGACGCGGCCGCTGAGAATGTCGCTCATGTGTACGTCAATCGGGTTGAAGCCGGCGCGGTTGAACGCGGCGGCCATCTCGACCTGACCGTTGACGCCCTGCTCGCGCAGAATCGCGACCTGCGGGCGCTTACCGGTGTTGATCAAGGGGGCTGCGACATCGTCATTGATGTCGAAGCTGAGCATGGCTTCCAGGCCGGGGTTGGCGTCGTCGGCGATGTTCTCGAATTCCTGATCGGCGCACTCGACGTTGTCACGCAGGCGCTGGATCTGCCAGCTGGTTTCGCTCCAGGCTTGCTGCCAGGCGGCGCGGGTGCCGCTGACGACCGTTTCGCCGGCAAAGCTGACGTTGATCTGCTGTTCGCTCATCGGCTCACCGAGCACAGCGCTGCAATCGCCCAAACCGGCGGCGGACAGCTGACTCAGGACCGCTTCAGTGTCATCGCGGCGCACCTGGATAACGGCACCCAGTTCTTCGTTGAACAGTACGGCAGCCAGATCGGTCTTGGCATCCGCGAGCACATCAAGCTGCACTTGCAGGCCGCAGTGGCCGGCAAAGGCCATCTCGGCCAGGGTGGTCAGTAGCCCGCCGTCGGAGCGGTCGTGGTAAGCCAGCAACTGACCTTCCTGATTCAGGCCCTGAATCACCGCGAAGAAGGCTTTGAGGTCTTCGGCATCGTCCAGATCCGGCGCGGTGTTGCCAATTTGGTTATACACCTGCGCCAGCGCAGAGCCACCCAAGCGGTTCTGGCCACGGCCCAGGTCGATCAGGATCAGGTCAGTATCGCCCTGGTCCAGTTGCAGCTGTGGCGTCAGGGTAAGGCGCACGTCCTGCACCGGGGCAAAGCCGGTGACGATCAGCGACATGGGCGAGGTAACGGACTTGTCTTCACCCGCATCGGACCAGCGGGTCTTCATCGACATGGAGTCCTTGCCGACGGGAATGGTGATGCCCAGCTCGGGGCACAGCTCCATGCCTACGGCGCGCACGGTGTCGAACAGGCGTGCATCTTCACCTGGGTGACCGGCGGCGGCCATCCAATTGGCGGACAGGCGAATGTCGGAAATGGCGTCAATACGCGCGGCGGCCAGATTGGTCACGGCTTCAGCCACGGCCATACGGCCGGAGGCTGGGGCATCCAGTAGCGCCAGCGGCGTACGCTCACCCAAGGCCATGGCCTCACCGGTGTGTACGTCGAAGGCGCTGTTGGTTACGGCGCAGTCGGCAACCGGCACTTGCCAGGGGCCAACCATCTGGTCGCGGGCAACCAGACCGGTAATGCTGCGATCACCAATGGTGATCAGGAAGTTCTTGCTGGCGACAGAGGGCAGGCGCAATACGCGCTGCACGGCTTCGTCCAGTGGCAGAGCGCTGGCATCAAAGTCATCCGAAGGCTCGGCTTCGCGCTCTACGCTGCGATGCATGCGCGGCGGCTTGCCGAGCAGTACAGACAGGGGCATATCGACTGGCTGATTGTCGAAATGCGTGTCGTTGAGTACCAGCAGTTGCTCTTCGGTGGCTTCGCCGACGACGGCAAAGGGGCAGCGCTCGCGTTCGCAAATGGCCTGGAAGCGGTCGTAGTCGGCGTTATCCACCGCCATCACATAGCGTTCCTGGGATTCGTTGGACCAGATTTCCAGCGGGCTCATGCCCGGCTCGTCATTCGGTACGTTGCGCAGTTCAAAGCGGCCACCGCGGCCACCGTCGTTGACCAGCTCGGGGAAGGCATTGGACAGGCCGCCGGCACCCACGTCATGAATAAAGCGGATGGGGTTCTTGTCGCCCATCTGCCAGCAGCGGTCGATGACTTCCTGGCAGCGGCGTTCCATCTCGGGGTTTTCACGCTGTACGGAGGCAAAATCCAGGTCTTCGGCACTGCTGCCGGTGGCCATGGACGAGGCCGCGCCGCCGCCCAGACCGATCAGCATGGCCGGGCCGCCCAATACGATCAGCTTGGCGCCAACCGGAATCTCGGCTTTCTCTACGTGGCCTGCACGGATGTTGCCCATACCGCCGGCAATCATGATCGGCTTGTGATAACCGCGAATCTCCGGGCCGCGCGGCGAGCTGACAGTCTGCTCGAAGGTGCGGAAATAACCGGTCAGGTTCGGACGACCAAATTCGTTGTTGAACGCAGCGCCGCCCAGCGGGCCTTCGATCATGATCTGCAAAGGCGTAACGATGCGCGAGGGCTTGCCGTTGTCTTCTTCCCAGGGCTGAACAAAGCCAGGAATACGCAGGTTGGACACGGTAAAGCCAGCCAGGCCAGCTTTCGGCTTGCCGCCACGACCAGTGGCGCCTTCGTCACGGATCTCGCCACCGGAGCCGGTAGAGGCACCGGGGAATGGCGCGATCGCGGTCGGGTGGTTGTGGGTCTCCACCTTCATCAGGATGTGCACGGGCTCTTCATGGGTGCGGTATTCGCAGGTACCCGGCACCGGGAAGAAGCGCCCGGCAACAAAGCCTTCGATCACGGCGGCGTTGTCTTTATAGGCGGAAAGCACGCCTTCGCTGCGCATCTGGTAGGTGTTCTTTATCATGCCGAACAGGCTCTTCTCTTCCGCCTGGCCGTCGATATCCCAGGTGGCGTTGAAGATCTTGTGGCGGCAATGCTCGGAGTTGGCCTGGGCGAACATCATCAGCTCGACGTCGCTGGGGTTGCGCTTGAGCTCCTTGAAGCTGCTGACCAGATAATCGATCTCGTCATCGGCCAGGGCCAGACCCAATGTATTGTTCGCCTGCTCCAGCGCTTCACGGCCACCCTTGAGGATGTCGACCCGTTGGAAGGGTTGTGGCTCGGTGTGGCGGAACAGATCAGCGGCGGCGTCCAGACTGTCCAGCGCCAGCTCGGTCATGCGGTCATGCAGCAGTGCAGCCAGTTGCGGGCGCTGCTCGGCAGTCAGTTCGCCGGATACGTGGTAAACAATGCCGCGCTCCAGACGGGCGACCGACTGCAAACCGCAGTTGTGCGCAATATCCGTTGCCTTGCTCGACCAGGGCGAGATGGTGCCGAAGCGCGGCACGATCAGAAACAGACTGCCCTGGGGCTCTTCCACCGGCACAGACGGGCCGTACTTGAGCAGGCGCGCCAGAACTTCGGTCTGCTGGTCATCCAGCTCGCTGTGCAGCTCGGCAAAGTGCACAAACTCGGCATAGACGCCGGTGACAGCCGGCACGGCGGCCTGCAGCCGGGCGAGCAGTTTTTGACGGCGAAAATCGGAAAGGGCTGGGGCGCCACGCAGGGTATGCATGCTGTATACGGCCTCGGGAAGCTGAAGTTTGGGAAATACGGCGTATAGGAAAAATAAGGCGTATAGGATACCCCATGCGGCGCTCGGGAGCCATGCCGAGCTGGCTGGTGGCGCGGCGAAGACATTCCTTAACAGCAAGCGGCTATTGCCCCCCGCCGCTTTTGAATATACTGCGCGGATGAGCGAAAAATCATCCCGTTCGTCCCGGCTCCCGGCCCTGGCCACCCTCCTCTGCGCACTGCTGCTGAGCGCCTGTGAGCAGCCGCAGCAGCCAGCGCGCCTTGATCAGATCAAGGAAGATGGCACGCTGCGAATGGTGACGCGCAACTCGCCGACCACCTATTACCAGGATCGCCATGGCAGCACCGGGCTGGAGTACGAGCTTACCCGCCGCTTTGCCGACAGCCTGGACCTGGAGCTGGAAGTCGAGACCATCAGCACTCTGGATGAACTCTACGCGCAACTTGCCAGCGAAGACGGCCCGGATATTGGCGCTGCCGGTATTACGGTCAACCCCGAACGCGAGGGCCAAGTACGCTTCGCCGACTCCTATCTGGACGTGACGCCGCAGGTGGTTTACCGCCGAGGCGACCGCAAGCCTACCTCGCTTGAAGACCTCTACGACAAACGCATCATGGTGCTCAAGGGCAGCAGCCTGGCGGACCAGCTACGCGAATTGCAGATCGAGCACCCGGAACTGGTGTTCGAGGAATCGGATAACGTGGAAGTGGTGGATCTGCTGCGGCTGGTCAACGACAACGAGATCGACCATGCGGTGGTGTACTCCAACGAGCTGATCGTCAACCAGGCTTTCTACCCGGCTGTACTGGTCGGTTTTGACCTGTCTGATGCCCGGCCCATGGCCTGGGCCCTGCCCAACGACCCGGAAGATACCCTGATCGAGGCAGTTAACAAGTTTTTCGCCGACATCCGCGCCGATGGCACTCTGGACCAGTTGATCGAGCGGTTTTACGGCCACTCGGATGTGCTCGACTACGTCGGCGCCCGGGGCTTTGCCCGGCACATGCAAAATCGCCTGCCGCGTTTTGAGACCCTGTTCCGGCAGGCTGGCGACCAGTATGGGCTGGACTGGCGCCTGCTCGCTGCGATGGGCTACCAGGAATCCCTGTGGGACCCGGACGCACGATCATTTACCGGCGTACGCGGCTTGATGATGCTGACCTTGCCGACCGCCAAGTTTGTTGGCGTGACCAACAGGGTGGACCCCAAGCAGAGCATTTTTGGTGGCGCGCGCTATCTGATCTGGGTACGCGATCAGATGCCGACCGATATCCCCGAACCTGACCGCACCTGGTTTGCGATGGCCGCTTACAACGTCGGCATCGGCCATCTGGATGATGCGCGCAAGCTTACGGCCAGTAATGGCCGCGATCCGAATCGCTGGGTGGATGTGAAGGACCACCTGCCGCTGCTGTCGAAGAAGGAATGGTACAGCAAGACCCGTTACGGCTATGCCCGTGGCGCTGAGCCTGTGCACTACGTGCAGAACATCCGCCGTTACCACGAGATACTCCAGTGGGTGACCCAGCCGCAATCGGAAATGGCCCAGGCCGAAGCGGAGAAATACCATGCTCCGGGGATTTTGGAGCAGATACCGCAGGGGTTTTAGGCGGGGCTGATTTGGCTTGGGGCCGGAAGGTCAAAATGGATTCCCGCGTTCGCGGGAATGACGATGGGGGCCGGGAAAGTACGTACTAACTTTGCTCGCGTTTAGCCCGGAAAAAAGCCTTCAGCACTGCCCCGCACTCCTCTGCCAATACTCCCCCTTCCACTTGCACATGATGATTCAGCCAGGGCTGGGCCAGCACCTGTGCGCGGCTGATAACCGCGCCGGAGCGGGGTTCGGTGGCGCCGTAGACCAGGCGGGTGATGCGGCTGTGGACCAGCAAACCTGCACACATGGTGCAGGGTTCAAGGGTCACGTAGAGCGTGGTGTCCGGCAGGCGGTAATTGCCCTGTGCCAATGCGGCCTGGCGCAGGGCGACCATTTCCGCATGGGCGCTGGGATCGTTGCTGCTGATCGGCTGGTTGAAGCCGCGGCCGATGATCTGACCGTCGCGCACCAGTACCGCACCCACGGGCACCTCACCCAGGGCCGCAGCCTGCTGCGCTTCGGCCAGTGCCAGACGCATGAAGTCGATATCGGCTGGCTTCATGGCCTTGGCGTCAGATCAGCTTGCGGGTTCTGAGCAGTTCTATCACCTGATTCACGCAGGATTCCAGATTCAACTCGGCGGTTTTAAGTACCAGATCCGCATCGTTCGGCGCTTCATAGGGATACGAGACGCCCGGCACGGTATTTTCCTCGTTGGCTGCATACAGGCCTGAGGGATCACGTTCCTGGCACACCGACAGCGGCGCATCCAGATGCACCAGCAGGCAGCGCTCGCCCAGTATGTAACGCGCCTTGGCGCGGCTTTCTTCGGTGGGTGCCATAAAGGCTCCAATCGCGATCAGGCCTGCTTCGTTCATCTGCCGGGCAATGCGTGCGCCCTTGTGCAGGTTCTCGCCACGGCCTTGCGCGTCCTGCGGCAGGCCCTTGCTCAGATCCTGACGCAGCGCCTTGCCGTCCAGCACGTAGCAGGCGCGGCCGCTGTCGAACAGTTTGCGCTCGACGGCATAGGCGATGGTGCTCTTGCCGGAACCGGACAGGCCGGTCAGCAGCAGCGTTACCGGCTCCTGGCCGAAGCGCTGGGCACGCTCGCTGGCGGTCACGTGAGCAAAGCCACCATGGCGGCTGCCTGTGGTGTTCTGACCGAGCAGGCCCTTGGCGACGATCATGCCGGCGCCGACCGTGCCGTTGGTCATACGGTCGATAACGATAAAGGAACCGCTGGTGCGGTTGGCGCGGTAATCGTCATAGGCGATGGGGCGCTCAAGCGACAGCTCGACCCGACCAATCTCGTTCAGACCCAATTGCGGTGCGGGCTGCTCTTCCAGGGTATTCACATCAATGCGGTGCACGATCCGGGTAAAGGAGCCCGGGCTGTTGCTGGTGGCGCGTTTGATGTCGTATTTGCGGCCAGGTTGCATGGGCTGGTCGTCCATCCACACCAGGTTGGCCTCGAACAGGTCGCCGATCAGCGGGCGGTTGTCCACGTGGGCCAGAACGTCACCGCGGGAAATATCGATCTCGTCTTCCAGCGTCAGGGTCACTGCCTGGCCTGGGCCAGCGCTTTCCAGTTCGCCATCGAAGGTAACAATGGATTTGACCCGGCTGGTCTTGCCCGAGGGCAGCACCACCAGTTCATCACCCTTGTGCACGACGCCAGAGGCCAATGTGCCGGCAAAGCCGCGGAAGTTCAGGTTCGGGCGCGTAACCAGCTGGACCGGGAAGCGCAGGTCCTTGAGGTTGCGGTCTGCCGCGACTTCCACGGTTTCCAGAATTTCCATCAGCGTCTGCCCGCTGTACCAGGGGCTGCGCTCGCTGCGGTTGACGACGTTGTCGCCCTTGAGCGCAGACATCGGCACAAAGTGCACGCTGTTGCCATCCAGCAGTTCAAGACCGCTGGCGAACTGGCGATAGTCGTCGCAGATCTGGTTGAACACACCCTCGTCGAAGTCTTTGAGGTCCATCTTGTTGATGGCCACGACGATATGCTTGATGCCCAGCAAGGAGGCGATAAAGCTGTGGCGCTTGGTCTGAGTCTGCACGCCATAACGGGCGTCGATCAGGATGATCGCCAGATCACAGGTGGAGGCGCCGGTGGCCATGTTGCGGGTGTACTGCTCGTGGCCGGGGGTGTCCGCGATGATGAACTTGCGCTTGGCGGTAGAAAAATAGCGGTAGGCCACATCAATGGTTATGCCCTGCTCGCGCTCGGCCTGCAGGCCGTCGACCAGCAGCGCCAGATCCACTTCTTCGCCGGTGGTGCCGGATTTTTTCGAATCGCGGGTGATGGCTTCCATATGATCTTCGTAGATCATCTTGGAATCATGCAGCAAACGCCCGATCAGCGTGCTCTTGCCATCGTCTACGTTACCGCAGGTCAGAAAGCGCAGCAGTTCCTTGCGCTCGTGCTGGCCCAGGTAGGCCAGAATATCTTCGCTGATCAAATCTGATTGGTGACTCATGTATCTCTCCGGGCTAAGCGCCCCGCTTAGCTGAAGTTAGAAATAGCCCTGACGTTTTTTCTCTTCCATGGAGCCAGCTTGATCGTGATCGATCACGCGGCCCTGACGTTCGGAAGTACGGGTCAGCAGCATTTCCTGAATAATTTCCGGGAGGGTAGCGGCAGTGGATTCAACCGCGCCGGTCAGCGGGTAGCATCCCAGGGTACGGAAGCGCACCATCTTCATTTCCGGGGTTTCGCCCTCTTCCATCGGCATGCGGTCGTCATCGACCATGATCAGCGAGCCATTACGCTCGACCACCGGCCGCTCAGCAGCGAAGTACAGCGGCACGATCGGGATGCTTTCCAGATAGATGTATTGCCAGATATCCAGCTCGGTCCAGTTCGACAGCGGGAACACACGGATGCTTTCGCCCTTGTGTACCTTGCCGTTGTAGACGTTCCACAGCTCCGGGCGCTGGTTTTTCGGGTCCCAGCGGTGATGCTTGTCACGGAAGGAGTAAACACGCTCCTTGGCGCGGGACTTCTCTTCATCCCGGCGCGCGCCACCAAAGGCCGCATCGAAGCCGTACTTGTCCAGCGCCTGCTTCAGGCCCTGGGTCTTCATCACGTCGGTATGCACCGCGCTGCCGTGGGTGAAGGGGCCAACGCCCTGGGCCACGCCTTCTGGGTTCATATGTACCAGCAGATCCAGATCCATCTCTTCAACGATCTTTTCACGGAAGCTGTACATCTCGCGGAATTTCCAGCCGGTATCCACGTGCAGCACGGGGAATGGCAGGCGGCCAGGATAGAAGGCCTTGCGCGCCAGATGCAGCATCACGGCGGAATCCTTGCCAATCGAATAGAGCATTACCGGATTCTGAAATTCGGCCGCGACTTCACGAATGATGTGAATGCTCTCCGCTTCCAGTTGCTTGAGGTGGGTCAGTTTTTCCAGCATGGCGTACTCACAAAAATGAGGGGGACGCCGGGCATCCCGAGGTCAGGTGGCGGGCATTGTAACAAAGGCCAAGCAATCTAATAAGGCGCGCCATAATACCTTTAAGTTATATGTATATAGCTGGCTTCAAACCGGGTTATCGATATCTATAAATCGATGGGCGATGCCAAAGTGCTGTGCCAGATGCTCGCCCAGCGCCTGCACACCACAACGTTCGGTCGCATGGTGCCCGGCGGAAAAGAAGTGAATGCCGTTTTCCCGTGCCGCATGCACAGTCGGCTCGGAAATCTCTCCGGTAACAAAAGCGTCCACGCCCAGAGCGATGGCCTTGTCGATATAACCCTGCGCCGCGCCGGTACACCAGGCAATGCGTTTGATCGGCCGGTCATTGCCGGCAATGTGCTGCGGCTGGCGATGTAAAACGCGGGCCAGATCGGCTGCAACCTCTGCGCCGCTCATTGGCTCAGGCAGCTCGCCGTGCAGGCCAACCGAGCGCGGGTTACCTGGCTCCAGGCCGCCGTTTATCGACCAACCCATCAAGCGCGCGAGTTGCACGTTATTGCCCAGCTCGGCGTGCACATCCAGCGGCAGGTGATAGGCCAGCAAATTCAGATCATTGGCCAGCAAGGCCTTGATGCGGCGCTGCTTGATGCCGGTGATGGGCGCTGATTCGCCTTTCCAGAAATAGCCGTGATGCACCAGCAGCATGTCCGCGCCAGCGGCTATTGCCGCATCCACCATTGCCTGGCTGGCAGTAACGCCCGTGACCAACAAACGGACCTGCTCACGGCCTTCGACCTGCAGCCCATTGGGGCAATAATCCTGGAAGGCGCGGCTATCCAGCAGCGTGTTGCAGTATTCCACTAACGTGGCGCGATCAATCATGGGAGCCTCCTTTACATCGATACCGTCATTGTCCGGCCTGCTGCGACATTTGGCCAGTCGTGCCCATCATTCTTGCCACTACACTCGGCAGGATGGTCGCCAGGCTTTATACTGTGGCGCAATGCTTGTCTGCCGACAGCTGGGGAATCCGGGAAGGAAGAATGAACGCTCTACTGCGCAACTGGATCTGGCCTGCCCTCTGCGGGGTATTGCTGGCGCTGCTGATTCTCCAGTACTACCCGCAGTGGCTGGGGATGCAAGAGCGCCATGGGGACGTGGCGCCCGTCATCGCGGCACCCGCGCCTGCAGAACAGACGAATGCCAACGGCCCCTACTCCTACGCCGATGCGGTACAACGCGCCGCGCCCGCCGTCGCCAACATTTATACCAGTAAAGCCGCTAACGCCAGCAATCCGGCGAATGCCACCAACGACTCACCACAACCCTTCCCGAATCCGCCAGTACGCGATTACTCGGAAACCCTGCCAGTGCCCAACCGGCAACAGACCAGCCTGGGCTCGGCGGTTATTCTCAATTCGGAAGGCTACCTGCTGACCAACAATCACGTGGTAGCCGGCGCGGATGAAATTCTGGTCGCGCTGCGTGATGGCCGTGAAGCGCTGGCCGAGCTGATCGGTACCGACCCTGAAACCGACCTGGCGGTGCTCAAGATTGATCTGCCGGACTTGCCTGCCGTGATGATCAGCCCCACTCCACAACGGATTGGTGATGTGGTCATGGCCATCGGCAACCCCTTCGGCCTGGGGCAAACGGTCACCATGGGTATCGTCAGTGCCACTGGCCGTAACCAGCTTGGCCTGAATACCTATGAAGATTTCATTCAGACTGACGCTGCGATCAACCAGGGCAATTCCGGTGGCGCCTTGATTGATGCCGCCGGCAACTTGATAGGCATCAATACCGCGATCTTTTCCCAATCGGGCGGCTCACAGGGGATTGGCTTTGCCATTCCGGTGAATCTGGCGGTGGAAGTCATGCAGGCGATCATCAGCCAAGGGCGGGTAATTCGTGGCTGGCTCGGGGTGGAGGTACAGCCGCTGACCCAGGAACTGGCCGAGCCCTTTGGGCTGGATGTGCGCGAAGGTATCGTGGTGTCTGGCCTGTACCGTGAAGGCCCGGCCTGGCAGGCGGGGCTGCAGCCGGGCGATATCATTCTGCGGATTGATCAGGAGCCGGTGAGTACTGGCCGCCAGGCGATGAACCAGGTGGCCAGAGCCAACCCCGGGCAAAAGGTCAGGCTGAGCATCCTGCGTAATGGCGAAGCCATGCAGTTTGAAGCGGAAGTAGGCGTCAGACCCAGCTTCCGCGGCTGATAGCTGAAGGTCAGACCAGGGCTTGCAGCGCCTCGATCAGTTTCGCATTCTGCTCGGGCGTGCCTATGGTAATGCGCAGAAACTGGTCAATGCGTGGCTTGGCAAAGTGCCGCACGATCACACGCTGCTCGCGCAGGCCCTGGGCCAATTGCGCGGCATCGTATTGCGGGTGACGCACAAAGACGAAGTTGGCCGCCGAAGGCAATACCTCAAAGCCCATCTCTGCCAACTTGCCGGCCATCTGCTCGCGGCTTTGTATGACTGCCTGCCGCGTCATCTCGAAATAATCCTGATCGCGAAACGCCGCTTCGGCACCTGCCAGCGCAAGACGGTCCAGCGGGTAGGAGTTGAAACTGTTCTTGATTCGCTCCAGGGCCTCGATCAGATCCGCATGCCCTACCGCCAAGCCCACTCGCAGACCAGCCAGCGAACGGGATTTGGACAGACTCTGGGTCACCAGCAGATTCGGGTAGCGGTCCACCAGACTGATGGCCGTCTCTGCACCAAAATCAACATAGGCTTCATCCACCACCACCACCGAATCGGGGCTGCTGCGCAGTACCTGTTCGATCTGCGCCAGGCTCAGGGCTATGCCGGTCGGGGCATTCGGGTTGGGGAAAATAATGCCGCCGTTGGGCTGCGCATAATCTTCGATAGCGATGCTGAAGTCGGAGGCCAGGGGCAGCGGCTTCTGCTCAATGCCATAGAGGCCGCAGTACACCGGATAGAAGCTGTAGCTGATATCCGGAAACAGCAGCGGTTTGCCGTGCTGCAACAGGCCATGGAACACATGCGCCAGCACTTCATCTGAACCATTGCCGACAAATACCTGGTCGGACTGCACGCCGTAGTACTCGGCAATGGTGCATTTCAGGCTGTCGGCATTCGGCGCCGGGTACAGGCGCAAGGAGGCGTCGGTGACCGCAGCAATAGCCTCAAGCACCTTGGGTGAAGGCCCGAATGGATTTTCATTGGTATTCAGCTTGACCAGATTATCCAGTTTCGGCTGCTCGCCCGGCACGTAGGGCACCAAATCCTTAACGAATGGACTCCAAAATCGGCTCACAATCAATCCTTATAAGCAAAGAAAGCTGGAGGCCGGAAGCTAGAAGCTGGAAGCAAAACCAGATGCCAAAGCAGTATGGGGTTTACTTCCAGCTTCCAGCTTTCCGCTTCCAGCCATCAAGGTTTTATACGATATTCAGCGCTACGCGCGTGCGCGGTGAGGCTTTCACCGCGAGCAAGTACCGATGCAGTTTTGCCCAGTTCTGATGCGCCTTCAGGCGAGCAGAAGATCACCGAGGAGCGCTTCTGAAAGTCGTACACGCCCAGCGGTGACGAGAAGCGCGCTGTGCCGGAGGTGGGCAGCACGTGATTGGGGCCGGCGCAGTAGTCGCCCAGGGCTTCGGGGGTATAGCGCCCCATGAAGATCGCGCCGGCGTGGCGGATACTCGGCAACAGCGCATCAGGATCCTCGACCGACAGTTCCAGGTGCTCTGGGGCGATACGGTTGGATATTTCGCAGGCGTGCTCAAGGCTATCGACCTTGATCAGCGCGCCCCGATTTTCTAGCGAGATGCGCACCATGTCGGCACGCTCAAGGCTGCCCAGCAGTTTGTTCAGGCTGGCCTCGACCGCATCCAGAAAGGCTGCATCCGGCGACAACAGGATCGACTGGGCGTCCTCATCGTGCTCGGCCTGGGAGAACAGATCCATGGCGATCCAGTCAGGGTCCGTCTGGCCGTCGCAGATCACCAGGATCTCCGAGGGGCCGGCGATCATGTCGATGCCTACCTGGCCAAAGACTGCGCGTTTGGCGGTGGCGACGTAGATATTCCCAGGGCCGACGATCTTGTCGACCCGCGGTACGCTTTCGGTGCCATAGGCAAGCGCCGCAACCGCCTGCGCCCCACCAATGGTAAACACCCGATCAACCCCGGCCAGACAGGCCGCAGCCAATACCAGTTCGTTGATTTCGCCCCGTGGGGTGGGCACCACCATGACCACTTCGCGCACGCCAGCCACTTTGGCCGGCACCGCATTCATGATCACCGAGGACGGATAGGATGCCTTGCCGCCGGGCACATACAAACCGGCCCGATCCAACGGGGTAATCTGCTGACCCAGCACGGTGCCATCCGCTTCGGTGTAACGCCAGGATGGCTGCGACTGATGCTCGTGATACACGCGCACGCGTTCAGCCGCTACTTCCAGCGCGGTGCGTTGCTCGGGCGTGATGCGTTCCAGGGCCAGTTCAAGGCGGGCGCGATCGAGGATCAGGTCGGCCATGCTGTTTACCTGCAGGCCGTCGAAGCGCGCGGTAAATTCGACCAGCGCCTCATCACCGCGCGCACGAACGGCGGCAATGATGTCTTCGACGCGCTCGTTTACGCTTTTGTCCGACACCCCTTCCCAGGCAAGCAATGCGTCGAGATGCTGCTTGAAATCTGCCTGATTGGCATCCAGACGGGCGATTTTAAGCGGCGTACTCATGGCAGTTACCTTTTTTTCCTGAGAGGGTCTTGAGAAGCAGTTATTGAGGCGCGCACCGCCTGATTCAAGCGGCGCGCTGGTTCACCGCTGCGGCCAGCAGATCAATCAGCGCCTTGATGCGCGCATGCTTCATCTTCATTGCGGCCTTGTTGACGATCAGCCGTGAGCTGATGGTCGCAATCAGTTCCTGGGGCTCCAGGCCGTTGGCCCGCAGGGTATTGCCGGTGTCGACCACGTCGATGATCTTGTCGGCCAGGCCCACCAGGGGCGCCAGCTCCATGGAGCCGTACAGCTTGATCACTTCAACCTGGCGGCCCTGCTCGGCGTAATAGCGCCGGGCAACGTTGACGAACTTGGTCGCAACACGCAGGCGGCCACGGGGTTCCGGGGTATTCACAGGCCCAGCGGTCATCAAGCGGCAGTTGGCAATTTTCAGATCCAGCGGCTCATACAGGCCCTGGCTGCCGTACTCCATCAGCACATCCTTGCCGGCCACACCCAGATCAGCCGCGCCCAGTTCGACGTAGGTCGGCACATCTGTCGCGCGGACGATAAGCAGGCGCACACTCGGGTCTGTGGTATCGAAAATCAGCTTGCGGCTTTTTTCCAGATCTTCCAGCGGCTCGATGCCGGCCTGCTTCAGCAGCGGCAAGGTGTCATCCAGGATACGACCCTTGGACAGCGCGATGGTCAATGTCTCAGTCATGCGAAAATCCTTATCGGGAGGGCACACGGCGAATAATCGCGCCCAGCATCTGCAGCTTCTCTTCAATACACTCGTAGCCGCGATCGATATGGTAAATGCGGTCGACCAGGGTATCGCCATCGGCTACCAGGCCGGCGATCACCAGGCTGGCTGAAGCGCGCAGATCGGTCGCCATCACCGGTGCACCTTTAAGACGTTCTACGCCGGTCACAATCGCGGTGTTGCCTTCAACCAGAATCTGCGAACCCATGCGGTTCATTTCCTGCACGTGCATAAAACGGTTTTCAAACACGGTTTCAATCACCGTGCCGGTGCCTTCGGCAACCGCATTCATGGCGATGAACTGCGCCTGCATATCGGTCGGGAAGGCAGGGTAAGGCGCAGTACGCAGGTTGATTGCCTTCGGCCGGTTGCCCTTCATGTCCAGGCTGATCCAGTTCTTGCCGGTCTCGATCTGCGCACCTGCTTCTTCCAGCTTGAGCAGCACGGCTTCAAGGATGGATGCATCGGTGTCCTTGAGCTTGACCCGGCCGCGGGTGGCGGCGGCGGCGACCAGATAGGTGCCGGTCTCGATACGATCAGGCATGACCGAGTAGCGCGCGGCGTGCAGACGCTCAACGCCATCAATGGTGATGGTGTCTGTGCCATGACCCTTGATGTTGGCGCCCATGGCGATCAGGCACTCGGCCAGATCCACGACTTCAGGCTCGCGGGCGGCGTTTTCCAGTACAGTGCGGCCCTTGGCCAGGGTCGCAGCCATCAATATATTTTCGGTACCGGTGACGGTAACCGTATCAAAGAAGAAATGCGCACCGCGCAGGCCGCCTTCAGGCGCACGCGCCTTGATGTAGCCCTCTTCCACGGTGATCTCGGCGCCCATGGCCTCGAGACCGCGGATGTGAAGATCTACCGGCCGCGAACCAATGGCACAACCACCGGGCAGCGCTACTTCGGCATAACCGAAATGCGCGACCATCGGGCCCAGCACCAGAATCGATGCACGCATGGTCTTGACCAGCTCATACGGAGCTACCAGCGTAGTGATGCGCGTGGGGTCGACCTCGACATTCATGCGTTCATCCAGCACGGGCTCGATGCCCATGCGACCGAACAGCTCGATCATGGTGGTGATGTCGTGCAGGTGCGGCAGATTGCACACGGTCACCGGTCCGTCGGCCAGGAGTGTCGCGGCCAGAATAGGCAGCGCGGAATTCTTGGCACCGGATATGCGGATTTCGCCGTCCAGACGGTTACCGCCGGTGATGATGAGTTTGTCCATGTACAGATCGTCTCTTAGGGCTTGGGGCAAATAGGCTTGGAGCGAACCAGGGCATCGCGCCCTGGCAGCGCGCGAAACTCAGGGGCGGTTTGCCCAGGCTTCGCGGGTAAAGAATTTCATGGTCACAGCATGGATGCTGCCATCGGCAATCTGCTCGTTGAGCAGGGCATAAATCTGTTGCTGACGCTTGACCGGTGGCAACGCCGCTAAGCTGTTGCTGATCACCAGCAGTTGAAAATTGCAGCCTTCGCCTTCGACTTCCAGTTGGGTGTCGGGCAACTGCGCTTCAATGAGTTTCTTGACTTCTACCGCCTGCATAATGATTCCAGTATTCCGATAGTTTACACGTGATATCAGGCCGCGACGCTGGTCAACCAATCTTCCAGTTCGCACACCCGGGCGATGCTCTTCAGCCCGTCAGGCAGCGCTACAACACGCAACGTATCGCCACGCTCAGACAGGATGCGCGCAACCAGCAAGATCAGCGACAGGCCCACGCTGTTGGCGCGTGTGACGCCGGACAGGTCCAGGGTTACCGGACCTGATGTCTGGGCCAGGCTCTGCTCCAGTTGCCGGCGCAGGGGCATGGCACTGGCAAAGTCGATCTGGCCAGCAAGCTTTAGCTGACCCGCATCGCCAAGCGTCACTTGTGCGCTCAATTGGCTGCCTCTTTTTCAACCTGCTCTTCAACCTGCTCAACCGACTTGGCGACTACACCGCCCCAGCCGTCGATGACCGCGTCAAGATCGTTACGGTTGGCCTGCATTGCCTGGGCGAACTGGTCACGGAACAGCAGGCCGATATTGATACCCTCAACGATCACGTTGCGAACCTTCCACTGACCATCCAGGTTGACCATGGTGTAGGTCACCGGATAGATGTTGCCATTGGAGGCACGAATTTCCATGTTGACGCTGGTGCGGTCGGCTGACTGCTGGCCACGGCCATTGCTGGGCAGAACCTTGATCTGTCCGCTGTCAAAATCAAGCAACGCATTGCCGTAGAACTCGACCATGCTACGCTTGAAGGTATTGATAAAGCGTTCCATCTGCTCGTCGGTCGCTTCGCGGCTGTAGCGCACCGTCATGACGCTGCGGGCGATGCCCTGAAAATCCACCACCGGGTCTAGCACTTCATTTAGGCCCTCGACGAAGGCATCAGTGTCGTCCTTGTAGGTGTCACGGTTGGCATCCAGCACGGTCATCACGCGGTTGGAAGTCTCTTCCACCACTTCCTGCGGGGTGGTCGCATTGGCCTGGGCCAGCAGTGGCATGCTCAGGCTTATAGCCAATAACACTTTAGTCAGTACACGCATGGTAAATCTCCGATTAATCTTCTTTGCTGACGGTATTGAGCAGGAAACGTCCAATCAGTTCCTCAAGGACCAATGCTGACTGGGTGTCATAGATCTCATCACCCTCTGCCAGCATGGTGTCTTCACCGCCAACGCTGATGCCGACGTACTTTTCTCCGAGCAGACCGGCGGTCAGGATAGATGCCGTGCTGTCCGATGGCAGGGTATTAACATCACCATTGATGGCGATTTCCACCTTGCCGGTGTAACGATTCTTGTCGAATTCGATGCCAGTAACCTGGCCAATGGTGACGCCGGCCATGGTGACCTTGGCACGCGACGTCAGACCGGCGACGTTATCGAAATGGGCATAAACCTTGTAGCTGTCAGCCGAAGTGCTCATGGTCAGGCCACTGACGCGCAGCGCCAGTACCAGCACCGCCATGATGCCAATCAGGATAAACAGTCCAACTACTAATTCCAGAGTACGGGTACGCATGCTCGTTTTCCTTGGCTGATCAGAACATCAACGCTGTAAGAATGAAATCCAGGCCGAGAACAGCCAGTGACGCATAGACGACGGTGCGTGTGGTCGCACGACTGATACCTTCGGATGTCGGTTCACAGTCGTAACCCTGGAATACCGCTATCCAGGTCACCACAAAGGCAAATACCACAGCCTTGATCAGGCCGTTGATGACATCGCCAGAGAAAGTGACGGAGTTCTGCATATTCGCCCAGTAGGAGCCGGAATACACCCCCAGCCAGTCCACGGCGACCATTGCACCACCCCATATACCCACCACACAGAAAATCATCGCGAGCAGCGGCATGGAGATGAAGCCCGCCCATAGCCGCGGCGCAATCACATACTTGAGTGGGTCTACTCCGATCATTTCCAGGCTGGACAGCTGCTCGGTGGCTTTCATCAGGCCGATTTCAGCCGTCAACGCCGAACCCGCACGGCCGGCAAACAGCAAGGCAGTCACCACCGGACCCAGTTCACGCAGCAGCGTCAGGGCCACCATCTGCCCAACAGCCTGCTCTGAACCATAGGTACTCAGGATGTTGAAGCCCTGCAGGGCGAGCACCATACCAATAAACAGGCCGGACACAATAATAATCGCTAGCGACAGCACACCCACTGCATACAACTGTTTTATCAGCAGCGTCCAACTACTGCCGAAATTCGAACGGCCGAACAGCGCCTGAAACAGGAATACGCCCGAACGGCCAAGCGCCGCCAGCACATCAAGGCCGCCGGCGCCCATCAGCGCCAATCTGTCAGTCAAGGCTTTCATGATTGCCCCTTCCCGATCAGATCGTCGATATAGCCAGGCGCCGGATAATGGAAAGGAACCGGACCATCAGGCTCGCCGAGCATGAATTGGCGAATGCGCGGATTATCCGAGTGCATCAGATCATCCGGCTTGCCATGCCCCAGCACCTGCCCGTCACCAACCACATACAGATAGTCGGCAATGCTCGCCGTTTCCGCCAGGTCATGGGATACGACGATACTGGTCAAACCCAGCGCATCATTGAGCAACCGGATCAGGCGCACCAGCACCCCCATGGAAATGGGGTCCTGGCCGACAAAGGGCTCGTCATACATCATCAGCTCAGGATCCAGCGCAATTGCGCGGGCCAGGGCAACGCGGCGTTTCATGCCGCCGGAAAGCTCATCCGGCATCAGTGCATGGGCGCCACGCAAGCCCACGGCCTGAAGCTTGAGCAGCACGATATCGCGGACCATGTCTTCGCTCAGGTCGGTGTGCACACGTAGAGGAAAGGCCACGTTCTCGAACACTGACAAATCGGTAAACAAGGCACCGCTCTGGAACAGCATGCCCATGTGCTGGCGCGCGTTGAACAGATCCTCACGCTTTAGTTGCGGGATGTTCTGGCCATTGACCAGCACCTCGCCACTGTCGGGGCGCAACTGGGCACCAATGAGACGCAACAGCGTGGTCTTGCCACAGCCACTGGGACCCATGATGCCGGTGACCTTGCCACGTGGGATGCGGATATCCACCCCATCAAAGATGAGGCGGCCATCACGCCTGAACGTCACCTTTTTCAGGTCAACTATATAGTCTGAAGAATCGGTCATAAATGAATCAGGCTTCTCGGGCTGCCAGAATACGGCGGGCAATTTGAACTGGCTAATATACCAGTTCGCGCAGAACAGCCCAAGCGACGGACAAACAATTACAGCTTTGGGCAATATCTGCTAATTAAATAGCGCGCTTGAGAGGGCGCCCTTGCAGCTCGGGCAATCAGGCAAACGGCCAATGGAACGCACGGGGCCCTGAGCGCTCCAATAAAAAACCCGGCGTCCTGGCCGTTCGCAGCCCTACTGGTGAGTTGCACGACACAAGGCGCTATACTAGACGGCCAAATCATCAACACAAGACACTTCATGCCCGAGTTCAACTACATAGCTTCTGCCCGCCGCACCATTGAAATGGAGCGCGACGCCGTCCACAGCCTGCTGGAGCGGCTAGATCAGCATTTCAATGCTGCCTGCGCTGCGCTGATGGCCTGTACAGGGCGTGTAGTAGTGACCGGCATGGGCAAATCAGGGCATATCGGCAAGAAAATTGCCGCCACCCTGGCCAGCACCGGAACACCAGCCTTCTTTGTGCACCCAGGTGAAGCAAGCCATGGCGACATGGGCATGATCACCCGCCAGGATGTGGTGATCGCGCTGTCCAACTCAGGCAATACTGCCGAGGTGGTGACCTTGTTGCCGCTACTCAAGCGCCTGGGCATCCCCCTGATCAGCATTACCGGCAACCCCGAGTCGATCATGGCCCGCGCGGCGCTGGCCAACTTGCATACCGGTGTCGAGCAGGAAGCCTGTCCGTTGAATCTGGCGCCCACCTCTAGCACCACCACGGCACTGGTCATGGGCGATGCGCTAGCTATTGCCCTGCTGGAGGCGCGCGGCTTCAGCGCCGAGGATTTTGCCTTTTCGCATCCTGGCGGCACCCTGGGTCGGCGCCTGTTACTGCTGGTCGACGACATCATGCATAGCGGCGAAAGTATGCCGCTGGTTACTCCGGATACCTCGCTACGCGACGCGCTGCTAGAGATGACCCGCAAGGGTCTCGGCCTGACCGGCATTACCGACGAACAAGGCCTGCTCGCAGGGATCTTCACCGACGGCGATTTGCGCCGCACCCTGGACCAGAGCATCGATATACGCACGGCTGGCATTGCCGAGGTCATGACCCGCAAGTGCAAAACCGTGCAGCAGGGTATTCTTGCCGCCGAAGCAATCAAGGTCATGGAAGATGGCAAGATCAGCGGCTTGTTTGTAGTCGATGCGCAACATCGCCCAGTGGGCGCTCTCAACATGCATGACCTTTTGCGCGCAGGAGTGGTATGAGTAAGCAGGATCAGGAACTGCTGGACCGGGCCCGGGCCATTCGCCTGGCGATCTTTGACGTGGACGGCGTTCTGACCGATGGGCGGCTGTACTTCATGCCTGATGGCACCGAATTCAAATCCTTCAATACGCTGGACGGGCACGGCATCAAGATGCTCATGGCCTCTGGCGTAGAGGTTGCCATCATCAGCGGGCGCTCTTCGCCGCTGGTGGAAAAGCGCGCCGCCAACCTGGGCATTCGCCACCTGATTCAGGGCCGCGAAGACAAGCTCAACGCCCTGGCCGAGCTGCGCAACATAATGGACGTGTCGCTCGAACAGATTGCCTTTCTCGGTGACGACCTGCCGGACCTGCCAGTGATGCGCCGCGTTGGCCTGGGTATTGCCGTGGCCAGCGCCGACAGCTTTGTGCGTGAACATGCCCATGGCATCACCCAGGCCGTCGGCGGAGCAGGCGCAGCGCGTGAGTTCTGTGAGCTCATCATGTTTGCTCAGGGAACGCTGGATAACGCCAGAGCGGCTTACCTCTGATGAATAAATTGCCGAGACTCCCGCGCTATCTGCGCACCGCAATACTGGTTGGCCTGGCGCTTGTGATCGGCGTTTCGGTGGGCTATTTCAACATACGCCCCGCCAGCTTCGACAATACCTTGCGTATCAGCGATCCAAACCAGCCCGATTTTTTCATGGAAAACAACCGCATACTCATGCTCAACGGCCAGGGTACGCCAGCCTACGAGCTGACCAGCGAGAGGGCCACCCACCAGAGCAGCGACGACGCCACACTGCTGGAAAAGCCGCGCTTGATATTTTATCGCGGCGACACCGCCGAGCCCTGGTTACTTGAAGCGGAGCACGGTGTAGTCACCGAAAATGGCGACCGTGTCGAGCTGACCGACAACGTTTTGCTGCAAAGCCAGGACCCGACCCAGGCCCGCCGACGCATGACCACCCAGGCGTTGACGCTTTTTCCTGACCGGGATTATGCCGAAACCGCACAAAGCGTTAGAATTGAGGATGCCGACAACGTCACGACTGCCGTCGGCATGCACGTTTATCTTAATGACGGCCGCCTTGAGCTGCTGTCCACCGTAAGGGGCCAACATGAGGTGCGTTAAATCCCTGGGCTTTGCTGCCCTGGTACTAGGGCTTGCGGTATCCGCGACAGCCTTCGCTGCGGACCGCGACCAGCCCATCCGTATTCAGGCCAACAGCGCGACGCTGGATGACCGCAGCAACACTGCTGTCTATACCGGCGACGTGATCATTACCCAGGGCAGCATGCGTCTGACCGGCAACCGGGTGACCCTGAATACCGACGCCGACGGCGCCGTGAGCAAGATTGTCAGCCAGGGTTCGCCTGCGACTTACAAGCAAGCCCCCGCCGATGGCTCCCCCGTTGATGCGCGCAGCCAGACCATCGAATATCTGGCCGATGAAGAGCGCGTGGTCCTGATTGAAAGGGCCTTTCTGGAGCAGCAAGGCAATACTTTCCAGGGTGAGTACATCAGCTACGACATCGACCGCCAAGTAGTCGATGCCGGCCGTGCGGCCAGCAGCGGCGGTACCGGTGGCCAGCAGGATCGGATCGAGATCCTTATCCAGCCGCGCAAGCGCAGTGAACCTGCTGCACCATGACCACACTAGAAGCGCGTCACCTGGCCAAGGCCTACAAATCCCGCAAGGTCGTGCGGGACGTGTCGGTGTCAATCAACAGCGGTGAAATCGTCGGCCTGTTGGGCCCAAACGGAGCCGGCAAGACCACCTGTTTCTACATGATCGTTGGCCTGGTCAAGGCCGATGAAGGCAATATCCTGGTCAACGGCGTGGACGTTACCAAGCTGCCCATGCACGGCCGGGCGCGCCAGGGGATTGGCTACCTTCCGCAGGAAGCCTCCATTTTTCGCAAGCTCAGCGTCGCTGACAACATCATGGCCATCCTGCAAACCCGCAAGGACCTGGATAAAAAGGGCCGTGAAGAGGCGCTGGAGTCACTGCTGCGCGAGTTTCACATACATCATCTGGCCGGCAGCCTGGGCATGAGCCTGTCCGGCGGCGAACGTCGCCGCGCCGAGATCGCGCGGGCACTGGCCACCGAACCCAAGTTCATCCTGCTGGACGAGCCCTTCGCTGGCGTGGATCCGATCTCCGTCAACGACATCAAGCAGATCATCCAGCATCTGAAGAGCAAAGGGATTGGTGTATTGATCACCGACCACAACGTGCGTGAAACTCTGGATATCTGCGACAAGGCCTATATTGTCAACGATGGGCATATCATTGCCGAAGGCGATGCTGAAACGGTGCTCGCCAATCAGACCGTGAAGGACGTTTACCTTGGCCACGCCTTCCGTCTGTAAATCTGGCAGGAATTAGGGCATGCTAAAATTCCGCTGATCAGCAATTTCGAACCAAACTTGCGCACAAGGTAATACGCCTGAACATGAAACCCTCGCTCGTCCTCAAGATGGGGCAGCAACTGACGATGACGCCGCAGTTGCAGCAAGCCATCCGACTGTTGCAGCTATCCAGTCTGGACCTCCAGCAGGAGGTCCAGGAAGCACTGGAAGCCAATCCCATGCTGGAGATGGCAGACGACGGCGATGACGACTACTCCCCGAGCCAGGACAACGGCGCCGATAAGGATGACGCCCCAGCAGTCACCCTGCCGGAGCCAGTGGCGATGGATGCCATTGAGCAGCACAGTCAGGCCGATGAGGAAGGCAACTGGAACGAACAGATACCCAGTGAGCTGCCGGTTGATACCCAATGGGATGATGTTTACCAGACCTCGGCCAGCTCGCTGCCAAGCCAGGACGATGATGAGTGGGACTTCACCGCGCGCACCGGCTCTGGTGAGACCCTGCAGAGCCATCTGGAATGGCAACTGAACCTGATTCCGCTATCGGAAACGGATCAGCTGATTGCCCTGTCGCTGATTGATGCGATTAATGCGGACGGCTACCTGGAAGAGTCCCTCGAAGAGATTCTCGCCTCCCTCGATCCAGAACTCGAGGTCGAGCTGGACGAGGTCGAAATGGTCTTGCACCGTATTCAGCAGTTCGAGCCAGTGGGCGTAGGCGCCCGCAGCCTGAGCGAATGCCTCAGCCTGCAACTGCGCCAGTTGCCGAAAGAAACGCCCATGCTTGAGCAGGCGCAGAAGATCGTCAAGGACCACCTGGAGCTGTTGGGGAGCCGCGACTTCACTCAGCTGATGCGCCGTACCCGCCTGAAAGAAGAGCAGTTGAGCCGCGCGATCAGCCTGATTCAAACGCTGAACCCGCGGCCAGGCTCGGAAATCGCCTCAGGGGAACCCGAGTACGTGATCCCTGACGTTATTGTGCACCGTGACAACAAACGCTGGATCGTCGAGCTGAACCAGGAGTCAGTGCCCAAGGTGCGGGTCAATAATCATTACGCCTCGATGGTCCGCCGAGCTGACTCGAGCCAGGACAACACCTACCTGCGCAATCATTTGCAGGAGGCCCGCTGGTTCATCAAGAGCCTGCAGAGCCGCAACGAGACCTTGATGAAAGTCGCGACGCAGATCGTCGAGCATCAGCGCGGCTTTCTCGAACACGGCGAAGAAGCCATGAAGCCCCTGGTGCTGCACGATATCGCCGAGGCAGTGGGCATGCATGAGTCGACTATTTCCCGCGTGACCACGCAGAAATACATGCATACCCCGCGCGGGATTTTCGAGCTCAAGTACTTTTTCTCCAGCCACGTGGGCACGGCAGAAGGCGGCGAATTCTCCTCTACCGCGATCCGCGCGCTGATCAAAAAGCTGGTGGCTGCAGAAAACCCGAAGAAACCATTGAGCGATAGCAAGATCGCTGGTTTACTGGAAGAACAGGGCATTGATGTCGCCCGCAGAACCATTGCCAAATACCGCGAATCGCTGAGCATTGCGTCTTCGAGCGAACGCAAAAGGCTAATCTGACAAGCCGGGAGCCAGAAAGCCTGGACCGGCGATCGAGTTTACGCAACAGAGTTACAGCAGGTGGCACACCATGGGGCGCCGGTTTGGCTCCCCGTTACTTGAAGCCAATCAGGAGAAGTCGTATGCAACTGAACCTCAGCGGTCATCAATTGGACATCACCGAAGCCTTGCGCGATTACGTTAACGAGAAAATGTCCCGCCTGGAGCGACATTTCGACAAGATCACCAACGTACAAGTAACTCTTGAAGTAGAAAAACTCCGTCAGAAAGCCGAAGCTACCCTGCATGTTGCTGGTGGCGAAGTCGTCGCCAACGCCGAACACACCGACATGTACGCGGCTATCGACCTGCTCACCGACAAACTTGATCGACAATTGATCAAGTTCAAGGAAAAGACCCTCAATCGCCAACAGGGCGTCAACGACCGCTAAGGCAGATACTACGTATCATTATGCAAATTGATCACATACTCACCCCCGAGCGCACCTTTGCCGGTGTGCAGGGGGTTTCGAAAAAACGCGTCCTGGAACTGATTGGCAAGCTGGTAGCCCAGCATAGCCATCTGGACCCCGACAGTATCTATGAAAGCCTGATCGCCCGGGAAAAGCTCGGCTCGACCGGTTTTGGCAATGGCATCGCCATTCCCCACTGCCGTCTGGAGGGTTGCCACAAGGCGGTGGGTGCGCTGCTGCAACTGGAATCCAAGATCGATTACGACGCGCTGGATGGCGAGCCGGTTGATCTGATTTTTGTTTTGCTGGTGCCCCAGGAAGCCACTGAGCAGCATTTGCAGATTTTGAAGATGCTGGCGGGCAAGCTGGATCAGCCCAGCCTGCGCGAGGCATTGCGCGAAGCTCCGGATGCTGCGGCGCTCTACCGGATCATGACCGCTGACGACAGCGGGAGCTGACCTATGCGTCTGGTAGTTGTCAGCGGCCGCTCCGGGTCCGGAAAAAGTACCGCCCTGCATCTGCTGGAAGACAACGGCTACTATTGCATAGACAACCTGCCGGCAGGGCTACTGCCGGAGCTTGCGCGCCAGGTCAATAACACCGACAACGCCGGGCTCAACCTGCCCAAGGTCGCGATCAGTATTGACGCGCGAAACCTGCCCAGCGATCTGGAGCGTTTCCCCGAACTGCTCAAGCAGGTGCGTGAAGCCGGCGTGCATTGCGATATTCTGTTTCTGGCGGCCACCGATGAAGTGTTGATCAAGCGCTTCTCGGAAACCCGGCGCAAACACCCGTTGACCAATGGCACCCACTCGCTGGGCGAGGCCATTGCGGCCGAGCTGCGCCTGCTGGAGCCAATCATTGATCTGGCCAGCCTGAAGATAGATACCAGCCACCTGAATCTCTATCAACTGCGGGATCTGCTCAAGCAGCGGCTACTGGGTAATCAGTCCAACAGTACCTCGGTGATGATTCAGTCTTTTGGTTTCAAGCGCGGCGTGCCAGTGGACTCTGATCTGGTGTTCGACGTGCGCTGCCTGCCAAACCCGTACTGGAAGGCGGAATTGCGGCCGTATTCAGGCCGTGATGAGCAGATCTGCGAATACCTGCAGGCCCAGCCCGAGGTGCAGGACATGTACCAGGATATTCACCAGTTCCTGAGCAAATGGTTGCCACGCTACGCCGCTGGTGAGCGCAGCTATATGACCATTTCAATCGGTTGTACCGGCGGTCATCACCGCTCCGTGTACATTACCGAACGGCTGGTCAAGGAGCTGTCCGCCAGCATTCCCAACCTGTTGATTCGCCACCGCGACCTGCCCTGACCATGCCTATCGCCCGCGCCCCCATCATCAATAAACTCGGCCTGCACGCGCGCGCCGCGGCCAAATTCGTCGGCGTAGCCAATCGCTACGGCTGTCAGGTCAGAATTGGCGGTACGGAAGAGGAGCTGGTCGACGGCAAGAGCATCATGCAAGTCATGATGCTCGCCGCCAGTAAAGGCTCGGAAGTCTGTATCAGTTGTGAAGGGGAACAAGCCGAACAGGCCATGGAAGAGTTGCTGGCGCTGATCGGCGATTATTTCGGCGAAGGCGAATAGCGCGAGCTATTCCCCACCCACCGTCATGCCATCCACTAGCCAGCTACCCGTCAGGTTGTTGCCCCGGCGTTCTATGTCCGAGCCCACACAGCGCAGATTGGCAAACATGTCTTTCAGGTTACCGGCGATGGTCACTTCCTGAACCGGGAACTGAATTTCACCATTCTCGACCCAGAAGCCACCCGCACCGCGCGAATAGTCCCCGGTTACGCCGTTGATGCCCTGCCCCATCAGCTCGGTCACCAGCAGACCCGTGCCCATTTCCTTGAGCAGTGCGGAGAGATTGCCGGCGTTGCTGGTCACATGCAGGTTATGCACGCCGCCCGCATTCGCGGTGCTAGGCAAGTTCAGTTTACGCGCGGAATAGGTACCCAATACCCAACTGCGCAGCACGCCATCAGAGACAAAAGCCTGCTCACGCGTCGCCAAGCCGTCGCCATCAAAGGCCGAACTACCCAGCGCACGCGGCATATAAGGCCGCTCGTCGATCGTCACCCAATCGGGAAACACTGGCTGCCCCATTGCATCGAGCAGGAAGGTGGACTGGCGATACACCGCACCACCGGCAATAGCGCCGATCAGGTGACCCAGCAGACCTGAAGCTTGATCCGCCGCAAACAGCACCGGGACCTTGGCGGTTTTGATCGAGCGTGTACCCAGCCGCGCCAGCGTGCGTTCAGCCGCTTTGCGACCCAGGGCTTCAGGGCTGGGGAGCTGGCTGGCCAGGCGGTCTACGCCGTACCAGTAATCGCGCTGCATGCCCTGCTCCGATCCAACGATCAGCACCGCAGAGGCGCTGTGCCGCGTCCCCAACGCACTACCGATAAAGCCGTTGCTGTTGCCATAGACACGGCAGCCCTGCTGGCTGCTGACATTGGCGCTGTCACTGGTCAGCCGAGGGTCCATGTCCAGAGCGGCCTTTTCGCAAACCAGAGCCCGCTCGATGGCCTGCTCGGCGCTCAACTCCCAGGGGTGATACAGATCCAGATCCGGCAGCTCGGTCGCCATCAGCGCAGGATCGGCCAGGCCGGCAAAGCTGTCTTCGGAGGCATGCCGGGCAATGCCCAGAGCCGCTTCAATCGCCGAACGTATCGCTTCATCAGACGTATCAGAGGTGCTCGCAGAGCCTTTGCGCTGCCCCGCGTACAGGGTGATGGCAAAACCTTGATCGCGATTGAACTCGACCGTTTCGACCTCACCCTGACGCACACCCACCGACAGGCCGGTATTCTGGCTGACGCCAACTTCGCAAGCGCTGGCACCCTGGCGGCGCGACTCGTCCAGAATAAAGGCAACCCTTTGCTCCAGTTCGGCGCGCAGGGCTTCGGGGTCTTCGTGTCGGGCGGGTTGAATCTGGCTCATGTAATCTCCTCTCAGGCGGGCATTGTACCCCGGACAGCGCTGCTGTGAACGGGTATCATGGCGCATTGAAACCTACCCGCAGCCGGGCCGCAACGAGGTGACCATGACAGAGTTTTACGACGACGAACAGTACGAAGAAGGCATCAGCAAAACTCAGGTCAAACGCGAGCTGCAGGAAATGCGCGATCTGGGTCGTCGTCTGGTTGAGCTCAAACCAGCCCAGCTGCAAAAGCTCGATATGACCGAAGAACTGCGCAAGGCGCTCGAAGAAGCACCCAGACACACTGCCCGTGGAGCCCTGAAGCGGCACCTGAGCTTTGTCGGCAAGCTGATGAAGGATCAGGACGTGGATGCCATTCGCGCCTACATCGAACGTCTGGACAGCAGCACCCAGGCGCACGCCCAGCATTTCCACCAGATGGAACGCTGGCGTGACCGACTGTTGACCGGCAGCGCCGAAGAGCAGGAGGCTTTCATGAGTGCCTACCCGCAAACCGAGCGCCAGACCCTGCGCCAACTGGTGCGCCAGGCCAGCAAAGAGGCCGCAGAGAACAAGCCGCCGGCCGCTGCGCGCAAGCTGTTCAAGCTGATCCGTGAGACCGTGGAAGCCGATCTCTAGGCTACTTCCACTGTTGCCCAATTCTGGCGCCCGAGTCCAGGCGGCTGACTCCAGCTGCGACATGATTGCCTGGTATCGCACACACTATCGAGTAGGGTGAGGCGTTGCCGCCCCATCCCTCTCACAGAACCGTACGTACGGGCCTCGTATACGGCTCATGTAAACATTTATCCCTAAATTACAGGGACACAGAGTCCTACTCTCTGAGTGCTT
>Ga0163215_100780_pt1 | contig 36244 bp, 46 predicted proteins | sample SynspAceP_FD_185934 | JGI IMG/M metagenome (GOLD analysis project Ga0163215, IMG submission 185934) | Saline lake microbial communities from Ace Lake in Antarctica - Synechococcus sp. Ace-P (Hybrid Assembly) | ecosystem: Environmental > Aquatic > Non-marine Saline and Alkaline > Saline | place...
TGATGGGTGTCAGTCGGGCCAGAGGGTGGCTATGCATGGTGTGTGAGGTCTTGGGACGGTGGTGACACTCCGACCCTGGCGACCTCACACCCCCTTGTCAGCTGAACAACGTGGTGGGACTACACACTTAGGCGTGAGGCCGCCGAGAGCCATGTGGCACCTGCTGCCGCTACAGAACCGCAGATAAAGGGCAACCAGCGGTTGCGTTCCTCTGATCAGGCCGCCTTGCTGCCCTTTCCCACGCCACCCCCCTCGAACAGCGGGCCCAGCGGCACAACTTCCAGCTGGCCCTGTTCCGCTATCTGGAGCCCGGATGGGTTGGGCTGCTCCGGTCCGAACAGCTCGACTGGCGGAGCATCATGTCCGAGCGGCAGTGGGTTCTGCCGGTAGCGCTGGCGCGGCATGGTGACGAAAGAATCGATGTGTCACTGATTTTGACAGCGCCAGCAGGATTCAGCCCTGCGGCCGGGCCTTCGATCGCTTCGCCACGACCCGCTCTCAGGCATAAACTCCTATTGCCTCCAACAGCCATCCGTCCGATTGTTCACTTATCGTTTTCGGAGGCCCAACGATGGATGACACTCCCCCGGGTCAGGTGCCAGGAGCGCGCTGACGATCCGGTCCCTGCTCCAACATTCTCGACGGATTACTGACTTCCCAGGCGTGTGACGTTGTCGCCGTCCACTGCACCGTTAAAGGCCTCGCCTCAGGTGCCCCGGACCCAAAGGGAGGTCCCACTTGTCAACTGGCCCCAGGCGCCAGCGTCAGCAGCTCAGCCCACAACAAACTCAGATCTTCAGAGCCCGGTGTCCTTGTCGCCGGGCTTTGTCGTGTCGGCTGGAACAGGATGAGGACGGAAGCTGCGCCGAGCAGACCATGAAGGTGATCGTCGATCTCTGCATCGTGCCCATCGGGGTAGGGGTGAACTTGGCGCCCTACATCGCCGCCTGCGAACGCGCGCTGATGCACGCAGGCCTCAAGATCCAGCTCCACCCCAACGGCACCGCAATCGAGGGGGAATGGGGCCCGGTGTTCATGGCAATCGAGGCCTGTCATCAGGTGGTACACGCCATGGGTTGCTTGCGGGTTTACACCAGCGTGGCGATCAACACCCGTACCGATAGAGACCAGACACTGGAAGACAAAGTAGCCAGCGTCGAGGCGCTGCTGAAACAAGGCTGAACGGCACCAATGACAAAGGCGACTCCTGTCGGTCGCCCTACTGCTCCGCAGATGCCAAGGGCTAGGGCCAGTTGCAGCTCTAGGGCTCGCGATGAGTTGGTCGAGGGCTTTGATTCATAGAAAGATCGACCTGCCCTGCTTCATGACGCCCCGCCCCAACCGGAACTGGCGCCAGGCCGCCGGCAAGGAGGAACGGCAGCTCGACCCAGAGTTCCAGGCCCTCCTATCGGAGAAAGAAGGGGACAATTGATCTACTGCTGAGGGGCGGCGGATCGATGCCAGGCTGAGGCCAACTGGTTCCGGAGCAATGCCCCTGGAGAGCCCCACCAAGCTGGCCCTATCGATCTCAGGCGGCGGTCACCGGGCCGCCGCCTTCGGGCTCGGCACGATTGCCCTGCTGCAGGAGCTGGGGCTCATGGAGCGGGTGGCGGTGCTTTCCACCGTGTCAGGCGGATCGCTGGTGGGGGGCTTCTACCTTTGCGCCAAGGCCGGGTTCCTGCACGATGTCGAAGACCCGCAGCGGACCCTGGAGGCCTGGCGAGACGATGGGTTCCAGCAAAGGTTCCTCCTTCCCTTCCTCGCCTTCCTCCATGACGGGCGCCTGGGGGACCGCCTTGTGGCTGACCTGCTGCCGATCCCGCTGGGCCCAGGCCAGAAGCTGATTCGCAGCGCCGCCGAGGAGGTTCAGGCCCTGCTGAAAGAACAAGGCTGTCCTGAAACGTTGGGCCACGAGGCGATCCACGCCCTGCTGGTACATAGCGACTGTGCGCCCGATCACGTGTACTTCAATGCAGCCGATCTCACCTCGCTGGATCTGTTCCGCTTCGGGGTGATGCGGCACCCCCGCAACGGTTCTGCCTATGTGGTGAATCGCTTCCGCATTCCGACCGTCGCCAAGGTGGAGGATCCAGCCCAGATCGTGGCCGCCGGCCTGCGGATCGCCGATTGCGTGGCGGCATCCTTCTGCTTTCCCGGTGGCTTCGAGCCGCTCATCTTCCCTGACGATTTCCTACGCCTCCCAGAGGAAGACGGGGAGATCCGGGCGGTGACCAGGCGCCTGTGCGGCGGTGCCGATGCGGTAGCGCTGATGGACGGGGGCCTGTACGACAACCTCGGACTGGCCAGCGTGGAGATCACGATCCAGTCGCTGCGGCTGGAGGAGGCAATCCTGCTGGGGATCGAGCCCCATCTGGGTGACGCCGAACGGGCCCGCACACCCCATGACAAGCGTGGCCGGATCTACGTTCTGGCCACTGATGTGGACAACATTCAGCCGGCGAACAAGGCGCTGGATCCGGCCAGCCAGAAACCACCGCAGGAAGCCCCGAAAGCGAATGAGTCTCATCGCCGCCGCGGTGGGCTGCTCGCCGCCCGCCGCTGGACCTGGGCTTTGCTCAGTGGTGTAGGCGGCGCCCTGCTGCCGCTGCTGACACTGTTGGCTCTGCCGCCGGCCGTGGCTGTCTGGATCGTGCGCAAGCTGCCCATCCTGCGGCAACCATTGCTGGGCTGGATACGCCGCAGCCCTGCCCTGGCGCTGCCGCTGCGCCAGCTGGGTCTGGTGCCGAATCCTGCCGGAGCCCAGGGCGCCGCTGGCGTGAGCGTGCCGCTGCTGGCGTGCGCCGCCCTGCTCTGGACGCGGCGGCGCACGGCGCAGGTGCTACCGGCCTTCAACGGCTACCTAAAGCGCACCCGCAACCTCACTTATCAGTACCTGAATTACAAGTACCAGAAGTTCGGTGGCGGTGAACCCAACACCTTTCTGCTGCGCAACCTGATCTTCGAGCTGGCACCCGGGCCGGACTCGGACCCGGATCACCGGCTCGACGAGCTCACCCGGCCGCTGCAGGACTTCGACGAACGTAAGGCTGAGACCCATCAGGAAGCCAACGACTGGATTTACCAGAAGCTCGAGCCGATCGCCTGGCTGCTGGCGCTCCCCTGGCCTGAGAATCCCGAGGAAACGCTGCAACTCCCCGGGCGGTTCGACAGTCCGGCGAACCAGGAGCGGCTGTGTCAGCTGCGGGGCGATCTTGCGCTCGATGGGGCGGTACGGACCTGGCAGCGGATCCAGGCAGTGCTGGCTCGGCCGGATGAACCGCTCAGGCAAGCTGATGCAGCCCTGACTTGCCTGTTACGCGTGGCCTCGAGCGTCCACAGGGCGCTGCCCGCCCTATCGGGTCTGCCGCCACTGGTTGGTAATCCGCTGCTGTCGCAGATCTGTGAGATGGCCACGAACCTGCCCACCACCCTCTGGCTGGAGGAGTTCCGTAGTTACGTACCCAACAGCTTCCTGCCCGATGGGCGAATCGAGCACCAAGGCGGCTGGTACGTGGACGAGGGTCTGGTCGACTGCAGGCTGATACGAGCGAATTTGTACAAAGGCGTGGCGGTGGACGTGGCCGTTGCGGCTGGCTTTCTGAACACCTGCTTCAATGTGCTGGAGTTCTGCGCGAGTCGATTGCCTCCTGTCAAGGAGTGATGCTGAGCTGCGCAAACCAGGGCACAACTGAATCCGACATTGATTCCATTGCCACTGCTCAGCCGAGCCACTCCGCCAACTTGGTGTAACGCCGGCGGCTTAGGTGGTTCTTCACCGCCATCGCCAGTGCTTTCTTCTGCCCCACCAGCACCACCAGCTGCTTGCCACGGGTGATGCCGGTGTACACCAGATTGCGCTGCAGCATCGCGTAGTGCTGGGTGAGCAGGGGGATCACCACGGCGGGGTATTCGCTGCCCTGGCTCTTGTGGATCGTGCAGGCGTAGGCAGGCACCAGGTTGTCGAGCTCGCCCCAGCCGTAGGTCACCTCGCGGCCGTCAAAGCCCCCGGCTTCCCCGGAGGGGTAACGCACCGTCAGTTCGCTGGCATCGGCATCGATCGTTTCCACCGTGCCCACATCGCCGTTGAACACCTCCTTCTCGTAGTCGTTGGCCACCTGCATCACCTTGTCGGCCGGCGCAAAGCGCCAGCCAAAGCGCTCCACCTGCTCGGTGGGGTCGGGGTTGAGCAATTGCTGCAGCTCGATGTTGAGCGAGCGGGAGCCACAACCACCGCGCGCCATCGGGCACAGCACCTGCACCTGGGCGATCGGATCGAGGCCAAAGCGCGCCGGGATGCGTTCGCCCACCACCTTGAGGATCAAGGCCACCGCCTGCTCGGGCGAGTCGGCAGGTAGGAAATAGAAGTCGGTGGTGGTCTCAGCCGGCGGCGGCCGTAGATCGGGGATGGTGCCGGCATTGATGGCGTGGGCGGCGGTGATGATGCGGCTGCTGGCCGCCTGGCGGAACACCTCCGTGAGCCGGGCCACCGGCAGCGCGCCGCTGTTGATCAGATCGGCCAGCACCTGGCCGGGCCCCACCGAGGGCAGCTGATCCACATCACCCACCAGCAGCAAGGCCGCCTCTGGTGGGAGGGCGTCCAGCAGGGAGGCCATCAACGGCACATCCACCATCGAGGTCTCATCCACCACCAGCAGATCGCACTCCAGCGGCAGCTCGGCATTGCGCTTGAAGCCAAAGGCCGCCGGGTCGAACTCCAGCAACCGGTGGATGGTTTTGGCCTCAAGCCCGGTGGTTTCGCCCATCCGCTTGGCGGCCCGGCCGGTAGGGGCGCAGAGCAGAATTCGCAGCCGCTTGGCCGCCAGGATGCGCAGGATGGCGTTGATCAAGGTGGTCTTGCCCACCCCCGGCCCGCCGGTGATCACCAGCACCTTGCTGGAGAGGGCCTGCTCCACCGCTGCCTTCTGGCTGGCAGCGAGCTCCAGGCCCAGGCGTTGCTCCACCCAGGGGATGGCAATGGCGGCCTCGATGCTTCCCCAGGGCGGAGCACTGAGGTTCAGGGCCTGGAGGGCTTCGGCGATGCGGCGCTCATCGCGGTGCAGATGCGCCAGCAAGATGGCGGGTTCACCAGCCAGGGTGTCGGCCACCACCGAGCCCTCGGCGAGTTCCAGATCCAGGGCGCTCTGGATCAACCCTGGCTCCATCGGCACCCGAGAGGTGGCGCCGCTCTCCTCAACCGGCCCACTGGGCCGCTCGACGCTGAGCAGTTCTCCAGCCAGCTTGAGCAGCTCAGCGCTGGGCAGGCCGCAGTGGCCATCACCACTCGCCTCCAGCAGGGCGTAATTGACGCCGGCCCGCAGGCGGATCATGGCGGTGGGCTCAATGCCCAGCCTTGCGGCGATCGCATCAGCGGTGCGGAAGCCGATGCCGCGGATGTCGCGCGCCAGGCGGTAGGGGTTCTCGGCCATCACCTGCACGGCGTCGTTCCCATACGTCTTGAAGATGCGCACGGCCCTGGCGGTGCCGACACCATGGCTGTGCAGGAAGACCATGATTTCGCGCACCACCTTCTGATCGGCCCAGGCCTGGCTGATCCGCTGGCCCCGCACCGGGCCGATGCCCGGCACCTCTCGTAGGCGCTCGGGCGCCTGCTCGATCACCTCGAACACCTGATCGCCGAACGCCGCCACGAGCTTGCTGGCGTAGATCGGGCCGATGCCGCGGATCATTCCCGAGCCGAGGTACTTCTCGATGCCCTCGGCGGTGGTGGGGGCCGAAGCACGAAGGAAGGAGGCCTTGAACTGCTGGCCGTGCTCCCGGCTGTTCACCCAGGTGCCGCTCACCGTCACCCATTCGCCAGCACTGATTTCGGCGGCATGGCCCACCACCGTCACCAGGTCTCGATGACCGCGGGCCTTGATCCGCAGCACGCAGAAGCCGTTCTCGGCGTTGTGGAACGTGACGCGCTCGATCGATCCCGCCAGCACCTCGGTGGGTTGCGGACTGGCCTGGGTCTGATCTGACGGGGACTGGCGTGCCAGGGCAGAAGTGGCTTGTGGCCTCACCTTTGCAGGCTTCAGCCCTTCGGGGGGCGAAGGGTGCGCCAGCTGCCGCTCTCGGTGCTCACCTCCAGGCCAAGGCCAACTTGAGCAGCCGGATCGCCGGTGGGCTTTCGCTGCTGCCACCAGTTGGTGGCGAAGGCCCAGGCCTCCTCGATCGAATCGAAGTGCTCATCAAGCTCAAGGTGGAGTTGGCCTTGGTGCGAGGCGATCGGTTTGGGCGGTGGTGGTGATCACCACTGAGGACTGCAGGGGCTCCAGCCCTCCTCGCGTTTAGAGGCCCACAGCTTGAGGGCCTCCTGGCGGCTGATCTCCCGTCGGTTCTTGAGCAGTGGCACCCGCTCACCGGGGAGCAGCTCACCGCTGGTGATCTCCAGGCGTTGGTAGGTGCGCTCCCAGCGGGTTGGGCGGAAGCACAGAACCTAGCGGCCGTCGCTCAGCCAACCCTCCTGCGGGGTCAGTGGGACACGGGACGATGGTCGGCTCATGCTTTTCGCAGTCTGGCCTCGATCAACCGACAGCACTCCTGCACGTTGCTCTCGCTCTCCACCTCGGCGGCTAGCGAGCAGAAGAAGTCGTTCCAGAGGGCCGGCACCGCCAGCAGAATCAGCGGCCACCACCGCCGCAGACCACCACCACATCAGCGCTCAGCACATTGATCACGTTGCGGGCCTTACCCATGCCGGTGAACAGGGCCAGATCCAGGTCTGCTGTGTTCTGCCTGTGGCCACCGCTCCCTTCATCGGGCAGCACCCCCACCACCAGGTGTCCCTCCACCCAAGCCGCGCCGCGGCTCGCCGCCGGTTGCTCATCTCACCTCCGGACACCAGCCCCGCTGGCGGCTTAGCACCGCTCCAACCTCGCTGTGCTCCAGCTCCATCTGCTGGATCGGCGCCGCCACGGATCCGCAGTGGAAGCTGGAGGAATCCTCCCCGGCCTCCAGGAACAGACCTCCGCCAGCGTGAGCTGACCACCACAGCAGTAGTCGATCCTGAGTTCTTCAAACAGTCGTGCAATGGATGGTGGGCATGGGTTAGGGCCTCCTCCAGTGGCTTTTGATCAATTTTCTGAGCCTGTTCCGTGCCTGGCCAGCCGTAGCTCCAGGCCACCCTGTCGAACAGGGTTAGGGTAATCAATATGTTCACACTGAACACCAATGGGGTCAACTACGTGCGTTGCCAACAAGGAACAGGCTCTTGTGATCTTGGTGGTTCAGCAACTGGTCGATGCCCAGTTCGTTCGTGCCAATCAGACAGCAGCCGAGCGGCTCTGGCAGGAGGTGGCTGCACTCGATCTCAGCATCGATCGGGTGATCAACTTGCTTTACAGCGCACTCGATTTCAACAAACGTGACGCGCTGCGCGCTGAGGACAATGCATGGGTGGCCTGCCACCAGGTAAGGCCACCGCGTCGTGGGCCCTTGCGGTCCTGGCGCCTGAGTCGGAGCCGTAGCCAGTCGCACCCTGCGATCTGCACCACCTGAGCCACCTGGTCAAAACCAGTGGTGGGGATAAGGCTCATCAAGGAGCCTCAGACGGCTGAACAGCAACGCCATCAACGTCAACAGCAGGGAACCCGTCAGCATCGGCATCACCACAAATCCGGGCTGGGCTTTGAGCAGAACGCACAGCAAGGCCACAGCACCGGCAGGCGGATGCAGTCAGCGCAGCAGCTGTCCAAGGGCAATGGTGAGCCCAACCGCCAGCCCCATCGCCCAAGTGGTACTGCCCAGGGTTGCCACACACACCACACTGACTGCCGCCGCCATGGTGTTGCCTAACACGATGTTGCGCGGCTGGGCCAGGGGGCTGCTGGGATGGCCGAACAACAGCACGGTGGAAGCCCCGAAGGGTGCGACCACAAGGGCGTAGTGGCTCCAGGAGCTGATCAAGCACAGAGCTGAGATGGCCAGCAGGCCGCCTAACCAGGACGCCATCACATCGTGGGTCTTAAAGCGCGGCTGGAAGGCCCGGCCGCGTATGCACTGCTCCTGGACCCGGCGCCAGGCCATCAGTTGTGTAGCCAAAGGCACAACTGTAGGGCTGCAAGCCTGGTTTCAGGCTTGCAGGGAAGGGCTAATGCAACCGCTGCGAGATCAGGAGTGCCCCCAGACCCTTGACCCTGAAGTGACTACAGGCTGTTTGATGAGGTCTGGATGACATCACCATGGCGGATCCTTGCTGCAGCAGCGGAACCAGCGGGCAGACGGCCGAAGCCATCCCAGCCCCGCAGCCGGCCGCCGCTACCGAACGCTTGTTTCGGATCAGCGCGATGGATTGCGCCACCGAAGAAACCGAGATTCGCCATGCCCTCTCAGGACTCGACGGCATCCGAGGCCTGAGGTTCCTGCTGGCCGAGCGGGTTCTGGCGATCGATGCCGAAACAGCCGCGCTCAGCTCCGCGCTCGCCGCGATCCGCGTGCTGGGGTTCAACCCGGAGCCGATCAGCGCCGATCACCGGCCGTCCGCCGCCCAGACCCGCGCCGAACGGCGCCGTGAACAGCTCCGCCTGGGAAGTTCCTTGCTGCTGGCGATTACGGCAGAGCTGCTGCATCTGGTCATTCCCGCATTCCCGGGTCATGAACTGCTGGAAGGCGGGATGGCGATTGCCGCAATCGCCCTGGCGGGCTTCTCCGTGTTTCGCAAGGGCCTGGCCGCCCTGCGCCAGGGCCGGCTCAACATCAATGCACTGATGAGCGTGGCGGTCACGGGCGCTTTCCTGATCGGCCGTTTCCCGGAAGCTGCCATGGTGATGGCGCTCTACGCCGTCGCCGAGGCGATTGAAGCGCGGGCGGTGGAGCGGGCTCGCCAGGCGATCACCAGCCTGATGGCGATGGCCCCTGATCAGGCGGAGATCCAGAAACCCGATGGTCGCTGGCAACGCGTGTCAGCCACTGCTGTGGCCATCGGAGACGTGGTCCGTGTCCGCCCGGGCGAACGTCTGCCGCTCGATGGCACGGTGCTCAGCGGCGAGAGTGCGGTGAACCAGGCTCCGATCACCGGCGAAAGCCTGCCGGTTGACAAGGTCAGCGGCGATGAGGTTTTTGCCGGCACGATCAACCAGAGCGGCGCCCTCGAGATCCGGGTGACGGCGCCCGCCTCCCAAAGCACGCTGGCGCAGATCATCAAGGCCGTGGAGGAAGCCCAGGCTTCCCGTGCTCCGATCCAACGCTTCGTGGATCGCTTCGCGGCGCGCTACACCCCGGCCGTCTTCGTCTTCGCCCTGGCTGTTGCCCTGCTGACGCCAGCTTTGCTCGGATTCACGCCACCCCAGGCGATCTACAAGGCCCTGGTGCTGCTGGTGATCGCCTGTCCCTGTGCGCTGGTGATTGCCACCCCAGTCACCGTGGTGAGTGGACTGGCCGCCGCCGCCCGTCGCGGCATCATCATCAAGGGAGGCCTGTACATCGAGGAGGCCCGCAAGATCAAGGTGCTGGCTCTCGACAAGACCGGCACGATCACCCTGGGCCAACCCAAGCTGGTGGCCTTCTCCTCTCATCAGGCGGATGCCGACGCCGGCGCGCTTCAACAGCTGGCCAGCAGCCTGGCCGATCGCTCCGACCATCCAGTGTCGAGAGCGATTGCCACAAGCCTGGAGGGTGAACGTCTGAACGTGGAGGCCTTCGAGGCCCTACCCGGGCGGGGGGTGCGCGGCATGATCGCCGGGCGGCCGCTGATGCTGGCCAATCACCGCTGGATCGAGGAGCTGGGGCTCTGCTCCAGCGAACTGGAAGCCTCGATGCAGGTGCACGAACGCCAGGGTAGATCGCTCAGTTTGTTGGCCGATGAAACCGGCGTACTCGCTCTGATCGCCGTCGCTGACACCGTTCGGCCCAGCTCAGCAGCTGCCATGAAGGCCCTGCGCAGCCTGGGTGTCACTCCGGTGATGCTCACGGGCGACAACGCAGCCACCGCCGGCGCGATAGCGGCCGTGGCCGGCATCGAGGAGGTGAAAAGCAACCTGCTACCGCAGGACAAGCTCAAGGCAGTGGCCGATCTGCAGGCCCATTACGGATTCGCGGCCATGGCCGGCGATGGCATCAATGATGCGCCGGCTCTGGCCCAGGCGGACATCGGCTTCGCGATGGGGGCCGCGGGCACCCACATCGCCATCGAAGCGGCTGATGTGGTGATCATGAACGACGACCTGATGCGCGTACCGGAAACGATCGCCCTCTCTCGCCGCACATTCACCATCCTGCGTCAGAACATTGTGCTGGCGCTGGGAATCAAGGCCCTCTTCCTGGTTCTCACCGTGGCCGGCAATGCCACGATGTGGATGGCGGTTTTTGCTGACATGGGCACCAGTCTGATCGTGATCGCCAATGGTCTTCGCCTGCTTCGCAAACCCAAGGTTGAGCGGCTCAGAGTTTGAGCCAGGGCGGAAACGATCAGATCTGGGCCTTGTTGCTACGGGCCGAACGGGTCAACTCCACGAGAATGCCACAGGTTTTCACCTCATCAGATTGCGGACAAAGACCTCTGAGATTCCGCAACTGATGCTGAAGCTGGCGCAGTTCATCGACCCGCGCATCAACCTCGGCCATCTTCTCGTCCAGCAAGGCGTTCACGGTCCGGCAGCTTCCGGCTGGTGCGTCCCGCGCCCCGATCAGGACGCGGACCTCCTCCAGGCTCATGTCAAGGCTGCGGCAGAAGCGGATGAAGCGCAACTGCTCCACATGCTGCAGCGAATAAAGACGGTAATTGCCATCTGTACGCTGCGGCACGGGCAGCAAGTGTTCTCGTTCGTAATAGCGGATGGTTTCGATCTTCACACCGGTAGCCCGTGCCAACTCGCCAATCTGCATCGATCCTCCCTCCCCGGTAGGTGGCAACCCCTTGTAGGGGACATTAGGCCCTTGACCCTGTAGCCACTTCAGGCTTTTCAATGGCAGCCTCTCCAGCCTTCTCTCAGCCTGGGTGAAGCTCACCTTGGCCGCGCTCGCCACGATCGGCATGATCGCTACCGGCTCGATCACCGCCAAGCGCTGGTGATCGAATGTGCGGAGGACGGCGTTAACAGCCAGGCCTCGCCCTTTAAGCAGCAGGGGGTTCAGGGCTATCCCAGCTGGCAGATCAAGGGGGTTTTGGATTCGGGCGTCAAGCCCGTGAACACTCCCGCTGATCTCAGTGGCTATACCGCTTCCCGCGATTTCTGAGCCGGTGTTGCTCGCCTGCCAAGGGCGAGACCTGACGACCCACGCCCCAGCTGTATGGCCCAGGTGATCTTTCACGACTTCCACAAAAGCCTCGATCTAGCTCTGAATGCCACCACCACCAGCCTGGAGCTACCGGCTACCCCGCCGGGGATCGATCCCTTTCATTGCGGCATGAACATGGTGCGCGGTGTGATGGAGGTGAACTAAGCGGCAATCTCCAGGGTTCCCATCATCCCCAGCTCCTCGTGATCAAGGATATGGCAGTGGTAGACGGTGAGTCCGGTGAAATCGTCGAAGCGAGTGCGGATCCGCACGGTCTCCCCCGCTCGGACTAACACCACATCTTTCCAGGCCCGATAGGGTTCCGGAGTGCCGTTGCGACTGATCACCTGAAACGGGTTGACATGAACGTGGAAAGGGTGATCCATGACCCCGTCGTTCACCAGTTCCCATTCTTCGGTGTCTCCGAGTTGGACTCGTGTATCGATCCTGCCGTGCTCGAAGGCGCGGCCGTTGATCAGGAACACCATGCCCATGCCCGGGGCCATGCCGTGGTTGAGCAGGAAGCGGCGGGTGCGCACCGGCTCCGGCAGGGGAACAACCGGCAACAGGCGCTCCGGTAACGGCAGGGTTGCCACAGATCCCTCATAGGCCAGGGTGGCGACAGGCACCGGCCCTTGTTGGGCAGAACCCCGGCCCATTCCCATGCCTCGGCCCATTCCTCTGCTTCGGCCCATGCCGCCCATCATTCCGCCAGAGCCGCGGGCATAGGGAAGGTTCAGCAGCCGGTAGCGGCCGCCCTGCTGGTCACCCCGCACCAGCACCTCAGCCCGCTCGCCGGGAGCCAGCAGCAACTCCTCTAGCTGCACCGGAGTTTCAAGGGCACCGGCATCGGTGGCGATCAGGTGGAAGGGATGGTCCTCCAGGGCCAGCCGCCAGAAGCGGGCATTGGATCCGTTCACAATCCGCAGCCGCAGCAGGCCGCCAGCTGGGATCGAGAGCGCAGGATTCACCTGGCCGTTGACGGTGAGCACCGCTCCCTCCCGTCCCAGCATCATCCCCATGCCGATCGAGCCGAAATCCCCATCACCAGGGAGATCCTTGAGGAAAACCACCTGCTCCTCGGCTGCTTGCACCTCGGGGATGCGATCAAGGGCACCCCGCACGATCAGCACACCCCCCAGGCCACCGAACACCTGATCAGCCACGCTGCCGTGGCGGTGAGGGTGGTAGTAGAAGGTGCCGGCGGGGTGGTCGGCGGGCAGGCTGAAGTCGTAGGTCTGGCTGGCCCCCGGGGCCACGCTCAAGAAGACGTTGTCCGCGTTGCCGCTCGGAGAAATATGCAGACCGTGGTAGTGAAGATTGGTGGGACGATTCAGGCGGTTGTGCAGCCTGATCCGCACGGCGTCGCCGGGTTCAGCCTCCAGCAGCGGACCGGGCAGCAGGCCGTTGTAGGTCAGCGCCGTGCGGTGGGCATTGGCAATCGTCACGGCCGTTTCCGCCGCCACCAGATCCATCTCCAGCCGCCCGCCGCTGGAGCGAACACGTGATGGGCCGGACGCCATGGGGGCGGAGCGCCCCAGCAGGGCCGCGCCCGCGACGGAGGCGGAGGCCCCTGCCGCGAGGCCAAGGAAAGAGCGGCGGCCAAAATGGAAATCCATCGCCATCTTTATGCCTTCACGTGGAAGAAGGGCGTAAACGATCCGTCGCGGGTGAAGGAGAAGACTGTGTAGGACTCACTGCGCAACGCTGACTCCATGCCCGGCGAACCGAGGGGCATTCCCGGCACAGCGATGCCCGCCACCGCCGGACGCTGGCGCAGCAGCTGGTGGATGGCCTCAGCAGGAACATGACCCTCGATCACGTATCCCGCCAAGGTGGCGGTGTGGCAGGACGCCAGATCCCCCGGAACTCCCTGGCTGACCTTGATCTCTTCGAGATTTTCCACCACGTGATCAACCACGCTGAACCCCTCGCCGCGCAGATGGTCCAGCCAGCCCTTGCAGCAGCCGCAGCTCGCTGAGCGGTAGGCCGTCACCTGCTGGCTCTTTCCCTCAGAAACGCTCGGATTGGTCTGCTCAGCAATCGATGGCGGAGCGGTGGACTGCGCGTACCAGGTTCCAAAACCGGCGACGGTCATCACAGCCAGCACCGTGGCGAGCAGAAGACCGCGACGATGCACCCCTGACCAGCGGTGGTGAGGGGGACGATTGGGATCGATTTTCTGGTTGAACATCACACCGGACATACCAATCATTCAAACCATAAGGTCTCCAGTGGAGAGGAGAGTCAAGGGGGCTGCAGGCCAGCGGCTGCTCAGAGCGCGAAAAGAGCGTCGTACTTGTGGTACGCCGGCTTACGCAGTCCATCCACGGCCAGCATCCGGCGCAGTTCGATGATCTCGGCCCGCTGCGCAAGGATTACAACCCGATTCTCCTTGGTGGGCCCATCGCCCATCATCCGCATGCCGTCGATGAAGCGCAGGTCGTAGGTGGAGCCGGCCGGGCCCACATCATGTGCGTGGCCGACATGGGCAGGGTCGACTCCGGTTGGGGTCGCCATGCCAGGCATCCCGTCCATGCGTGGGGTGGGCGGCGGTGTCAGTAGGCAAAACGTGCTGACTGAAAAATCGACATCACCACTGGGGCTTGCAGGGTCTCCAGCCCTCCTGACGCCTGGTGGCCCACAGCTTGAGGGCCTCATCCCGGCTGTGAACTCCCGTCGGTTCTTGAGCAATGGCACCTGCTCGCCTGGGAGCAGTTTGGCTCTGGTGATCTCCAGCCGGCGATAGGTGCGTTTCCAGCGCGTGGGCTTCGAGGCCGCCCTTCTTGCTCGTCTTGGGGTAGCTGGACTCAATCAGGTCAATCAATGCTTGCCAAGGCAGCACCTCTTCAATCTCAGACAGGAACTTCACCCGCCAGTGGCTCCGCCACGCTCGGCCTCTGGCCTCGGTAGGGGTGTGCTTCTAAACTATCAACTGCTCATAATCCGTGAAGTCAAGCTGCTTGCCGGCCGTCAACTCAATACTGAACGGTGATCACAGGTCCATTATGCCGCGATGAGGCTCGGTTTTCCAGAGTCTCCTACTTGCGCGGCAAGCTGACAAGGCGGATTGGACTTGCCAGAACAAAAGCTTGGTGAGGACTTCGCGACCTGACATACAACTTGCTGCATGACCTGTACTGCTCCTCAAGGCTGTCGCTGGCTGCCCGATCATCAGCTAACTAGATAATCGTCCCGCCTTGCAGTCATGGATGTCAGCCATAAGGCGAATCTGCACGTGCAGAGGACCAAATCATGGCTTCTCAAGGCTCCCTCGATAATGACAATATTGCCAGGTGCTCACTAGATAGTCAACCTTTTTGATGGCTAATTGACGCGATTAAGCTATTCTTCAGCTGATGGATTGTCTTTAGCATAGGCTCGGCTCTGACCTTCCAGCTTGGCAATAAGGTTGGGTACAAATTTCTCTGAAAAGCCTGCTACAAATGACCAGGCCAGCAGCTTGGCGAAATCTGCGTTGGTGCCGGGGTTTACATTCAGGACAAAACATCGGATACCATTATAGCCTTCAGTACGATTTGGGAACTCTGGAAACAGACCACCACTTATGATTCCACCCATAAAGACCAAGTACAATACCAATGCGAATGCAGCCGCTACTGAGCACTTCCAGGCAAAATATAATGCCTGCGAGGCATAACCCATGCTCCCGTCATCAGTGCGAAAGGGCTGATTGACAGCCGAGCCCACTATTGCCGCCAAGCCCACGAAGACCGAGATTGGCACAGACTCTGTCTCACCCCCATTCATTAGATGATGGTAGGTGGCATATGCAATTAGACTGGCTGCTACCACTGCAGCCAGTCCGGATAATCGCTTGAACCGAGTTCTTGCTTCTGACCGGCTCATTTGACCTTCATGCATCCCTGGCTTCGCTCGCTGTCTCGGCGTGTGTCACCCCGTGCTTTTTAGGCCGTGTGGATCAGCAGTCGTAGATGCCGACGGCACAGCGACGCACGGTGCGGCGACCCACTCCCGCCACGCTGACGGGCGTGAGCGGCCGGCCCACGCGTGCCTGCGCCGGAGTAACGAGTGCGTTGATGACCGCTGATGACCAGCTCGGTGTCAGGGCTGTGCCAACGAGTCCAAGGGCAAGGATCAAGGCGGTGGCGTGCTTTTTCATGATGGTCATTGGTTGTCTTCACGAACAAAATTACTGGGTAGCTCACCCATGTCTTTCATCGCCTTCAGTTCCTTGAGGGTGATGGATCTGGCCCCTTCAGGCGGCAGGAAAGTGAAGTCCTGCCCGACAGCACCGGCGCCTGTTTTCCAGTCGCTGATCTGGACACTGTATTGCGGAGAACCGAGAACCTCCTTGGCTGTGATCACGTAACGGCAGGGATAGGGCCGATCTCCCTGGGCGATCCAGATCTGATAATCCACATCCTGTTTACGGAAGGCGAGATGATCGCATTCCACGCCACCGATTACCCCGCTGCCAAGGTCCTTGACATCAATCACTTCGTTCGTCAATGCTGCATAAGCCTTCGGCAGCAGCAGGTCGGCAGCCGGCAGTGGCCTTTGGTATTTGTCCTTGAGCTCATCCACCAACACCTCAATTGAACCTGCAATCGGGATCTGCATGTAGACGTTCTGATCCTTGCCAAGGAACGTGAAGGTCGAACCATCGAATATAGATTCGATGTCAACGAACCCACTGGAGCGCGTGGCGCGAATTTTTCCCGGGCGAGCGAGCGAGACTGAGCCTGAACTGGCAAGGGTGAGCCTCTGTTTGTCGCTCGTGACAACTTCCAAGTCGGAGTCGTAGCGGAACGACAGCTCCCTCTGTGCGGCCACGTAGGTGGTCATCCCCTTGAGCAGGGCCATCGCTTCAACCTCACCGGCCACCGCCTTGCTCGCCATCGAGGCGGCTGCCATCGCCGCGAGCAGACAACAGCACGCGCCATGGCGCAAGGCCTCGCGTAAGCCATCGCCAGGCCTGAGAGTCTTGGGCAGCATGGGCATCTTCGAGGACATTCATCAGGAACCATCCCCAGGCTCGACGCTCTCCGTAATCAGGGCAGTGACTGAAACGTTTCTTGATCCGAAAGGCCGTCGGAAACGAACATGCAAAATGAAAGCCTCCAACCCCTTCAACTCCAGCTCCCTCCCCGCCAGCACATCCGCCGACAGGCAGACGCAGTTTGGACAGGCTTAGATCACATTCATCGGCTCAAGGTTCTCTCCACATATTGCGCACCCACACACACTGGGCACCAGCTCCAGCTCCAGCGTTGCCCCTTTGCTGATTCCACCCGCCATCACCACCTCGAAGGCGAAGCCGAGGGCAGCTGAGTCCGCACCCGCGAGCCGACCCACCCGGAGCTTCACGGCGTGAATCCGCCGGCCCCCCTGGGCCGCCGCCGCCTCCAGGGCGATGCGGTGCACTTCCTCCATCAGCGCCAGTTCATGCATCGCCGCACCAGCACCTCGGGCAGCAAGGCACTGGTTGCGGGCGTGAGCCGGGTGCTGAAGCCGTAGCGGTTGTCCGCCACCAGCAGTTGCCTTGCGGGCCGGGTTGACTCAGGGCATGCCATTTCTGAACATCAACGGCAGCGGCCTCTGCGGAGCCGCCGAGGAGCCGGCGGTACGCCGGTTTGGCGGTGATGTGGGTGAGGGGCCCGCTCGATCGTGGATTTGATCAATCCGGAGACTCGCGCCAGTCAGATCGAGAGGCTCAAGTCGCCAGGAAGTTTTCCAGGCCCTCTCCACCAGGCAGTCGGTAGAGGCCGAAATCACGTCGATCGAGGGTGGCAATGCGGCGGAGCCCGTGCTCATGGGCCAACCAGTGCAGCGAGGCATCGGCCAGATCCATCGGCAGATCGCCGTACTGCCGCATCCAGCTGGCCATCAACTCCAGGGCCGCCCCACTGAGCTCGGCAACGCTCAGGCCACCGAGTGAGACCCAGCTCAGAAAGCGAGGGGCCACATCGGCTGGGATCAGATGGCAGACCTCAGTGAGAACAGGCCAGGTGGACACCAAAGCCCCGCTGTGCACCAGGAAAAAGAGGCGCAGGCGCCAGGGCTGCGGGGCTGGTGGATTGCCGCCGTAGCAGCTCAGGGCCTGGTCTCATTGCAGCCGTATTACGGCAGTAATACAAGCAATCGAATGAGGGTAAGGGCGGCTGGACGGGTTTGCTTAATCGTTGGGGGTCCACAGAATCAGATAAAGCCCACGTCCAGCCAGCAGCTCGTCCGCTACGGGCACACCTGCGCTGGAAGCAGTATGAAGGCGTGGTCCGAAGCCGCCGATCAGCCCCAGCCGATGCAGAACAGCTTCTTCGCCGACTCCCTTGACCAGGCCAGCATCAGCAGCAGGATCCTGGCCCTCGAGCAGGGCGTGGTGGGTTACTACAGCATCGGCCTCTACCCGGCGTCCCTGGCCTACAACAGCGCCATGCATGGGGGCGGCGACCGCTTGCTACTGGCGCCACGCCAAGGCCGCTCCCTGTTCGGGGCCTTTTCACCACGGGATTTGTCGGGCATGGACCCGACCCACGTGGCCACGATGGAGCGGATGGTGCGCCGCGAGCATGAAGGTCAGCTGCAGGAGTACACCCTGCGCGACCTGATCGAGCTCTGCGATCTGGTGGTCCTGGGCGCCAACAGCAACCACATTGAGCAAGACCTGCACGAGGCCTGCGAGCTTCGGCATGAGCTGGACCGGGAGCATGTGGTGCTGGCCTGCCTGGCGGGGTCCTTCAGCCACGATCCCCTGCGCAACGATTCCTACGTGCTCTGCGAGCGGCAGCCCAACCTGGCGTTCTTCTCCGGGTTCCACCGCCACGGCGCCCTGCGGGATCCAGTGGACAGCTTCACCGCCAACTTCTGCCATCCCAATGCAATCACGGCCTTGATCGGAGCCCGACTGCTTGACCGGCTATCACCGAATATCCAGGTGTCACCAGGTGTTCATAACGTGGAGGCGCAATACATCAAAGCAGCCAAGAATATTTCATCCATATTTGCAGGTTTTGGCTATGCCTATCACGCCGAAAATACCGGCATCTTGCCTACCCTGTTGACCCTGCTGCTGGACCAGTGTCTTGACCAGGCGTCCTCAGTTTCCATGGGCCGGAAAGACCGGCAACGGCTCTATGGCCGCCAGCCCTTTCCACTGACCGAGCTGGGCTACGGAGTGCAACGAATCGAAGCCACCCTCAGCCGTGGTGGAGACATGGAGAAAGTTCGCGACCATACCTTCACCCAGCTCACGGCCATGGTGGCTGACGTGCGCGGCAGCATGATGCTGCCGGTGTGCGGCAAGCCCACCCGCAACTTCCAGGCGGGCCAGATCCTGGCTGAGGGCATGCGGCGGCTGGGACGCTGCCCCAATGATGTGGATGAATTCGAGCACTGGTGTGAGCAGGCTGGGGTGAAAAAAGGAGGCCTTGAAGGCCTCAAGGCCCTGCGCTACTGGCCCCAGATTCTGATCAATTACGGCATCCAGGTGCATGACGCCTCGATGGTAAACCTTCTGTACATGGCGATTTTCGGCAAGAGCGACACCAAGGCCGTCGCCTTCAAAGTGATGACCGAAAGCCGGGAGCTATCGAACTATTGCCAGGAATCGGTCCGCCCCTCCCACAGTCGCCGCTATTCAGAAGCCTTGCAGAATCTGGATCGGCCGGAATCTTTGGAACTGTTGGCCAATGCTGTGATTGCTGACAATGCCAGGCGGGCCATCCCCGATGACAGCAACCAAGAGGATGGTGATGCCAATGCAGACATTCCTGCCTACCTCAAAGCCATGAATGTGATTGAGAATGTCTGGTAAGTTTGATTTATAGCTTTGATCATCAGATGACATTGATCGAGCAGTGCCTGTCAGCTTTAGGCGCCGTTTATTGCAAGTGGAGAATTTAATAGCCATTGGGTATTAACCATTGTGCATTAGCCATTGGGCATCAGCTATCAGCCGCCAGTCACCAGTCATCTTCCTACTTTCAACTGTCAATTTTCAACTGCTAACCGAGATAAGTTGACGTCACCAACGCAACAAACTCGCAAAGATCCCTAGGCCCTGAAGGTATGCGTGTCAATGCAGCTAGCTTTTTAATTCTTTGGCCGATTCTTCGCCCAGATATTCTCCAAGGACTTGCGAAAGTCTCGTTCTGTCATGGGTTTGGCAAAGTCTCGTTGTCTCATCAGGCTACTGATCCACCAGACCTGCAAACCCGCGAAGGCAAGAGCAACAAGGCCCAACTGGACATATCCCCAGTTCAGCTGCTCCATCACGACACCTGCCGGTTGCTAGCCCAACGGCGCTCCAGGGAATGCCTGAACTGCTCCAAGCCCATCGCCGGGGTGAGTGTGCGCCTTAAGACCAAAGAAAGCCGCCAGACCTTCAGACCCACCGCAACAACAAAAACAATCCAGGCTATTAGGAGCATGCGCGGTCTCACGATCGCAACATTCTCGCCTGCCATCTGCCCAGTGCTCGGTGCCCTCTGGGCGGATGGCTTCGGCTCAGGCTTCGTGCGCCATAAAAAACTACTTGACCCAGGAAAAGGGCCAAGTAGCACAATCAGATGACCTGAACAAGAATTCAACTGACCTGAACAGCAGTGATCTTAACTTTCCTGAGCAACATCAGCTTGAACTTTAGCAGGAATCGGAGCTTGCTTCTTTACTACTTTAGCTCTTTTTGGGGGAGCGCTGTAGCCTTGACTCTGGCTCAGGCTCTGCTCGTAGACCACTTGTTCAAGGGGCTTAGGATAGTTCAAGTTACCCTTGGTCACCAGTGGCTGTTCATACATTCTGACTTGATAACCACCATAGCCAAACTCAGCCTTACCTTCGACTGGAGCCGAAGATTGATAGAAAGTTTGTTTACGATCCTGGAAACAGGTCTGATAGAGCGTTTCCCTAATGCCATTAACCGTGGCGAGACTAGGTTTCTCAATTCCTTGAGAAGGGCAATAGACGAAGTCAGCAAAGGCTTGTTCTGCAACCAGGTACGGGCTGGGTTCAGCCTGGGGGCCTTCATAAAGGGCTTGCGACTGCGGCCGAGGCTCTTGGTGAGCCAGATTCTGGTAAACCAGAGCCAGGCTGTCATCACTGACATCGGTAATGTTTTGACGCCAATTCGATAGAGTTTTCTTCAAATCAAATCCCATGGCCCGCTGATAATGCCAAAGGCCACCCTGCAAGAAGAAAAAAGCCAAGTAAAAGTGGGAATTTGCCAACCAAGTGCGAGCTGAATATCCCGAACCAACAACCCCATTGGGGTCAAAGTAAGAGGGCAGAAAAGCCGATTTCAGCGCCAGGGTCGGACCGTAAAATTCAGTAGGATAGGCCAGTGTATTAAAGCCGCAGTAGTATGAAGCGGCAAAACCAGCCAGGGCAATACCAAACAGGGAATAGCCTAAATACCATCACCAGAGAAAAGGAATGTTCTCCGCACCCAGTTAAAAGGCGGAACCAGGATATGCCAAGCGCCTCCCAGCAGCAGCAGCACAGCCACGTAGACATGGCCACCGACCAGATCTTCTAGGTTGTTGACGTCAAACAGATGGGTACGGTAACTCAGAATTGTGCCGAAATCGAGGGTTGGGTCAGTCACCAGACGCACCGCCCCAATGTTGGAGTCATACAAGCCACCAAAAGCCATGGCCTTGATCACCAGGAGCAGGGCACCTAAACCCAGAATCGCCAGATGGTGCCCCAGAATCAGACCCAGTTGCTTGGGGTCACCCCAATCAAAATCGAACTTTCCTGAACGCCCACTTTCTGCAGCCAAGCTGGGAGCAATCCGGCTACGGTGAAAATAGGCTCCACCTGCCAGTACACCGGCTGCCACGATGTGAATCACCCCAATGGCCATCAGGGGAAAGGTATTCTCAATGGATCCGCCAGAACCAATACCCCAGCCCTGGGTGGCTAAGTGAGGTAGCAAGATCAGCCCTTGATCGTACAAGGGTGCATCGGCAGAGTAAACCGACAACTCAAACAGGGTAAACACCCCGGCCCAGAGCATAATCAGGGCAGCTTGGGCCACATGGGCCACAATAAATGTATTGGAGAGATCAATGAATCGAGCATTACCCCTCCACCAAGGATAGCTTTCTTGGCTTTTTTGAACAGCGTACATGGCAATGATTTGACTGTTTTGAGGTGGTCAACAAGGGGAAGGGTGCCAGTTAATGAGTATCAGAAAAATGCGGTGCAAGATACTAGCTGCCAAACAAGATCGCGGACCGCACACCCCGAACTACAAAATAAGTTCTGACGCTCAATCCCTTTTTCTCTTAGCTCAAGCCGGAAATAATATGGTCCAAGTAAACATCCATTTGCTGGCCGGCATCAGCGCCAACACGTTGCGTGACCACTTCTTTCATGGCCTTAACGGCTTGAAGCGTGGCTTCAATAGGCACTCCTAAAGAAGTATAGGTTTCGCGCAGGCCATTGAGCACACGCTCGTCCAAGATTGAGGCATCTGCCGCAAGCATGGCATAGGTGGCATAGCGCAGAAAATAGGTTAAATCCCTGAGACAAGCTGCATAGCGCCGCGTTGGATACATATTGCCACCAGGGCAGGTTATGTCTCCGTACAACAGGCTCTTGGCCACAGTTTCGCTGATAATACTGGAGGCACTGGCACCAATTTGGCTAGCCGCTTTGACCCGCAGTGAACCGCTTTGGAAATACTGCTTCAGAGCCTCAAGTTCAGCACTTGCCAAATAACTGCCTTTTTCATCAGCAGGATTGATAGCAGCGGTAATTGTGTCTTGCATGGTTTTGTAATTTGAGGAGAAAATTCAACGGCGATCAATCAGACATGAACAGCCAGATCAAGCTCTAAAAAGCCCGAATGAGTTGCTCAAAGTAGGGAGCAGCCAATGTGCCTTCCTCTGAAGTCAATGTGCCCATAGCAATTTCCTTGAGGCAGCGCATCGCAATCTTGAGATTGGCCAATGGCACCCCAAGAGAGACGTACATATCACGCATGCCATCCAAGCCGATATCTTCCATGGGCTTGGAATTACCAGCAAGCACACAGTAGCTCACCAAGCGAATATACCAGCCCTGATCTCTTTGGCAGAGGGCAGTTTTCTCTGGAAGGCCTCGGTTACTCGGCGTATCGGAGCATTGCGCCCAAAAGCGCTTGCTGCCTTCATCAACAATCTTTTGCTGATTGGCTTCCAATTTACGCGCCGCGCTAATGCGCGTTATTCCATTATCAAAAAAGGATTGCAGTTTTGTCAGCTCGGCACTGCTGAGGAACCGGTTGGCCTCATCTGACTGAGCAATCACCTTTGCCACAATACTCATAGCTGCAAAATCCCCTTGACAAAGGAGCTGATTTACTACCACCAAAAGGTAAGGTCGATCGCTCGCGATTCCGCTACCGGCTTTAGTAAACGTAACAACTTTTCCGAGCAGCTTGTTAACTCGTTTTACAGAGTATTGAGATTTGACGCTTTAAGCACTGTGTACTTTTCCTGGCTCAGTCATGCGTTAGGCCTTAAAAAGAGATCCAATGGAACCTCGCCAAAGCCTCAGCAGCCTTGGATGAGACAGTCGTTTCCATCACAATCCGCTGTCACCGCTAACGGTTCAGCCATCAAGGCCATCGTCGACCAGCAATAGGTCCATAGCATCGGAAACCCCGTAACCAAAAGTCCTGCAGAGGCTTCGAACTTCACCGAGCCGCTGCAAAAGGTCGGTTTGTATCTGCTCAGGTAAAGAGACAGTTATCTTCAATGCCCGCTCAAACATCCGCACCAGCGCATCGAAGTAGCCTTCATCTTCTAGGCCTACATCATGGCTGAATCCGGCAGCGCACTCACAGTAAAACACCATCAACTCGGCGAGGTTCTCCGGTTGATCGGCCGCCTTTTTGTAGTCCGAAATTGCTTTCTTGGCCTTGGCTACCGAAATGTCTTGATTCATCAAAATATCCGGCCGTAACCAGCGATTGATGGTGGCCTTGAAAGGCTGGAGTGCATCGCTACCAATGGAAAAATGTGCATGCAGTAACGCTTGGTTGTCTTTGCTTGCAGCGTAGAGATCGTGCACCAGACCAATCAATCTGGCCCGGTCAAGGTCGGCCAGTTTGGACTTGAGATCGCTCCAATGGGGCATCGTTTTCTAGGTGGCCATGCCAAAATTCTTTCAGACTATGAGCTCTGTCGGCCGGCGATGCCAACTCAGTACAGAGCCTGCTCAAGCGCTTAGAGCTGCCGGTGCTGTAGCGATACTTGAAGGAGTGTGCCGGCACCATGATGTTGAGACTGCTTCTGGGACGTGTCGTCCTGTCGTCTGGCTGGTTGGTCTGCGCTTTGGTGCCGATTGGCCGCGCCGAGGGGTGGAAGGCCTGCGCCTTCAATGACCAGCCGATCGGCTGTCGCGACACCCACTCCCCTGACGGCAGCGTGCGCATCCTCTGGAACGACGGCAAAACGATGACCTATCGCATCGAGAAGGAAGGCTTCCCCTATTCCACCCTGCAGGACACACTCGGTGGAGTCTGGGAGCGGCAGGTGTTCGTTCAAGGCAATGCCGTGTTCACCAACAAGGCGAATGGCAATCGGATTTTTGTGCCGTTGCGTCCAGAATCCAACTGACCATGAACGACCGCTAGGCGTTGATGAAGGCCTCATTGGTCGAGCCCAACGTTGAAGTCAACGGCTGCTCTGGCTAGCGCCACAGGGTCCAAACCCAGCGTATGAACACCGGCAGGCCCAGGTGGCTGCCGATGGGAACCCATACGGTCCAGAATGGGGGGGACGGTTTCAGCGGTTCACACCCTGAAGGAAACGAGGAAAGTCTGGTGGGAAGAGGGTTTTCGGGCCCTTTTCGAATCCAGCGCTGTCCCGCAGCTGTGATGGGGCTCCCTGACAGGACGACCCCTCAGTCAGAACGCTCGCCGTCGTTATCCCCCATCTCCACCGGCGCGGACCGGCTCCCACGATGACCAAACCTTCCAGTTCAAGGACCAAAGCCTCATGCCGCGCGGGCTTCCGCCCCGCTGAGATGTCCACTGTTCCTTAAACGCCCTGCCCCAAGGCCGACGCCCTGCCTGACCGTTCAGAGCGGTTGACGGCGATCCGCTCACGAATCTGCTCACGGCCTTCGTCTTCCCTTCCCCATTGCCCCCGCGCATGACCACCGACCACCGGCGGGCCGACTTCGTTCTGGCCCCTTATATCCGCAGTAGCAATCGCCGCGGCGCGCTGCAGATCCTCAGCGCCGTCGGGCCCTACTTATTGCTCTGGGCCCTGGCCATTCAGGCTGCGGGGCACGCCATCTGGGCGCTTCCGTTCATTTTGGTTCTGCTGGTTCTCTTCTCCCTGCGTTGCTTTTCATTGATGCATGACTGCGGCCACCAGTCGCTGTTTCGCAGCCGCCGGCTGAACCAGATCGGTGGCTTCCTGCTCGGATTGGTCAACGCCATTCCCCAGGTGGCCTGGTCGGCGGATCATGCCTTCCACCACCGCACCAATGGCGACTGGGAGCGTTACCGCGGCGTAGCTGACTTCCTCTCCAGCGAAGACTTCGCCCGGCTCGATTCAAAGCAGCAGCGGATCTATGGGCTATTGCGCCATCCTCTGATGGCCTTCCCCGGGGGCTTCTATTACCTCGCCATCCAACCGCGGCTGGCCCTGCTGCAGGCGATCGGCGCCGCCGTGCGCGCCCGGGCTATCCCCCGCACAGCCGAGTTCTGGGAGCAGCTGCTTAACAGCGTCTGTGTGATCGGCATTCTCATCCTGGCCGGCCAAGCCTGGGGTTACGGATTCGTGCTGGGGCTGTATGCCATCACGTTGGCCTTTGCCGCGATGCTGTTCATCTGGATCTTCTATGTGCAGCACATCTTCGAAGGGACCTATGCCCATCCCAGCGAGGGCTGGAGCAAGATGAAAGGGGCACTTGAAGGCACCAGTTACCTGCAGATGCCGGTGTTGTTGCGCTGGTTCACCGCCGACATCGGCTATCACAACATCCACCATCTCTCGGAAGGCATTCCGAACTACAACCTCAGAGCTGCCCATCTCGCCAACGCAGAGCTGCTGCGCGATGTGCCCACACTCCGATTGGGCGACATGCTCGCGTGCGGCAAATTCATCCTCTGGGATCGGGCCGCCCAGCGCTTGGTGCCGCTACCAGAGCAGGCCCATGCCATTTCATGAGCCTGCCTCACCATGCTCACGGTCTTGGGAACCTCGGTTTCTTGAGCAAAACAGCCTGTTGATCGGCCATGCCGCCTGGCAGGGCTACGGCGACAGCGGAGCCGGGATGCTGTTTTGTGAGCTCGCCAGTCCAGTTCCGCTGGAGCTGGACTGGCGCTACCAGAGCGTGACCTTCAGCCGGCAGTATCTGGGTCGCGATCAGGTGGCGGCTCGGCTGCGGCGCCATGGCCTGGGGCCTGAAGCCATCAACCCCAGCCTGGACGCCCTCAACACCTACGACCCAGCCCGGGAAGTGGTGGTGATGCTTTGTGGCCATGGCTGTGAGCTGATCGCCCTGCTCAGGAACCTGCGCACAGCACCGCCGGCCTGCTTTGAGCAAGTGGAGAGGCGCTGGTCAGAGTTCGCTTGCGCTATGCATTCCTAAGGCTTTCAGGGTTCGGGATGCTCTTCGCAGGGCATCCACAGCCTTCCCATGGGATGGGCGCCTTGACAACCGAGTTCACGGGCCTTGAGCAGGGCTTCTTCACGGGTGGGGTAGGCGAAAAAGTTGCCGCTGGGCTGGCCGTGATGGTGATGCACCTGGGCGGCTTCACCACCAAGCCGGAACGGTCCCATGCCCTCCATGCCGGTCCACCACACCCCCATCACATTGACGCCGGCGATCAGCACGCCCATGCCAACCACGGTGGCGTTGATCACGCCCATGCCAACGAGGCCAAGGCTGACCACGCCCATCGGCACCACGCCGATGCTCACCACACCCATGGGCACAATCCCGATCGAGATGATCCCCAAGGGGGCGATGCCGATCGCCACCAGCTTCGGCTTACCGCCGCATTCACCCGTCACCGTCACTTGTGGCCCATGCTGGAGTGAGTTCCGCCGGTGGTCTCGGCGTGGCTGCTGCACGGCATCCACTGATGGCCCATTCGGTGTGCACCGTTGCAGCCGAAGCGCGGTGCGGCGGCCTCCGCCTCCGCCTTGGTGGCGAACACGGCCTGAACAGCCCCCTTGCCCGCTGGAGCCGACTGAGCTTTTGCTGCCTGCGTATGGACCACCCCCCAGGCGGAGCTCAGCAGCAGAACCTGGCAGGCCAACAAACGCAACATCGGGCAAGCATCCATTGAAATTCCATTGTGCACGGGTTGGGGAGGAGGCCGGGCGGCGCCGATCCGCGCCTTCGAGTTCACGTTCGAGCCGTTGGGCCTCACCGCTCTGGCCATTCAGGTGGTGACGGGCCTGTGGATGGGCTGGATCTACCTGTCTGGCTTCCAGGGGATCTTCAACCCGGCACGGTGGCATTGGCCTGGCACATCCGCGGCATCACCGCCCTGGCGATCGCTTTTGTGGCGGTCGGCGCGCTGATCCGCCTGGGCGGGTTGGGTTGAACAAAGACTGGTCTGGTTGCTTCCCCCCTGGCGCTGCCCATGCCCTCCCAACCGATCGTGATCCTCGGTGGTTTCCTGATCAGCCCTGAGGCCTACGCGCCAATGGCCACAAAGCTTGAGCAGTTGAGCGGACAGCCGGTGCGGCTGGTGGCGGTGGTCAAGGCTGAGTGGCTGCTGACCGTGTTCGCCTTCGGTTGGGCGAGGATTCTCGATCGGGTGGCCACCACGGTGGCTGATCTGGCCCGGCACTCCCCCACGGGCCAGGTGACCCTGATCGGCCACAGCTCCGGTGGGGTCATGCTGCGGCTGTTTCTCGATGACGCACCGTTCCAGGGCCGCTGCTACGACGGCAAAGCCCTGGCCGACACGCTGGTGATGCTGGGCAGTCCCCACACCGCCTTGAGGGCCACGGCCCTGCGCCAGATGGTGCAACAGCGTCTGCCGGGATCCTTCTTCTCTGATCGGGTAGGGGACGATCGGGTCAAGGCCGACAGGGTGAGGTATGTCTCGGTGGCGGGAGATCTGGAGTTGCCAGCGGCCAGTTCCATGGCCAGGCGTCTGGCACCGACGGCCTATCGCAACAGCAGCGGCGATGCCAACGACCGGGGCGACGGCCTGGTGCCAGTGACCTCGGCCCTGCTGGAGGGCTCAACCTCCGTGGTGCTGCCTGGCGTGGCCCATGGCGGTGCCTTCGGGGCGAACTGGTATGGCACTCCGGCGGTGGTGGTGGAGTGGTGGTGCGCCCTTGAGCAGCCCGAAACGGGAGCCGACACCGTGGCCAAGGGGCCGGTTGCATGAGAGTGGTGCCGTTGCGGCTGACGCCAGGGGCAGATCTGCGCCTGGTGCTGGAGGCCTGGATGCAAGAACAGAACGAGCAGGCTGGCTGCGTGATAAGCGGCATCGGCAGCCTGTCGGTGGCCCGGCTGCGCTGGGCCGGCCAGGAGGCGATCACCACCCTGACGGGAGATCTGGAGATCCTGTCGCTGGCCGGCAGCCTCTCGCCCGATGGGGTCCACCTGCACATCGCTCTGGCAGACAGCACAGGAGCGGTGGTGGGTGGCCATCTCTGCAGCGGATCGCTGGTGCGCACCACCGCTGAACTGGTGCTGGCTCTGCTGCCGGAGTGGCGCTTCAAGCGGGAGTTCGACCCTGCCACAGGCTTTGCCGAGCTGCAGATCCGCAAGGCAGATGCCAGCGACTGACTGAGCGGCCTTGCGATCAACCCTCGGGTTCTTCAACTGGCGGTGGGACTGGCAGTGGGACTGGCAGTGGCCATCGCCGCTCCACCGTGACAAAAACCACCCAGGCCAGAGCAGCGCTGATGCCGCCGCTCCAATCAGCGCGCAGCAGTTCCACGATCGCTGCCGTGCTGGCCACGATGCGCAGAGCACGCAGGCCAAAGCGGCCCAACTTCTGGAAGTTCGCCGTCATGAAAAGGGGGGTGTTGCGGCTCACTCCAGCACGACGAAGCCCGGTGACAAGGCCACCGGGCTTCGAAGATTGGTGAGGGGCGGAGTTGCTGACGTTGGCCACTGGGGCCAGTTTTCTAGTGGGGCTTCCGCTGCGTCCGGGGCACCTCAGGCGGCGCAATGGACGGAACAACACTCTATTTTTTTCGAATCAAAAATGTTTTCGTACTGAAAACGGTTTCAATCCGAAAATCTTTGGTGCGCCTGGGAAACCAGAGATCCGTGAAGGATGTTTGGAGCAGGGGCCTGATCGTCAGCGAACTCCTGAGAGTTGCTCAGGTGGGGTGTCTTCCATGGTATGGAGCCTCCCGGTGTCGATGGCTTCATCATCGGCCCGGCAGCTCACTGGGGCAATAGGGGTTTATGCCTGATCCCGGCGGCCGCGCCAGGATTGAAGCACTGCATCTCTGCCATGTTCCTGCCCAGCCCCTTCTGTCTCCTCCCTGCCGCCAAGATCGCTGGACTGCAGGCGACGGTCCTGTTGCTGCTCACCGCCCTGATCAAGGCCAGGATCCAGATCAAGGCGGCCTCTGCGCTGGGGTTGTCCCTGCTCGCCCTGCAGACCCTCGTGTTCCTCGCCGCCGCGGGCGCCTTGGGCCTGACGACCCTCGCTGGTGTGGCGGTTGCACTCAAACAACGCCAAGCGCAGACGGCTTGAGCACACTTCCGCCCTGGCGCCCGCTGTTGCGGGCGGCCCGCGAGCGGGAAGGCCGCTCTCCAGCAGCCCGCTGGCTGCAGCTGGCCAGCGTGGCTGTCGATGGCACGCCGCGCGTGCGCACCCTGGTATTCCGTGGCTGGGCCGATGGCGAGGCCCTGGATCTGCTCACCGACGGTCGCAGTGCCAAACCGCTCGAGCTTCAGTGGCAGCCAGCCGTGGAACTCTGTTGGCTGCTGCCCAAGGCCCGTGCTCAGTTCCGTCTGCGCGGGCAGGTGCTGGCTTTGCCCGCTGAGTTGGAACAAGGCGAAAGGGAACGGCACTGGCAAACCCTCAGCCCCGGCGGCCGTGCCCTCTGGGGTTGGCCCGTACCCGGGGCAGCGTGGGATCCCACGGCGGCTTATCCAGCGGAGTTGGCCGTCGATACCCCGCTGCCTGAGCACTTCGAGCTGCTGCGCATCGGCCTGAAGCAGGTGGAGTTGCTGGAGCTCAAGGATCACCCGCACCAGCGCCGCCTTTGGTGCCGTGATCGTGGCTGGGAGGAGGAGCGCCTGAACCCCTGAACGCTCTGGTCTGGGCTTCGTTCCAGCTGATGCCTCCGAGCCAGCGGCCGATGGCCGCCGCGATGGCCGAACCGGTGAGCAGCCAGGGCAGGGTGGCGGGATTGCCCTGCAGCGTGAACACAAATACCGAGCAGAACAGGGGTGTGCGGCAGGCGCCGCTGAACAATGCGGCTGCAGCGATGGCGACCAGGGCCGCCTGTTGATCCGCCGGCCACTGCTGCAGCCAGGGGCCGACCAGCACGGCCCCCAGGCTCATCGAATCGTGCATCAGGCCGCCCGGAGCGCCGATCGCGATACTCAGCAACGGCCCAAGCAGCCGCGGCGCACCTGCCCACCAGGGCATGTCCGCACGGCCGGCCAGGGCTGGGCCGAGAGCGAGCGAGCCGTCGTTGAGGCTGATGCCGCCACTGGCCACCGCCAGCAGGGCGAACAACAGACCGATGGCCAGCGCGGCAGGCACCAGATGTGAACGCAACAAAGAGCCAAGGCGCTGGGCGAAGGGAACCAGCAGGCGAACCAGCAGCACACCGATCAGGGCGGCCGCCACACTGATGAGCAAGGCGAGCGGCAGCAGGACAGGCGCCAGCGGCAGCGCCATCCCTTCGGCCAGGCGGGCGGGTTGTCCCAGCTCGGAATTGAGCAGGGTGCCGATGCCCGCCAGCAACAAGGTGGGCACCAGCAGTTGGAAGCCAGACACGGCGCTGAGTTCTTCGAGCGCGTAGGCGGCCCCCAGCAGGGGTGATTGAAAGGCAGCACCGAGGCCGGCACCACCACCGATAGCGACAGTGAGGGCCAGCGGCAGCCGCTGAAGGGGGGCGAGCCGGCGGCGCAGGGCCAGCAGGATCGAAGCGCCGAGGGCGGCGGAGGGGGATTCCGTGCCCACGCTCAGCCCGGCGAGATGGGTAAGTGCCAGCAGGGGCAAACGCGCCAGCTGGTGCCTGAGCGAGAGGTTGGCGATGGCGCGATCACGTTCTGCATCCGTGTCGGCGTCCTGGAGAACCAGCACGCCAGTGAGGCCGCCGCCCCGGCCAGCAGCCAACGGCCTCCAGGCCAGCAGCACGAAGGCCACGGTGGCAAGCAGCGGACCTGCCACCAGCAGAGGCTTGAAAGCCCCATCGCCCCCGAGGGGCCAGAGCCGCTGGAGCCGGAAGCCAAGTTCAGAGAGCCATTGATAGGGAAGTTCCGCCAGGCCAATCACCAGCCCCGCCAACAGCAGGGTCAGGGCCCAGCTGACTGCCTGGCGAAGCGACTGCGCATGGCGCGAGAGCGACGCGGTGGTCATGCGCTGATGTCCACCCGGGTGTAGGCCCGCACCAGGGCCGCCAGCATCAGGGCAAGGGCGAGCAGGGAGAGCGCCAGCGGCACCTGGGAGGTGTCCGGCAGCCAGACGACAAGGGCCACCAGCGCGGCGGTACCCTCCTGCTGCAGAAAACCGGTGAGGGCTGAGGCCTGGCCAGCCGCGGCAGGGAAAGCCTGCATCGGCAGGGCCAAACCGATCGGGACCACGATGCCGCCTCCCGCCACCACCACCAACATCGGCCCCAGCAGCGAGAGCGGATCAAAGCGGCCGGCCAGTCCCAGCGCCAGCATCACCAGGGCACCAGCGGTGATCGCACCAAGGCCAATCCAGAGCAGCCGCTGCTGACCCAGACGCACCACCGTGCGGCGCACAAGGAGAGACCCCACCAAATAAGCCGCGCTTAAAGAAAGGGAAAGGTTGCCGAACTGGGCGGGGCTGTAGCCGAAGCTGTGCTCGAAATCAAAGGGACTGGCGGCGGCGTAGCCCGCCACCACGCCAGTGGCGAGCATCACGATCAGGGCCGGCAGCAGGAAGCGGCGATCCCGGAGCAGGCGGCCATAGTCACGCAGCACCACAGCCAGCTCCCGACGCAGCGTGGTGGCACGGGAGGTCACGGGCGGCAGGGTTTCGCCCAGCTCCCGGACCAGGTAGGCGAGCGCGAGTGAGCCCAAGACGGTGAGGAGAACAAAGTCGGCCCGCCAGGAGGCCACGCTGGCGATCCACCCCCCGAGAAAGGGCGCGATACCGAGGGCCAGCGCATAGCTGATCGCCACCACCGACATCGCCTGGGCCAGGGAGCGCTGGCTGAACACATCCCGGAGGCAGGCCCGCGACACGCTGGTGCCACAGCCGGCGGCCACCCCCTGCAGTAGCCGCAGCAGCAGAAACGCCCCAAATCCAGGCACCAAGGCCAGCCCCAGGCTCGCGAGCGTGAACAGGGTCACGCCGCAAAGGGCGATCGGCCGGCGCCCGAAGCGATCGGCCAGAGGGCCCCACACCAACTGGGAGAAGCCGTAGCCGAGGGCGTAGGCAGTGATCGATTCCTCAGCAGTGCTGGCACTCACCTGAAAATCACTGGCCATGGCAGGCAGCGAGGGCAGGGCGATGAACAGGCCCGATTGCCCCAGGGCACTGCCCAGGCAGGCGTAGCTGATCTGGGCAATCCCGGTACTTGATCCCTTGGCGGTGCCTGAACCAGGAGGGGGGATCACGCGAGCTCCGGCCAGAGATCGGGTTGATCGATCATGGGCTTGCGCAGCGGCAGCACGTTGAAGCGGCGGCGGATCTCCCGCAACGGTTCTGCGGCCATGGCCAGATGGTCGAGCTGGCTGAAATCGCCTCGGCAGGCCGATCCGCGCACGAGCGCCTCGCCGAACAGCGCGGTGGAACCAGGCAGATCGAGGGCTCCGAGGCGACCGTTCACGCCGTGATAGGGCTCACCGCCTCCGCCATAGGCAACGAATTGATGATTGGTGCCGTGCTTGAACAGACCCACTTCATGGATCAGAACGTTCGTCAATGACGCCATCCAATTGGCGTCGCTGTTGTTCAGGGCCAACTTGAACGCACCCAGGGCAATCTCACCGGGCCCTGTCGGTTCATAGCCCGTGATCACGTGGTTCATGTCATGACACACGTAATAGCGGGGATTGGGCGTTTCCCTGCTGGGCATGGCCATGCCATTGCGCTCGTAGAGCTGAACGAATGCCCAGCCCAAGCTGCCGTAAGGCAGCGATGGCAGCTGGTCCAGGGCCGCGAAGAACGCATCGTCGCCCTGGGCCTCGCCAGGCCCCGGCACCCCGGCTTGCCGCTCGGAGAGTTCGGGGATGTAGGCGTCATACGCGCGAACAAATCGCGCCGTCGCCTCAGCCGCCGAACAATGGGCAAAATCCCGGACGATCTGGAGCTGGGGCGGATCGATCTCCAGGGCGCGGGCATAGGCCTCCAGGCGCTGCAGCTGGCTTTCGCTCTTGGGATGGCGGCAAAGGTCAAGGATCAAGCCCATCTGCAGGAACAGGCGCCGCCAGCAGGGCTCAGGCAACACCGCGGCCAAGGCCCCAGGGGCCAGCGGTTCAAGTTCTTGCAACTGGCTGTCTTCGAGGGCGAGCAGATGGCTGGCCACGGCAGAGAAGACCCGATGCTGTTCTGCGGTGGGGCCACCCTCTGCATCAATCAGACCCAGCAAACCGGCGGCAAGATGGCGGGCCTCTGTTGGGCTGACTGGGAACGGAATTCGATGGGGTGTCATCACCAAAACAACCAGCCTGAGCGGAACTCTATGGGGTGCATAAGTTCTGGCCTTTGATCCGATTGAAGTTGACCCGCTTGTTATCGATCCGATTGTTATCGATCCGATCGTGTTTGATCTCCTATCGCTCAGAGGGACCGTGATCCCGGTGGGATTGGTGAAGTCACCCTGAGGCAGCGCTATGTCTCCAAGGCCACGCCATAGTCCACAAAGTCCTTTCAATTCAGCTGCCCAATATGGCGGATGGCAGGCGGGTGACTGGCTGGTGATGTGCAGGCTGATCAGATCAAGTCCATCGCCTTTCTGATCGATTGCCAAGGTCAGTGATCTGTTTCTCCTGCGTTTGTTCTCACCTGGAGCTTTAGTCCCCAGGGAGACAGAACGGAAACCCATCAGGTGTCCGTGAGCGGCAAGCATGATCCGTTCAAACGCGCCAATCTCGAAGCCATTGCGCATCCGGCCCCGTTTTGCTTGGCCGGGCTGGATCAAGGCGATGATCGCAGCATCGTCGTGGGACCGATGGCCGGCAAGCGCACCCTCAACGCCCGCAACCTTGAAGCCCTCGGGGCGCCTGTGCTCGCCGAACTGCTGATCGAGCTGAGCAGCGGCCATGCCGTGATGCAGCGGCGCCTGCGCTTAGCCCTGGCTGCTGCGGAGGGGGCCAGCGAAGCCGCCCAGGAGGTGCGCAAGCGCCTGGCGGCGATCGCCCGCTCCAGCACCTACGTGGATTCGCGCAAACGCAAAGCTCTGATCTGCGAGCTGGAAGCCCAGCGCCAAGCCATTTCCGGAGCGATCGCCGAGGCCGATCCGGCCCAGGCCTTCGCGTTGCTGGTGCGCTTCCTGGAGCTGGGTGATGGCGTGATGGATCGCTGCTCCGACAGCACCGGCGCCGTGATCGGGGTGTTCCAGCAAGCGGTGGCCGAGCTGGGGCCAATCGCCAGCGCCGCCAAGCTGAAACCAGACGCCTTGGCGGAGCAGGTGGTCGATTTGCTCGGCGACAACGGCTATGGCCAGTTCGATGGGCTGATCCCGGCGCTGAAAGACGCACTGGGCGAGCAGGGGCTGCGGCTGCTGGAGCGCCACTGCCGTGAACGCGGCGCCCGCGATGGCCACCCCGCCCTGCTGCAGATCGCCGAATGCCGCGGCGATGTGGACGCCTACCTGGGCCAGTTCGACGCCAGCCAGCTCAGCTGGCCCAGCACCGCCGCCGATGTGGCCCAGCACCTGCTGACCGCAGGCCGAGCGGAACAAGCGCTGGTGGTGCTCGATGGCGCTGCCAAGGGCGCGGCCAGCTGGCATTCCCCCGACTGGAACGAAACCCGCATCGCCGTCCTCGAAGCGCTTGGCCGAAGCGACGAAGCCCAGGACTTGCGCTGGCAGTGCTTCTCTTCAACCCTGTCGATCACACACCTGCGCGATCACCTCAAACGGCTCGCAGCCTTCGAGGATGGGGAGGCTGAGGAGCGGGCCTTCCAGGTGGTGGCGGAGCACCCGATGCCTCTGCTGGCCTTGCAGTTCCTGGTGAACTGGCCCGCCCTACCCCGCGCCGCCCGTTACGTGATCACGCACTGGGAGGAGTGGGACGGGGAAGCCTTCGACATCTACGGACCGGCCGCCGAACGCCTCAGCGCCGGCCATCCGCTGGCCGCCACGCTGCTGTTGCGGGCCATGGTGGCCTTCGCCCTGTCGATGGGCCGAGCCAAGCGGTACCGCTACGCCGCCGAGCACCTGCGCAGCTGCGACCAGCTGGCCTGCCGTATCGACGACTGGCAGGGCATGGAGAATCACGAGCGATTCGTCAGCCGCCTGCAGCAGACCTTCGGGGCGAAGTGGAGCTTTTGGCAGATGTTGGAGCGCTGAACGGATCAGGGTCCCGGCAAGCCAAGCAGATGTTTTGGGCGCTCTGGCCTCGGATGGCTACGGTTCAGGTAGGCCATTCCCAAGGAGATTCCCATGATCGAATGCATGAGCGGGCTACCGGATGGCACCCTCGGTTTTTCCTTCCAGGGACAGATCACGGCCGACGATTATGACCACGTGCTGACACCAGCGCTTGATCGTGCCCTTGAGCAGCACGACCACCTCAAGCTGATCGCCCAGCTGGGGCCGTCCTTTGAGGGTTACGACCTGGGCGCCGCCTGGGCCGATGGTCGTGAAGCCTTGCGGCACTGGGATGGATTCGAGCGATTGGCACTGGTGAGCGATGTGGCCTGGGTGCGCACGGCGGCGGCGGCCTTCAGCCTGGCCATGCCCTGCCCGGTGCGGGTGTTCGCCGACGCAGACCTGGAGGATGCTCGCCGTTGGTTATCGGAATCACTGGGCACAATGCGCCTGGAGCGGCACGGCGATGTGATCGAGGTCCGGCTGATCGGCACGATCGAAGCCAGTTCCTATCAACAGATGGAAGCCAACCTCGACGCTGAACTTCAGGATGTCGATGGCGCAAGGCTGCTGCTGGATCTGCGCGAGTTCGATGGCTGGGCCGGCCTCGGCGCCCTGGGGCGCCACATGGCACTCGTGCGCGACCATCGCCGGACGATGCGGCGTGTTGTAGTGGTGGGCAACAAGGCCTGGCAGGCGCTGGCGGAAAAGCTGGTCTCCCAGTTTGTTGAAGCTGAGACCCGTTTCTTCGATGCAGCTGATTATGCCCTGGCGGAAACCTGGATTCGTCTACAATCCAACGACGACAAACAAATCAAAGCTTGAGTTCTGGCCAAGATCCGACAGCGTTTGCGAAGATCAACAACAAAATGGTTAGAGGGAAGACTGAAGTCAAAGGCGTTGTTCTTGCGGCTGGAAGCGAAGCCCTTGGTTGACACATTGTGCTGAATCGCTGAGCTACGTCTCTCCTGCACCGCTAGCCTTATGACAGCAATGGCCCACACAAGTGGGCAGATCCAATGAATCGGTGGCTGGTGATCCGTGTCTGAATTTCTTCGCCAACTCGCCCTGATGGTGGTGATGCAGGTGGTGCGGTTTCAATTTCCCGATGTGGCCACCGCTTCCAGCCAAGACCTGGCCCGTCAGCTGGCGAGCGATCCGTCTGCGCCCGTGATGATCGACACGCGCGAACCCAGCGCTATCGCTACGCCGTCGAGAATCTGCGCAGCTGCGATCAGCTAGCTGTGCTTTCTCACCAGGTCATTCAGCGATCAGCAGCCGCTGGAGGCATTGCTGAGGAGTGAGGCCACCGAGAGCCATGTGGCACCTGCTGCCGTTATAGATCCCCAGATAGCGGGGTAGCCAGCGGT
>Ga0163215_100782_pt1 | contig 36138 bp, 28 predicted proteins | sample SynspAceP_FD_185934 | JGI IMG/M metagenome (GOLD analysis project Ga0163215, IMG submission 185934) | Saline lake microbial communities from Ace Lake in Antarctica - Synechococcus sp. Ace-P (Hybrid Assembly) | ecosystem: Environmental > Aquatic > Non-marine Saline and Alkaline > Saline | place...
ACCGAAACTATCCAAATCGAAACATGATCGCAGGCAGATGATCAGTCGTGCCCAAGCTGTCCGGAAATTACTGAAACGGCTGTCCGGGAATTAGCGTAATCGCTGTCCGGTATTTCTGAAATCCGCATATGTCCTGAAGTCCGGCCAAAAATAGGATCATTGCGATGCCCAGGGACCACCAAATCGTAGTGATGACGATAGCAGCCATCGCGAAGTTCTGATCGGTCAACCACACAATGGGTGATCCACCAAATGTCTCGGTAATGTTGGCAATCAGTCCCTGGCGCGGCGAGAACATAATCTGCCAAATCAAAGTGACCACGGTGACGGACAGGACCTGGCTCAGGAAGAAGATGGTGCGTAGTGCACCCATAGCCTTCGTCTCACGGTTCAAAGCCGCCGCTAGTACGAGAGCAGTGATCGTGACGCCAGGGACGGCCCATGCCACGAAGGCCATTGTCCTACCGACTGTTGGCCAGAAGCGGCGATCAAACCAGCGCCCTCCTTCGCCAGGATGAAATCCGGGTAGGATAATGAGCAAGCCTGCTGCTATGCCCAAGGCGATAGCAGTAGATTTACTCACCCGGTTCAACCGACGAAGGAGCACTGCCCCCATGATCCCGAGGATACCAAGGACCTGAAGGATTGGGTTGGAAAGAAGGCTCCATTCGATGTTGCGGCCCCACATGACGCGCTCGTAATTGCGCAGGCCAACGAACTCTTTCGCATCCGGATTGAATGCTACAGCAAGCAGGTTCCAGTCGTGCAGGCTGATCCAGATACCACGGAAGAAGGGATAGACGAGAAACAGGCCATAGGTCAGCAAGAACGGTGCGAGCAGGACGAATGCGGCTTGTGCTTCGGTCAATCGACGCTTGGTCTTTACGGTCTTCGACATCCAGCATCCTCCCTGACATGGTCCGATTCTACTTGCGCTAATATTATTAGCAATATTTATTAGCATTGCACAAGGGCTTTGCTTTCTGTGCATCATCGGGGGACGAAACGTTGGCATCACGGATCACCATGAAGGACGTAGCCCTCAAGGCAGGGGTGTCGCAATCGACCGTCTCGTTTGTGCTGAATGGTCAAGAGGGTATGCGCATCAGCTCCGAAACCCGCAAACGGGTTCTGGATGCAGTGGGCGATTTGGGCTACCGTCCACGCTCCGCTGGTCGCCCCCCTAAGAGTGTCAGCAACGCTGTGATCGGCCTAATGATCGACGAAATTGCAACCTCTCCCTTCGCCTCGATCTCTATCGAAGGGGTGCAGGAAGAGGCTTGGAAACAAGACATTTTGGTTGAAGTTGTCATGACCGGAGGCGACCCAGGGTATGAAGCAGCAGTATTGCGCAAGTGGGCCGCCGACCGGGTGGTGGGGATTGTCTACGGATCAATCCTGACCCGGAAAGTTCGTCCGCCAGATGCTCTTTCGAAGCATCGAGCGGTGCTATTGAACTGTTATGATTCTGATGGCTGGTTTGCCTCAGTAGTGCCTGCCGAGCGCCGGGGTGGCGAGGTTGCCACCGATGCCCTGATAGCCGCCGGGCACACGAAGATTGCTTTCATCTCAGGTGAGCCATGGATGGAAGCGTCGGATCAGCGAATGGAGGGCTATGAGCGCGCATTGCGCAATGCAGGGATTCCAGTGGACCCCTCACTGATTGTCGAAGGCAACTTTCTACCCAGCGGAGGTCGAGTGGCAACTCAGCAGCTGATGTCTGCCAGTGACAAACCCACCGCGATCTTCTGTGCCAATGACCTCATGGCGGTCGGCTGTTATGAGGCGCTCAAGGAGATGGGTGTTGTGATTGGCAAGGATATCGCCGTCATGGGATACGACGATCAGGAGATCGCACAACATCTATCGCCCGCGCTTTCAACCGTCTTACTGCCACATCGTGAAATGGGCCAATGGTGTGCCGAGCTGCTTCTGCGAGAACCAGCGGATACGGCAGAACAACTCAGGTTGGAATGCCCCCTGGTGCCGAGGGCGTCGCACGGTATTGGAACGAGTTCACTGTAAGATATTGTTTGAGCAAGGACACGTATTGGGTGTTGTAAATAGTCTGGCAGAATACTGGGCTAAAGAATCCAGAAACCTACCGCGCTATGTGTTGAAATGTTTGAGTTGCAGCACCGATCCGTTGAAATCACAGCCGCACAGCGGACCTTGATGCGAAGTGCAGCGAAGTGCAGCGAAGTGCAGCGAAGTGCAGCGAAGTGCAGCGAAGTGCAGCGAAGTGCAGCGAAGTGCAGCGAAGATCCTGTGTGGATGGCTCCTGCATAGCAAGACATATTTGATCAGATTTGTGCATTAGTCAGAAGCAGTCATTTGTCCGGCCTGTTTGCGCGGTTTTGACCGCTGGCCCTGATGGGTTCCGCAAACCAAGTCCCTTACAGCTTAGCGGGCTATGTCGCCCGGGACCTTCGACGGGGTGTCTTGGTTTTGGCGGCAGACTTATGCACCATCATCTCGCGGGTTTTGCTAACTCTTTGTTCTTTTTCCTTTTAGGCTGTGTGCGGTGTGTAAGGTTGGTTGCGGGTCAAAACGGCCCAGACAATCCTTGCCGTTTTATTGGCCATGGCGACAGTGGCCAAGCGCGCAGGTTTCCGTTCTAGCAGCGATATCAGCCATTTGCTTGCGCGCTCAGGATGAGACTTGGTCTGTCAGACGAGCGACGTCATGCCAACCACCAGCAATGATCGTAAGTATTGATCACCCATTTTTGTAATGCGCCCAAGCTTCTCTTTGCCATCGCTTGATTTGTTTGCGGGCGTCAGACCGAGCCATGCTGCAAACTCGTGGCCATTGCTGAACTGATGACCATCACCGATTCTGGCGATGATTGCTGAGGCCGTCACTGCGCCGACGCTTGGTATCGTGCGCAACAAACGGACCCGTGCATCTTCCTTGGCGACCAACTTCAGCCGGTCTTCATACCAGCCGATACGTGCATGCATTGCCATGAGATGCTCACACAGATTATGGATCACCTCATTGGCAATGTCGGGCAGGTCCAGCACTTCACCTGCCAAGATATCCTACGCAAAGCCGACGACCCGCGCGAGGCCCTTCGCGATGTAAACGCCGAACTCGGCGACCATACCGCGCAAACCATTGATCAGTTGCGTGCGTTGGCGGACAAGCAGACTTCGGGCGAGTCAGGCAGCTCTAGTTATTTGATTTCAATGGCTTCTGCGGTGGCGAGAGCTTCTTCGACTTCGACATACTAAGATGGAACGGTGCTTTCCATCTTAGTGTATTCAAGCATCATCTGCTGGGCAGCGAATTCCAAAGTTATCAAGTAAGGCGTCTACAAGTCTTGAAGCACCTCGGTGGCCGCCGCGCCTACAGAGCTAGATCAGCCAGTAGGGCCTCGCTGGAATAGTCCGCCTTCGCGACGCCGCGCTTCACGCGCCCCCCCTCCATCACGCAGAACTTGTCAGCGAGGCGGTAGGCGAAGTCGGCGTTTTGTTCGACCAGCACGACCGCCATGTCGCCGCGCGCGCGCAATTGGCTCAGCGCGTCACTGATTTGTTGGATGATATTGGGCTGGATGCCCTCGGTCGGCTCATCCAGCAGCAGGGCCTTGGGCCGGGTAATCAACGCGCGTGCGATAGCGAGTTGTTGCTGCTGCCCGCCCGACAGATCTCCCCCGCGTCGGGTCTGCATCTCGCGTAGCACCGGAAAGAGATCAAGAATTTCTGCGGGGATCTGATGCTCGGACTTGGGCAGGCAGGCAAAGCCGGTCTCGAGGTTTTCCAGAACTGTCATCATCGGGAATACCTCGCGGCCTTGGGGCACATACGCGATCCCGGCACGCGCGGCGTGAACGGCTGAGGCAAGCTTGGTGGGTGTGCCGTTCACCTCGATCGTCCCGGCAGACGCCGCGTGACGCCCCGCGATGGCCTTCAAGAGGCTCGTCTTCCCAACCCCGTTATTGCCCATCACAGCCGTGATTTGACCTACCGCAGCGACCAGATCGACCCCATAGAGGATTTGGCTTTGACCGTACTTCAAGTCGAGCGCGCGAACCTCAAGCATGACCACGCCCCAGATACACGTCGATAACCGTTTGATTTAATGTGACATGATCAAGGCTGCCCTCGGCCAGAACCGCCCCTTCATGCAGCACCGTGACCTTGCAATTAAGGCGGCGCACGAACTCCATGTCATGCTCGACCACGACAACGGCGCGGGTCTTGGCAGCCTCGCGCAGGATGCCGGTGGTTTTCTCACGTTCTTCCACGGTCATGCCAGCGGCGGGTTCGTCCACCAGCAACAAACGCGGCTCTTGCGCCAGCAGCATGCCGATCTCCAACCACTGTTTTTGACCATGGCTGAGCTCGCCTGCCACACGGGTCAGGCTATCCGAAAGTCCAATATCGTCGGCAATCGCCTCGATCCGGGCGGCGTTGCTGGGGGTCTTTTTGTGCATCAAGACGGCAAAGGGACCGCGGGGGTTTTTCAACGCCATTGCAAGGTTTTGGCGGACGGTTTGGTCCTCGAACACTGTGGGTTTCTGGAACTTGCGGCCGATGCCTTCCATGGCGATATCGCTTTCGGACATGCCCAGCAGGGACAGGCTTCGCTCGCCCCAAATGACGGTGCCGTTGTCGGGCTTGGTCTTGCCGGTCACGATGTCCATGAAGGTGGTTTTGCCCGCGCCGTTGGGGCCGATAATGGCGCGCAACTCGGCTTCGGCGAAGTTGATCGACAGGTTGTTGATCGCGCGGAAGCCGTCGAAGGTGACGGTCACGCCTGAGACCTCGAGCAGCATACTCATGAGGGCTTCCTCACGAGGTAATCAAAGAGGCCACCGATGCCTTTGGGAAAGAACAACGTGACCGCGACGAAGGACACACCGAGCAGCACCAGCCACCAGTCGGTCCACTGAATTGTATAGAACCCCAAGGGGATAGAGGGTGCGCCGCCGCCGGTGAACCAGCTTGAAAGGAGTGACACGAACGCCGCGCCGATTACTGCACCATATAGTCTTCCGCGACCGCCAATTGCGACCCAAACCGCAAGGTAGATGGAGGCGATGGGCGCAACCTCGCCCGGATTGATGATGCCCGCTTGCGGATAATAGAGCGCGCCTGCGATGGCCGAGACGATGGCGGTGAGGGTGAAGATCAGCAGTTTGTAACTTTCCACATGGTAGCCAAGGAAGCGCACGCGCGCCTCGTTGTCGCGGATACCTTTGACAACGCTGCCCATTTTTCCGGACACGACCCATGCAAAGAATAGGTATCCGGCCCCAAGTGCGAAGGCAGATGCCCAGAAAAACACAATGGATATAGTGGCTTGGCTGGTGGCCTCGAAGCCGGGGATGTTTTGCAGGCCTGACAGGCCGTTATTGCCGCGCAAACCGCTGTCGTTTTGGAAGAGGTATAGGGACAAGGCGAGGGTCATCGCTTGGGTCAGGATCGACAGGTAGACGCCCGTGACGCGGGACCGGAACGCCAGCCAGCCGAACACGAGCGCGAGTAGACCGGGGATCAAAACGACCATGGCGAGTTGGAGGTAGAGGCTGCCCGCAAAGCTCCAGATCAGAGGAAATTCGGAGCTGCCGACGACACCGAAAATCTGGTTTCCGATTGCATCTGACACCTCCTGCGGCGTGGCGGGTATGGCTTGGTTTACCAGTGATTCCAGAACGATAGCTTCCGTGCGCGCATACATGAGCCACATCCCGATGGCGTAGCCGCCGAGCCCGAAAAAGGCGAAGTGGCCGAGCGACAGGATCCCGCAATACCCCCAGACCACATCCATAGCGACCGCGATCAGGCACAGGCACAGCGTCTTGCCGAGGGTCTTGACGAAGCTGGTGGAAATCAGCGCGGCACCGGTGGCCTCGGACATCAAGGTGACGCCGAGGGTGAAGGCCGACAGCGCGATAAGGAACCACAAGACGGACGGGTTTTGGGCGATGAAGGTGTTTTTCATGATGCCCTCGAGACGGCGAAAATGGGGGTCTGTTTTGCGTCGGTATTGCGTCGGTTTAACGTCGGTACGGGCGTTCGGTGGTATGCCGGGTTAAGCAACGCTTCGCGGTGCGGCCTCCGGCGGGAATATTTACGGAACAATGAGGGGGCGGTGTTTTGGGTCATGTCGTCAGTCCGCCGCCGCTCGGCCCTTGAGGGCGACGATGCCTTTGGGCCGGAACTGGATGAACAGGATGATGAACAAGATCATGTAGGTTTGCGCAGCGAGCGTGTTTGAGGGGTAGAACCACTCGATCCCTTTTTGTAGAAACCCGATTAGCGAGGCCCCTGCGAGCGTGCCCCACACATTGCCGACCCCGCCCACGACCACGGTCATGAAGGATTGGACGATGTAGTCGGCACCCATCTCGGAGGTGACTTTGGCGTAGAGCCCGATGGCTACGCCCGCGATCCCGGCGATGCCGGAGCCCAGCCCGAAGGTCAGCATGTTGATGCGGTCGGGGTTTATGCCCATGCTCGCTGCCATGCCGGGGTTTTGGGTGACGGCGCGGACCTCTAGCCCGAGCCGTGTGCGTTTGAGGACGTAGAGGACCAGCGCGAGGAAGATCAGCGCCAACACGAAGATCGCGATGCGGATATAGCTGATTGCGATCACGTCATTGAACACCAGCGCGCCGTCCAGCCATCCGGGCGAGGTCAGTGGACGCGCTTGGGTGCCGAAGATGTTCTTGGCGAGTTGTTGTAGCGCGATGGAGATGCCGAAGGTGGCCAGCAACGTCTCCAGGGGGCGGTGGTAGAGGTGGCGGATCACCAGACGCTCCATAGCGACGCCCGCGCCGAAGGTGACGGCGAAGGCCAGTGGCAGGGCGATCAGGATCGATAGGGTGTAGTCGGGCACGAACAGCTGGACTACGAAGCCGGTATAGGCCCCCATCATGATGAACTCGCCGTGGGCCATGTTGATAACGCCCATGACGCCAAAGGTGATCGCAAGACCGATGGCCGCGAGAAAGTAGATCGAGGCGAGCGAGAGGGCATCGAGGGTCAGGTCGGCGGCTTGGCTGAAGGCGACGCGGGTCTCGATGGCGTCGAGGGAGGTGCGGGCGGCGTCGATGATGTCGGCGTTAGGTTCGGTATAGGCGGCGTAGAAGATGTGGGCGGCGAGGCTGGCGGCTTGGTCGTCGGGCGTGACGAGCGGCGGGACGGTGCCTGTATTGGCGAGCGCGCGGTAGGCCTCGGCACGCAGGTCTGGATCGTTGAGCGCGGCAACCGGGACATGGGCGACCATGCCGTCCTCGATATTGGCGGTGAGCGCCTCGCGGATTTGGGACGCCTCGATCAGCGGGGGGGCGAGGTTTGCGGCGACGAGTTGTGCGTAGGCTTCGGCCTCGGTCAGATCAACGCCGGGGGTGAGGATGGTGGCGATGTTCGTGCTGTCGGGCAAGGCGGCGGCGACGCCCGTGGTGGTGGCAAGGATGGTGTTTAGCACGGCGCGCACATCTACCGACAGGTCGGTGCCAAGCGCCTCGATGGCGGCGATGCGGGCCGCAGGGGTCTCGGCGAAGGTCGCCGCCAACATCCCGGCGAGGCGGGTTTTGGTGGCTTTTAGGGCGGCGTCTGGCTCGGCCTCGATGGAGGCCTCTAGCGGAGCAAGCTGGCTGGCATCCATGCTGCGCGCGATGGCCTCGACGGCGGCTTCGCGCTTGGTGATGTCGGGGTCCGAGAGTTGGAAATGGACGAGCGCGTCACCGATTGCGCGGCGCACACCGCCATTGGGGCGCGCGTCGGTGAGCCCTTCTGTGTCGGCAGCGCCAATAACCGCGCCCGAGTCCAGATCAATTAGTTGATCGCCCGACACACGGAAAAATAGCCCGTCCGCGTCGCGCTGCACGATCTCGCGGTCGCGCCAAGCCTCTAGGAAGGGCACAGCTTGGGGCAGTCCGCTGGCGACGAGATCATCGAGAACTAAACCAACGCTGCGACGACCCGGCTGCAAGACCTGCTCGGCATGGAATTGCAGAACAGATTGCAGGGTTTGAGCAGGCGCTGTGCCGGGCAAAGCCAAGCAGAACGCGAGAGCCGTGAGCAGAATTCGGAGCATTGCGGGGAGGAGCCGTTCGGTCGGAGAAAGGGGCGCGCGCAGGATCCGCGCGCGCCCCGAATGGTCTTAGTAGTTCGAGGTCAGCTGCACGCAGGTGCTCGTTTCGGTGTTGTACATCCCGCACCCGAGGGTTTCCCAATCGGAAGTCAGAACAGCGCTCTCTGGCAAGAAGTCGGTCCATGCATCGCCTGGCACCTCAGTGGTCTGGCTAATGATGTCGAACTGGCCGTCGGCTGTGATCTCACCGATCAGCACGGGCTTGGCGAGGTGGTGGTTTGGCAGCATGACTGCCGTGCCGCCTGTCAGGTTGGGAAACTCCTGCCCGTACATTGCCGCGCGCACCGCATCGACGTCCGTCGTGCCCGCTTGCGTCACCGCGTTCACCCACATGTTGAAGCCGATAAAGTGCGCCTCCATCGGGTCATTGGTCACGCGGTCTTCGCCCATTTTGGCTTTCCACGCAGCGACCCAAACATCATTGGCCTCAGATTCCGCAGATTGGAAATAGTTCCAAGCGGCCAGATGGCCGACGAGGTTGGACGTGTCGAGGCCAGAAAGCTCTTCCTCGCCCACAGAGAAGGCGACCACGGGGATGTCATCGGCGGAGATTCCAGCGGCGGCGAGTTCCTTGTAGAAGCCAATGTTAGCGTCGCCGTTGATGGTCGAGATCACGCCGACCTGCTTGCCGTCTGCGCCAAGCGCCACAACGTCGGCCACGATTGTGGCCCAGTCGGAATGGCCGAAGGGGGTGTAGTTGACGAAGATGTCTTCCGCCGCGATGCCGTTATCCATCAAGTAGGCTTCGAGGATATTGTTGGTCGTGCGCGGGTAGACATAGTCGGTGCCGAGCAGGGCGAACTTCTCGACGCCGAGTTCTTCGAGGAAGTAATCTGTGGCGGGGATTGCCTGTTGGTTTGGCGCAGCACCAGTATAGAAGACGTTGCGTGAGCTTTCTTCGCCCTCATACTGGACGGGGTAGAACATTAGGCCGTTGAGCTCTTCGAGCACGGGCAGGGCTGATTTGCGGGACACTGAGGTCCATGATCCGAAAATTACGTCAACCTCGGACACGGTCAGCAGCTCGCGGGCTTTTTCCGCAAACAGTGGCCAGTCGGAGGCGGGATCGACGACCACAGCCTCAATCTCGCAGCCCAGAAGACCGCCGGCGGCGTTTTGGTTTTCGATCAGCAGAAGCATGGTGTCTTTGAGCGTCGTCTCGGAGATTGCCATGGTGCCGGACAGCGAGTGCAACACGCCGACCTTGATTGGCGCGTCGCAGGCGAAGGCGGCGGTCGAGGACAGCAAACCGGCGGTCACAAGACCGGTCAGGGGGAGGAGTTTAGCCATGGAGATTTCGTTCCCTTATTGCGCTGTGGTTCCCCAAATGCAGCAGATGCACTTGGTATTGCGGCTCAAAGGGCATATTTGGGACCCACAGCAGTGATGTTGTCGTCTCGCGGGGGAGGTATCTGCCAGGATGGCCCCCCGCGGGGCGTTTTAGACCCGAAACGGGCAGGATTGAGTTGGTAGTCGGGCACCCCGGATGACCAGAGGTTTCTCGGTCACGGGCAAAGCCCAGTTTGCATGGCTTACGAATTTGTCGGTTTTTGCTGCAGTTGCACAATAAAGCGTCGTTTGGTGTTCGAGGCATCGGAGGCATTGCGTTTTTCCATGCCTGTTTTGAGCATATGATTCCGCTCTCACGCGCTGAACAGGCGGTGAAGCTGACAAAAGCGGCGGCTTCGCGTCGGTATGATTGCGGTCAAGGTATGCTAAGGTTTCTTCAAGTATACGGGCACCTGCCCCTCCCATGAAGTCACGGAGTTTCGTAGGCGATTCGAGGGCTTCTTGCCCTGCAATCCGGGCCGTTCCGAAACATGTTTCGTAGATAGGTTGCAAAAAACCCTTGCCGAAACCGGTTTCGGAAGTTCCTCCTAGGGTTAATGGGAGGATATACCGTGCAGACTGCTCAAGCAGCTACGGGTGCCAATAGGCCTGCGAATGGACGCCGCCGCGTCACGATTGCCGATGTGGCGCGTGATCTGGGGGTGACCAAAAGCACCGTCAGCCGCGCACTCAATGGCTATCCAGATATCGCCGAGACAACGCGCCTGCGCATTAGCCGTGCTGCCGAGCGTTTGGGCTACCGGCCGCTGGCCCATGCCCAAGCCATTCGCACGGGGCGGGTTCGCTCGCTGGGTCTTGTCTTGCAGATCGACGACGACGATAGCGCGCGTCCGTTTCTGGCGGATTTCATTGCGGGCGTGACTCAAGCCGCCAGTGCTGAAAGCTGGACCATCACCATCGCCACCGCGCCCACCGAGGCGGAGGTGCGCGCCACCCTCTCGCGCCTCGTGGACGAGCAAAAGGCGGACGGATTTATCTTGCCGCGCACTCTGCTGCAGGATGGGCGGATCGATACGCTGCGCGCCCAGAACGTGCCGTTCATCTTGTTTGGTCGCACCGCTGATCCGACGGGATGTGCGTGGTATGACATCAAGGGTGAGGACGCGATGCGGGCGGCCACGACGCGGTTGGCCTCGCTTGGCCACACCCGGATCGCCCATGTGCCGGGCGGGGAGGTCTACACTTATTCTAAGCTGCGAATGGAAGGTTACCGCGACGGGCTTGCGGCGGCGGGCCTCGCGTTTGATCCGGCCCTGATTGCCGCCCCGGCAATGACGCCTCGTGAGGGAGAGGTTCAAACACGCGCGCTTTTGGCCTTGCCTGAGCCGCCCACCGCAATTGTGTTTGCCGTGGATCGCGCAGCCCTTGGGGCGTACGCGGCGGCACGCGCCTTGCATCTGCGCATCGGCAGCGATCTGTCGGTCATCGCCTATGACGGCATCCCTGAGGGCGCGTATGCCGATCCAGGGCTGACCACATTTGCGGTCAATTCGCGCCAAGCCGGCGAGCGCCTCGCGCGCTTGCTGATTGCGCGCATCCGGGGTGCGGCCCCGGAGGATTTACGCGAGCTGGCCCCGGCCACGCTGGTGGAGCGGGGGTCCGACAGGCCCCCTCGGCTGACGTCACATGCGTTGGCCCAGTACCTGTCGACCCATCCAAATGCCGATGTCCAATGGGAGGAACCAAAATGACATTTCAGACCAAGACGAAACTTTTCGCCAGCGCAGCCCTCGCGCTTGCCCTGACGGCGGGGGCGGTCAGCGCCGATACCATCCGCTTCTGGACCACCGAAGAACAGCCCGAGCGTTTGGCCAAGCAACAAGACATGGCCGCCCAGTTCGAGGCCGCAACCGGCACCGCCGTCGAGGTGATCCCGGTCACGGAATCCGATCTTGGCACCCGCGCCACAGCGGCCTTTGCCGCAGGCGATCTGCCGGACGTCATCTACCACCCGCTGCAATACGCGCTGCCTTGGGCGGAAGCGGGCATCCTTGACACCGAAGCGGCGACTGAAGTGGTCGAAGGCCTCGGCATGGGCACCTTCGCCCCCGGCCCCTTGGCTATGGCGGCTGTCGATGGCGGCGTTGCCTCGGTTCCGGTTGATGGCTGGACGCAGATGATTATCTACCGCGCCGACAAGTTTGCCGAGGCTGGTCTGGAGGCCCCGACATCCTACGCAAACGTCGTTGCCGCCCTTGAGGCCTTGCATAACCCGCCAGAAATGTACGGCTTTGTCGCCGCCACGAAGGTGGACGAGAATTTCATGTCTCAGGTGCTTGAGCATGTCTTCCTTGCCAACGGTGTCTCGCCTGTGGACGCGGACGGTGCTGCCGATCTTGATCTGGCCGCGACCACCGAAGTGCTCGATTTCTACAAGGCCATTGCCGAGGCCTCCCCTCCCGGTGAGTTGTTCTGGCAGCAGTCGCGCGAGCTGTATTTCGCAGGCCAAGCGGCGATGATCATTTGGTCGCCGTTCATCCTAGACGAGCTGGCAGGTTTGCGGGACAGCGCCCCGCCCACGATCAACGATGATCCGACCTCCTCGGCGTTGGCGTCGATGACAGGGATCGTGACCAACTTCTCGGGTCCATCGAACCCAGATGGGGCGGCTTGGGGTGACGTGCGTTACTTCGGGATCACCAACGATGCTGATACGGACGCGGCGATGGAGTTTGTGAAATTCTCCATGGACGAGGGCTACACACAGACGCTGTCCATCGCGCCTGAAGGTAAGTTCCCGGTGCGTCGCGGTACGGAAGCCGAGCCTGCGAAGTTCTCGGACGCTTGGGCGATGTTGCCGGTCGGCGTGGACCGCAAAGCGCCTTTGGGCGACTTGTATGACCAAGCGATGATCGACGAGATCGTTGGTGGTCTGGACGTTGCCCAGCGTTGGGGCGTGGCCGAAGGGCAGTTGGGCCTCGCGTCCAAGATGATCAACTCTCAGGTCATCAACCGCGTCGTGCGTCAGTATATCGACGGCGAGATTGACGCGGCGAGCGCTGTGGCCGCGATGAACGAGCAACTGGCTGCGATCGAGTAGGCCAGTCTCCTCCCGCCTGTTCCGGTGCTTTGGCACTGGGGCAGGCACCTTTTGCCAGAAAGTCCCTCACGATGAGCATCGCAACACCTCCCAAAGGCACAGGCCCGCTGCAAAAGCGCGAAGCCCGGCTGGCGTGGTCGCTTTTGTTGCCGACGATTTCCATTGTGTCGTTGGTTGTGGTCTTGCCGTTGCTGGCGATCTTCTGGATCAGTTTCAAACCTATTGGCCTCGCCGACCTGCGTCCGCCTGCGCCGATCTTGCGCGAAAGCTTGCGCGGCTCGGGTGACGAGATGCGGATTGAATACCGCCTGCGCAATTCCAGCCAAGAGGTGGAGATTACCGGCGTCACCATCCGCGACACCTTCCCTGACAGCCTTGTTGTCACCGACGCCTTGCCCACGGGCTGCGTTCTTGAGGGCCGCGCGTTCGCCTGTGATCTGGGCACCTTGCCTGCGGGCTATAACGAGCGCTTGCGCGTCCCGGTGATGCTAGCGGGTGGTGCGACCGAGGATGCTGCCGAGGACGCCGCCGAGGGGTCCGAGCCGCGCGTCACGGGCAGCGGCACCTCGATCCTGACCAACTCGGAATTTACCCTCGACAACTTTGCGCGCATTTTTGACGCCGACGAATTCTGGACCGTCATGTGGGCCACGATCTTCTACACGGTCTTTGGCACCATCGGCGCGATCGTGATGGGGCTGTTTGCGGCGATGCTGTTGAACAAAAGCTTCCGAGGCCAAGGCATCCTGCGCGGCCTGTATCTGTTTCCTTACGTTGCTCCGGTCATTGCGGTGGCCTTCACTTGGGTGAACCTGTTTGATCCGTTCTCAGGCTCGGCCAACGCGCTGCTTTTGCAAATGGGTGTGACGTCTGAGGCGATCAATTTCTTCGGCCAACGCCCGCTGGCGCTGATCATGGTCACGGTGTTCGAGATTTGGCGCTACTTCCCGCTGAGCTTCCTGTTCATCCTCGCGCGCATGCAATCCATCGACAGCGACATGTATGAGGCCGCCGACATGGACGGGGCCTCACCGTTCCAGAAGTTCTGGTATCTGAGCTTGCCGATGCTGCTGGGCATCCTATCGGTCCTGTTCTTGCTGCGCTTCATTTGGACCTTCAACAAGTTCGACGACATCTTCTTGTTGACGGGGGGCAATGCGGGGACGCGCACCTTGACGGTCAATGTCTACGAGCAGGCTTTTGCGATCTCTAACATTGGCGCAGGGGCCGCCGTGGCGGTGGTGATCTTCGCCTGCCTGATCGCATTTAGCTTCTTCTTCTTCCGGTTCATCAGTCGTGAGGAAGGGTTATGAGTATTTTTAGCAAGAAAAGCGGAAGGCCGCAGCGATGAAGAGTTTGCGCTTTGGCTATGTCTCCGGCCCGATCATCGGCGCGTTGTGGATGTTCACGCTGGCAACGACGGTGGCGATCACCATGTCCTTTGCCACAGGTGATGCTTTCCGGCCTGCGCTGTGGCTGTCTTTGGTGCTGGGGGCCGTCTTTGGACTGCTGGCAACAAGCGGGCAGAGCGCGCTTATCAAGACGGTCACACTCTCGTTTGCCGTCTTTGTGCTGACCCTTCCAGGGCTTGGCCCGATGATGATGGACACGAGCGCCCTGAACGCCACCTTCGCCAGCGCTGCTTTGGCCGTGATCACCGGTTGGTCACTGCCCAAGATCATGGGCGACAACCCCTTCGGCGCGCTGACCCGCCACGAGATGGAAGAGGCCTGGATCCGCTTTCTGACCGGCTTCGGCTACATGTTCTTTACCGCGATTGTGCTGATCCCGTTCTACGTCATGGTGATGACTTCGCTGAAATCGCAATCGGCGCTGCTGCAAAACCCGCTCGATTTCTCGCTGGATCTCGACAAGGGCTGGGGGCTGTTTCGCAGCTATCATGAGCTGTTTCGGGACTTCAATTTCGGCACCTATATGTGGACGAGCTTCTATGTGTCGGTGCTGACCGTGTTCATCACGCTGGCGTTTTCGATCCCCGGTGCCTACGCCGTCGCGCGGCTGCGGTTCTCGGGGCGCAAAGCGTTCTCGCGTTCGATCCTGTTGATCTACATGGTGCCGATGATCGTGCTGGCCCTGCCGATCTATATCGCGTTCTCCATCACCGGGCTGCGCAATACCGTGCTGGGGATCATCCTGATCTATCCAGTCACAACGATTCCTGTCGCGCTATACATGCTGCAAGGCTATTTCCGAGGCCTGCCCGCCGAGATCGAAGAGGCCGGGCTAATGGACGGGTTGAACCGCCTGCAAGTCATCTGGAAGATCACGCTGCCGCTGGCACTTCCCGCACTGGCATCGGTCAGCCTGTATGTCTTCATGATCGCGTGGAACGAGTTTCTGTTGGCCTTCATGCTGCTGGATGATCCGTCGAAATTCACGCTGACGCGCGGGGTTGCGATGCTGAACTCTTCCGAGATCCCCCGAGAACACCTGATGGCGGGCGCTGTGATTGCCACGGTGCCGGTGATGGCGCTGTTCCTCGGGCTAGAGAAATTCATGACCAAGGGCCTGACTGCCGGGAGTGTCAAAGGATGAATACGATGACTGCAACGCCAATGGACGAGCAGGCCCGCGCAATTTTGCGGGGCAATGACAGGGGCGGCTATACCGTTCCAACCGCTGGCCTCTACCCCTACCAATGGAACTGGGATTCTGCGTTTGCGGCCTACGGGTTTGCCCATTTTGATATGACGCGGGCTTGGGCCGAGATCGAGACGCTGTTTACCGGGCAATGGGATAACGGCATGGTCCCGCATATCTTGTTCCACAAACCCGATCCGGGCTATTTTCCGGGCCCTGATGTGTGGGGCGGGATTGGGCCGATGGCTTCGTCCGGGATAAGCCAGCCGCCTGTGGCTGCCAGTTTTGCCAAGCGCATGTACGATATGGACCCTAAGGCGGGGCATGCGGCGATTGCGCGGCTCTATCCGAAGATGAAGGCTTGGCACCGCTGGTTTATGGAGTGGCGGCTTGATCAAGGGGCGGTTTGCATTACCCATCCGTGGGAGGCCGGGCGCGACAACACCCCTGATTGGGACGGCGCGATGGCCGGGATCGAGCCCGAGGGCGTAGGCGAATATACGCGCCGCGATACGTCTCATGTAGACCCCGCGATGCGGCCCACGAAATACGACTACGACCGTTATATTTGGCTGGTCCAGCTGGGCAAGAGCTTGGGCTGGGACGAGGCAGCGCTTTTGCGCGAGAATCCGTTCCGCGTCGCTGACCCAACCATGACTTTCATCCTGCTTCGGGCTGAACGTGACTTGGCGGCCCTTGGGCGTATCTTGGGCGAGGATGTGTCCGAGACCCTCGCAAATATCGCGGTGCTTGAGGCTGGGGCCGAGACGCTCTGGAACCCTGATCTGGCCTGCTATGATGCGCGTGACGCGCGCTCAGGACGGTGGTCAAACTGTGTGTCCAACGCGTCGTTCCTGTGCTGGTATGCGGGCCTCGATCATCCCGGCATGGTTGCGCAATACGACCGGATTTCCTCGATCTGCACGTACCCGGTGCCAAGCCACGACCCCAGCTCGGACCGGTTTGACGCCAAGCGCTATTGGCGAGGACCCACTTGGGGGATCATGAATGCGCTGATCGGCTTTGGGCTGACCGAGGTGGGGCATGCAGAGCGCGGCGAGGGCTTGCGCAAAGCCACCGGCGATCTGATCGTAAGGCACGGCTTTGCCGAGTACTTTGACCCATTAACGGGCGAAGCCGCAGGTGGCGGCACTTTCACGTGGACGGCAGCGGTTTGGCTGGGCTGGGCGTCGCCCTCGAAAGGAGCCATCTGATGGGTGCGATCAAGCTAGAGGCGGTTGAGAAGTGGTTTGGCAATATCCAGGTTATCAAGGGTGTCGATCTGGAGATTGAGGATGGCGAGTTCGTTATCTTCGTTGGCCCTTCCGGCTGCGGGAAATCTACGCTTCTGCGCATGATCGGCGGGCTTGAGGAGACCTCTCGCGGGGCGATCAAGATCGACGGGCGCGACGTGACCGCCGAGCCGCCTGCCAAGCGCGGCCTGACCATGGTGTTCCAAAGCTACGCGCTTTATCCGCATATGTCTGTGCGCGAAAATATGGGCTTCTCGCTGAAGACCGCAGGCGCGCCGAAGGCCGAGATTGACGCCAAGGTGAACCATGCCGCAGCGGTGCTGAAGCTGGACGCCTATCTGGACCGTCGCCCTAAGGATCTGTCCGGCGGGCAGCGCCAGCGTGTTGCGATTGGCCGCTCCATCGTACGCGATCCGACGGCGTTTCTGTTTGACGAGCCTTTGTCCAATCTCGACGCTTCCTTGCGGGTTGAGATGCGCTACGAGATCGCCAAGCTGCACCAAAACCTCGCCTCCACGATGATCTATGTGACCCATGATCAGGTCGAGGCGATGACGCTGGCCGACAAGATCGTAGTGCTGGAATTCGGGACCATTGCCCAAGTCGGCCCTCCGCGCGAATTATACGAGCGCCCGGCGAACCTGTTTGTGGCCCAGTTTATTGGCTCGCCCAAAATGAACGTCGTGGCCTGCGCAACGAATGCAGGTCATTTCACCCTGCAAGGCGGGCGCGGCCAGCCGTATGCGGGCGCGAGACCCGCTATGCATTTGGGCATCCGGCCTGAGCATATCGAGATCGCTGAACCGGGCGCTGGCGCGATTGATGGCACGATTGATGTCGTGGAATATCTCGGGGCCGATTGCTTTGTGATCCTCGATTGCGGCGATTTGGGCCAGATGACCGCGCGTGTCTCCGGCGAGACCGAGTTGAAACCGGGTGGCAAAGTCGGATTGGTGTTCCCAGCCGAGCGGTTGCATTTTTTCGATGAGAGTGGATTGGCGATTAGGTAGGGGTTGGCTGACGTTGGGAAAATAACAGAGTTGAGAATTTCTGCCTGCCATCCCGACGACGAGAACGTAATATACAACAGTTTCGCAGCATGCGAAGTTTGCAGAAATTAGCCTCCTTTCATGCCTCCAACTGGAATCATTTCAATAAGGAACCGCCTTCTACAGCCGAGAAAATTTCAAGCTTAACCGTGCCGCCGCTCTTGTTGAGCGGCTCTGTCTCGGCGCTCCATAAGAGACAGTCTCATTATTGGGTTCGAATCCGTCTGACACCGCCCACCACCGTATTGATCTCAGAAAGGAACCTTTGGCACCGCGTCACCTTACTTGTTCAATGTAGCTCGTACGCCGGGAATAGCAGGTTGTTTTGTCATCGGCTGGACTATTCCGTAGCTTCGTTTCAGTTTAGCAGATCACGTCGGAAACGGCAGGTTTTTTTGCACTTTTCCTTGCTTGTTCCTCAAACGCTCTAGCTAAAGTTCGAAAGCCAAGAGAGTACCATGAACATGCTCAGAACTTTCTTAATCATAGCGACGGTCTTGATGCCTGCGAGCGTGTTTGCGCAAGGCAGAGCGGCTGGCGTGGGCGTTCAGGTTGTTGAAGAGCGTGTGTTGTCTGAAACCGTCCCGGTCTTTGCCGAGGTTATCACCGTCCGCGACGGCGCGGTGGCCGGACGGGTTGCGGGCACGGTCGAGCGGTTGGCTGTTCGGGTGGGCGATGCCGTCCAGATCGGCGATCTTCTGGTGGAGTTGAACCGCGATCTTCTTGAAATCCGCATTAGCCAATCGCGCGCACAGATTGCCGAGACCCAAGCGGGCATGGCCACGGCACAGGCGCGTTTGAACCGCAGTGAGTTGGTCTTTGACCGGATCCAAGCGTTGCGCGAAACCTCCACATTCAGCCAAGGGCGCTTTGATGATGTCCAGGCCGACGTGCTGGAAGCGCGCTCGCAATTGGCCGAGGCGCAAGCGCGCGAGAAATCCGCTGAGGTCCGCTTGGAAGAGGCGCAGTATCAACTCGACCGCTCGGAAATTCGCGCGCCGTTCTCTGGCGTTGTGCTGGAAGTCTCGACTATTCCCGGCGCGTTTATTCAGGCAGGCACGCCCGTCCTGCGCATGATCGACACCAGTGCTTTTGAAGTGCGCGCCAACGTGCCGTCGCGCTATGCGCCGTTCTTGCGCGCAGGCGCATCCATGACCGCGCTGACCGACAGCGGCGCGGAGGTCACGCTGGTCGTGCGCACGGTGCTGCCTGTCGAGGACACATCGACCCGTACCCGCGCCGTGCTGCTGACCAGCTCGCCCGAGACTGCTGCCACACTTGTCGCAGTTGGCCAGTCGCTGACGGTCAATTTCCCTGTGAGCGATCCACGTAGCGTCTTGTCGGTGCCCAAAGACGCGCTGGTTCAAGCGCGCAGCGGCTGGACGGTTTTTGTTGCCTCGGAAGACCAGGCGCAGTTGCGCAACATTTCGCTCGGCGTGCCTCTCGGGGACCGCTACGAGGTGCTCGACGGGTTGCAGGCAGGCGACCTGGTCGTCGTGCGCGGCAACGAGCGCTTGCGCCCCGGCCAAGCGATCTCGGCCTCGATCGTGGAGGCGAACTGATGGACATCATTCGCTACGCCATCGACCGCCCGGTTGCGGTCATCGCCGCAGTCTTGATCGCAATCTTGTTTGGCACGCTTGCGCTGACCCAAATCCCGATCCAACTGGCCCCCGATGTGCGCAAGCCCATTGTCGTGGTCGAAACCTCGTGGCCGGGTGCTGCCCCATCTGAGATCGAGCGTGAAATCGTCAATCCCCAAGAAGAGACGTTGCGCGGGCTCGACGGGCTGGAAATCATGACATCGCGGTCGCGCACGGGGCAGGCGTCGGTCACGCTCGAATTCGCCGTTGGCACGGATATGAGCCAATCGTTGCTGTTGGTGTCCAACCGCCTCGACCGGGTGGGCAGCTATCCTGACGAGGCCGGCCAGCCGACGCTGAACACCTCTGGATCCGATGACAGCCCGATTGCCTGGGTTTTGTTGACCGCCAAAGAGGGCAACATCCGCCCCATGCCGACCTATGGTGACTTCCTCGAAGACGTCATCAAGGACCGGGTCGAGCGCATCGAAGGCGTGTCCGCCGTCAACGTCTTCGGAGGCACCCAGCGCGAGTTACAGATTCTGATCGACCCACAACGCCTGTCGCGCTTTGGGCTAACGGTGCCGGAGGTCGTGCGCACCTTGCGGGCTGAGAATATCTCGATCTCGGCGGGCGACGTGGATGAAGGCAAGCGCCGCTATATCGTGCGCACGGAAGGCAGCCTGAACACCGAAGAGGCGATCCGCAATGTCGTGCTGCGCTCGGGCGTGGCCACAGGCGGAGTGGGGCGCGTGCGGGTGATGGATGTGGCCGAGGTCGCCTTTGCCTACCGCGAAGCCACCAGCCGCCTGCGCTTCAAGGGCGAGCCGGGGTTGGCCTTCAACGTCGTTCGCGAGTCCGGGGCCAACGTCATCAGCGTCATGGAAGAGCTGCGTTTGGTGATCGACGAGTTGCAAACGGGCCCGCTTGACGAGGCCGGTTTGGACGCCGAGCAGATCTATGACGAGACGATCTACATCCAAGGGGCCATCGATCTGGTGGTCCAGAACATCTGGATCGGGGCCGTACTGGCGGCGATTATCTTGCTGCTGTTTCTCAGAAGTCCAAGGGCGACGCTTATCGTGTCACTGGCAATCCCGGTGTCGATTGTTGCGACCTTCGTGGTGATGGCGCTGACGGGGCGGACGTTGAATGTGATCTCGCTGGCGGGCATCGCCTTTGCCATCGGCATGATCGTGGATGCGTCCATCGTCGTTCTGGAAAATATCTACCGTCTGCGCGAAGCGGGCCATAGCCGGCGAGAGGCAGCCTATTTGGGTGCAAAACAGGTTTGGGGCGCGATCCTTGTGTCGGCCCTGACGACTGTTCTGGTGTTCATCCCGATCCTGATTATGCAGCTAGAGGCTGGTCAATTGTTCCGCGATATCGCGGTGGCGATTTCTGTGTCAGTCCTGCTGTCCTTGCTGGTCGCCGTCACGGTCATCCCGGCGCTGTCGAGCCGCCTTCTGCGCGCCGACGACCAAAAGCCGATGCGCATTTGGGGCGTCGATCATATCGCCTCAGGCTTCCACCGCATGGTGATGGCATATGTGCGCTTGGCCGTGCGCGTGCGCAGCTTTGGCGTGATGATGGTGCTGCTGATCGCGGGCGGTGCGGCTGTGGCAAGCTGGGCATTTCTGCCACGGCTTGAGTATCTGCCCGAAGGCAATCGCAATCTCGTGTTTGGCCTGATCATCCCGCCGCCCGGCTACAACCTCGAGACGACCGAGACCATCGCGCAGCGTATTGAGCGTGTTGCCCAGCCCTTGTGGGAAGCCGCACCGGCGACGCAAACCGAAGATGGCACGCCCGCAATCGACAGCTTCTTTTTCGTGGCCACGCCCGGAAACTCTTTTGTCGGTGCAGGGGCCGTGGACACGCAGCGTGCTGGCGAGTTGATCCCGGTTCTCAGTCGCCCGATCTTTGCCGAACCCGGCACATTCGGCTTCATGACCCAGCCGTCGCTGTTTGGGCGCGGTGTTGGCGGTGGACGCACGATTGAGCTGAACGTGTCTGGCCAAGACCTCGACGATATTTTGGAGGTCGCGGGGCGCGCTGCGGGCCTCGTGTCACGCCTTCTGCCGCGCTCGGAAGGCCACCAGTTCCGACCCATTCCGGGACTTGAGTTGGGCGCGCCCGAAGTCCGTTTGATCCCGGACCGCTTGCGTCTTGCCGATGCGGGGCTGGACAGCTCGGCCTTGGCTGCGACCGTCGATGCGTTCAATGATGGGTTGCGCGTGGCTCAGATCACCATCGGGTCCGACCGGGTTGATCTGGTGCTGAAGGGCGATCCATCGGTGACGTCGGCCGCGCGCACGCAAGACATTGGCAACTATCCTGTGGTGACGCCCAGCGGGCAAATTCTGCCCGTATCAGCCCTGGCCGAGGTGGTTCTGACCGCAGGCCCTACGGAAATCCGCCACCGCGAACGGTTGCGCACAGTGACGCTAGAGGTCAGGCCATCCAACGACCTGCCCTTGGAACAAGCGGTCGAGTTGCTGGAAACCCAAGTGGTTGCGGTTCTGCAAGAACAAGGCCTGCCGAGCGATATTCGCCTCGGCGTCTCAGGCACCGCTGATCAGCTCAGCCAAACGTGGTCAGCGATCCAGATCAACTTGATCGTGGCGCTTATCATTGTGTTTTTGGTCATGGCGATCTTGTTTGAAAGCTTCTTGCTGCCCTTGGTGATCTTGATCGCGGTGCCAGTGGCCGCGGCCGGGGGCGTTGGTGGGCTTGCGCTGCTGAATACCTATCAAACCCAGCCATTGGATATGTTAACCTTGTTGGGGTTCGTGATCCTCGTGGGGATTGTGGTAAACAACGCGATCTTGATCGTGCACCAAACGCTCTACCACCTGCGCGAAGAGGGCATGGCCCCGATAGACGCCATTGAGGAGGCTACTCGAAACCGTATCCGCCCGATCTTCATGTCAACGCTGACCAGCGTAATGGGCATGATGCCCCTGATCGTGTTCCCCGGAGAAGGCTCAGAGCTCTATCGCGGGCTCGGTGCCGTGGTCGTCGGAGGCCTGTCCATGTCGGCGTTCTTGACGCTGTTGACCGTGCCGCCGCTCCTGCGTTTGGCGTTGCGCAAGCCTCAGGACCTGGTGGACGAGGGCGCGTTGGTGAGAGCTGTCTGAGAAGGCCGATCCGAAATATTGTTCGGCGTCATGGTATTTGGAGCTAATGGCGGCCTAATATAGGAGTGAGGCTGGCTCATCTAGGGTCTGTTGACGTTCATCTGATTTGAATGAGCGTTGCGGCCATAGATATGAAGGCGACGAAGCTTTGATCTGTTTTGCATGAGCGCATTGCGATCCCCCTGTTTTCCTTGAGTTTGCCAAAGTAGTTCTCGATCAGATGCCGCCATTTGTAAGTCTCTTTGTCGAAGGAGGCGGGGAATCTGCGGTTGGATCTTGGCGGTATAACTGGGGTGATGCCCTTTTCCATCAGCGCCATGCGGAACCAATCAGCGTCGAATGCGCGATCAGCGAGCATGTGATCAGCCTCAAGACCTGCGATGAGTTCGGGCACGGCGCGCAAATCATGTGCCTGCCCGGGTATCAAGCGGAAATCGACGAGGTTTCCCAAACCATCAGTCAGCGCCAAAATCTTGGTCGTGATCCCGCCACGCGAACGCCCTATGGCCTGGCGCAGAGTCTCCCTTTTGCGCCCTGACCAGAGCGGTGGACTTTGACGATGGACCCATCAATCATTGCGTACTCAAAGTCGGCGTCTGCGGTTAAGGCTCGGAACATGCTATAGAAAGCGTCTGCCTTCACCCACCTTCGGAACCGTTTGAAGACCGAGTTCCACTTGCCAAACTCCTCAGGGAGTTCACGCCACTGCGCCCCTGTCCTCACAATCCAAAGAACAGCTTCGATGAAAAGACGCGGGTCGCGCCCCGTCTGGCCGGGGTGTTTTGGAGTTCCAAGGCAAAAGGGTTCGACAATTGCCCAATGGGCATCGGTCAGTACGCGTCGGGTCAAGGCTGCTCTCCTGGGTTTGCAACCTTGAATCACAAGTCAGGCCAATTGAGAATCCTGAACGTCAACAGACCCTAGTTTGTCGCACGATTAAGCTCGGGTTCTTTACCAAATTTCAGATCAACTGATCTGATCGAGTTGGTCCTGCCCAAGGTCCCTCTGGAACGGATCACGCAAATTGCGCAATCGAAATTGCCTCGGTGTCGTTCCATATTGGCGCCTAAAGAGCCGGTAGAAATAGCTGTTATTGTCGAACCCGCAGGCCTCGACCACTTCGTCAATCGAGCGCTCGTCGCTGCGTAGCAGGTGGGCGGCGAACTCGATGCGGACCTGGTTGATGTATTCCGACGGGGTCAGGCCGGTCACGGCTTTGCAGGTTCGGCACACATGCTCGTGGCTGCGCCCAGCCGCTGAGATGAACCCGGCCGCCCCTTGTCGGAAGACCTCTTGGGATTGGGCTGCACTGCAGGCTTCGGCAAACCAGCGCGGCGCGTTCTCAGTCACGCCACTGGTCACATCGGCGACCCTGTTTGTCAGCACCAACAAGAACTCCTCGATCCGCGCGAGCGACCGGTGCGCTGTCTGTAACTGCTGCGCCACGGTAACGGCGCGGGCAAAGCGCGCGGGGGCCAGCGTGTGCATTTCGGGCAAGCGCGCCGAGGTATCGAAGTAGCGCCCAGCAATCGTGTCTTGATACCTGTTTGCCAAATGCTGGGCGGTCTCAGTGCGAAACATCACGTTCATAATTTGACATCCGGTGCTGCGGTCGGCGCTGAAGGCATGCACATCATTTGGGCGCAGGAAGGCAAGTTGTCCGGGGGCCAATTGTTGGGTGACGCCGTTGATCCAATGGGCGGTCTTGCCGCTCTCGATCAAAAAAACCTCGAAATAGTCGTGATCATGGGCGGCGTCGGGAAACCGAGTGGCGAGGCTTTTGCGAGCAAAATGAAAGGCTTCGTCCGGCTGGATATAGGTATCGATCAGGAAGGTAGTTTTCAGCATGCCCCAATATTAGCAACAAAATGCTGTCTTGCAGCACATAAATATCAAAATAGTGCAAAAAAATGTCAAACTGAGTTGCTGACTCTTGTTCGCGTATCCGTAAATCATCGAGAGCAGGAGAACAGCAAATGCTAGACCACATCCAAGATCTGCGGTTCACACCAGCGTCCCCGGACGGCGCGCAGGTTCTGACGCCGGACGAGATTGCGCATTACAATTCGCAAGGCTACTTGCAACCCTTCGACGTCTTTGAAGCCGCCGAGATTGCCGACATTCGCGGCTACCTCAACGCGCTTATGACCGATATGGGCGAGGCAGGTGCCTACGGCATCAACTGCTATCAGTCCCGCCTGTCTGGCCTGTGGGACATCGCCACCGACCCGCGCATTTTGGACCTTGTGCAGGACCTCATCGGCCCGGACATCTTGTGTTGGGCCACCGCGATCTTGTCGAAGAAGCCCCATGACCCCAAAGCCGTCCCTTGGCACCAAGACGCGTCCTTCTGGTCGCTGTCGCCCGCGCGCACCGTCACGGTTTGGCTCGCGATTGATGATGCGGACGACGCTAATTCCGCGATGCGCTTCATTCCCGGCAGCCACGACAAGGGTGCGATGGCCGTGCGGGCGACGGGTGGCGAGGCGGTGTTTCACAAGGAAACCGCAGATGCTGAGAAGCTTGGCACCCCGTTCACGAACACCCTTAGGGCCGGGCAGGTCTCGCTGCATGCCGATATGCTGGTGCATGGCTCGCAGCCAAATACCTCAGACCGTCGCCGCTGTGGGTTTACCCTGCGGTATTGCCCCCCGAGCGTGCAGATCACCGATCCCGCTTGGGCCACGGGGGTTGAGGCGATTTCTTGCCGGGGCGAAGCGGGCAACTGGGTGACGCATCCGCGCCCCGCTGAGAACGACATCAAGAACACCACCTCGCCGCATGTTGTAGGGAATAACTAGATGGACCTGACTTGGTTTGGACATGCCGCCTTTGGGCTGAAGCCTGAGACTGGCCCGACTGTGATCACCGATCCCTATACGCCCGAGGGCGTGGGCTACGCGCCGATCACGCAAGCCGCCGATCTGGTTATCATCTCGTCGGATGATGACAGCGCCCATTGCCGGTCTGACCTGATTTCCGGCGACCCGACTGTGGTCAATGCGCTGAGCGTTGCCCAAGCCGGAGGGACCACCAACGCCGAAGGCGTCGAGATCACCGCGATTGAGGCTGCCGAATGGGACCACCATCCCGAGCACGCGGTTCCCGGCCAAAACGGCATGTACCGCTTCACGCTGGACGGCATCAAGTTTGCGCATATGGGCGATGTGGGCAATCCGCTGACTGACGCGCAGCAGGCCTTCTTTGAGGACACGGATGTCTTGTTCGCCCTCGCAGGCGGCTACCTGACGTTAGAGCTGCCTGACCTGATGGAGATGATCCACCGCACCCGGCCTAAATTGATCATTCCGATGCACTTTCGCACTCTGACCTACAAGCCGCGCAACACCATGTGGATCGAGAGTTTCCTGAGCCATTTCAAAGACGAGGATGTCGATTTCGCCTTCGGGCCGACGCACTCGATCACAAAAGATACCTTGCCCGAACGCAGCCGCGTTTTGGTGATGGACTACGTCCGCTAGCCGGGCACACTCACGGGCAAAACGCCCATTTTCTGGGAGGAAAAGACCATGCGACTGACAAAAACCTTACTGGCAACGTCGGCGATTGCGCTGATTGCAGCCACGGCGTCCGCGCAGGATGTCTCACGCGAGAACACGGTTATCTTTGATCTCGACCGCACCATCCAAGACCCCACCAACTTCAACTGGATGACCCCCGGCACCAAGCGGATGCACGGCGCGCACCAGACCATGTGGGAGCCACTGTTCATCCTGAACTACGGCACGGGCGAGTTGGATCCATGGCTGGCCACCGGGTTCACGCAGAACGACGACAGCACCGAATTCACCATCACCTTGCGCGACGGCGTTGAGTGGTCCGATGGCGAGGCGTTTGATGCAGACGACGTGGTCTTCACCACAAACCTTGCAATGACCAATGACGAGATTTCCAGCCGCGAAGCCTCGACCATCAAGGCGCAGGTTGCCTCGGTGGAAAAGGTCGATGGCCTGACCGTCAAGTTCACCCTGTCCGCCCCAAACCCGCGCTTCATTGTCGAGAATTTCGGCGTGCGGATCTTCGGGTCGTTCCTGATCATGCCCGAGCATATCTGGGCAGGCGAGAACGCGGCGACCTTCACCTTCAGCGCTCCAATCGGCACGGGTCCTTATACGTTCTCGTCAGCCGCATCGAACCGCGCGATCTGGGATCGTAACGACGATTGGTGGGGGGCAAAGACCGGCTTCATGGACTTGCCAGAGCCTCTGCGCGTTATCTTCCTAGAGTCCGGTGGCGAAGAAAGCCGCGCCCAGTTGATGGCATCGAACCAGCTTGATGCAGCCCAAAACGTCACCATCGGCACGTTCGAGGCGATCCAAGCCCAGAACCCCAATGTCATCGCGTGGCATGCCGACTATCCCTATGCCGCCGCCGATCCCTGCGCGCGTCAGCTAGAGATCAACACGACCGTGGCCCCTTGGGATAACGCCAATATGCGCAAAGCTGTGGCGCATATCATCGACCGCAATCAGATCGTGAACGTGGCCTATGAAGGCACGACCGCTGCGTCCGAGACGATGTTTGCGCAATATGGCTCGATGGCGCCGTTCATCGATGCGATCAAGGAGGCGGGCTACGGCTTGCCAGCGGCAGCAGACACCGCCGGGGGTCAGGCCTTGATCGAGGCCGAAGGTTGGACCCGCGACGGGGACTACTACACCAAGGACGGTGAGACGCTGTCGGTGCAGATTCACGTCAACTCCGCCTCGACTGAGTATACCCGCACCATCGACGTGATTGTCGAGCAGTTGCAGCGCGCCGGCGTTGATGCGCGGGCCGTGCCAGTTGAGAACGGTGTGTTCTGGGGTGAAGTGCTGCCGTTCGGTGCCTTCGAGATGTCCTATAGCTGGCTGTCTTGCGGGTCGGTGAACGAGCCTTGGGCTTCCATGGGGCGCTACACCACGGCGGATGTTGTGCCAGTGGGCGAGCGCTCGCCGGGCTTCAACAATACCGCGCGTTGGGACGGCGAGGCCGCTGAAGCATACACGGCGATCATGAGCGACATCGCCGGGCGTCAGTTGGGCGATGCGGCAATCCCCGGATTGGTGGCCGAGGCCTATAGCCACCTCGATGCGGAAATGCCGTTCATCCCGCTGGTTCAGGCCGCCAAACTGCTGCCGATGAACGAGACCTATTGGACCGGCTGGCCGACAGCCGACAACTACTACAACCACCCGTTCTTCTGGTGGAACCATACGCACCAGATTATCCATAATCTGGAAGCGGCTGGGAACTAACGGCCTCCCTAAACTTGTGGTTGGCATCTACTCCGGGTGCCAACCACCTTTCGCGACAGTGCGGAAAGCACGCGGACCCCGTGTGCTTTCCAGACTGCCGAACCGAAGGGATGACTGACGTGGGACGCATACCTCGATCATATTTGATAAACCGACTGATTACACTTGTGCTGACGATCTTGATCGCTGCGACGATCATCTGGATCATCCCGCGCTTGTCACCTGTGGACCCTGCCGAGATTGCGCTGGGGCGGATGGCATCTGGTGCAGGCTCAGTGGCCAACTCCGAAGAGATCCTCGCGCAGCTGCGCGCAAATATGGGGATCGACCAGCCGTTTTTCGTGCAGTATTTCAAATACATGTCGGGGGCTCTGGTCTTTGACTTTGGTCTCTCGACCGCAGCGTTTCCAACGCCAGTCTCGACCCTGATCATGAACGCGCTGCCATGGACCATGGGTCTGATGATCCTGTCGCTGCTGATCACCTTCTTCATTGGCAATCTCCTGGGGGCGTTGATGGTCTGGGACCGCTCGCCGAAACTGGTGCGCGTGGCTATCCCGGCGGCGATGGTGTTCACCTCGATCCCGCCCATCCTGTCGGGCCTGCTTCTGATGTGGATTTTCGCGGCCAAGTTGCAGTGGTTTCCGCTGACCGGAGCCTATTCGATCTTCGTCGATCCGGGTTGGACTTGGACCTTTGTCAAATCCGTGCTGCATCACGGCTTCCTTCCTGCCCTGTCCATCGTGGTTGTGACCTTCGGGTTCTGGGCGCTGGGGATGCGCGGCCTGATGATCGGGGTGCAGGGCGAGGACTACGTCAAGCTGGCCGAGGCCAAGGGCCTGCGTCCGCGCTACATCCTCTACCGCTACATGATCCGCAACGCGATCTTGCCGCAGATCACGGCCTTCGCTTTGAAGATCGGATTGCTGATTGCCGGGCAGGTGCTGGTCGAGCGTATCTTTGCCTATAACGGCATGGGAAAACTGCTCTATGACGCGATCCTCAACCAAGACTTTCCCGTGATCCAAGGCGTTAGCTACGTGATCATTCTGATCACAGCGCTCAGCGTGTTCTTCGTCGATCTGCTCTATCCGTTCATCGATCCGCGTATCCGGCATGAGGCAAACACATGAGTTCCGCAAACCTAAGCCGCACCGAAAAGCGCCAAGCCCGCCGTATTCGCCGCTTTGACAATCCTTGGCTGAACCCGAAACTTATGTGGGGTGCTGGCCTGCTGCTCGGCATTCTCGCGCTTGGCATAATAGGTCGGATCGCATGGAACCTCGATCTGGTGTTCACCGGCTCTAGCCCGCTCAGACTTCCCCCTATCGGGTTCGAGAACCTACGCGGCCAAAGCGGCGTTCTGGCCCATCCTATCGGCACCGACGGCGGCGGGCGCGATATGCTGGCGATGATCATCGTCGGTGCGCCGAATACGCTGTTTGTGGGGCTACTCGCGTCGGTCGTCGGGATGTCCATCGGGATATTTCTGGGCTTCTCGGCGGGGTTTCTTGGCGGGCGAACCGATGACGTGATCCGTGTCAGTTCCGATGTGATGATCACGATCCCACCGCTTTTGATCCTCGTGGTGTTCCAATCGGCCTTCGGCGATGTGACGCTGACGATGATGGCGCTGCTGATCGCGGGCTTCGTGTGGCAATCACCCACCCGCCTGATCCGGGCGCAAGTGCTGTCGATGAAGCAATCGGGCTACGTGCAAATGGCGCAACTGTCCGGGGCCTCCACCGGCCACATCATGTTCCGCGAGATGATGCCCAACCTCGTGCCCTACCTGTTCGGATCGTTCATCGCCTCGGTCACAACCTCCATCGTGACGGCGGTCGGGCTAGAGGTCCTCGGCCTCGGCCCCCAACGCATCCCGACCCTTGGCCGCACCATCTATGAGGCGATCAATGCAGGCGCACTGATCCAGAACCTGTGGTGGTGGTGGGGGATCCCGACGCTGCTGCTGGCGGTCATCTTCATCGGCCTGCTGCTGATCAATCTGGGCCTCGACGAGGTCTCTAACCCGCGCCTTAGGAAGCTGAGCTAATGACCGATAAACCAGTCCTGACGCTCAAAGATCTGTCTATCGAGTTTCCAACCCCGCAAGGGGTGGTGCAAGCCGTCAAGGCGCTGAGCCTCGATATCCACAAAGGCCGCCGCGTCGGTTTCATCGGCGAAAGCGGGTCGGGAAAAACCACCACAGCGCTTGCCGTGATGCAGATGCTGGCCGAGCCGGGGCGCGTGTCCGGCGGCGTGATTGATCTGGGTGGCACCGATCTGCTTGGCCTCGGCGAGGAGGACATGCGCAAGACCCGTCTGTCGCGCGTGGCCTATATCCCGCAAGGGGCGATGAACTCGCTGAACCCCGTCATGCGGGTGGAGCCGCAGATGTGGGACGGGATCATCGCCCACGAAGGCAAGGTAGATCGGGCCGAGTTGAAGCGACGCTCGGACGCCGCATTGGCCAGCGTAGGTCTGCCCTTGCATACGGCGGATTTGTATCCACACGAGCTGTCTGGTGGCATGAAGCAGCGCGTCTGCATCGCGATGGGCATTATCTTGAACCCCGAATTGATCATCGCCGACGAGCCGACATCGGCGCTTGATGTCGTCACTCAACGCCAGGTCATGCAGACCCTCAAGGCGATCCAGTCTGAGATCGGGTCGGGCTTGATGCTGATCGGGCACGACATGGGGCTAATGGCGCAAACCGTGGATGAGTTGGCGGTGCTGAAAGACGGCGAGCTGGTCGAGCATGGCACAGTCCAGCAAATCCTCCAGGCGCCCAAACACCCCTATACGAAGGACCTGATCTCGTCGGTGCCGCTTGTTGGAGGGGATAGTTTCCTCAATCCCAATGCGCGCGCGCAGGCCCCAAAACGCAGCTCGACCGAGCCCTTGTTGCGCTTTGAGAATGTGCGCAAGGACTATGGATCTGTCACGGCGCTCCAGCCGATGTCGTTCACGCTGCAAGGCGACACGCCGCAGATCATTTCTATCGTGGGCCAATCCGGGTCAGGCAAATCGACGATGGGCTCCATCATGCTGGGGTTCAATCCGCCCAGCGAAGGCAAGGTGCTGTTTGAAGGCCAAGACGTCGCGACCATGAACGCCGCGCAATCGCTCGATTTTCGCAAGAACGTCCAAGCCGTGTTCCAAGACCCCTATGCCTGTTTCAACCCGTTCTACCGGGTCAATCACACGCTGAAATTCCCATTCAAACAGTTCGGCCTGTCCAAGTCCAACGCCCACACCCAAACCGCGATGGAGGAGGCGTGCGATGCGGTCGGCCTCGACCCAGACCTCGTGCTGAACCGCTATCCGCACCAATTGTCCGGCGGCCAGCGCCAACGCCTCGTCGTGGCTCGCGCCTTGATGTTGTCGCCAAAGCTGTTGATCGCGGACGAGCCTGTCTCGATGGTCGATGCCAGCCTGCGTGCGTCGATCCTGTCGAATATCTACGATCTGAAGGACAAATACGGCATCTCGATCCTCTACATCACCCACGATCTGGCCACCGCCTACCATGTCAGCGACTACGTGATGGTCCTGTTCAAGGGCAACGTGGTCGAGGCCGGCCCCCCGAAGGAGGTCATCGGCGCACCCCAACATCCCTATACCAAGCTGCTGATCGACAGTATTCCATGGCCCGATCTGGAGCGCTCATGGGGGGACGGGCGACAAGATTGGGATCCGACCAAGCTGGAGGCGCAAGCCGCGCAAGTCAGCGCCGTCTACCGCGGTGTCGTGCCCGGCTTTGATTTGGCCCAAGCATGAGCAGCGGCTGGCCGTTTACGGTCGAAAAGATTGCTGCACGGCTGGAATTGATCGCGCCTTATGTGCACCGAAAGCGCCTGCCCTTGCCGAGCTTTCGGATGCTGCCCTTGCCTGCGGCAATTGTTGACGCGCCGATTTGCGCCGACCCGACCCATTGGCGGGCGATCGCGCCGCAAAGCTACTGGGGTCATGCGGACCTGAACTTCGTGATGAAATCGACGATCACCGTGCCGGAGGGGTGGGACGCGGAACACATCGCGCTGCACCTGCCGCTTGGCGTGTTGGGTGATATATTCAACCATCCTGAGGCCTTGGTCCACGTGGATCGCGCGCCTATCGGGTCGGCGGATCGCTACCACCACACGCTGCCCCTGTCGGCGGACCTTGCCGACGGGAAAGCGCATGTCTTGTCACTACATGGCTGGACCGGGCTTGCGGGCTGGCCGCCTGATCCGAGCTGTAAGGCCAAGCTGTTTATGGGCACGCCTGCCTTGGTCGAGCGTGATCCAACCTTGCTGGCCTTCGTGCAACTGGCCCAATCCGCGCTCGACACCGCGCGCATTCTAGAGGCGGCGTCGCCTGAGCACTTAGCGATCGTCGCTGGCCTCGATGCCGCACTCAAGACACTCGATACCCGCGCGCCGATTGGCGAGGCGCTCTATGAAACCGCGTCCGCCGCCTTGGCCGAGTTGGAGCAGGCTTTGGCCTCGGCCGGAGGTCCGCTCGATGTGACCCTGCACGGCATCGGCCACGCCCATATGGACATCGCCTACCTTTGGCCGATTGACCAAATCCGGCTCAAGAACGCGCGCACCTACTCGAATGTTCTGCGCCTGATGGACGAGGATCCCGACTACCGCTTCTCGCACTCGCAACCACAGCTTTATGCTTACACCGCGCAAGACTACCCTGACCTGTTCGCCCAGATCAAAGAGCGCGTTGCCGAGGGCCGGTGGGAGGTCATGGGCGGCATGTGGGTCGAGCCTGACCTGAACATTCCCGGCCCCGAGGCCCTGATCCGCCAGCTGACCCTCGGGCGCGGCTACTTCAAGGACACGTTCGGGGATGTCGCGACGCCTGTCCTATGGCTGCCCGACACATTCGGATTTCCCGCACAGATCCCGCAATTGATGAAGCTGGCGGGCCTGAAATGGTTTGCGACGAATAAGCTGAACTGGAACCAGTTAAACGCGGTGCCATCCTCGACCCACCACTGGGAAGGCCTCGACGGATCGCAGGTCTTGGCGCAAGTCCTGACGACCCCGCGCGACGTGCAATACCTGCCGTTTCCGACGAACTACAAAAGCGATCTAAGCGCCGCTGAAGTGCTCGGGACATGGACCCGCTCCACCGCGCCGGAGACCGTGCGCGACCTGCCCATTTGCTACGGCTATGGCGACGGTGGCGGCGGCCCGACCGAGGACTTGCTGACAAAGGCCCGCGCGTTTGAGGCCATGCCGGGGATGCCGAGGTTCAAGCACAGCACCATTCGCGCGCTGTTCGAGGCGATCGAGGGTACGCCCGATCTGCCCGTCTGGCGCGGCGAGCATTACATGGAAGGCCACCGGGGAACCTATACCTCACAGGGGTGGATCAAGCTCGCCAACCGCAAGGCCGAATGGGCGCTGCACGAGGCCGAGGCGATGGCCGCAATGGCCGGACAGGCCCCTGACTTGGTCGAAGCATGGCAGCTATTATGCCTCAACCAATTCCACGACATCCTAACTGGCACCTCCATTGGCGAGGTGTTCGAGGATGCGCGGCGGGACTTCGCGCGGATACGCCAGATCGCTGAGGCGGCTGCGCAAGATGCCGCCAGCGCCCTTACGGTGCAGGGTGGATGCGTTGTGAACACGTCGCCGGTGTCCGGATCCCGCCTCGCTCTGATCGACGCACCCCATGCGGCTGGCCAATCGGTCGGCGAGGGTACGTTGGTCTATTTCGATGACCTGCCTAGCTATTCGGTGACGCCCATCGCAGACGCCTCGGCCCCTGCAGGGCATGTGAGCTGTACCGAGGAAGACGGCCACTACATCCTCGAGAACGCGTTTCTAACCGTCACCGTGAACGCCTTTGGTCAGCTGGAAACCGTCTTCGACAAGACCACCGGGCAGCAGGTCCTCGCGCCGGGCGCGCTTGGAAACGAGCTGCTGGCCTTCGAGGATCGACCGATCTGCTGGGACGCGTGGGACATTGATCCGAGCTACGAGGATCGGTGCGAGACCGTGCGCGGCGATACGGGTGTCGCGTGTGTCGAAACCGGGCCGCTGCGCGCCAGCATCCAAGTCACAACAAAGTGGCGCAGCAGCGAAATCCGCCAGCGCATTCACCTCAGCGCCCATTCCAGACGCATCGACTTCGTGACCGATATCGATTGGCACGAAAGCCACACGCTTTTGAAGGCGGCGTTCCCAACTGCCCTCCAGCCGCAGACCGCCCAATACGACATCCAATGGGGACGGATCTCGCGCAGTGCGCAGCGCGACACCGATTTTGACGCAGCCCGGTTTGAAGTGCCCGCTCAAAAATGGGTGAGCATTGAGGACGAGACGCGCGCCGTGGCAGTGCTCAACGACTGCAAATACGGCTATGATGTCTTGGACGGAACCGTGCGGATCACGTTGATTAAAAGTGCTACCTCACCAGATCCCGACGCCGATCAGGGCAGGCACCACTTCACCTACGCGCTTTTGCCTTACGACCCAAAGGACCGCGCAGTGCTTGACCGCGAAGCATACGACCTCAACGTGCCTTTGCGCGTTCAGAACGCGGACGGTGCGTGCGATAGCGAGGCGACGGCATTTGTCAGATCGCAACAGGAAAATGTTATCGTTGAGACGGTGAAGCCGGCAAATGACGGCAATGGAGTTATCTTGCGGATTTTCGAGGCATGGGGTGTCGAGACTGTTGCGCAACTGCGGTTTGTGAGGGAGTTGGAGACGGCCGAACTTGTATCGATTTTTGAGGGCCAGATCGAGCCTATTGGGTCTTTGGGCAATCATGTTGAAGTTGCTTTTGGACCCTTTGAGATCAAAACGATACGAGTAACATTTTGATCGTGAAGGTCGTAGGACCCCGAGCGTTAGATGCTTATTGAAGGCTTATCCCCTTTGCTCCGGCAGCACCTGATTTAGTGCGACACGGCTTGCCAATCTACAATGTTCTGGTATTGTTCCTCCCATGCCAGCCAGATGGAAAAACGATAAACCCATTTCCCGCCCTGCGTTCGACGCCAGGTTTTCTGATGAGGAAGCGTGTTCGCATTATCTGGCGGAACATCGTTGGCCTGAGGGCTTCGTGTGCCCTTCCTGTGGCACCTGCAAGGGCTGGCCGTTAAAGCGAAACCGCGCAACTTGGGAATGTGCCGGTTGCGCACGGCAGACATCCGTGACGGCTGGCACGGTGATGCACAGCAGCCATTTGCCGTTGCGAATTTGGTTTCTTGCCGCGCGCATCATCACCAGTCATTCCAACGGCATGTCAGCGCTGCAACTTCAGGCGCAACTTGGCCTTGGCAGCTACAAGACGGGTCGCCATCGTCGCTCGGACCGATGGCGCTTCTCGGCGACCTCCTCTTGCAAAAGCAGCGGCGGTCGATGGTTAACCCTGACCGCAACCCCCTGAAAGACCTTGTTGAAATCGATGAAACAGAGATGCCGTTCCGGTCCCGGCATGATCCCGAGGATCGGCCAAAGGGTGGGCGGAGCCCGGTCGGAAAGATGTTTGTCGTCTGTGCCGTCGAGTTATCAAGTGACGGACATCCGCGCCGGATCAGGATGAAACACATACCCGACGGCGCATCAAAGACGCTGCACGGGTTCATTGGTCAGGCTGTAGAGAGCCTGGCGCTCACATCATCACAGACGGCTGGCTCGGTTACGAGAATCCCCCTGTAAACACGCATGAGACGAAGGTCGTCAGCGCCAAGATGGCACATGACATACTCCCCTGGGTCCACCGCGTGTTCTCCAACCTAAAAACGTGGGCAAAAGACGTCTTCCACGGTCTCAGAAAATGCCATCTGCAACGCTATCTCGACGAATTCGTGTTCCGCTGGAACCGACGGCGACACATGCGAAGCGCCTTCGACACGCAGCACGGGGATCGGTGTTGGTCTCGGGCCAGCCACATATCGTGATTTTGTTGAACAGCGCGCCTGAAGGCCCTCGTTCACGGCAAAAGCAACGCCCTATAAATCCGCGAGACGTTCCAAACTGATCCGATCCGCCTCTCAAGCCACAAGGGCGAGGTTCTGCGCCGAGTCAACATGTGGGGCAACCGGACTAAAAGGGATAAGCCTTTGCTTATTGTTTGTGGGCTTAATGGAAATCCCGTGACTTTGGGATCACTCGCGCATCACGCGGATGCCCGCGAGAGGTGTTTGGCAGCGCCTTTTTGACCTCGTCTGCGCGTGCCAAAGGCGGATCCATCACATCATTGGACAGCCGCTCCAAGACATCGCTGCGGTCATTGAGGTGATGTGCAACGATGTGGATCACGTTATCGCTGCGTTGAACGGTCCCGCGCACATCGATGATCCGCGCGCCCATGATGACTTTGCGAAACGCCGTCATCACTTTGGGCCAAACAACCAGATTGGCCACGCCAACCTCGTCCTCAACCGTAATGAAGCAGACGCCCTTCGCGCTGCCGGGGCGTTGGCGGATCAAGACGATCCCGGCCAGTTTCACCGCTTGACCGTTGCGCATCCGGGTCAGTGCATCGGTGGCGTGGTAGCCTTGTTGCGCCATGCTTTTGCGCAAGAATGCCATGGGATGCGCCTTGAGTGACAGCCGCAGCGTCTGGTAATCTGCCACCACATGCTCGCAGGTCGGCATTCGGGGTAGATCAAAACGGACCTCCTCCCCGTCCTCCTTTTTCTCGGCAAACAGAGGCAGGCTTGGCGCGTCATGCAGGGCGCGGGCGTCCCAGAGCGCCTGCCGTCGGTCCAGCGTCATCGAGCGCATTGTAT